>Ga0335079_10004736_pt1 | contig 15649 bp, 12 predicted proteins | sample Lox_Sample_33_FD_206719 | JGI IMG/M metagenome (GOLD analysis project Ga0335079, IMG submission 206719) | Soil microbial communities from Loxahatchee National Wildlife Refuge, Florida, United States - Lox_Sample_3.3 | ecosystem: Environmental > Terrestrial > Soil > Wetlands | place: USA... | reverse complement strand
GATCTCGCCGCCCTCGAGCAGCGCCTTGACCTGCGGATGATTCTTGTACTGCTGGAAGGCTTCGAACGGCGCGAGTCGCGGGTCCTTGTAGTCGAGCCCGACGATGTAGCCGACGTACACCCGGTCTTGGTCGAGGTGGTATAGAAAGCTACCCGCGTAGGTGTGCGGATCAGCCGGCCAGCCAAGCGCGTGCTCGATGCGCCCCGGCTGCACCCGCCCCGGCGGCAGCTGCCACAGCTCCTTGTAGCCGAGCGCGAAGGTCTGCGGGCAATGGCCGTGGTCGAGCTGGTAGCGGGTGATGAGTGTCTTCGCCACCGAGCCACGACAGCCTTCCGCAATCACCGTCACCGGCGCGTGGATCTCAACCCCGGGCGTGAAATTCGGTCCGGGCTTGCCCTCGCGGTCGAGCCCCATATCACCGATCTGCACCCCCTTGACCGCACCGGCCTCGTCAAAGAGCGCCGAAGCGGCTGCGAAGCCGGGGAAGATCTCCACCCCGAGGTTCTCCGCCTTCTGCGCCAGCCACGCAGTCAGCTGCCCGAGAGAAACGATGAAGTTTCCATGGTTGTTGAAGGGCGTGCTGTAGGTGAGGGAAGCGGGCAACCAGCGCACGAGGAAGTCCGGCACCGGCTTGTAGGAACCCTGCGGCGTCATGATGCGGAAGTCATCCGCAGTTGCAGCCACCTTCATGCCGGGATACGCGGTGCGCCACTCCGGCAGCAGCTGCTCGAGCGGACCGGGCTCGAGCACCGCCCCGGAGAGGGACTGGGCGCCGACCGCCGAGGCCTTCTCCAGCACGCATATGCTGGCTTGTGGCTTCAGCTGCTTGAGCCGGATCGCGCAGGCAAGACCGGCCGGCCCTGCGCCGACGATGACGACGTCATACTGCATGACGTCCCGCTCGATTCCCTCAGTCACACTGTCCCCCTGTTGGCCGCGTGCATCCCGCGGTGGCGCCTACTTGGGCTGCATGCGGATCGCCCCATCGAGGCGGATCGTCGCGCCGTTCAGCATGGTGAGCTCGCACACGTTGGCGACCAGCTGGGCGAACTCCTCCGGACGGCCGAGGCGCGCGGGGAAGGGCACCTGCGCGGCGAGCGAAGCCTGCGCGTCGGCTGGCAGGCTGTCCATCATGGGGGTGTGAAAGATGCCCGGGGCGATCGAGACGCAGCGGATGCCGAAACGTGCCAGCTCGCGCGCGATCGGCAACGTCATGCCGGCGACCCCTGCCTTGGTGGCCGAATAGGCGGCCTGCCCGATCTGCCCCTCGAAGGCGGCGACGGAGGAGGTATGAATCAGCAGGCCGCGCTCACCGTCCGGACCCGGGGCATTGTTCTGCATCAGGGCGGCCGCCGCCTTGTCGCACAGGAAGGTGCCGATGAGGTTGATGTGGATCACCTTGGTAAAGAATTCCCCGGCCATGGGGCCGTTCTTGCCGAGCACGCGGCCGGCCCCGACCACGCCGGCGCAGTTGACCAGCAGGTTGAGACCGCCCATGTGCCGGTGGGCGGCCTCGATGGCGGCATTGACCTCGGCCTCGGCGGTGACGTCACAGCGCACGAACAACGCGGCGGCACCGAGGGCGCTCGCGGCGGCGCGCCCGGGGCCTTCCTGCACGTCGAGGATCACCACCTTGCCGCCGGCCGCACTCACATGGCGTGCAACCGCGTGACCGAGCCCCGAGGCACCGCCGGTGATGACTGCACGTACGTCCTGAAGCTTCATGCGCGACTCCCGCGGCCTGGCCTGTTGCGAACGTTATCTAGAGCAGCTCAACCGCGACGGCCACGGCCTCGCCGCCGCCGATGCACAACGCGGCAATGCCGCGCCTGCCGCGCCGCTGCCTGAGCACGTGCAGCAGCGTCGTGAGGATGCGTGCCCCGGTGGCCCCGATGGGATGTCCGAGCGCGCACGCGCCGCCGTTGACGTTGACGCGGGCGTGGTCGAGTTCCAAATCGTGCATGGCCGCCATGGTCACGGCGGCGAAGGCCTCGTTGATCTCGAACAGGTCGGTGTCGCGCGCCGTCCAGTTCAGTTGCTGCAGCACCTTGCGGATCGCCCCGACCGGCGCAGTGGTGAACCACTCGGGCTCCTGCGCGTGGCTGGCGAAGGCCAGCAGCCGCGCGAGTGGCTTCAGGCCGCGGCTGCGCGCGGCGGCCTCGCTCATCAGCACCAGCGCCGCCGCGCCGTCGGAGATCGAGGACGAGCTGGCCGCGGTGACGGTGCCGTCCTTGGTGAAGGCCGGCTTCAGCTGCGCAATCTTGCCGAGGTCGCAGGTGCCGGGCGTCTCATCGCGCGCCACGACGGTCTCGCCCTTGCGTCCCCGCACGCTGAGCGGCGTGATCTCGGCGTCGAACTCGCCGGCCTCCACGGCACGCAGGGCGCGGCGCACCGACTCGGCGGCGAAGGCGTCCTGCTGCGCACGGCTGAAGTTGTACTTGGCTGCGGTCGCATCGGCGAAGCACCCCATGAGCTTGTTGTCCCACGGGCTCTGCAGACCGTCATAGAACATGTGATCGAGCACCTCGCCGTGCCCCATGCGATAGCCGCTGCGTCCCTTGGGCAGCAGGTAGGGTGCGTTGGACATCGACTCGAGGCCACCGGCCGCCACTACCTGCGCGGAGCCGGCACGGATCTGCTCGGCCCCGAGCATCACCGCCTTCAGCGCCGAGCCGCACATCTTGTTCACGGTGGTCGCCGGCACCGCGGCCGGCACGCCGGCGCCGATCGCCGCCTGCCGCGCGGGTGCCTGGCCGAGCCCGGCGGGCAGCACGCAGCCCATGATGACCTCCTCGAGGTCTGCGCCGTTGATGCCGGCGGAGGAGATCGCGGCCCTGAGGGCCGCCGCCCCGAGCTGCACCGCGGTGAGCGGGGCGAGCGCGCCGAGGAACGCCCCGATGGGCGTGCGCTTGGCGGAAACGATGACGACTTCGTTGCTTGACATGTGCGTTTCCTTCCTTGATGAGGGTCAGCGCGTGAGCGCCGCGGCGGTGCGCCGCGCGCGACGGCGCGGCGCCTCCCGCGCGGCCGGCTCCGCCACGGCGCCGTTGCCGCGTGGCCGCAGCCCGGCTTCGAACACCGTCACGAACGCCGCGGCGATCTGCGCGCCGCTGAGTGATTGATCTTCACGGTACCAGTGCGCGATCCAGTTGAGTGCGCCGGCGAGCGCGAAGGCGGTCATCTTCGGGTCGCACGGCTGGATCGAGCCGTCCTGCACCCCCTCGCGGATCAGCCGCCGGATTCCCTGATCGATCTCGGACTTGAGCGCCTTGATGTGGCGGCTCATGGCGGGGGCGAGGTCCTGCTCCTCGGCGCGTACCATGCACCAGCCGAACTCCGAAGCCACCGCCTCGCCGTAGTGGCGCAGTACGGCGCTCAGGCGCTCGCGGCCGGGCGCCTGCGAACGCCGCACCTCGCGGAACGCGGCGCGGATGCGCTCCACGCCGGCGACGAAGCACTGGAACAGCAGCTGCTCCTTGCTGGTGACGTAGTAGTAGACCGTCGGCTTGGTGACCTCGAGGCGTGCCGCGATATCGTCCAGGGACGTGTTGTGATATCCCTTGCGGTTGAATTCGCGCGCCGCGGCACGGATCACGGCGTCCCGCTTGACCTCGCGGTCACGCTCGCGCTCGTGACTCGCCTTCCACGGCGAGGCGGTGACAGGGGTCTTGCCCGGGGTACCCGGGCCGGAGCGGCGATTGTTCATGGTGTGCGCGTATTATAGCGGCGCGGGGGGCGGCGGCGTGGCTTGCCGCGGCGCGCCAAGAGGGGCGCCGGGCCTGCGTTGACCGGCCTGCGGCAGCTCGATCATACTCGGGAGTAGATATCCTACCCGTCGGTAAACAATTACGTCCAGCCGCATCGGACTCAAGCTTGCCGCAGCGAGAGACGCACCATGAACGCCGGTGTTAAGGGGGGCGCGGCTGCGCCGCGCGTTGAGGCCGCGGCGGCCGGCGCGCCGTTGCGCTTCGTATCGGCCGCATCGCTCTTCGACGGTCACGACGCCGCCATCAACATGATCCGGCGCCTGCTGCAGGCGCGCGGCGCCGAAGTGGTGCACTTGGGTCACAACCGCAGTGTTGCCGACATCGTGCGCGCGGCCATCGACGAGGATGCCGACGCGATAGCCGTGAGCTCCTACCAGGGCGGACACAACGAGTATTTCGCCTACATGGTCGACCTGCTGCGCGAGCGCGGCTACGAGCACGTGCGCGTCATTGTCGGCGGCGGCGGCACCATCTCTCCGGACGAGATCGCGGCGCTCGAGCGCCACGGCGTGGAAAAGATCTACACGCCCGAGGACGGGCGGCGCATGGGCCTCGCCGGCATGATCGACGACGTGTTCCGCCGCGTCGCGGCCGCGCGCAAGCCACCCTACGAACTGCGACCGCTGAATGCGCGCGACCATGGCCTGATCGCCAGGACGATTTCGGTGCTGGAGGGGGCCGGGGCCGAGGGCCAGGCCGAGCAGATCCGCCGCGCGGTGGCACGCAGCCGCCATAAGGTGCCAGTGATCGGCATCACCGGCACCGGGGGCGCCGGCAAATCGAGCCTGACCGATGAGCTGCTGGCGCGCCTGGTGCGACACTTCCCCCAGCTGCAGGTCGCGGTGGTGGCCATGGATCCGACGCGGCGCCGCAGCGGCGGGGCGCTGCTCGGCGATCGCATCCGCATGAACAGCCTGGCCGCCGAGAACATCTACATGCGCTCGCTGGCGACGCGCCGCGCCCACCTGGCGACCGCGGCGGTCCTCAAGGACGTGATCGAGCTCTACCAGGCGGCCGCTTTCGATCTGATCCTCGTCGAGACCGCGGGCATCGGCCAGTCCGATACCGAGGTCGTCGACCTGGTGGACCTGTCGCTGTATGTCATGACGAGCGAGTACGGCGCCGCCAGCCAGCTGGAAAAGATCGACATGCTCGACTACGCCGACTGCATCGTGCTCAACAAGAGCGAGAAGCGCGGCGCGGCGGACAGTCTGCGCGACGTGCGCAAGCAGTGGCGTCGCAACCATCCCGAGCGCGCGCAGCTGCCCGATGCGGACCTGCCCGTGTTCCCGACCATCGCCAGCCGCTTCAACGACCCCGGAGTCAACCGGCTGTTTGCCGCCGTGTGCCAGGCGCTCGCCGCCAAGCACGTCGGCAACGCCTCCTGGGCGCTCACCGACCCGGGCGTCACCGCTGTGGATGCGCAGGCGCCGCTGGTGCCCGGCGCGCGCAGCCGCTACCTGGCCGAGATCGCCCAGGGCGGCCGGGAGGCGCGGGCCCGGATCGAAGCGCAGGTCGCGGCGGCACGCCGTGCCTATGGACTGTACGAAGCCTTGCGCGCACTGCAGGAACCGCAGCTGCCGCCGCCGCTCGAGCCCTTTCCGGCACCGCTGCTGCAGGAGGCGGGCGTGGATGCCTCGCGGCGCGAGCTGCGCGCGCACTACAACCGTGCGCTCGAGGCCGTCGGTGCCGAGGCAGTGGCGGAACTGAAGGCCTGGCCCGCGCGCGCGCGCGCTGCCACCGCGCCCACCTACAGCTACAAGGTGCGCGACCGGCAGGTGAGCGGAGAGAACTACACCGAGAGCCTGTCGCGCCTGCCGATCCCCAAACTCGCCGTGCCGCGCCTGGCCGACTGGGGCGAGCTGCTGCACTTCATCCTCAACGAGAACCTGCCCGGCTTCTTTCCCTATACGGGCGGGGTCTACCCGTACCGGCGCGAGGAGGAGGACCCGACGCGGATGTTTGCAGGGGAGGGTGGACCGGAGCGTACCAACCGGCGCTTTCACTACGTGGCGCACGGGCACGGCGCGGCGCGCCTCTCGACCGCGTTCGATTCGACCACCCTCTACGGAGAGGATCCGGACACGCGTCCCGACGTCTACGGGCGCACCGGCAACTCCGGCGTGTCAATCGCCACGCTCGATGACATGAAGAAGCTCTACTCCGGCTTCGATCTGTGCCTGCCGACCACTTCTGTGTCCATGACCATCAACGGCCCGGCGCCGATGATCCTCGCGATGTTCATGAACACCGCGGTGGATCAGCAGGTCGAGCGCTACCTGAAGGCCGAGGGACGCTGGCCGGAAGCGCAAGGCAAGATCGCCGCGCTGCACGAGGCCAACCGAGTGCGCGGTGTGGCGCCGCCGGCCTACCACGGACCGCTGCCGCCGCACCATGACGGCTCCGGTTTGGCGCTGCTGGGCATCACGGGTGATCAGCTGCTCGAGCGGGAGACCTACGAGCGCATCCGCACCGCGGCGCTGCGCGCCGTGCGCGGCACGGTGCAGGCGGACATCCTCAAGGAGGACCAGGCGCAGAACACCTGCATCTTCTCGACTGAATTCGCGCTGCGCATGATGGGTGACGTGCAGCAGTACTTCAGCGACCAGCGGGTGCGCAACTTCTACTCGGTCTCCATCTCCGGCTATCACATCGCCGAGGCGGGAGCCAACCCGATCTCCCAGCTCGCCTTCACGCTCGCCAACGGCTTCACCATCGTCGAGTACTACATGGCGCGCGGCATGCAGGTCGACGAGTTCGCCCCCAATCTCTCGTTCTTCTTCTCCAACGGCATGGATCCCGAGTACGTCGTCATCGGGCGCGTGGCGCGCCGCATCTGGGCGCGCGCCATGCGCGATCGCTATCGCGCCGGACCGCGCAGCCAGATGCTCAAGTATCACGTGCAGACTTCGGGACGCAGCCTGCACGCGCGTGAAATCGCCTTCAACGACATCCGCACCACACTGCAGGCGCTGTATGCGCTGTTCGACAACTGCAACAGCCTGCACACCAACGCCTATGACGAGGCGCTGACCACGCCCACCGAGGAGAGCGTGCGGCGTGCGGTGGCGATTCAGCTGGTCATTAACCGCGAGCTCGGGCTCAACAAGGTGCAGAACCCCTGGCAGGGATCCTTCGCCATCGACTACCTCACCGACATGGTGGAGGAGGCCGTGTACAAGGAGTTCGAGGCACTGTCGGAGCGCGGCGGGGTGCTTGGGGCGATGGAGACCATGTACCAGCGCGGCAAGATCCAGGAAGAGTCGCTCTACTACGAGACCAAGAAACACGACGGCTCGCTGCCGATCGTCGGTGTCAACACGTTTCTCTCCGGCGCCGATGCGACCGAGGAGCACAAGGGGGCGGAGCTGATCCGCTCCACCGAGGAAGAGAAGCAGGCGCAGGTCGCCGGCGTGCGCGCCTTTCAGGCCCGCAACGCGCCGCGCGCGCCGGCGGCACTGGCCCGGTTGCAGCAGCTGGCGGCCGGCGGCGGCAACGTGTTCGAGGAACTCATGGAGACGGTCAAGACCTGCTCGCTGGGGCAGATCTCGCAGGCGCTGTATCAGGTAGGCGGTCAGTACCGCCGGAACATGTAAGGTCGGGTTCGCCGAGCGCGGTCAGTACCGCCAGGCGGGCCGCATCGCGCAGCCGGGGCACGGCGTGCTGATCGGCGGCCTCACCCGGCGCGAGCGCCGCCAGCAGCTGCAGCTCGATGCGGCCCGGGCAGGGCAGCCCGCGCGGTGGCAGCACCCGACGCGTCCCGCGCAGCGCCGCCGGCACCAACGGGCATCCCGCGCGCACCGCGGTCACGAAGGCGCCGAGGTGGAACTTCAGCAACCCCGGGCGATCCGGGAAGGTACCCTCGGGGAAGAACACCACCGAGTTACCCTCGGTGGCGGTGCGCAGCACGCGCCGCGCATCGGCGGCGCTGCGCTGGCGGTCGAAGCGCTCGACGAAGTGTGAGCCCAGACGCCTCAGGAGCGGTCCTACCAGCGGCACCTCGGCCATCTCGCGCTTGATGACGAAGCCAAACCGCGGGGGCAGCGCCGCGGTCAGCACGATACCGTCGATGTAACTGGCATGGTTGCACACCACGACGCATTGCCCGCGGGGCAGCGGCTGCGCCGCGTGCACGCGCACGGGCATGCCGACAGTCAGGAGGAAGGCGCGCGCCAGCTGCCGCGCCGCGGCGCGCCGCTGGGGAAGCCGGGGCAGCAGCACCAGCAGCACCAGCGCCCCCAGCCCGAGCAGCAGAAACGCTAGCATCACCCACGGCGTGTATAGCAGCCGCAGGGCTGGCCCGAGCAGGGAGCGGCTCAGGGAGCGCAGCGTCACAGAAGCCCGTAAGTCATGGCGTATCGATCACCGTGGATGTGAACTGGTTCTCTTTATGTTAATGCGGGCTTACTGATGTGAAGGTCATCACGTCGATGCGGGGGGGCCGCTCACCATACTGTGGTCACCACATTACCGGGAAGTCCTGGTCCGTACAGCGCAGTCGCTGCATGGCGCTCACCTTGACCTCCCAGCGAGACCAGGCTTGTCCAATACCGCGATCGCCATGACTTCTACCGCCGATTCGGCCGATCCTGCGGTGTCGCGCTTCCTCGACGCCGTGTGGATGGAGCGCGGCCTGTCGCCCAACACCCTGGCGGCCTATCGCGCTGATCTCACCGCGCTCGCCCGCTGGCTGGCTGAACGCAACGTGCAGATCATGCGCACCTCGCGTGCCGACCTGCAGGACTTCATCGCCTGGCGCGTGCGCGCCGGCGCCCGGCCGCGCTCGACCGCACGGCAGCTGTCCAGCTTCCGCCGCTTCTTCCGCTACCTGATGCGCGAGGGTGCCATCCGCGAGGATCCGACGGCGCAGATTGCGATGCCGAAGATCGGCCGCTCCCTGCCGCGCTCGCTCACCGAGGAGGAGGTCGAGTCGCTGCTGTCGGCCCCGTTGATCACCGACCCGCTGGGCAATCGTGACCGCACCATGCTCGAGGTGCTCTACGCCACGGGACTGCGCGTCTCCGAGCTGGTGAACCTGCGCCAGAGTCAGATCAACCTGAATCAGGGCGTGATCCGCATCCTCGGCAAGGGCGATCGCGAGCGGCTCATCCCGCTCGGGGAGGAGGCCATGCGTGCCCTCAAGGAGTTCGCCCGCGGCCCGCGCGGTGAGATCCTGCTGGAGCGGCAGACCGACTACCTGTTTCCGACGCGCCGCGGCGATCGCATGACGCGCCAGGCGTTCTGGCACATCATCAAGCGCTATGCCCGCAAGGCCGGGATCGCCAAAGAGCTCTCGCCGCACACCCTGCGGCACGCCTTCGCCACGCACCTGCTCAACCACGGCGCCGACCTGCGCGTGGTGCAGATGCTGCTCGGGCACAGCGACCTGTCGACCACGCAGATCTACACCCACGTAGCGCGCGAGCGCCTCAAGGACCTGCACTCGCAGCATCACCCGCGCGGCTGAGCGGCCACTCCGGGAACGCTCTGCCGCCGTGCGGCGCTCGCTCTGTTAGACTGCACCCCGCCCGGCGCGACAGCTGGAACGGCCCGGGCGACTGAAGACTCGGGCAGCGCAAGTGACGGAAATCCCATGACACGCACAGGCTTAATCGGTTTGCTCGTCCTCGCGGGCATGCTCGCCCAGGCGGACGCGGCCGCCCCCGCCACCGACCCCAGTGACCCGCGCGCCGAGGTTGCCAGCCATCTGCCCGGCGCCAAGCCCGATGACCTGCGTGCCTCGCCCATCAAGGGCATGTACGAGTACACGCGCGGCACCGACATCGCCTACGTGACCGCGGACGGCAAGTACGCGATCAACGGCGACCTGTACGACATCGCCGCCGACAACAACCTCACCGAAAACCACCGCCGCGAGCTGCGCCTGCAGATGATCGCCGGCTTCCCGGAAAACCAGATGCTGGTGTTCGGGCCCAAGGACCCCAAGTACACGGTCACGGTGTTCACCGACGTCGACTGCGGCTTCTGCCGCAAGCTGCACAGCCAGATCGCCGACTACAACCGCCTCGGCATCCGTGTGCGCTACCTGCTGTATCCGCGCACCGGGCCGAACACCACCTCCTGGACCAAGGCGGAGCAGGTGTGGTGCTCCTCCGACCGCAACGATGCGCTCACGCGCGCCAAGCTCGGACAGGAGCTGAAGACCAAGCCCTGCAGCGATAACCCCGTCGCGCGCTCTTATGCCCTGGGGCAGCAGTTCGCGCTCCAGGGTACGCCGGCCATCGTTCTGGCCGACGGGGAGATGCTGCCCGGTTACGTGCCGCCGGACGTGCTGGCGAAGGACCTGCAGGACGCAGCCAAGGGCGCTACCGCCCAGCGCTGAGCTGTCCGGGCTCAGCGCTCGAGCAGCTTCAGCTTATCCGGCTTGCCTTCCCACTCCTTGGCATCCGCCGGGGCGTCCTTCTTCTCGGTGATCACCGGCCACTGCTTGGCCAGCTCCGCGTTCAGCTGCTTGAACTGCTCCTGACCGGCCGGCAGCTCCTCCTCGGAGAAGATCGCCTCTACCGGGCACTCCGGTTCGCACAGGGTGCAGTCGATGCACTCCTCCGGGTCGATGGCCAGGAAGTTGGGCCCCTCGTGAAAGCAGTCGACCGGGCACACCTCGACACAGTCCATGTACTTGCACTTGATGCAGTTTTCGGTGACGACAAAAGTCATTCGGGTTCCTCAAGCGGCGCACCCGCTGCCGCCGGCCGCGCAATTGCGGGCGGAAACGGGGGCGGCATTGTGCCACGGCGTACCGCGGCGGTGAATTTTCAGGCCCGCGGCGGTGGGGCGCGGCGGTCCAGGGTGGTGAAGTAATGCCCCTGGCGCCCCGCCGCCTGGTCCTCGAAGTAGCGGCGCAGGGTGAACTCGGTGCTGCGAAAGGCCAGCTCCTCCCAGGGGATGTCCGGCGGGGCGACCAGCGCCACTTCCAGGCTCTCGGGTCCGGGCGCGAAGCGCGCCTGCGGCAGCGCGGCGCGGAAGAAGACGTGCACCTGCTCGGCGTGCAGCACGTGCACGACGCTCAGGAGCGAGCCGATCACGACCTCCGCCAGCGCCTCCTCGTACGACTCGCGTGCCGCGGCTTCCTGCAGCGTCTCACGGTTCTCCATGAAGCCGGCCGGCACGGTCCAGAAGCCGCGCCGTGGCTCGATGGCGCGCCGGCACAGCAGGATGCTGCCCTCGAAGTCCGGGACGCAGCCGACCACCAGGCGCGGATTCTGATAGTGGATCGTGCCGCAGGCATCACAGACGTAACGTGGCAGATGATCGCCGGCCGGCACACGCAACTGCACTGGAGCTGCGCATTCGCTGCAGAACTTCATGATGTGCCGTCGAGGATACGGGCGGTACGGCGGCTTGTCGACGCCGCCGCTCCCGCAGTGCCGCGCTAATTGAGCAGTCCGAACACTGCGACCCCGTTCGCCTGCTGGATGAACACCTTGCCGTCCGCGATGGTGGGGGCCGAGAAGGTCACCGGCGTGCCGAGCTGGTCGCGCGCCCCCCCGGCCTGGTTGCTGTTGTAGAGGAGCTTGGCGAGGTTCGAGGCGTCGTAGGCATACAGCACCGCGGGCGTGGTGCGCATCAGTGCCCACACGATGCCGTTGCTGCTGCCGTTGGCAGACACCGCCGGTGAGCATCCCGGGTACGGAAAGGCCGCGGCACTCATGGAACTCGGGGTGCTGCCGAGGCGTGCCTGCGAGAAGCGGAACGCCTCCAGCAGTCCGCCACGCGGGCAGTAGTAGACACTGCCGTTGAAGTAGGCCGGCGTTCCCCAAACACCGCCGTTGCCGTTCGGGTTGGTGTACTGATTGCCGAGCGCGCCGGTGAGCTGCTGCCAGATGTTGTTGCTGCCGGAGGTGAAGTGGCCCATCGAGTCACGGTCCACCAGGTAGATGTTGCCGTCCTTGCCCGCCCCCACCGCCAGGTGCCGCACGCTGCCCGCTGAGTCGCTCATGTCCGGCAGCAGCAGGATGCCGCCGGAACCCAGGTCGAGATCGTTCCCCTGCAGGTAGGCGTTGATATAGGGCGAGAAGTAGTCGACGACCGTGAGCCCGCCGCTGGTCGAGATCTTCAGGAAGGAGTCGCCGAAGTCGCCCATGTTGGGGAAGCCGTTGCCGTCGAGTGTCTCCTCGAACGCGCCGTTGGCGGTGATCACGTAGATGTTGCCGCTGCCGTCGGCGGCGATGCCGCCCCCGGACATCCAGATCGAGGGTCCGACGCCGCCACTGTTGGGCGCGACGTTGAGCACGGCGGTCTGCTGCTGCAGGTTGCTGGCGTTGTAGCCCATCAGCCAGCCGGTATAGAACTTGTTGTCGCAGTGCGAGGTCCACGCGGTGTAGAGCGTGCCATTCAGCAGCAGCAGTCCGGTCTTCTCCACGTACTGCTGCGGGTCGAAGGTGATCGCTCCGGAGGCGGTGTTGTAAGTAGCCTTGATCTCGCTGGGGCCGCCGAGGCGCTCGGCGCCGCTGGCAAGGTCGAGCGCATGCAGGCGATGGTGGTAGGTGGTGTCATCGCTGGAGACCGTGAGGGCGATGACGTAGATCACGCCGGCGGCGCGGTCGATCACCGGCGTGCCGGTGATACCGATGGTCGGTGTGATCTCATCACAATTGACCGGTCCGCTGGCCTTCTCATTGGCCGGGACGAGCGAGACCTTCCACAGCTGCGCGCCCGTGTCGGCGTCGAAGGCATACAGCGAGTCGTTCTCGGTGCCGGCGTACACAACATTGCGGGTGGCGCCGCCGAGGCTCAGCCCCGAGAGATACAGCACCTGGCCGTCCACCTTGCCGTCGGTGGCGAGCGTGCGCAGCTTGCCGAAACTGGCGCTGTTGACATTGGCGAGCGTCAGCAGCTTCTCGGTGAGGTTCTGCCCGGTGCGCGCAAGGTCATTCTTGTACGTGACCACATCCGTGCCCGCACTCGCCGCGGTCACGGTGAGTTTGGCGTTGTTGCTGCTGGCACTGCCGAGGGAATTGCTGACCACGACGGAAAACAAGGCGCCGTTGTCGGCGCTGGTCCCTGCGGGCGTGGTGTAGGTGGCGGCGGTGGCGCCGGCGATGGCCGTGCCGTTCTTGCGCCATTGATAGGTGAGCGGCGCGCTGCCGGTGGCCACGACGCTGAATGTGGCGCTCTGGCCTGAGCGGATGCTCTGATCGGCCGGTTGCGTGGTGATGCTCGGCGGGGCCGGCGCGGCGCTGACGGTGAGCTTCGCGGCCTGGCTGGTGGCGGTGCCGGCGCTGTTGCTCACCCCCACGGCGAAGGTGGCGCCGTCATCAGTCGCCGCGACCGGCGGCGTCACGTAGGTCGCCGCGGTGGCGCCGGCGATCGGCGTGCCGTTCTTGGTCCACTGGTAGCTCAGGGGTGCCGTGCCGGAGGCGGCCACCGAGAAGCTCGCCGTCGCACCGACGACGACCGACTGCGCGGCCGGCTGCGTGGTGATGCTCGGCGCACTCGGCTCAGTGTTGGCGGTAGTCGGACTGTCATGACCGCACGCGCTCAGCCACAGGACACAAAGGAGCAGGCAGGTGCCACGGCCGCCGGGGCGCTCTCGCATCATGGACAATCCCTTGTCTGGTTCTTGCGTTGCTGGCCTGAACGTCGCACGCGCGGCGCGCGTACCGCAAGTCGTCGGCCAGCAGCGACACGGCGGGCGGCGCCAGGCGCAGCAGCATTGGCGTGCAGCGCCGGCCGGCTAATGCGCACCTCCATGTTGCTCAATGCCAAGCTTCCGTTTCGTTCCCTGAAAACCAACACTCCGATGTTGGGTTCGCTCGGAGTGTAGCAACGGTGCCGGCGCGCCGTCATCGGCGGGCACTACTCCTCTTGCGGTGCGTGTCAGGTGACTGACACGTGCATCGGCGGTGCAGATCTCGTCGCAGGGCGCGTGATGCGCCAGCAGCTCCGATCCGGCAGCGCATCGCGCCTGCCGCGCGACATGGCCGCCGTTGCACGGGTGGCAGGCGTGGTGCCCGAGGTCGGATTCGAACCGACACGCTTTTAAGGGCGGCGGATTTTCGTGCCACTTCGGCTTTCGCCGCCCCGTGATGCCGCGCACCCGGGTTCGTGGTCTGGAGCACGCCTTCACCTTGGCCTTGCCGGCTTTAGGTGCCCGCCGTCTGCTCTCTACACCTTCCCCGCACCGGCGGGGCTTGGCTCGGCATCAGCTCGAAGCGCAAGCGCTCCAGGGCCTTCACCGAGTTTGACGGGTGTCACCGCGGGGATTTCTCCCCGCGGGCTCAATTTTTTGGTCTGAGTCCGCTGCGTCTACCAGTTCCGCCACTCGGGCAGTGAGTTGGGTCCGGCCAGGCCGAGGTAGCAGTATAACCGCGGGCAGCCGGTCACCGCCCGCCGCTGCGACCTTTTCGCCGCTTGGCGCATCTAAGGGTGGATGGCCGGACTTGCCGACATCCACGTGTCTTCCGAGGTGGTCGCTCGTGCGCGCGCGGGTGAGGCGGGGGCGTGCGAAGCGCTCTACCGCGCCGTGGCGCCCGCAACGCTCACCCTGATCCGCCGGCTGGTAGGTCAGCGGACCCTCGCCGAGGACTTGTTCCAGGACACCATGATGATCATGTTCGAGCGGCTGCCGCAGTTTCGTGCCGAGGCGCCGCTGGGTGCCTGGCTGCGGCAGATCGCCCTGTCGCGCTGCCTCATGTACCTGCGCTCGCCGTGGCGCCGCGCGCGGCTGTGCCTCGAGCCGATCGATACCGCGGTGACTGCGGAGGTAGCGGCGCTCGTGACGCCCAGCTATCGCAGCGAACTGATCGATCTGGAACGTGCGCTCGCGAGTCTGGCGCCGACGGCGCGCGCGGTCGTGTGGCTCTACGAGGTCGAAGGCTATTCGCACCAGGAGATCGCCCAGGCCTTCGGCCGCTCGATCAGCTTCTCCAAATCACAGCTGGCGCGCGCCCACGCGCGGTTACGTCACTGTCTGCAACCTGAGGAGCATCCGCCACCGTGCACCCTGATCTAGAACCCTCCGCCGGCACACTGGCCACGTGGCTGCGCGAGTTGCCTGACGCCGCCAGCGCGCCGTACGACTACGCGGAGTTCCAGCGGCGCGCCCTGCGGCGTACCCGCCGCCGCCCCGAGCTCGCCGGGGAGCGGCGCCTGGCGGGCGCCTGCGTACTGCTCGTAGCGGGGCTGGCCGTGCTCGCGCGCCTGGGCCCGTTCCCGGGCGCCACTGAGAAAGCCGTGACGCCCGCGGCAGCGGTCTATCCGGCGGCCGGCCCCGGCGATGAGGCCCTCTCGCCGGGGAGCGGCGTCGGCGAGACCCCCGCGCGCGAGGCGGCCCTGGTAAGGGTCGGCACGCGCGCCGCGCTCATGGGGCTCGAAGACCACATCGCGCAGCTGGATGACCTTCTGAGCGTCGCGCGCGGTGAGCGCGACGCGCAGCGCCTGGCCGCCCTGCAGCAGGAGCGCGCGCGCCTGCTCCATTCGCTGCAGCAGGTGCGCTACGCCGAGAGCCTTGCCGATGCCACGCCCCCGGAGTTCCCATGAACAAGTGTCTGTTTCTCGCCGCGGCCGCCTGTGTCACGTTCAGCGCCAGTGCTTGCCTGCATGCGGCCGATGCGCCGCTGGCGCCGGCCCCGCCGGCACCTCCGCACGTGATGCGAGATGACCTCGACGCCCAGCTGCAGGCCGCGCAGCGCGAGCTCGAGCGTGCTGCCCACGATGTGGCGCGGCTGTCCACGCAGATCAGCAGCTCCGTGCTGGCACAGGTGATGCCCTTTGGCGAGGCACGCGTCATCATCGGCGTGCAGCTCGAGCCGATCGCCGGCCAGTCCGGTGCGCGGGTGCGCGAGATCAGTCCGGGCGGCCCGGCCGCCGAGGCCGGGGTGCGCGTCGGGGATGTCATCGTGGCGCTCAACGGCACGGAG
>Ga0335079_10004733_pt1 | contig 15652 bp, 12 predicted proteins | sample Lox_Sample_33_FD_206719 | JGI IMG/M metagenome (GOLD analysis project Ga0335079, IMG submission 206719) | Soil microbial communities from Loxahatchee National Wildlife Refuge, Florida, United States - Lox_Sample_3.3 | ecosystem: Environmental > Terrestrial > Soil > Wetlands | place: USA... | reverse complement strand
GGGCCTGCGGGGCGCGGGGCTAAATTAGGAGGAGTCTGGCAGAGTGCAAGAGCACCCGCTAGGTGCGGCGCGGCTCTCTTCCCTCTTCCTGGCGTCTTGCCGCCTTGGCGCGGTTCTTCTTGCGCTTGCGCGTGTTGCCGTAGGTCCCGCGATAGATCTTGCCACGCTTGGACCGGAGATCTCCCTTGCCCATGTCGTAACCTCCACGACGCTTGGTTCGTAGATGACTTAGTGCGATCAAACCTATCGCCGCGCCATAGTGCGAACCAGTGCCAACGAACGCAGTACGACAGCGTTACATTGCTCGCGATATGAACTGTCACGCGTGCGGCGCACCCCTTTCTTCCACCGCGAAATTTTGCCACAAATGCGGTGCCCCGGTGGGGCCACAGACAGGACCAGCATCCACAGGCTGGAAGGCCGGGCTGCCGTGGGGGGTCGCGGGAGCGGCGCTCGGGGCCTTGCTGACCGTTGTGGCACTGCGGCTGACGGGCGGTGGGACGGGGCCGAGCTTCCAGTCGACTGGGGGTGGGGGAGACGGTGGCCCGGATGGCGGGGGGGGCCCGCCGTCGGGGCAGATGGCCGCTCCATTCGCGTCCGGGGCCGGGGGGCGGCCACCAGACATCAGCCGTATGAGCCCCGAGGAGCGGGCGATCCGCCTCTACAACCGAGTCATGACGCTGCACGCCGCCGGCAAGACGGATAGCGCGGAGTTTTTCCTGCCGATGGCGTTGCAGTCGTACGCGATGCTACCCTCGCTCGACGTTGACGCACGGTATCACGTTGGCGTCCTGCATCTCGCGGGGGGCGACGCGGCCGGTGCGCTCGAGCAGGCGGACTCGATCCGTCGCGTAGCGCCGACGCATTTGTTCGGCTTCATGTTGCGCGCCCGCGCCGACGAAGCCGAGCGCAACGCGAGCGGCGCCCTTCAGGCATACCGGGATTTTCTCCGCAACGAAGCGGCCGAACGCGCGAAGCACCTGCCCGAATACGACGAGCACGCGCAGAACCTGCAATCGTTCCACACCCAGGCCGCCGAAGCGACGAGCGGATCAGCCCCCAAACCGGCAGGCTAATGCGCGCGTCGGTCGCCATTCTCGCGAGTCTCGCCGCCGCCGCCATTCCGTCGCCGCTGGTCGCGCAGCGTGCGCAAGCAACGATCGGCACCTACACCCCCCCGCGCTCCTGGCCCGCCCGGCAGCGCACGTTCGACTTGCTCCATCAGACCATCGCGGTGGGCTTCGACATGGCGCATCGGGGCCTCAATGGAACCGTGACGACCCGGGTCGTTGTGCTGCGAAATCCGACCGACACGATTCGCCTCGATGCGTCGCACCTCACGATCGACGGCGTTCGTGATCGCAACGACAAACCGCTGCGCTTCACCTACGACACCACGCACGTGACGGTGCGGTTGCCAAAGCGCGCCGCCGCGGGCGACACGGTCGAGTTCACCATTCGCTATCACGGCACACCCGAGCGCGGCGTCTACTTCGTGCCGCGTCGCCAGATCATCTGGACACAAAGTGAGGCGAACGAGACGAGCTCGTGGATTCCCACGTACGACGCCCCCAACGACAAGACCACGTGGGAATTCTTCGTCACCGCCGATTCGGGAATGAAGGTGCTTTCGAACGGCAGGCTTATGGGAACGACGCCCGTCGACGGCGGGGCCCACGTCGTATGGCACTGGTCCCAGGACCTGCCCGCGGCGACATACCTGTATTCGGTGGTGGTGGGCCCGTTCACGGTGCTGCGGGATGAGTGGCGCGGGATTCCGGTGGAATACTGGGTGTATCCTGACACGGTGAACGCGGCGTGGCGAACCTTCGGCGAGACGCCCTCCATGATCGAGCTGTACTCGCGTCTCGTGGGCGTGCCGTTCCCCTGGGCCAAGTACGATCAGTCGGCCATTCCGGATTTTACGTACGGCGGAATGGAAAACGTCACCGCCACGACGCAGAGCGATCTGGCACTGCATGGTGAAGCCGACGAGCCGGAGCAGACCGGCCGCTCGCTGGTCGCGCACGAGCTGGCCCACCAGTGGTTCGGCGACCTCACGACCACGGCCGACTGGGCCGACATCTGGCTCAATGAAGGAATGGCGACGTACATGGAGTCGGTGCAGCTCGAGAAGACGCGCGGGCTTGCGGCTGCGCAGCTCGAGTGGTACGACCAGCAGCAGCAGGCGATGCAGGCCGATCTCGTGCAGGAGCGGCCGCTCGTGTGGGGGGAATACGAGGGATCGGATCCGATCGCCCTGTTCTTCTCGGGCCACGTGTACCCCAAGGGCGCCCAGGTCGCGCACCAATTGCGTCGGCTGCTGGGCGACTCGCTCTTCTGGGCTGGTCTGCATCGCTTCCTGACCGACAATGCGTACAAATCGGTTACCACGGCGGACTACGCGGTCGCATTCGAGCGCACGTGCCGCTGCGATCTGGACTGGTTCTTCGACCAGTGGGCCTACGGGATCGGCTATCCCAAGGTCCGGTTCGCACGGCGCTACAATTCCGCCGCGAAGACGCTCGAGATCTCCGTTGCCCAGACGCAGCGCATCGACTCCCTGCATCCGGTGTTCCGTTTCCCGGTCACGCTCCGGGTGTCAACGCGCGACTCGGTCATCCGGCGGAACGTGATGGTCTCCAAGGTCAACGAGTCGTTCACGCTTCCGCTCCCCGGGCCGCCGGTGTCGTTTCGATTCGACGAAGGGGGATGGCTGCTGGGCGAGGTGACCGGCGATCTGACCCCGGCCGAGCTCGCCGATCAGGCCGAGCACGACGTCGATGTGGCGGGCCGCCATTGGGCGCTCGTCGCCCTCGCGAGCCTCACCGACTCTGTGGCGACGGCCGCACGGCGTTTGATCGCGCTAAACGAGCATGAAGTCGAGCTGCGTAGAATGGCGGTCGAGCAGCTTGCCAGGGACTCTGGTCCGGACATCGTCGCGGTCGTGCAGTCGGCGCTCCGCGACCCCGCGAGCGAGGTCCGGGCCGAAGCGCTTGGAACGCTCGACTCGCTCGATCGGGCCGGTGCCAAGGGGGCGGCCGAGGCGGCGTTCGGCGGCGACCCGAGCAACTACGTCAGAGCCCACGCGCTCCGGGTATTGCTGCGCGAAGCCCCTGACGAGGCCTTCCCGCTCGTGCTCGAGGCGACCAAGCCGGGTAACTCGCTCGTACTGCGCTTCACCGCTGCCCGGCTGCTTGCGGGCGTGCGCGATCCGCGCGCCGCCGACGCCTTGACGAGCCTCACCGATCCCCGGGAACCCCGCGACCTGCGTGTGCTCGCGCTCCGCGCGCTTGGGCACATCGACAATCAGCGGGCGGCGAGCGCGTGTGTGCGCGCTCTCGCGGACCCGGATCCGCTCTTTGCGGTAGCGGCGGTGCGCGAGCTCGCGGAAATCGGGGGGGCGGACGGCCGCGATCGCCTGGCGGCGGCGGGAAAGACGGAGACTCGGGTGACGGTGCGCTCGGCGATCAACGAGATCCTACAAGGCCGCTAGGGGACTGCTCAAGACGATCGCAGCGCGTCCACGATACTGAGCCGCGCCGCCCGCACCGCAGGCAGGAATCCCCCCACCACCCCCATCACGACCGCGAACACGAGCGCGGCCACGATCACGTCGGGCGACAGCCGGAACCCAAATCCGATCTCGGAGAACGAATTGAAGTTCATGGTCGACACGTGGGCGAAGGACAAGAATGACGCCAGGGCGATCCCGGCGAGACCGCCCACGATCGCGAGGATGATTGCCTCGAGGAGAAACGCTCCGAGCACGTTGCGGCGCCCGAACCCGAGCGCGCGCATCGTCCCGATCTCGACCACGCGGTTTGCCACGGCGGCATACATCGTGATCATCGCCCCGATCATCGCGCCCACCGAAAATATGATTGTCACGACGAGGCCGAGAATCCGGATGAACGTCGCGAGCCCCTGAGACTGTTCGCGGTAATACTGCTGCTCGGGTTTGAGATCGATATACTGCGCACGCGGATCGGCCTGGAGCCGCGTCTTGAGAGGATCGAGCAGCGCGGGATTCCGGAGCTTGAGCGTCACGGACGAGTACACCGGACGGCCGAACGCCTGCATCTGTTGATCGACATCGCCCCAGATTTCGGAATCAAACCCGGTGTGGCCCGCATCGAACACGCCTACCACGGTCCAGCGGTCGCCGCCGAACGTGAGCTCTGATCCGATCGAGGCCCCGGCGAACCGGTCGGCGATGTTGCGCCCGACGATCACCTCGTGCGTCCCGAACGCGAACGCGCGGCCCTCGGTGATGTGGACACCGGGGCGCAAGGCAAATGACTGCGGCGACACGCCGCGGACCGAGACATTGGTCACGTCGTGCGTTCCTCTCCGCGTCAGGTTGATCACGACCATCAGCTCCTTCGACAGAATCGGATGGCCGTCGGCACTCGTGGCGGCTTCCGGCTGAGACTCGAGGATACTGGACGTTTCCCGGTCGATCTGGCTTACGAGCTCCGAGTTCGCGGACCGGCGCAGCACGATCACGTTGTCGGGGGTGCCCGTGTCGACGAGCGTCGCCTGGAGTCCGCGCGCGAGCATCAGCACGCCGGCGAACACGAACACGACGAGCGTGATGCCGGTAATGGTGAGCAGGGTCGTTATCCGCCGTGCCCACAGGCTCCGCCACACATAGGCAAACGGGATCTTCATCCCACCGTCCTCAAGCCGTCCACGATGGACGTACGAATGGCCCTGCTCGCCGGAAATGCGCCCGCGGCCACGGCGGCAACGGCGGCCACCCCGATTGCGAGGGCAATCGTCACGGGCTCGACCCGGATCACGGGGAAGAATGTGGGCAGCTCGAGGCCGAACATCCGTACGACGGGAAACGTCAGCGCCACCCCGAGCAGTCCGCCCGCGATGCCCACCACGAGCGATTCGCCGAGGATGAACGCGGCGATGTGGCGTCCTTCGAACCCCAGAGTTTTCAGCACGGCGTATTCCCGGCGCCGCTCGCGAACCGCCATCAGGATCGTGTTGGCGAGCACGAGCAGGACGATCCCGATGATGACGAGCGAAATGACCTTGAGCGACGTGATGATCGCGCTCGACATCGACACGAAGCTCTGCTGAAATTCGCGCTCGCTCTCGGTTTTCGTGGGCGCGCGAGAGTTGGTGTACATCGTGTCGATCGTGGCCGAGACCCGCGGCATCGCGGTGGGCGGGTCTACCCGCAGCACGAAGAAGCCGGCATCCGTCGCCCGGCCGGGTTCGCGCGCTTTGACCTGCTCGTAGAGATAGTCCCAGTGGAAGAACATCTGGGTTTCGTCCACCGACGGATCGCGGCCCGCATAGATGCCGCGCACCACCCACTGCCATGCGCCGGGATAGATGTCCCCCTGCATCGTGATCACGTCGCCGATCTTGAATCCATGCTGGGCGGCCACCTTGCGTCCCACAATGCACGCGCTCCGCTCCTGCTTGAACGCGGCAAGCTGGTCTTTCGGCACGATGAATTCGGGATACAGGTCGAAATAGGTGTCGGCGTCCACGGCGAAGCGCGGCCAGAAATTCTTGAAGTCGTTCGGATCGCCGTACACGCCGCCGAACCAGTTGGCCCACGACAGGGCCGTCACGCCGGGCACGCGGGCGATCTGGTCGCGATCCACGAGGGGCACCGCAAAAATGATCGAGACCCGGTGGCGCGTGATCATCCGGTTCGTGGCCGATGCGGTCACACCGGCATTCCACGCGCCGACGATCGTCCGGATCAGGCCGAACGCCATGACCGCCGTCGCGATCCCGGAGATCGTGAGGATGGTGCGCAGCCGGTGCCGGAATGCGTTGCGCAGCGCGATGCGCCAGACTCTCATTGCAGCTCGCCCTTCTCAAGATGCCGCACCGTGTGCGCCCGCTCCGCCGCGTGCGGATCGTGGGTGACCATCACGATGGTCTTCTTGAATTCCCGATTCAGGCGCTCGAGCAGGGTCAGGATCTCCTCGGCCGACTGCCGGTCGAGATCGCCCGTCGGCTCGTCCGCCACGATGATCGTGGGGTCGGGCGCAATGGCGCGCGCGATCGCGACGCGCTGTTCCTGCCCGCCCGAGAGCTGGCGGGGATAGTGCTCGACCCGGTCGGCGAGGCCCACGAGGGACAACGCCGTCTGTACGTGCTGGCGCCGATCGGCCTTCGAGAGCGAGGTCAACAGCAGCGGCAGCTCGACGTTCTCGTAGGCGGTGAGGACGGGAATGAGATTGTAGAACTGGAACACGAATCCGATGTGCCGCGCCCGCCATTTGGCCAGCTCGGACTCGCCGAGTCGGGTCACGTCCGTGCCGCCGACACTGAGCGAGCCTTCGGTGGGACGATCGATCCCGGCGATCAGATTGAGCAGCGTGGTCTTCCCCGAGCCCGACGGTCCCATCAAGGCGATGAATTCGCCTTCCGGGACCTGGAGCGTCACGTTGCGCAGGACGGGAATCGCCATGCTATCGCGACGGTACGACTTCGAGAGCCCACGGATATCGATGATTGCGGCGGCCATGCCCCCCCCGTTTTCCCTCAGCGAATTTTGACCTTGGTGCCAGGCCGCAGGCGAGTATCGATGCTGTCGATCACCATCGTGCCTGAGCCTATTCCCTGCGCGATCGCTACCGAACTCCCGAACCGGCGACCCAGCGTAACCGGCACCTCGACCGCCCGGTTGTTGTCGACCGTGTACACGACGGACCGGCTGTTGCGCTCCGTGACGGCGCTCGACGGCACGACCAGCACGGGCGTGGTGTCCGGCGCGGTCCCTTCCCCGCTGGCGGTGGAATCCTGGCGCGGAAGAAAATGCGCCTTGGCGCTCATCTCCGGTAGCACGCGCGCGTCGTACGAGCGGAACGCGACCTTGACGAGGACGGTCGCCTTGGCTCGATCGGCCGTCGGGACGATCTTCGACACGTACGCCGGATAGCGAACATCGGGATAGGCATCGAGCACGATTTCGCACGGCTGGCCGACCGTGATCGCTTCGAGATTCGCTTCGGAGACGTCGGCCTCCACCTCGAGCGAGCGCAAATCGGCGATCGTAACCACGGCGGCTTTCGAAAACGCGCTGGCCGCGAGCGGGGCCACGACCTCGCCCACGTCGGCATCCTTGCTGAGCACCGTCCCGTCGAACGGCGCCCGAATGACCGTGTTCTCGAGCGCGACCTGCGCGGCCTGGACGGTCGCCTCGGCAACGGCAATGCCGCTCTTGACCTGGAGGTAGCGGGCTTCGGCGGAATCGACCCCCGCCAACGTCGTGAAATTCGAGTCGTGCAACAACCGCATGCGCGCGAGCGACCGCTCGGCATTATGCAGATCGGCGCGGCTCAGGTCGAGATTGGCTTCGGCCTGGGCCAGCTGCGCCCGCACGTCCGAATCCTCCAGGCGAGCAATGATCTGACCGGACTTCACTCGGTCGCCTTCCACGACACCCAGGTACACGAGGCGTCCGGTCCCTTTGGAGGCCACGGCGGCCTTGCGCTGAGCCACGACATAGCCGCTCGCAACCAGGGCCGATTGTGCCCGCGCGGGCGAGATCAGCGTTGCGGGAGTGAGGTGTACCTCGGTGGCCGCGGCGAACCGGCTCGCCATGACGGCGATGGCGGCGAGAACGGCCACGATCCCCACGGCAAGCAGAATCCAGCGTGCGCGGCCGCCGCTCGCGCCAGCGCCCGGGACGGGAGATGCGTCGGTGCGATTGATGCGCAGCGCGGAGAGGTCGGCGTTCTTGACTTCCACCGCGGGAGGGTCGCCGGTCCCCGAACGGGTGTCAAGTGGGACAAAAGTGTCCGACCGCCCTTACTGCACTGCGTTCACCATGTCGAAGATGGGCAGGTACATCGCGACCACCATGCCGCCCACGATCACGCCGAGCACCACGATCATGATCGGCTCCATGAGCGAAATCAGGGTCGAGACCGCCGCATCGACCTCTTCGTCGTAGAAGTCCGCGATCTTGGTGAGCATTTCGTCGAGACCGCCGGTCTGCTCGCCCACCGCGATCATGGAAATCACCATGGGCGGGAAGACTTTCGACTTCTGGAGCGGCGCGGCGATCGTTTCGCCGCCCGCGATCGACGCGCGGGATTCCATGACCGCGTTGTGAATCACCTGATTGCCCGCGGTGCGTGCCGTGATTTCGAGACCGTCGAGGATCGACACGCCCGAGGAAATCAGCGTCCCCAGCGTGCGGGTGAAGCGCGACACCGCCGATTTGCGCAGCAGGTCGCCGACCACGGGCGCCTTGAGCAGGAAGGTGTCGATCTGGAGCTTGCCGGGCGGTGTCTTGTAATAGCGATTGATCGAGAACACCGTGAACCCGATCACTCCGCCCATCGCCCACCAAAAGTGTTTCAGCAGATTGCTGGCGCCGATGACGATGCGCGTGGGGAGCGGCAGCTCGAGGTTCACCGACGCGAACATGTTCTGGAACGTCGGAATGACGAAGATGAGGAGCACCGTGACCGCGATGGCGGCCACCGACATGATCACGATAGGGTAGACCATCGCGCCCTTCACCTTACGGACGATGGCGTCGTTCTTTTCCAGGAACTGCGCCAGTCGAATCAGGATCGTGTCGAGAATACCGCCGGCCTCGCCCGCCGCGACCATGTTGACGAACAGATCGGAGAACGCCTTGGGCTGCTTGCGCATGGCGTCGGCCAGCGTGTGGCCGCTCTCGACGTCGTACAGCACCTGGCGGGTCACGCTCGCGAGGTTCTTGTTTTCCGTCTGCTGCGCCAGAATGTCGAGCGCCTTCACGAGCGGCAGGCCGGCATTGATCATCGTCGCGAACTGCCGCGTGAGAATGACGATGTCGCGCGTCTTGATGCGGCCGCCCATGCCGAGGTTGAGCTTGAACTGTTTGGGGGCGGCCCGGACCTGGACCACGAGCAAGCGGTTCTTCCGCAAGTGCGAGACGACGTCGTCGCGCGACGGAAGGTCGATTTCACCCTGCTGGAGCTGCCCTTTCAGGGTTCGAGCGGTGTACTGGAACATCGGCATGGACCGGATCCTCCTGAGGTCGCGCTAGCGCCGCGCGGCCAGCTTCGGTTGACTGGCGCTTGGACTGCTGCCGGCGGCCGGCAACCCTTCCCGTTCGTCGATCGGCGGCTCGCCGATCATCCGGAGAAATTCGTTGGGCGACGACGTGACCCGGAGGCACTCGTCCTTGGTCACTTCGCGTCCCATGTAGAGCTGATACAGCGCGTCGACCAGCGTTTGCATGCCGTACTTCTTGCCGGCCTGCATCGCGGATTCGATCTGGTGGACCTTGTCGTCGCGGATCAGCGCGCGGATCGCGGGAGTGCACACCATGATTTCGGCCGCCATCACCCGCCCGCGGCCCTTCGCCTTCTGCAGCAGCGTCTGCGTGATCACGCCCTCGAGCACGAACGCGAGCTGGGCGCGGATCTGGGACTGCTGGTGCGCGGGGAAGATGTCGATGATCCGGTTGATGGTCTCCGCCGCGGAGTTCGTGTGCAGCGTAGCGAACGCGAGGTGGCCCGTCTCCGCGATGGTGAGCGCGGCCTGGGTGGTCTCGAGATCGCGCATTTCGCCCACGAGCACGACGTCCGGGTCCTGCCGCAGTGCGTACTTGAGCGCGGCCGCGAAGCTGTTCGTATCCGTCCCGACCTCGCGTTGGTTCACAATGCAGGTCTGGTGGCGGTGGATGAACTCGATCGGGTCTTCGACCGTGATGATGTGACCCTTCATTTCCTTGTTGATCTTGTCGATCATCGCCGCCAGCGTGGTGCTCTTGCCCGAGCCGGTCGGGCCGGTGACGAGCACGAGCCCGCGGGGGCGCTCGGCCAGCTTCGCGACCACGTTGGGAAGCCCCAGGTCGTCGAACGTCCGGACGTTGAAGGGGATCTGCCGGATGACGAGCGAAACGCACCCGCGCTGCTTGAAGCAGTTGCCGCGGAACCGCGCGAGGTTCTGGATGCCGAACGAGAAGTCGAGCTCGTTCTCGGTCTCGAAGCGCTTCTTCTGGCTTTCGGTGAGCACCGAGTACGCGAGCGACAACGTGTCCTTGGGCGTCAGCACCTCGTCGGACGTCGCGTTCACGATGTCGCCGTCGACTCGAATCTTGGGACGCTCGCCCGCCACGATGTGGAGGTCGGACGCGTCCTTCTCGATCATCTCTTCGAGCAGCGCGCGCAGGTTCACCGTCATGCGGCGGTCTCCTTCACGACTTCCTCAAGGGTGGTGACCCCACGCGATACCTTCAGCATCCCGTCCATCCGCAGGGTGAGCATGCCTTCCTTCACGGCCGCCTCGCGCAGCTCTTCAGTGGATGCGCCCTTCAGTACCAGCCGGCGGAGCTGGCTCGTCATCGCCATCACCTCGTACAGACCCTGCCGGCCCTTGTACCCGGTTTCGGAGCAGGTATCGCAGCCCTGGCCCTTGAAGAACTTGTGCTTCGCGGCCTCGGCCGGCGTGAACCCGAAGGCGTGCAGCTCTTCGTCGTTGTACTTGTGCTCCGCCTTGCAATTCGAGCAGATGCGGCGCACCAGCCGCTGCGCGACGATCAGATTGACGGCGCTCGCCACGTTGAAGGGCTCGATGCCCATGTCGATCATACGGGTGACCGTCGACGGCGCATCGTTGGTGTGCAGCGTCGACAGCACCAGATGCCCCGTGAGCGCGGCCTTGATCGCGATCGAGCCGGTTTCCATATCCCGGATCTCGCCGACCATGATGATGTTCGGGTCCTGACGCAGGAATGCCTTCAGCGCGGCGGCGAACGTCATCCCGACTTCGTTCCGGACCAGCACCTGATTGATGCCCATCAGGTTGTACTCGACCGGGTCCTCGGCGGTCATGATGTTCACTTCCATCGTGTTGATGCGGGACAGCGCGGAGTACAGCGTGGTGGTTTTTCCCGAACCCGTCGGGCCGGTCACGAGCACCATGCCGTACGGGTTGAGAATCGCCCGCATCAGATTCTCTTCGGCCTTCGCCTCGAACCCGAACTTGGTCAGGTCGAGCGTGAGGTTGCCCTTGTCGAGAATCCGGAGCACGACCTTTTCGCCGAACAGCACCGGCAGCGTCGACACGCGGAAGTCGATCACCCGGGAGCCCATCTTGAGCTTGATGCGCCCGTCCTGCGGCACGCGGCGCTCGGCGATGTTGAGCGACGCCATGATCTTGACGCGCGACGTCAGGGCCGCGCGCATCTTGATCGGCGGTTTCATGACCTCCTGCAGGGCGCCGTCCACGCGGTAGCGCACCCGCATCTCGTGCTCGAACGGCTCGATGTGAATGTCCGACGCGCCCCGTTTCACGGCATCCGTGAGCAAGCCGTTGATCAGCTTGACGACGGGGGCGTCGTCGGCCGCGTCCTGCCCCTTGAGATCCTCGTCTTCGTGCTCTTCGACGAGCTCCAGGTCCTCGGCGTCTTCGACGCTCTTGAGGAGGGTCTGGAGCTGGGCGTCGGACTGCTGGTAGTAGCGGTCGATCGCGTTGCGCAGCGTGTACTCGCCCGCGATGACCGGGAAGACGTCGCAGCGCGTGATGAACTTGACGTCCTCGATGGCGGCGACGTTGTTCGGATCGGCAATCGCAATCGTCAGTGTACGCCCTTCGCGCTTGAGCGGAAGGACGGTGTGCTTGATGGCGATATCGGGCGTGAGCAGCTTGAGGATGCGCGGTTCGACTTCGAACCGGGACAGGTCCACCGCCGGCATGCGGTATTGCCGGGCGAGCATCTTGGTCACCTCGGTCTCCTCGATGTAGCCGAGTTTGACCAGGGTGTAGCCAAGCCGCATCCCCGAGTTCTTCTGCTCGAGGAGCGCTTTCTTCAATTGGTCTTGGGTTATCAGGCCTTCACGGACGAGAATGTCGCCTAACCGATCCGTGGTGGCCGCCGCGGTGGCCGTATGCAACTCGTTGATATTGAGGGCCCCAAATTATGAGATGGGGTGGGCAAGTCAACGCGCCGGGGGGACGGCACCTGAGAATGTGACGTATTGACGCAGTGCTTCAAGGAGTTGGGGCCCCACGCCCGGCACACTGTCCAGCCGGGTGAGGCTGCCGAAGGGGCCGTGGGCCGCGCGCCAGGCAACCATGCGCTCGGCCAGCGCCGGGCCGACGCGGGGGAGCCGCGTGATCTCCGTCACGTCGGCGCGATCGAGGTCGATGCGCTCGCCCGGTTGGAGCGGCCGCAGCAGTCGAGCCGCCGTGCGTGCAGTGGCCTGCATACTCGAGCTGGGCGGCGTATCGACAGGGGCGAAATGGATGTCGCCAGCTGCGGCGCTGGGTGCCGGGGCGAGCGCGAACCGCACAACCGCACCGGCGAGGGTGAGGACTCCGAGACTCAGGGCCGCATGGCGATCGTCCATGCCACGAACTTACGGTGCCCTTGGCGAGCGCCGGCATCAATTCAGCGCACGGTGAGCCGAAAGAATGCGGTGAGTGAACGCGGAAGGCGGAACATAAGGGGAAGTTCGAACCGCCGAAATTCGTACACGTGCTCGAACTCGGGTCGTTCTGTTCCGCGTTCCGCCTTCCGCGTTCCGCGTTATCTCACCAGCGCCACCGCAACATCCCCAACGATCTGTAAGGACGCCGCGGATACTTTATCGACCGTATCCTCTGTGGTGTGCCAATAGGGATAGTCGAAGTCCACGACGTCGATCGCGTGGATGCCGGCGTGCTGCAGGGGAACGTGGTCGTCGATCAGCGTGTGCTTCACGCCGGGCAGAAAGTACTGCCCGTATCCGAGGTCGTGCGCGGTACGCCACACGCGGTCCACCACCTCCGGAGCGGAGATCTCCGAGTTCCCCTCGTAGTAAATGTCGAGGTTCTTGTCGGCGATCATGTCGAACAGCACCGCGAACAACGGTGGATACCCGGGCGGCTGGTGCGCGGCAAAGTAGCGCGACCCGATCAGCACGTCGTTCGTGTCGGCGAAATCGCCGTAATCCTCGCCGTCGTCGAACAAGAGGTCCACGCCCACTGCCGGCGGCTTCCCCTTGAGCACGTCCGCCACGCCCAGCAGCAGCGCGACACCCGATGCACCGTCGTTCGCCCCGGGCACCGGCATGCGCTGCGCGCCGAGATTGGCGCTCTGATCGGCATGTGGCCGCGTATCCCAGTGCGCGAGATACAACACCCGTTCCGTGGCCTGGGGGCGAAAGCGCGCGAGGAAATTGCGGAGATGGAGCGTATCCCCGTGCCGCGTGACGTGCGTAAACGCCTGCACGACTACCGTGTCGGCGGTGCTCTTCAGATGCGCCAGAATCCAGTCGCCGGTCTTTTCGTGCGCGGGACGACCTGGAATCCGCGGGCCAAATGCGACTTGTTCGGTGAGATACCCGAAGGCCCGCTCGCCGCTGAACTCGTGCCCATGAGATCCTTTTCCCCGGCACGCAACGAGGCCGCCCAGAAGGGCGATCCAGAGTCCGCGAATCATCGGATCCGGCCGACGCTGGTGGACATGTTGACGAACGCGGTCACCACGAGCTGCGCAGTCTTATGGTTGAACTGCCGTTGATCGTTCACAACGTACGCCATCTGTAACCCCGCGGAGAGGGACGGAGGGAAGTCGGTGTCGAGTGTAAGCTGTGTTTGGCTCTGACGCGTGTCTACATAGGGCACGCACGTGTCCTGATCCGGCGCCTGCAGGCACAACTGGTCCAGGTTCGCTGTATACCGAACCGTGGTCCGGATCACACTGCGCAGCCGCACCAGCCCGCGTGGCGGGCGGAAGGCGAACAGCAAGCTGCCGCTCTCCTGGCTGCGGGTAGTGCGAAACAGGTTGTTCGAGGTGACGGCATCGCTTGTCGTCTTCGAGTAGTCGTACGATGTCGCGACACCACCCGCCCAGTTCAACGTGATCGCGGGCGCGACGGTCCGCTCGTTGGTGAGTGAGGAGGTCGATCCCCCCGTGACGTCGCCGAACAGGATCTGCTGCGCCGTCGTGGTTCGCTTACGATAGCCGAGCCGGGCGGTGAATCCGTGCAGCAGGAGCACGTCCCTGTTGCCCGGCAACGTCATCACCCAGCTGGCATTGAGGGACGGCCATTCGCGGCTCGCCGTCGTGAGCGGCACCTGAGCGTTGCCCCGCAGCACCCAGCTCGTCCCGTCCAGACGCGCGTACGTCCCCGTCACGCGGAACCCGCGAATCAGCTCGACGGTGGCCGCGGCGTTGAGCGTCATGTTGTCGGTGGCCGACCCCGCCAGCAGGCTACCCTGCTGCCGGAAGGCCTCGATACCGCCCAGCGCGAACTGATAACCGAGTGGCGGAATGAGCGGAGCGCCGAAATACGTGGACGTGTACGTCTTGCCGTACTCGACATCGACCGCTGTGATGCGTCCGAGCAGGTGCGCGAGCAGCGCGCTGTCGCCGAATATCCGCTGTCCGAGGCGGTGCGGGTCGAGCTGGCCTCCGAGATCGAGGCGGCGCGAGTTGCTGTACGCCGCCGGGATATGGAATGCTCCCGTCGTGTCGGTCCCGCCGAGGCCGCGCACGGGAGTCGCCGAATTCGGGTCACGGCCCAGGGAAAAGAACGACGCGAGGCCGAGGCGCGGTCGCAGCCACGTATTGATCCGCGGCGTCACGCTCAGAAATGTGTTCAGCGTGCGCAGCGTTTCGATCCCGGCGTTCATGCCCAGGAACGAGCGCCGCTCCCCCTGTACCAACCGTCCCATGGTCGACGAGTCGCCGTAATCGTGCAGGTCCCGCTGCGACGCGAGATCGATGCGGAACAGCACCCCGGTCACCGGGGCGAGATCGAAACCGGCCGTGTTGCGCCACACCTTGCTCTGGGAATAGGCCGGGACGAGGAACGCATCCGAGTCGCGGGCGACCGGCACCGTATACGAGAATCGATAGCCATCGAGGCCCGCGAGCCCCGAGTGCAGCCGGATATTGGTAGGACTGAGGCGTATCCAGCCCAGCTTTGCGGCGGCCGGTGACAACGAGTAATCCGCGTTGAGCGTGAAGTTCTTCGCCGTCGAGAACGACAGGTCCGTCTGGCCCGTCCCATTCGCGTACGCACCCGATAGCCCGAGCGGGTCGATGAGGTAGCGCATCAGCGCGCTCGTCGAACGGCGCGTGTGCCGCAAGCCGATGGCATAACTGCGCGCGTCGCTCTCGGGGGTCCGCAGGCCGGCGAGCTGGCCGGCCTCGATGTCCGTGCCGCTCAGGTAAAACGGATCGCTCGTGATATGGGCGTAGTGCACCGTGAACGGCATCGACAGGCCCCACGATTCGGGCAGGAATCGTTGCAGCTGCACCGTCCCGCCGATGCTCAGCCCGTTATCGGTCGTGTAGGTCGGATCCGCGCCCAGCTGGCGGAACTGCCCGTCGCGGTGGGTATAGGAGAGCGCCATGTCCCCGAAGTTCGCGGCGGTGAACGTGAGATCCATGCCCGCGGCCGTCCCGGGATCGCGCACCACATCCGAGAGCCGGATGTCATCGACCCACAGCTCGGCCTGGTCGATCATCGAGCGGGTTCCCACCCGCCAGATTCCCGCCGCGATTTCCTCCACAGCCGCGAGATTGGGAGGCGCCGTGGCGGGATCATGCACGTGCACGATGTAGGGACCATCGCAGGCGACGTAGGACGTGTCGAACGGGATGAGCGTCGAGTCCGGGCAGCCGGCGAAAACGTGGGGGGCCTGGCCCTGCAGCCAGGCCAGCTCGATTTGC
>Ga0335079_10004732_pt1 | contig 15652 bp, 16 predicted proteins | sample Lox_Sample_33_FD_206719 | JGI IMG/M metagenome (GOLD analysis project Ga0335079, IMG submission 206719) | Soil microbial communities from Loxahatchee National Wildlife Refuge, Florida, United States - Lox_Sample_3.3 | ecosystem: Environmental > Terrestrial > Soil > Wetlands | place: USA... | reverse complement strand
ACCATTCCTCTGGGCCGTTCTGATGGTGGCCGGCTTCCTCTACATCACCAGCGGCACGCGCTTCGATATGACGCGTCCCGTGCGCCAGGTCGGGCGCCTGTGGAGCGAGCCCGAGCCCGCCGGTGCCGCCGGCTTCTCCGCCGACGAGCAGAACAACATCGACGTCTACAAGAATTCGCGCGACGCCACCGTGTTCATCACCTCCACCGTCTACACCCGCAGCTTCTTCGGCATCTACCCCGAAAAGGGCACCGGCAGCGGGTTCGTCATCAGCCCCGATGGAGAGATCCTCACCAATCACCACGTCGTCAGCGGCAGCTCCAACCTCGCGGTCACGCTCTCCGACAAAAAGGTGTACATGGCCCGAATGCTCGGCTACGATCCCGCCAACGATCTGGCTTTGATCAAAATCGATGCTGGAAAAAAGCTGCCCACGCTCCGCCTCGGCGATTCCGACCACCTCGTGGTGGGCCAGAAGGTGCTCGCCATCGGCAATCCCTTCCAGTTCGAAGGCACCCTGACCACCGGCATCGTGAGCTCATTGGGCCGCACCATTCAAACCGAAGAGAGCAGCCTCGAGGGAATGATCCAGACCGACGCCGCCATCAATCCCGGCAACAGCGGTGGGCCGCTGCTCGACGGCCACGGCAACGTCATCGGTATCAACACCGCCATTCTCGGAGCGCAGGGCAGCATCGGCATCGGATTCGCCATGCCCATCGCGCGCGCCAAAGCCATGCTCGAACAATACCAAGCCAGCGGGAAGATCTCGCGTCCCTACCTCGGCGTGCAGACCATCTACGTCGCCGGCGATCTCGCGGACATGCTCCGCCTCCCCATGTCGGGCGGCCTCTTGATTCAAAGCATCGAGCGGGGCTCCGCCGCCGAAACTGCGGGCCTCCGTGGGCCCAACCAGGTCGTGATCGTGGGCAATTACCGGCTTGGTGTCGGCGGAGATCTAATCGTCGCCGCTGATGGCCAGACCATCGACGACAAAGAAACCCTCACCCGCCTGCTCACCAAAAAGCACGGCGGCGATACGATCGAGCTCACCGTCTATCGCAACGGACGCAATGAGAAAATCCGAGTGAAACTCGGTGAGGCGCCTCAGAAATTCTGATCGCCGTGAGGTAGGCTTCCCGCCGCTCGGAACCTCAGGAAGCCATGGCACTGGCGTCCGTCCCGCCATTCGCCGCGTGAACTTTGTTCTTGCTGCCCGGCGGGCGGCCGCGCCGCTTCGGCAAAGCTACCTCCGCCATCCACCCCGGGGGCCGGCCGCGCTGCCTTCCTCTGCCGCGCGCCAGTCGCTCCAGACTCAGTATCGCCTCCTCGATTTGTTCCCGCTCCGCCTTTAATTCGGCGAGAATCTTGCTGACGTCCATTCTGATCTCCCGGCCAGCCCCGGCTCTTACCTAATCCTGCGGCCGTTAACTGGAATTTCTCGTGTGCTCCCAGTCTACACCCAAATTCCAGCCGCAAAGCAATAGATTTTTGCGGAAAATCGCACTTATTTTTGGCACATTTCCAATCACCCAAAGTACTGGCTCTACAGTCTAGTACGGCGATTACGACGCATTTGAGTCTTTTTGTTTTTTCCAATAAAGGTAAAATGGGAGTCCAAGCACAATCAGTCCAATTCCCATTAACGATTCGCGTGGCCGTTCTATCGCAGTTGTTATTAAAAGTACAAAAGCAGCCAAAATGAAAAGTACCGGTACAAAAGGATAACCCACCGTGCGGTAGGGCCGCACCAGCTCCGGACGGCGCCAGCGAAGCACCGGCACCGCCGCCGCCGTCATTCCATACAGAATCCAGCTCGCGAAAATCACCAGATTGAACAGGTCGTCATATTTGCCGGAAAGCACCAGAAGCGCTGCCCAGAGATTCAGCACCACGATCGATACCCCGGGCGTATGGTGGCGCGGATCTACTCGCGCAATTCCGGAAAAAAAATAACCGTCGCGCGCCGCCGCGTAAGGCACGCGCGAACCCGAAAGAATCGATCCGTTCAATGCGGCAAAAATACTGATCATGGCCGCGATGGATACCGCCGAGGCTCCCCATGAACCTGCGATTTTGTGCATCATCTCGGCCGCAACCCTCATGCTGCCAGCCACTTCCGAAGGTGCCAGGACATGAAAATAGGCCGCGTTGGCCGCCAGGTAAATTCCAATTACCGCCAGCGTCCCCCCAATCAATGCCCGCGGCAGATTTCTTTGCGGTTCTTTTATCTCCGATGACACCATGCTGACGTTATTCCAGCCGTCATATGCCCAGAGCGCCGCTACCAGCGCCGCTACAAAACCCGAAAACGTCAGCGGCGCCGCCGTCGCCGTCTCCGGCGAGTGCGCATGTCCGAAGAAAAGGCCGGCGAAGATAATCGCCGCAATCAGACCCACTTTGACGATCGTCACCGCTACCTGCACATCGCCGCCCACCTTCACCCCGTAATAATTCAGCCAACCCAGGGCCAAAATCAGCCCGATCGCGAAAATTTGGCCGTACTGAATTTCCAGCGGACCGCCGTTGGGCCCGATCGGCAACGGTACCGTGTACAGCACTCCCTTCAGCGGCTCGAAAAAGTTCGTCAGGTACAGAAAAAACCCGGTCGCCAGCGTCGCGATCGAGCCGCTCTTCGCCACCCACAGTTGCGTCCAACTGTACAGGAATCCCCACATGGGACCATATGCCTCGCGCAGGAACGCGTACTCGCCGCCCGCCTCGGGCAGCGCCGCCGCCAGTTCCGCGTAGCTCAGCGCGCCCGCCAGCGAGAGCAGCCCGCCCACGATCCACACCGCGTACACCGCCTCCAGGCTGCCGACCTTCTGGATCATGGTCTTCGGCACCAGGAAAATGCCGCTGCCGATCACCGTGCCAACCACGATCGACGCGGCTGCCCACGGGCCTAGCGCCCGCTTCAATTCCACCTTTGGAACGATCATTCTTCGACTACCGCGCCTCCCCTACCCTGAAACAGCGACACCAGCCATCCCGTACCGAACGTGACCGCGGTCCCGATGAGCACGTACCACGTCCAGGCGATCGGCGTGTAGAAGTGAACATAGAGGATCCCCGCCAGCCCCGCCGCCACACCCCACATCGCCGCCGTCTCCCGCACGCCGCTCGTCAGCACGCCCAGAAGAAAGACGCCGAGTAGTGCCCCCATCGGGATCGAGCCGATAGTCAGGCCCGCTTCCAGAACCGATGTGGAATGCCGCGCCGCAATCGCGATCGCCAATAGCACCAGTCCCCAGACGATGGTCCACAACCGCGCCTGTCGCAGGGACGCAGCCTCGCTCAGGCCGCGGGCTCGGGCGCGCAGGAAATCCACCACCGTCGTCGAGGCCAGCGAATTCAGCGCCGCGCTCAGGTTGGCCATCGCCGCCGCCAGAATCGCCGCGATCACCAGCCCCGCCAGCCCGGCCGGAAGGTTGCGCCACACAAACTCCGGATAAATGCGATCCAGCTTGGCCGGCGGCGCGATGCCGTTATCGCCGAAATAGACAGACAGCAGAACCCCGATCAGCAGAAACAGCGTGAACTGCACGAAAATCACGGCCCAGCTCGCCATCAGCGCCACCCGGCTCTGGCGCTCGTCGCGCGCGCTCAAAAGACGCTGCACCATGAGCTGGTCCGTGCCGTGCGTCGCCGTGGTCAGAAAGCATCCGCCCGCCACACCCGCCCAGAAGCTGTACGTGCGCGAGAAGAACTCCATGGTGGGCGCAAACCGGAAGTCGAAAACACTCAGCTTGTGCGCCGGCGCGGACACGGCCACGACATGCTCCCATCCCCCGGGAATCTTCGCCAGAATCACCGCAAAGCTCGCTACCGCGCCCACCACGTACAGCGCCATCTGAACCACGTCCGTCCAGATCACCGCCGTCATTCCGCCTTCGAAGGTATAGAACAACGTCAGCACCACGATCAGCACGATGGATACGATCTCGCCCATACTCGGCGAAAGCTGGAAACGCCGGTAGAATTCTTCCAGGATGATCAGGATCACTAGTGATATGGCGAACACCCGAACTCCCTCCGCCAGCGCCCGCGTCACCAGGAATATCGACGCCGTGGTCTTGCGGATGCGCTCCCCGAACCGCCGCCGCATCAGTTCGTAGGCCGTGAACATCTCGCCGCGAAAGTAGTGGGGCAATAGCAGCAGCGAGATCACGATCCGCGCCAGAAGGTAGCCGAAGACGATCTGCAGAAAGCCCAGGTTGCCCGCAAAAGCCAGCGGCGGGGTGCCGATGATCGTCAGCGTGCTGGTCTCCGCCGATACAATCGAGAGGCTGATGGCCCACCACGGCGCCGTGCGCCCCCCGAGAAAGTAATCGCGGAGGTTCTTCTGTCCGCGCCGGAATCGCGCCCCGAATAGCGTAATTCCCACCAGGTAGACGAGGATGACCGCCAGATCGATGTAATGCACGAACCCCCAAGCATAGCGCGTGGGGCAGGTTTCCGACCTGCCCCATTTCTTGCTTGTTGCCACGCCCCCCACACTTCTCCGTCACGTTTGTGTCACGTTCGCAGAGAAGCCTCCTTTCCTCTGATATGATTCTTCTGGCCGGAACCCGGCGGCGGGCCGCGGAGTCAAATTGGGTTGCACCTTGTTATTGGTTCGGCTATACTCCGCAAAGTGTCCACCGGCAGAGTGTGGCGGTGGCGCGTCAGTCGCGAGTGCGGCAAACAGCCCTACGTTTTAGCTGGACAGACAGTGAGGAGGTAATTGGTGCATATGTGGAATTCGATGTGTCAGAGAATCGTGCTCGCCACGGCCGGCGCGCTGCTTCTGGCCGGGACCGCCCAGGTCGCTGGAGCACAGGAAAAGAAAGTTAAGGACCAGGGCGAATACGACATCTTTAATCAGACCCTGAAAGACGCCGCCAACCCCGCGCAGCAGGTGAAGGATCTCGACACCTGGACCCAGAAGTACCCGGACTCCGATTACAAAGACGATCGCCTTTATTACTACATTGGCGCCTACTCTGGCTCTAAGCAGCCGGCCAAAGTCATCGAGATAGGATCCCAGCTCATGGCACGCGGCCTCAAGAGCGTGTTCAAGGATCCCAAACAGGGACCGCAGCAGGTACTGACCGTCCTGTATCAGATGTCTGTCAACATCATGCAGATCCCCAACGCGACCCCCGATCAGATCGCCGCGGGCGAAAAAGCCGCCGCCGCGCTCGGTGAGTACGCCAACGAATACTTCACCGCCGCCAACAAACCCGCCGGCACCAGCGATGCCGATTGGGCCAAGACCAAGAACGATGTGACCAATCTCTCCAAGGCGGTCCTGGTCAACCTCGCCATGCGTCCGGGCGCCGAAGCCATGGCCAAGTATGCTCAGGACAAGAACACCGATAACTGCAAGACCGCGGAAACCTCTTACACCAACGCCCTGCAGAAGTTCCCTGATAGCGCCGCCATCGCCTACGGCCTCGGACGCGCCGAGGTTTGCCTCTACAAGGTCCAGCCTGACAAGATCTCGGCCGGCCTGTTTTACGTAGCGCGCGCGGTGGGTATCGACGCGTCTCTCGGCGGCACCGCCGACGCCAAGCAGATCGAAAACTACCTCAACAACCTGTATACCCAGTATCACGGCGGCGACGACGCCGGCCTGAAACAGCTCAAGGAAATGGCCAAGGCTTCACCCACGCCTCCCGCCGATTTCAAGATCAAGTCCACCAGCGAAATCGCGCATGAGAAGGAAGAGGAGTTCAAGAAGAGCAATCCGCAGCTCGCCCTCTGGATGGGCATCAAAGGTCAGCTCGCCGACCAGAACGGTGAACAGTACTTCGCCACATCGCTGAAAGACGCCCAAGTCCCCAAGCTCAAAGGGACCATCGTGGAAGGCAAGCCCGCGTGCCGCAGCAAGGAGCTCCTGGTCGCCATCTCCGATGCCACGCATCCGGAAGTCTCCCTGAAGCTCGATGCGCCCCTCACCGGCAAGCCCGAGGCCGGCGCCGAAATTCAGTGGGAGGGCGTACCCAGCGCTTTCACCAAGGAGCCATTCCTCCTGACCATGGACACGGAAAAGGCCAAGATCGAGAACCTGAAGTCCTCCCCCTGCGCTGCCGCCCCCGTTAAGAAAGCCGTCCCCAGGAAGAAGTAAGACCCGAACGTAGCGCGGACGGTCGTTTTTCGCCGTCCGCGCATTCCCGGCTTCTTAGCTTCTTCGCTTCTCAGCTTTTCCGCTTCTCGCTTCTCCCCCGCTACCTCTCCGAATGCGCCAGCACCAGGCTGAACACCAGCCGCTCCACCGTGCTGACGTCCGACCGCTTCAGCTCCCGAAAGTGCCGCTGAAAACTGTGCGCCGAGGAAACCAGGCGCCAGGACGGCATGGCCGCCGCCGCACTCAGCGCCAGCGTCACTCCCATGAAAGCCCCGGCAATGTAAGCTCTGCGTTTCACTCTACCCTAATGACGCCGCGCCCCGCCCGCGTGTTAGCCATTCTGCCCCGCCTTTACAAAACTTAGCCTCACCAAGGGTCGCCAAAGCCCTGCAACTTCGGCCCCCTCCCGTCATCTGATACAATAGAAACAAGTTCGAGGGGTATCACAGAAGCACATGCCTCTTTACGATTACAAGTGTGAAAAATGCGGGAAGACGTTTGAGGTCCTGCAAAAATTCTCCGACGAGCCTCTGCAGGTTCACGAAAGTTGCGGCGGAAAAGTGGAAAGGCTGATTTCTGCTCCGGCTCTGCAGTTCAAGGGCACCGGCTGGTATGTGACGGACTACGCTAGGAACGGAAAGTCCCCGTCCACCGGCGCATCCGGGTCGGATCCGAAATCCGAGACAAAAAGCGAATCCAAATCGGAGACCAAAAAGTCCGAAGCCAGTCCGGCTCCGGCCTCGTCGTCGAAGGAAACGTAGCGTAAGGCTCCGGTCTCACGCGCCCAGCAGGTTCATCTTCAATTCGTTCTTGCGTACCGTGTCCACCCACCGCTGCAGCATGCTGTCGGTGCGGCCGGTCGAAATCGGCTCCAGCTTCCGCGATTGCGTGCGAAATTCATACTTGTCCACCGAGCAAGCCGCCCGGTTGCCCTGCGATCGCAAAACCCGCCCGAAAACCGTCAGCCGCATGGGACAATTCTCGTCCAACAACATCGGCCAACTGATGGATAACTCCACAAATGCGCCGGGCTGCAGCCGGTTTTCCGCGCAGAACGCCACACCTCCGCTGCCGATGTTGATCGTCTCACCCGCGCCCGACGCCACCACGACTCCTTCCTCTGCCACCTTGTACCGGAGCTGCCGCCGAAGCTCAAAGCGGCGCCTTCTCCTTCGCTCGGCTTGTTTCTTCACCAATTCCATGACTGGGTTTCCTCCCGACCAGAGTCCTTGTAAATGCATTTTCCGCGCCGGTCAGGACATTCTGTAAAATCAGTAGTTTACAAATTGAATTCCGGTCTTCTGTCCAGCTCGTTTACATCGACAATCCTGACGACATGTACACGCTCTTGACATTGTTCGCCCGCGGTCGGTGTTAACCTGTGACTAATCCCTAAGAGACTTCCATGAAGAAAGCCGCAATCCTCGTCTTTGCACTCGCCTGCCTTGCCCTCGCCGCCCCCAGAAGGCCCAAGCTGATCGTCACCATCATCATCGACCAGTTCCGCTTCGACTACCTCACGCGCTACCGAACCGAATACACGGCGGGTTTCGACCGGCTCCTCACACGGGGGGCGGTCTTCGCCAGTGCCAATTACATCCACGTTCCCGCCATCACCGCCGTTGGCCACAGCACCATCCTCTCCGGAGCTACGCCGTCGATCAGCGGGATTGTCGCCAACGACTGGTACGACCGCGAGGAGCGCGCCGCCGTCACCAGCGTCTCCGATAAAGCGACCGATCTGTTGGGTGGAGCCGCCGGAAGGAAGGGATCGTCGCCGAACCGCATGCTCGTCAGCACCATCGGCGATCAACTCAAGATGGTGAGTGCCAACTCGCACGTGATCGGGATCTCGCTAAAAGATCGCTCCGCCATCCTTCCCGCGGGACATATGGCCGACGGCGCGATCTGGTTCGATGACAAGACCGGCAACTTCGTCAGCAGCACATATTACTACCCGGAGCTTCCCGCGTGGGTCCGGGAGTACAATGCCGCCCGTCCGGTAGATCGGTACAAAGGCGTCACCTGGCTCGGCCATCAATTGCCCGTCGATGCCAAGCTGTATAACGCCATGGAAACCACTCCGTTCGGCAACGACCTCGTCGAAGCCATGGCCGAGCGCGCCTTGAGCGCCGTGGATCTCGGCAAACACGACGCCACCGACCTTCTCGTGGTCAGCTTCTCGTCCAACGATTACGTGGGCCACGACTACGGCCCCGACTCGAAGGAAGCCCACGAAATCTCGACTGCAACCGACCGCCTGCTCGGCAAGTTCCTCCAGGCCGTGGACGCACAAGCCGGTGCGGACAACGTGCTCGTCGTGCTCACCGCGGATCACGGTGGCGCGCCCCTGCCCGAGACCAACCGGGCGCGCAAAATGCCGGGCGGCCGTCTCCTGTCCTCAAGTATCAAACAGACAGTCCAATCCGCGCTGGTTGCGCGCTACGGACCCGGCGAGTGGGTGGCCGGCGCCTGGGACCTGGCGGTCTATCTCAACCGCGACCTGATCGCCGGAAAGAAGCTCGACCTCACCGAGGTGCAGCACGAAGCCGCCGGCGCCCTGGAAGCCCTGCCGCACGTTTTCCGCGTCTACACCCTCGACGACGCGGCCCACGGACGTGTCCTCCCCGATGAAATCACCCGCAAGGTGGTCAACGGGTTCAATCTCCGCCGCAGTCCCGATGTCGAGTTCATCCCCGATCCCTATTGGGTCGTGCGCACGTCGGATAGCGGCACCAGCCACGCCTCGCCGTTCAGTTACGACACTCACGTCCCCATAATTTTCATGGGCTCCGGCATCCGCCCCGGCACTTACTACCAGCCGGTCATCGTCAACGACATCGCCCCCACCCTCGCCGCCATCCTCCAGATCGAGCCGCCCTCCGGTTCCGTCGGCCGCGTTTTGAGCGAGATCTTCGAGTAGCCCCGGACGGATATAATCAGGATCATGGATCTGCGTCCTCTCCACGATCGAATCATGGTTGTCCGCCTCGACGAAGGCGAACAAATCAAGGGGGGCATCATCATCCCCGATACCGCCAAGGAAAAACCGCAGCAGGCCGAGGTCAGGGCCGTCGGAAACGGCAAGCTGCTCGATTCCGGCGAACGCGTACCGGTCGACGTCAAGGCCGGCGACCGCATCCTCTTCGGCAAGTACTCCGGCTCCGAAATCAAAATCGACGGCACCGAGTACCTGATTCTGCGCGAAGACGAGATACTCGCGGTTCTCGAATAACACCTCCGGAAGTGTCCTGCGGGCAGGGCCAAGGCCGCGCTGTGTTAGTCTATTAGCGTACACCCACTCCAGGAGTTGTTTCATGTCTCTTCGCTTGGCGCTCAGGCCGCTAGTCGTCTGTTCCGCCCTTTTCTTGTTTGGTTCTCTCGCCGCCGCGCAGACCAAGGTTGCGGTCATCAGCCTTCAGAAGGCGGTCCTCGAATCCGCCGAAATCAAGGCCGCTTCCGCCGCCATGGAAGCACGCTACAAACCGCGTCTCTCCCAGATCGAAAACCTCGACCGCGAGATCGCTACGCTCTCACAGAACCTCCAGACCAATGCCGGGAAGTTGACGCCGCAGGCCGAAGCCGACATGAACGCCCAGCTTCAGCGCAAGCAGCGCGACGTGCAGCGCTACCGCGACGACCTCCAGGGCGACGTCGATAACGAGCGCAACACCATCCTTCAGAAGGCCGGCCAGAAAATGTCGGAAGTCGTGAAAAAGTACGCCGAGGAGAAAGGCATCGACGTTGTCGTCGACATGCCCTACACCGTGTACTTCAAGACCGCTCTCGATATCACCAACGACGCCATCGCCGCCTACGACAAAGCTTATCCCGCCGGCGCTCCAGCCGCGGGAAAGTGAGCCATAATCGAAATTAAGGATGGCCGGTTATCTGGAGCAGTACGGCGCCGGCGAAGAGCTTCACGCGCGGCGCATAAAAATCATCAAGCGCACCCTGATTTCGCTATTGACTCTGGCCGTGGTTGGCGGCATTCTTCTTTTCGTGTTTCATAATTACCGCGAGGAGCAGAGGGTCAGGCAGTTCTATTCCTTCCTCGGGGCCAAGGACTACAAGTCGGCCTACGCGCTGTTCGGCTGTACCGACACCACCCCGTGCCGGTATTATGGATTCGACCAGTTCATGCGCGACTGGGGTCCCAACAGCGGCCATGACGATGTGTCCAACGTGCGCATTGCCCGCAGCCGTTCGTGCGGGTCCGGTGTGCTGTTGACCGTCGACTACGGCAGGCAGCAGCAGGAAAAACTGTGGGTCGAGCGCAAGGACATGAGCATCGGTTTTCCGCCGGTGCAGGGATGCCCGGCAGGGATGTGATATTTCTACAATCGGAGTGGGCATGGGAACCTTAACGGCAGCAGGGTTGGAAGGCGTCATCGCCGGCGAAAGCGAAATCTGTTACATCGACGGGCACCAGGGCATCCTGAGTTACCGCGGATACAACATTCATACACTGGCGGACAACGCCATCTTCGAAGAAGTCGTCTTCCTGCTCTGGAACGGCTGGCTTCCCAAGCAAGCCGAACTGGACCAGCTCAAAAAGGACCTGGTGGCAGCGCGCGACCTGCCCCAGCCCGTGGTCGATTTCCTCGCCGGTGCCCCCAAGGTCAACACCATGGACCTGCTGCGCACCGCGGTCAGCATGCTCGGCCTGTACGATCCCGAGGCGCAGGACATGTCGGCCGAGGCGAACCACCGCAAGGCCGTCCGGCTCATGGCCAAAACCGCCACCATCGTGACCACCTACGATCGCCTGCGCAACGGCAAGTCCCTCATCGCCGGTGATCCCTCACTCGGGTTCGCGGCCAACTTCCTCTACACCCTCACCGGCAAACGCCCCGACGATGTCATGGAACGCGCCTTCGATGTGGCCCTAACCCTCCACGCCGATCACGAGCTGAACGCCTCTACCTTCGCCGCCCGCGTAGTCGCGGCGACCCTCTCCGACATTTACTCGGCCATCACCGCCGGCATCGGCGCGCTCAAAGGCCCCCTGCACGGCGGCGCCAACCAGGATGTGATCAACTGGCTGCTCAAACTCGGCGATGAGGATTCCGCCAAGGATGCGGTGAAGGGCACGCTCGCCAAGAAAGTCAAAATTCCAGGTTTCGGTCACCGCGTCTATCGCACCGAGGATCCCCGCGCCACGCATCTGCGCGTCCTCAGCGAGGAGCTCGGCAAGCGCACCGGCCACGAGAAGCTCTACCGCCTCTCGCGCGTCATGGAAGAAACCGTGATGGGCGAAAAGGGATTGAACCCCAACGTCGATTTCTACTCCGCCTCCGCTTACTACTCCCTCGGCATCCCCATCGACATCTACACCCCTATCTTCGCCGTCAGCCGCATGTCCGGCTGGACCGCCCACGTCCTCGAGCAGTATCGCAACAATCGCCTTATCCGCCCGCGCGCCGAATACAAAGGCAAGCCCGACGGCCAGCCCTGGATTCCCATGCCCGAGAGATAGCGCCATGGACGAGCGGGCGTTTTACTCCGAATCGCAGACCACCAAGCCGGCGTCGTTGAACTGCCCTTATTGCCGCAGCGTCGAAAGTTACGAGCTGCGCTGGATGGTGCGTAAGAAGAAAGACCGCATCCCCCAGGGAGCCGACGAGCGCGACCGGGCTAAGTTCCAGAAGGCGCAAAGTTACATGGTGTTGCTCGACGACAAAGTCGCCTGCAAGAATCTCCGCTGCCGCAAGCGCTTCGACATTTCCGGCGTCAAGACCATGGCGTTTTTGTAACGCGGGCCTCCAGGCCGCACTCGCCGCCGTTGCCGCGGAGCGGCGCGCGGCGAGCTTGTCTTACATTTCTTTACCCGCCCTTAGCCCCAAAGAGCCTTCAGCCCGGACACCCGCTCTCCCTACACTGACCCTAGTGTCACAGCGAAAGCAAAGCGTCTAATCTTTTTTCGGCTCGTTGCTGATCACCGGCCGCTCGCCGGCCGGTGTCTTTCCTCCACCACCCCAAAGTTGTGTTCATCGCGCTAAACTCTGTCTTGGAGGGCCTATGGCCGAACACAAAGCGGGAGTCCATCCCCGTACCGCGGTCCTGACGCGCGGTTTCGATCCCAGTCTTTCGGTTGGCGCCGCACGCCCCGCTGTCTTTCGCAGCTCGACCTTTGTCTTCGAAAGCCCGGAGGCCGCCGAACACGCCTTCGCCATCACCACCGGCAAGATCCAGCCGGAGCACGGAGAGCGCGCCGACCTCATCTACTCCCGCTTCTCGCACCCCAATGCCGAGATCCTGGAAGACCAGATCGTGCCCCTAGAGGCCGGCGCGCACTACGCCGCCGTCTTCAATTCTGGAATGGCCGCCATCATGACGGCATTCTTCGCCTACGCCCGCGCGGGCTCCAGCATCGTCTACACCACGCCGCTCTACGGCGGCACCACAGGCCTTATCCACAAGTTCCTGGCACCCCTCGGCGTGACCGGCATTCCCGTCCCGTCCGGCGACAGCGCGGCCATCGACGCCGCCATCCGCGGCGCGAAGAACCTGTGCATGGTCTACCTCGAAACTCCAGCCAACCCGACCCTGATCATGACCGATATCGAGCGCGCCGCCACAATCGCCGCCGCTCACCCCGACAAGCCGGTGGTCATGGTCGACAACACCTTCCTCGGCCCCTCTTTCCAGCACCCGCTCACCCTAGGAGCCCATATCTCGCTCTATTCCGCCACCAAGTACCTCGCCGGATATAGCGACATGCTCGGCGGCGTCGCGCTCACGCACAGCCCCGAGGCCATCCGCAAAATCCGCTCCGTCCGCGGCATGTTCGGCAACATTCTCCAGCCCGACGAGTGCTGGATCCTCGACGGCCGCCTCCCCACCGTCTCGCTGCGCATGAACCGGCAGAGCAAAAACGCCCAGCGCATCGCCGAGGCCCTGCACAGCCACCGCCTCCTCGAGCAGGTCATCTATCCCACTCTGTTCGCCGACCCCGAGCAGAAGCGCATCTTCGAAAAGCAGTGCGAATATCCCGGCGGCATGTTCTCCATCGTCTTCCGCGGCGGAAAGGATGCCGCCTTCGAGTTTCTGCGCCACCTCAAGATCGCCCGCAACGCCGTGTCGCTCGGCGGCGTCGAGACTCTGGTCTGCCATCCCAAGTCCACCACTCATTCCGGCATGACGCCCCAGGAGCTCGCCGAGTCCGGCGTCACCGACGGCCTGGTGCGCATCTCCACCGGAATCGAAGACTGGCGCGATCTACTCGCCGATTTCGAGCAGGCGCTCGCGTTTGTGGGATAACGTAGAAGCATGAAGCTGGTGTGCGCCCTGGTGCTGGCCTGCAGCCTCGCGGGCGCCCAGACGGCGAAAAAAACCACCCCGGCCAAAAAAGCGCCCCCGTCCACCCCTTCCGCACCGGCGCCCGCCAACAAGTGGCCTGTCCAGAAACTCGCAGTCGAGGGCAATCGCAACTACTCCGCCGACCAGGTGCTCGCCGTGGCCGGCCTCAAGATCGGCCAGTTGGCCGGCCGCCCGGAGTTCGAGGCCGCGCGCGACCGCCTCGCGGCCAGCGGCGCCTTCGAAACCGTCGGCTATAAGTTCGAGCCCGCCTCCGACCAGCAGGGCTATGTGGCCACGTTCCAGGTCACCGAGGTCGAGCCCGCCTTCCCGGTGCGCTTCGAAGACCTCGGCGTGCCGGATCGGGATATCGCGGCCATGCTGCGCACCAAAGATCCGCTGTTCTCTCTCAACCGCCTGCCCGCCACCAGGACGCTCATGGACCGCTACGTCCGCTGGATTCAGGATTATCTGGCCGCGCAGAACCACGCCGAGGCCATCGCGGCCAAGGTGACGCCCGTCACCACCGACCATTTCGCCATCGTCTTCCGTCCGGCGCGCGGATTGCCCGCTGTGGCTGCCGTGACCTTCAGCGGCAACCAGGTCGTCCCGCAATCCGTCCTGCGTGAGGCGATCTCCCCGGTCGGCGTCGGCGCGCCCTATTCCGAAGCCGGCTTCCGCGAGATCCTCAACAGCGCCATCCGTCCGGTATACGAGCAGCGCGGCCGCGTCCGCGTCGCATTTCCGGAAGTCCGCGCCGAAGCCGTCTCGAGCAGCGAAGTCCAGGGCGTCCACGTGTTCGTCAAAATCGATGAAGGCGTCAGCTACGAGTTAGGTAAGGTGCAGGTCGCGCCGCCAACCCCGCTCGACCCCGGCGTGCTCCTGAAGGAGGGCGACTTCAAGACCGGCGACGTCGCCAACATGGACAAGGTCGCCGACGGCCTGGAAAAGATCCGCAAGGCCGTGCGCCACGCCGGCTACCTCGACGTCAAGGTCACCAACGACCGCCATATCGATGACCAGAAGAAAGCGGTCGATATTCTCGTCCACATCGACGCCGGCGCCCAGTACATGATGGGCAAGCTGACCCTGGTCGGACTCGACCTCGACGGCGAAGCCGAGATCAACCGCATCTGGACCATGAAGGAAGGCAAGCCGCTGAATCCCGACTATCCCGATTTCTTCCTCGCGCGCATCAAAGAGGGCGGCACTTTCGACAATCTCGGCAAGACTAAGGCCGATCTCAAAGTCGATGAAAAGCGCCACCTCGCCGACGTGACGCTCACCTTCAGCGGGGCAGGTCCCGCGCAACGACCGGGGCGAAGAGGGCGGTTGGACCGCTAGGCGCCCCCGGCGCCAGGTCCTCGGCCGGAACCGGCGCGCCCGCCACGGTGCGCAGCGGCACCACGCCCGCCCACGCCGGAATCGCCAGGTCCGCCTCGTCGTCTACCGGCGGCCCGCTGCGCACCTTCGCGGAGACCTCCTCGATCGGCACCGCCAGCACCTCCGTGGCCTTCAGTTCCTGTTCATCGGGCGGGCGCACTTCTTCCCAACGTCCGGGGACGACATGGTTGGTGAAGCACCGCAGCGCCTCCATCTTCTCGGCCGGATCGCTCACCACGCGCGCCTTTCCGAAAATCACCACGCTGCGATAGTTGACCGAATGATGGAAGGCCGAGCGCGCCAGAACGAATCCGTCGACCAGCGTCACCGTCACGCACACGTCGATCCCGTCGCCAAGTGCCTTGAGCATCCGGCTCGCGGCGGACCCGTGGATGAAGATCTCGTTGCCGCGGCGCGCGTAGTTGGTCGGAATCACGTACGGCAGGCCGTCTACCACGAATCCGACGTGGCACACGAAGCCATCGTCGAGAATCGCGTGGATCTTGTCGTGGCTGTAGACGGCGCGTTTCGGCAGGCGCTTCACCTGCGTTCGCGGAGTCGGTGGAAAGGGAGCCATGATTTCAGACTACGGTAAATGGTGGACCGGGGAAAAGATCCACTTTTGAGAATGTTGTATAGTCCACTTATGCGCGTTGCCATGGCGCTCGACCGAGATTCCGCCCTTCCCCTCCACCGCCAGATCTACGAAGAGTGGCGCGGCAGCATCCTCGATGGCCGCTTCCGCAGCGGCGAGCGCGTGCCTTCCACCCGCGACCTCGCCTGGAGCCTCGGCGTGGCGCGCGCCACCGTCACCGCCGCCTACGACCAGCTCATCGCTGAAGGCTACCTCGAAATCGC
>Ga0335079_10004731_pt1 | contig 15653 bp, 10 predicted proteins | sample Lox_Sample_33_FD_206719 | JGI IMG/M metagenome (GOLD analysis project Ga0335079, IMG submission 206719) | Soil microbial communities from Loxahatchee National Wildlife Refuge, Florida, United States - Lox_Sample_3.3 | ecosystem: Environmental > Terrestrial > Soil > Wetlands | place: USA... | reverse complement strand
CAAGAACATTGGAGACCTGTTGAGCGCCGCAGGGGTGAGCTGGGGATCGTTCATGGGAGGATTCAATCTTTCGATCGTGAATCCGAACGGAACCACCGGTTGCGCGAGAAGTTCGACCGGCCTGGCAGGCACCACTGGCGACTACATTCCGCATCACTCGTTTTTCAACTATTACACTTCGACGGCGAATCCGAACCATACCCGCCCGAAGAGCCTTGCTGAGATCGGAAACGATGGCCCGGCGAACCACCAGTATGATGTCATCGATTTCGTCAACGCCGTGAAAGCGGGGAACTTCCCGGCGGTAAGTTTCATCAAGGCACCCGGATATCAGGATGGTCACGCCGGCTACTCAGGTCCACTGGACGAACAGAAGTTTGTTGTCGGGTTGATCAATTTCCTGGAGCAGCAGGATACCTGGAGCAGCACAGCCGTTGTCATTCTGTACGATGACTCCGACGGCTGGTACGACCACGCGATGGCTCCCATCGTTAACCAGTCCACCGGACCGGCTGATGCACTCACCGGCACGAATGCTTGTGGTACCGGTGTTATCGCACTTCCGGGAATCGATTCCGGGAATCCTCACGCTCTCGGACGTTGCGGCTATGGTCCGCGGCAACCGTTGATTGTGGTCTCACCGTATGCCCGCGAGAACTTCGTGGATCATGTCGTAACGGACCAGAGCTCGGTGATTCGTTTCGTCGAGGACAATTGGCTGCATGGTCAACGAATTGGCCAGGGGTCTTTCGACAGCATCGCCAACTCCATCACGCAGATGTTTGATTTTTCGGCACCCAGAAGCAATGGCTTCCTGGTTCTGAATCCGAACACTGGAGAACCAATTCCGTAGAGGCAGGCTACGGCATCCCAGCAGAATAAGCAGTTTTAGGTAAGAATGGGCATGCGGAAAAAAGTCTTCTGCGTGTCCATTTCATTTTCTGACAAAACGGATTCTACGATGACCGGAAACGACGTGAGTCGCGCGCTTACGACGCGCAGAACCTTCTTGAAACGTGGGGGGATGAGTCTGGCCCTGCTTTCCGTGCCTCAAATGGGGCGGCATCGGCAGGTGGTGATGGCGAAGCCTGTTCTGGATCCGAATAGCCTGACGCCGTTTGTTGATCCGCTTCCGATTCCACCGGTCGCACGGCCAAACGATTTTCGGCCGAGTCCCGATGGTGGCAAGCAAAAGGCTCCGTATTACCGGCTGGCAATGCGGCAGGTGCAGAGCAAGGTGCACCGCGATATGAAGCCGACGATGCAGTGGGCGGTCGACTCGACGGTCCCCGGGCCCACTCTGGAGACGCAAAGCGGCCAAGGCATGTTTGTGGAGTGGGCGAATGAACTTCCGACAGCGCATTTCTTGCCCATTGATCACAGCCTGCACGGAGCAGAGGCAGAAAAGCCTGACGTTCGCAGTGTCATTCACATGCATGGTGCGCGCGTCCCGGCCACGGCGGATGGGTATCCGGAGGATTGGTATGTGCCGGGAAAGTCGGCGATGTACTTCTATCCCAACATGCAGGATGCCGCGATGCTCTGGTATCACGATCACACGCTTGGCCTTAATCGACTGAACGTCTATGCCGGCCTGCTGGGACTGTTTATCGTTCGCGATTCTTTTGAGTCGGGACTCAACCTGCCTGGTGGGAAGTACGAAGTTCCGCTGGTTTTGTATGACCGGTTCTTTGATCAAAACTCACAGCTTTACTATCCGGTGTCGCCCGTTGCGGGCAAGCCGTGGATACCGGAATTGTTTGGGAACGCAATTCTTGCCAACGGAAAGCTGCTGCCATACCTGGAGGTCGAGCCGCGGAAATATCGCTTTCGGGTTTTGAACGGCGCGAATGGAAGGTTCTTTCATCTGTCGATGTCATCGGGTCAGACGTTTCAGCAGATTGGGACGGATCAAGGGCTTCTGTCGGCGCCCGTGACGGTCAAGATCTGCTCACTGGCGCCAGGGGAGCGCGCGGATTTAATCGTGGATTTCGGAGATCACTCAGGTGAACAGATCATTCTGAAGAACGACATGCTTTTGCCGGTGATGCAGTTTCGAGTAGCGAAGGGAAAGGTAAACGACGAGAGCTCCGTGCCTTCGACGCTGCGTCCGGTGCATAAGATCGCCGAGTCCGAGGCAGTCAAGACGCGGTCTCTCATGCTTGGCGAGATCACTGATCTGCACGGCGATTCAGTCACGATGTTGCTCAACAATGCTCATTGGAGCATGCCGGTTACGGAGAATCCCACGCTGGATTCCGTGGAGATCTGGGAGTTGATCAATGTGACAGATGATGCTCATCCCATCCATCTTCATATGGTGAAATTCCAAATCTTGGATCGACGGCGGTTCGATGCATTCGCTTATCAGAATGAAAAAAATCTCCTGCGGTATCGGGGAAATCCAATGCCTCCCGAACCAAGCGAGGCCGGATGGAAAGATACGGTTCGGGCCGATCCGGGGATGATTACTCGCATCATCGTCAAGTTTGAAGGATACGTTGGGCGCTACGTCTGGCACTGTCATATTTTGGAGCATGAAGATAACGAGATGATGCGGCCTTACGACGTGATCGCGAAGTCGTGATGGTCGCGAGCGAGGCGCTACTCACTCGCCAGATCCGCTACAATCTCCAGCCATGTCCACTTCTGTTGCTGAGTTTCCGCGGCCGTCGCGGTTGTCAACGAAGGTGCAGATTGCTTTGGCCGATGACGCGGATCGGTCCGCCATCTACAAGCTCCGACATCAGATTTATGCGCTGGAACTTGGGCAGCACCATCCAAACGTGGAGCGGCAACTGCGAGATCCTCTCGATGAATACAACGTCTATCTGAAAGCCAGCGTCGGCGAACAAATTGGCGGTTTCGTCAGCGTGACTCCTCCGGGCAAGAGTTATTCGGTAGACAAGTACTTTGGCAGAGAGGTATTTCCATTTTCATTCGATGAGCGCGTGTACGAGATTCGGTTGCTGACAGTCTTGCCAGAATATCGCGGGATGGCGATTGCCAGCTTGCTGATGAATGCGGCGTTTCGTTGGATAGAGGTGAGTGGCGGAACGCGGGTTGTCGCAATCGGACGCCGCGAAGTGCTCAGCCTATATCTGAGGGCGGGATTGAAGTCACTTGGCAGATCGACTCAGTCGGGAGCGGTTACGTATGAGCTGCTGACCGCGACGGTTGCCGATCTACGAGCGAACGCGAATCAACATGCAGCAACTCTGGATTGGCTGAGATCGCGTGTAGATTGGCAGTTCGCATTTTCGTTTGCACCCGTAGAGTCCTGTCGTCATGGTGGGGATTCATTTCTGGATATCGGAGAGGATTTCGATCATCTTGAGCGAAGCGCTGATGTCGTCAACGCTGACGTGCTGGATGCGTGGTTCGCACCGTCGCCGCGAGTGATCGCGGCGCTGCAAGAACATCTTCCATTTTTGATCCGAACATCTCCACCGACCGATTGCGCGGGATTTATCCGTGCGGTCTCGCGAGCGCGGAGAGTGCCAACGGAGTGCGTTGTGGCAGCGGCGGGCTCTTCGGAATTGATTTTTCTTGCGTTTCGGGAGTGGCTGAATCGGGAGTCGCGAGTTTTGCTCCTCGATCCGAGCTATGGGGAATACGCACATGTGACGGAACGCGTGGTTGGGTGTCGCGTGGATCGCATCGAGTTATCGCGGAGCTCAGAATACCGATTGGATGTGAAGGCGCTTGAGGCGCGGGTCATTGAGGATGACTATGATCTAGTGGTAATCGTTAATCCGAACAGTCCAACGGGACAGTATGTGTCCCGCGAGAGGATGGAGCCCTTGCTGAGTAAGGTTCCGAAGAGAACTCGCGTATGGATTGACGAAACCTACGTGGACTATGCCGGCGAGGATCAGTCTCTGGAGGCATTTGCAGCGGCGAGCCAGAATGTTGTCGTCTGCAAATCGATGTCGAAGGTGTACGCGCTCTCTGGAGTGCGGGCGGCCTACTTGTGTGCGCCGCCGGAAGTCGCCGCGCGTCTCCGGGAGATCAGTCCTCCGTGGGCGGTCAGCTTGCCGGCACAGGTAGCCGCGGTGCGCGCGCTCGAAGAACACGAATACTATGCCGCGCGGTATCGAGAGACTCATGCTTTACGCGAGAAGCTGGCTGCCGGCCTGCAAGATTTGGGGCTGGATGTGAATCCGTCGGTGGCCAATTTTTTGTTGTGTCACCTTCCTGAACGATATCCCGATGCAGCCTTGGTTGCTCGTCGCTGCCGGAAGCAAGGCGTCTATATTCGGGATGCGGGTGAAATCTCGCGTGGGCTCGGCGACCGTGCTTTGCGTATCGCAGTGAAGGATGAAGAGAGTAATTGCAGGATTTTGAAGGTGCTTGGTGAGGCCTTGAAGGATTGAAATGAGGATTCGGGGGATCGAGCAGCCTGTAGCGTCCTTCGGATGAATGCGTTTGGAAGAATATCCACCGGGGCTGAAGCCCCGGCAGCTCCACTACTTGACGCGGCGCTGAAGCGCCGCTCTTCCACGGTTGCTCAAGCAGTTATTCAGGCTATTTCCATCACCTTCTTTTTACGATTCGCATTTTACTTCTGCAGGTCGGGCGCTTTCAGCGACTTCAGATATTCGATAATGGCGTAGCGGTCGTCGGGGGAGATGGCTGGGCCAACTACTCCGTTTCCTCTGGGGCCGTCTTTGAACTCGTGGCCGTGATTGTCGTTGCCCGGTTTGGTCACGTCGTAGAGATATCCACCCTTAAGTTCGGATGTGTCGTGACCTAGCTTCACGGGATCGAATTCTTTGGTGCCGGTCCAGAATTGGTTCGGTCTCTCTTCCTGTGGCGAGAGTAACGCATACATGTTCGGGACAGATCCGTTGTGAAGATACGGAGAAACTGCCCAAATGCCGGTCAGCGGGCGCGCTTTGTAAATCGCTTCAGCACGGATGGGCGGATCGTGGGGATCGCGGCCTGCTCTCCAGTCAATCTGCTGCTCCGGAGTGAGTTTCATCTTCGCAAAATAACTGTTGGCGATTCCGTTGGTGACCAGTTCCAATCCAACTGCGGCGGAAACGCGTCCTTTGCCGAGGTCGCCGGAGTCGGCGGTGCGGTTGATGAAGTCGGTTGCCTCGTGCGGATCTGTGCCGACGAAGGATTGCTTGATGTCCTTCACAATCATGAAGCGCTTCTTTTGACTGTTCTCCCACCAATAGATGGGATGGGGATTTTTTAGATCCAAGACTATCTCCTCGGTTGGTGGAAGATGGCAGGGCTGGCAGAGCGACTTGTAGAGTTCGGCGCCGCGGGCAACTTTTTTCTGGTCCGGTGCGGGGAACACCGCTGGCCAGTTTGGCGGACGCAGTCCTTGATAGGGCGCGGGGCCGGAGAGTAGCCATTCCAATTCTTTTAGCCCATCCATGTTGACACTGTTGTTGAAATCCTTGGCATCTGGTCCGTAGAGCTTCGCGGCCGCTCGAACGCCGAGCGATTCGCCGATATTGCGGAGGATCGGGTCGGCGATCGAGGAATTGTATTGCACCCAGTTGTACCAGGACGCATCCCAGATCTGGGGAAAGCGGACCGGAGCATTTGCCGGAGCGAAATTCGCGGCGTTCTGCATATCGACGGCGAAGACCTGATTGCCGATGCGGGTTAGAGCGTCGGTGCGATTGAAGCCAGCTTCGTTGTCGTAGATACCTTTTCCTGGCCCGGCATGGTCGAGTTCGAATTTCGCGCTGTCGATGAATGCGGTGAAGCGCCGCTTCAGGTCTGCCTTCTGGTCTTCAGTCGCGTTCGCTCCGAGCACGCGTTTTTCGAAACGTCCGTAGCGGAAGGGGATTTTCTGCGTGAAGCCGACGGCGAGCAGCAATGCTTTCTGAAATTGCGTGACCTCGATCATGGCGGGAGCGCCATCGACTTGCACGGCGTATTTGCCGTAGTGGAGTTCTCCGGTGTGACAGGCGGCGCACGTTAGTCCAACGACTGCATAGGTTGACTTGGTTTCTGGATCGTAGAAATTTTCCTGGCGGGCGAAGCCGACGGGCAGACCGTCGGGATTGAGCTTCGGATCGGTCTGACTATTTAGAAAGCCGAATCGAGCGAGGTAAGTCTTGTCGGTGAACAGGTCACATCCGAAAAGTGACAGGCAAGGTTGTTCGAGCGCCATGAACCAGTCGTACGGGACTAGGCGAGTTCCTTGCGAAGTGTGGTGGAAGTGAAGACGCTGATCGTCGGTCCATCCTTGTTCCGAATGAATGAGTTGTTCGGGCGGATTCTGATACTCCGGTACGTCAACTCGAAACTGAGGCTGACTCAGGTAAAGATACGCGCCGCCAATCAACAACAAGACGATGAGGACCAGAGCGAGAGCGATCCGCTTCATAGGGACTCCTTTTGAAGGGCTTGGTTCGGCCTTTCAATGTTGTCTTGCTTTTTCGCTTGCCGGATCTGTTGGTGCCCGCCCCCTCGGCGGCGCTTCGGGCACGTTAGCGCCTATGCAAGTGCTGGGACGATGCTGCCGGGCATGCGGCCCGAGTGCATCGCACTTCCGTGGTGATCACTTTATCATGGGCTAAAGCCCAGTCTGTAAGTAGGGTTTTGACGCGGCGCTAAAGCGCCGCGCTTCCACGGTTGATGAAAGTGCGTTTGCGCCTGAAGCGTTGGGTATTTGAGGGAGATGTCGTGCGAGACGATCCGACGATAGCCAGCGCGGATGCCGGCTTTCCTGTGGGCGGGAGATTTGAGGGATTGATGCGAAAACGAGCGATGCAAAATCAAACTGACGGCACAAGCAGAACCGGTCGATTTCAATTAAGGCCCATTGGGGTTATTCGTTCTTCGATCAAGGATCGAAGCAAGGCTCCGAAGCAGGGTTCGGAGGGTGCTCCTGATGTTTGGCTTGAAATGAGAGCGTTCGCTGAGGAGGCTCTGGATGGGCTGGCGGTGGGAGATGAAATTGTGGTTTTGACATGGTTGCATCGAGCGAGGCGGGAGACGATGAAGGTGCATCCGCGGTCGGATCCGGAGCGGCGGCTGACGGGTGTGTTCGCGACGAGGTCTCCGGACCGGCCGAATCCGATTGGTCTGCATTCGGTTACGGTGCGGAAAATTGACGGGAGGCGTTTGCGGATTGGACCGATGGAAGCGATCGATGGAACTCCAGTGCTGGACGTCAAGCCGGTGAGGTGCTGAGTCGCGCCCACGTGACAAATTCGGCTGAAGTATGGCCGAGGTCGCATTCACAGATTATTTTCCCGGTGTGATTAGGGGTTTCTCCTGATCTCCCTAGCACGTCAATTCCGCAACTTACGGCCTGTCAGCATTCCGTTCGTGGAGACATCTTCCATGCGTCTTCTGGCCGTGGGCACTTTTCTGCTGGTTTGTCTTCTTTCCACAACTTGCTTCGTTGTTGCCGTGCCCGAGAATGCCGCTGGGCAGATTGTGGAATGGCCGCTGACCGGGCAAGGGGCTGGCAATTTGCGTGATCAGCCTTCGGAGCCGTATTTGAGTTCGGCGAATGCGGCGTCGCTGGTGCCGAAGTGGGTGTTTACGACCGGCGGAGATGTTTCCGCGATGCCGACGGTTGGAGTTTCGGCCGTGTTTGTTCCGGACTTCAGCGGAAATCTGTTTGCGATCGATCTGGCGACCGGAGCGCAATTATGGTCGCATCGGATATCGGAGTATGACGGGTATTCGACGGCGTTCTCGCGGGTGAGTCCGGCGCTGTATGGCAATGCGCTGATTATTGGAGACAATGAGAGTGGCGCGCCGCATGGCGGTGCGAATGTGATCTCGGTGGACCAGGCGACGGGGAACATGAATTGGATCATGCTGGTGGACAGTCAGCCGGCGGCGATCATCACCGGGTCTCCGGTTGTTGTCGGGCATGTGATCTATCAGGGGATCTCTTCGATCGAGGAAGGGCTCTACAACTACAACGGATATACGTGCTGCACGTTTCGCGGGAGCGTCGTGGCGCTGGATGCGGATACCGGCGCGATTTTGTGGAAGACGTATACCGTCCCGGAAAACGGGGGCAAGGCGGGAGGATATAGCGGCGGGCCGGTGTGGTCGGCTCCGGCGGTGGATGTGGTGCGAAATCAGGTTTACGTGGGTACGGGGAATAATTACAGCGCTCCGGCGAGCGTTGAACAGTGCAGGTTGAAGAACCCGAATGACAATACGTGCATGGTTTCCGGCGATCACTTTGATTCGGCGCTGGCGCTCGATATGACAACGGGGATGATCAAGTGGGCGCGGAGATTCAGCGGGTACGATGTGTGGGATTTGGCGTGCAAGTATTCGCAGCCGGAATGTCCGAATCCGGCGGGGCCGGACTACGACTTTGGATCGGGGCCGAACTTTGCGGGGAATTACGTTGGCTTTGGCCAGAAGAGCGGATATTACTTTGCGCTCGACGCGGACACGGGAGCGTCGGTGTGGAGCAAGTTGATGGGGCCGGGAGGTCCGCTGGGCGGGATCCTGTGGGGAACGGCGAGCGATGGGAAGAATATCTACATTGCGAGTTCGAATTCTACGAACAGCTCATACAAACTGATCAACGGACAGACGGTGACGTGGGGATTCTGGAGCGCCGTCAGCGGAGCGAATGGGAAGATTCTGTGGCAGACGCCTGATCCGACGCAGGGCACGTGGGACATTGGGGCGCTGAGCGTTTCGAATGGCGTGGTGTATGCCGGGTCGTTGGACGGGCATGTGTATGCCATGAATAGCGCGACGGGAGCGATCGTTTGGAGTTATGCAAGCGGCGGATCGGTAATCGATGGGCCGTCGATTGTGAGTGCGAATTTGTATTGGGGATCGGGATACCACCGGTCGGGAACGGGGAACAATAAGGTGTACGACTTCACGCCGGCTCCGGCGGTTACGGTGAATGTTCCCACGAATGGAAGTGAGGTGACTTCTCCGGTGCAGTTCACGGCGTCGGCGGCGAGTCCGAATTGCTCGAAGGGCGTGGCGTCGATGCGGATCTATAGTTCGCCGGGAGTGATCGCGTACACGGTGGATGGTTCGAGTCTGAATACGCAGATCGATCTGGCTCCGGGGACGTATAACACCGTAGTGCAGTCGTGGGATAACTGCGGGAATGTGGGGAAGACGTTTGTGACGATTACGGTGAATGGGACACGGTAACGTCGCTTCCGGCCGCTGGGATATTCCCGTTTACCGCAGTGGCGGTTTCTGCTGTCGTACAGTCCTTCGTCCGCGCTTTGCGCATCCTCAGGATGACATCACACCCGCAGTGAGTTTTGTTTCGAGATGTCGCGCCACCTGTCCCGGCGACAGGCGACAAAAGGTGACTGCCAGTTCAGTCCGCGATTACTTTGGCGAAGACGTCGTGATCGACGTTTCCGCCTGTGATTACGGTGCCGACGCGTTTACCTTGCAGAGCAGACTTTTCTTTCATCGCGGCGGCTAATCCTGCAGCGCCCGCTCCTTCGGCAACGTTGTGGGTATCGGTGAAGATCGCCTTCATCGCGCGCCCGATTTCTTCTTCGCTAACCTGAACGATGTGATCCACATTTTGGAAAACAATTTCCAGAGAGGCATCGTCGGGAACGCGGCAAGCCATTCCATCGGCCAGGAGCGTCGTCACCGGGGCTGCGATCTTGCGACCGGCTTCGAAGGAGAGAGCATAGGCGGGAGCGCCTTTGGCAACGACTCCCACAATTTCTGTTTTGAGATTTAGACCGTTGCGCACGGCGGCGCAGGAACAGATGCTAGAGCCTTGGCCAATCGGAACGTATACGACATCAAGGTTCGAGGCGGCTGAAAAGAACTCCAGCCAGCAGGTAGCGACGCCTTTTACGATGTCCCGATGATAAGACGGGACGAACTGCCATTTATTCTGGGCAGCGAGCATCTGGGCGTGCTCTTTCGATTCCTGATAGTCATCGCCGAACTCGATAAGAGCTCCGCCTTGAGCCCGCATCGCGGCGTTCTTCTCGGGACTGTTGCCTTTAGGAACCACGATGTTGGCGGTGACGCCAAAGCGGCGTGCAGCCAAGGCCACCGACTGCCCATGATTGCCGCGGGTGGCAGTGACCAAGCCGGTGATATGACTCTTCGCGCGAAACAACTCGGCCGCGTAGGCAATAGCGGTACGCGCTTTGAAGGCGCCGGTGGGGGTATGGTTCTCGTGCTTGATCCACAGTTCTGTGCCCAGCCGTTGTGAGAGCAGCGGCCAAACAAACTGCGGAGTAGGCGGCATTACGGAGTAGACGAGTTCTCCGGCAGATTTGATTTCATCGATACTGGGCAAGGAGACGAGGTCCAACAGTTGTTCCGCCATAGCGTTGGGTATCGGGAGAGTTGGATTCCGATGGCACGCCCAAGACTCAAAAAAGCTACAGCGAGCAGACAATTTTCAACGCCTGAGATTGCCATTTCCGTTACCGCCGTAATGCCATCACCGCCCGTATTACACAAGTATTACAGTTACATCCCTTCGCCTCCTGATAGCTTAAGCGTGGGTTTCTTCTACGTCGAAGGCTTGGGAACGGGGACATCTTGGACATTCAACTGCAAGATTTGGAAAAGGCTCAGTCTGCCAAAGATCAAGTGAATTGGGTAACAGCGATTTTCATGGCGCTGTTTCATGTGGGGGCAATCGCCGCACTGTTTTTCTTTACCTGGAAGGCGCTATTTGTTGCGATCTTTCTGTGGTGGGTTGGCGGGAGTCTCGGAATTGGAATGGCTTACCACCGGCTCCTCACTCATCGTGGCTACAAGACTTACAAATGGGTCGAGTACTTCCTGACATTCTGCGCGACGATTGCGCTTGAAGGCGGACCGATTTTCTGGGTCGCGACGCACCGCATCCATCATCAGTTTTCCGACCAGGAAGGCGATCCGCATTCGCCAATCGATGGCAAGTGGTGGGCGCACATGGGATGGATTCTCATGGGTAAGTCGATGCACCATGACGCCACAACCCTGGCACGCTACGTCCCTGATCTTGCCAAAGATAAGTTTCACGTGTGGATCACCAAGTATCATTACGTTCCGCAGATCATTCTTGGAATGGTGCTCTACGCCATTGGCGGTCTGCCTTGGCTGCTGTGGGGAACGTTCTTCCGCACTGTGTTCTTGCTTCATGCCACCTGGTTGGTAAATTCAGCAACGCATTCCTGGGGAAGCCGGCGCTTCGCTACGCGGGATCTGTCAACTAACAGTTGGTGGGTGGCGCTGCTGACGTTTGGTGAAGGATGGCATAACAATCATCACGCGCATCCGACGTCGGCGTCACATGGATTTACCTGGTGGGAGATTGACACCAACTGGTACGGCATTTGGATTCTGAAGAAGCTTGGTTTGGCATGGGACATCAAACGGGTCACACTGGCTGACGTGGAGCGCGGCCTTGTCGCAGCGCCGAATGGGCAGTTGATTACGCCGGATGCGGCGGAGTCTTGGGCTGCAGGAGACTAAAGTCGGTCGAATCTGTTCATGCCCCGGTCATTATGACCGGGGCTTTTCTATTTGCCCTGGGGGAAACACGACCGCTGGGGCTGCAGCCCCTTTCTTGCACTCTCCGACGCGTCCCTAAAAGGGCCGCTCTTCCACAGTTGTCCCTGAGTTCGTTTCAGAAATAAAGCCTGACGCGACGAAGGCCAAAGCGCTTATACGCGGATGATCATCACTTCTGTGGCTTTGATCAAGGCTGCTGCGGTCTGTCCCTTCTTTAATCCCATCTCTCGGACTGCTCCAGAGGTGATCAGCGAGGTAATCAGCTGTCCTCCCACCGAGAGAGTCACTTGGCCCACCAATCCGCTTACGCGGACATCGACGATTCGGCCGACGAGCTGATTGCGTCCGCTGATGCGCTGATAGCTCACGCGGCGCTCTTCTTCATTGTGTCCCCGCGTTCGGTAGAGAAGACGGTCGATTTCTGATTGCGGAATACGGTGATGCCCTCCGGGAGTCTTTACCGTGCGCAGCTTGCGGTTATAAATCCATTGTTTGATCGTAGGATAGCTGATCTTCAGTTGGACAGCCGCATCGCGCAGACGAAGTAGGTTTTCGGTCTTGGTCGACCTTTGAGTCTTTGCTTCCTTTGCCATTTGAACGGAAATCCTATCGCGCGATTCTGATGCGGTCAATTCAGGCGCAGGTTTTTCTGGCGCTTCGTCTTATAAAAAAATACGTATAGAAACGCATCGAAGGCGACATATAAATCGAACATAATATACACTTCAATTCCGATACCAGATCTGGGAGAAAGCATGCGTGAGCTTTTTTCTGTACACGTCCCCGCGATGCGCCGTTCGCAAGGTCCACTTCATCTGAGCTCTTGTCTTCTGTTTCTGTGTCTCGGCTTGTGCTCTTCGGTATTTATGTGGTCGCAGACGTCGGCTAACGTCTCGGGGACGGTTACGGATCAATCAGGTGCGGCGGTGGGCGGCGCTGAAGTGGTGGTAAAGAATCTCGAAACTGAGGTTTCCCGGTCAACCGCGTCCGATGCGGCAGGCCGATATCAAGTGTTTGCTCTTCCGGTGGGGTCGTATGCAGTGCGTGCGACCAAAGATGGATTTGCGGTGGCCCTTCGCACGGGCGTTCGTCTGGTAGTCGGACAGGACGCGACGGTCGATTTCGCACTTCGTGTTGGCGGCGTGAGCGAAGAGCTGAAGGTGACGGGAGACGCTCCGGTTGTGGAGTTGAGCACAAGGGATATCTCAGGGCTTGTTACGGAACGCCAAGTGAAGGATCTGCCGTTGAACGGGCGAAGCTATGACTTGCTGCTGCCATTGAATCCGGGCGTTGTCAACTTCACTTCGGAGAAGACCGGAGGCATTGGAGTATCGAATTCCACGACGGGAAATAACTTTGCGGTATCGGGGAATCGTCCACAACAGAACCTGTTCCTGATGAACGGGGTGGAATTTACCGGCGCCGCCGAAAACAATATGACGCCGGGCGGATCCAGTGGGGAACTGCTTGGAGTCGATGCGGTGCGCGAATTCAACCTGTTGCGCGATTCGTATGGAGCTGAATACGGCAAGCACCCCGGCGGACAAGTCGTCATTGTTACGGATTCGGGAACGAACCAGTTGCATGGAAGTGTCTATGAGTTCATGAGAAACAACGCTCTGGACGCGCCCAACTACTTTGACCAGGGTTCGACGCCGCCGTTTCAGAGAAATCAGTTTGGCGCGTCGCTCGGCGGACCCTTGCAAAAAGGCAGGACGTTTCTATTTGGAAACTATGAAGGGTTACGACAACATTTACACCAGACGTCCGCGGCTTTTGTTCCCAACGCAGCATCGCGAGCTGCCGCGGTGCCAAGCGTTCAGCCGCTGTTGAATCTCTGGCCGGTCGCCCCGCCAGGGGCACCGGATTTCAATGGAATTGCCCAGGTATTCAGCAGTCCTCTGCAGACCATACGAGAGGACTTTGGCACGGTGAGACTCGACCGAAACTTCGGGCAGCACGATTCCCTGGCTGCCGTGTACACGATTGATGATGGAAACGATTTCACGGCGACAGTGCTCAATCCCTACAGTTCGGACGTGCTTTCATTGCGTGAACAGGTCTTGAGCTTGGATGAGACGCATTCATTTTCCTCGGCATCAGTGAACGTTGCCCGCGTCGGTTACTCGCGAGCCGGTTACTTTTTCACCGGCGAACCCACGCCGGGGACTCCAGCAGAGAGTGTCCCCGGATTTCTTCTTGGCCGAAAAGTCGGTGCGGTTGTCGTAGGTGGGGCGGCTACTTCCAATCCACAGGCGCAAATTGGATTGGCGGGCAGCAATAACGGCAGCAACCTGTCGATCGCGAGAAACCTCTACACGTTTGAAGATCACGTAACCCTGGTGCGCGGAAAACATCAATTTACTGTTGGGGCGTGGTTTCAGCCGTTTCAGTCGAATGAAGTGATTGCGCTGAGTCAGTACGGGCAGGCAACATTCTCCAGCTTGAGCAGTTTCCTCTCGGGCACGACATCGAGCTTCTTATATGATCCTTCGCCCAGTGCCATGAACTGGCGCTCTCTATTCGGGGCTTGGTATGCGGAAGATGTCATCCGAGCGAGCTCCAAGCTGACTCTCTCCCTGGGCTTCCGAGGCGAGTTTTCCAATGGCTGGAACGAGGCGCACGATCGCGCCGCCAATTACACATTTACGAATGGCGTCATCGATACCGATCCGCAAGTTGGGCATTCGCTTTTCACAACAAATAACGCGAAGTTTCTCCCGCAGCCGCGGATTGGAGTCGCATGGAGTCCTTTGAACGACAAGACGGTCGCGCGGGCAGGTTTCGGGATGTACAACGACCTGCAAGATGCATTGGGGTACCGAACAGATCAGAATGCGCCGTTTAATCCCACGTACAGCATCGCTTCGCTTCCAGTATCGTCACTCCCGATTGATCCATCATCACCCCTACCAACAGGCGCCAAGCTAGTCCCAGGCGGAGTGCAGCCGGATATGAAAACGCCGACTCTCGTCTCGTGGTCTTTGCGGGTGGAGCAGCAGGTTTTGCCCGACACTTCGCTGACTATCGGTTACATCGGCAGTCATGGATATCACGAAATGCTTGGGATCGATGCCAACGAGCCGTTTCCGGCGATTTGCCCGGCATCACCATGCCCGGCAACTTATCCCAGCACCTTTCCGGGAGCACTGGCAAATGCGCCCGTTCCGGCAGGAACGTACTACATTCCGTACATCTCGCCGAGTACTCCGCGGGCAAACACTAAATTAGCCAATACGTGGACGTGGTTCTCGGTGGGAGACAGTAATTACAACGCATTGCAAATCGATGTGAACCGGCGGTTCAGTCATGGGCTTTCGTTGCGTGGAGTGTATACGTGGTCGAAGGCTCTGGATGACGGGGACTCGCTCAATGCCACAGCTGCGGGCAATGCTCCCGGGTTGGTTTCGAACCCCTTCGACCTGCGGGCCGATTATGGACTTGCGACGTATGACGTGCGCCATATTGCAGTGATCAACGGAATGTACCGCCTGCCGTTCGGTCATGGTGAAGCTTATGGTGGATCACTGGAAGGGTGGAAGAGTGCCATGGCCAGCGGCTGGTCTGTGAACAGCATCCTTACAGTTCAGTCCGGATTTCCATTCACACCGCAGCTGAGCTACAACCCTTCAAACAACGGCGACACCCGCAATCCCGTGCGGCCGTTTGCGAATCCGGACTTCACCGGTCCAGTGATTCTCGGAAAACCGGGTCAGTGGTTCAATCCAGACGCTTTCCTCGCACCTCCTCCCAACAGCGGATTTTATGGGAATCTGGGCCGCGATACGTTGATCGGGCCTGGTCTTGCGGCTTGGGATTTCTCGGTAGCGAAACAGACCACTCTGCACGAAAGGGTCGGCCTGCAATTCCGAGCGGAGATTTTCAACCTGCTGGATCGTGCAAACTTCAACACACCAAACCTGATCGTGTTTACTCCCACCGGAGTCTCGGGTACGGCAGGAGCGATCAGCAGCACAGCCACGACATCTCGACAGGTGCAATTTGGACTGAAAGTAAACTGGTAACACACACCTTCCTTGTCAGATCGCAGTCCCGTAATCGACAGACGGTTTAGAATCTGTCCAGATTCCTATGCGGATTTCGAGCCGTCGTGGAACGATCGTTTTTTTCCTGTGCCTGGGCATCGGGCTTGTCGCCTTGGCCGTCGCGCTGAACGTTGGGTGGATCAT
>Ga0335079_10004730_pt1 | contig 15655 bp, 13 predicted proteins | sample Lox_Sample_33_FD_206719 | JGI IMG/M metagenome (GOLD analysis project Ga0335079, IMG submission 206719) | Soil microbial communities from Loxahatchee National Wildlife Refuge, Florida, United States - Lox_Sample_3.3 | ecosystem: Environmental > Terrestrial > Soil > Wetlands | place: USA... | reverse complement strand
ACGAACTCCGTCGCGATCGGCTGCACAACATCTCGCGCAGTGGCATTCGTAAACGGAGAACGCGGTGGCCGCGCGATTTCGATGCCGCAGATCGATCTCGCGCAAGACTGGATCCAGGAGTGGGGCCTCGATCCATCGGCTCTCCAGGATCTCGGGGAGTGCGTGCCGAGCGAGCCAGTGGTTCACGCCATTTGCGACTTGTCCCGGAACAACGTGATCGGCATTACGACCCGTCATCTGTTCACGATGGATGCCGATTCTGGGAAAGTGACGGCGATCGGCGAGGTGCCCGGCCGAGGTCATGTCGCGGTGAGCAACTCCGGAGTGTTCGGACAGGACGAGGACGCGCGACTCTGGCATTTCGATCCGGCTTCTGGGAAAATCCGCCGCTCGGCGGTCGGTTTACCCAAAGGCGATTGGAGCGGGGCACTTCGATGGGCCCGTGGCGCTGATGCTGACCAGTTGCTCACGGCGGATGCATCGGGGGAGATATTTTCTTTCGACGGAAACAAAGGTTTCCACTCAGTGGGTAAGGCTCATCTTGCACCGGTTGGACCGATGGCGATGACTGAGGATGGCCGGCTTTTTGGATTCTGCGGAGAGGAAATGGCAAATCTATTTTGCTGCGACACGACCTCCGGTCACATGAGCAATCTTGGGGTTGCGGCTTCTATTTTTGAAAAGCGGCGCTATGGCTATCAGTTTGGAGATGCAGTCATCGGCCGTGACGGTGAAATTGTGTTCGGCGAGGACGATAATGACGGCCATCTCTGGCTCTATTTTCCAAGGATCAACCGCGCCCCACGTACGCCGCTGTAACTGCCGCGAAGAACAGTAAGAACCCGCAGTTATCTGCGCTTCCAGATGAGAGGGGATTGGTGACCGACAACAATCAGTTCGGCCCCAGCTTGTCACCGATGGAGCCGGTTATTGTGTAACCTATGTGTCCGGAATGGACGCTTGAATCCTGGTGGCGGCGGTTGGACTCGAACCAACGACCTACGGATTATGAGACCGTCGCTCTAACCACCTGAGCTACACCGCCACGTGCTGCAAAAACGGGAGAATGTGCGAAAGAGAATTGCGCAGCTGATGTCGAGTCAGCGCTTTCGCGGCATGGAAGCAACCGCCCGACGGAGCGTTACGTCCAGTTATTGATTCTAAAATCGGCCGCCGAATTGGTCAAACGTTAGCGGTTCCGCAGCCTGATTCGGCGCGGCGGAGCCTCTCATCTACAATGTCAGCTTCATGAAAGCAATCGCCGTTATTCCCGCACGACTCGCGTCCACTCGACTACCGCGCAAAATGCTGCGCGAAATTGCCGGGAAGCCGCTGATCGGCGTCGTATACGAGGCAGTGCGCTCGTCACCTCTGTTGGCCGATGTGCTTGTCGCGACCGACTCTGAGGAAATCATGGCGACGTGCCGTGAGCACGGATGGAATGCCTGTATGACTTCAACGTCTCATCGAAGCGGGACCGAGCGGGTGCATGAAGTATCGGGGAGCATCGCAGGTGATGTTTACATAAACGTTCAGGGAGATGAGCCGCTCATCCGTGCCGAGCACATCGCGAGCCTGCTCGAAGTCATGCGGAATCCTCAGGCTGAAGTCGGAACGCTGATGACGCCGGCTGCGGATGTCGATATTCCGAACCCAAATGCGGTGAAGGTCGTGACCGACCTCAGCGGCCGCGCGCTGTATTTTTCGCGTGCCACGATTCCCTTCGACCGAGACGCGACTCGGCCGCGCTATTTCAAACATCTCGGAATCTACGCTTACCGAAAGGGCGCACTCGATCGATTTGTGACGCTGCCCGAATCAGCGCTGGAGAGAAGCGAGCGGCTCGAGCAACTGCGATTCCTCGAGAATGGGATCCCGATCTATGTTGGTAAGACTCCTTACGACAGCGTGGGAGTCGACACGGAAGAAGATCTGCAGAGAGTGATCGGGATTCTCGAAAAGCGCTGATTTACTTCCCTGCTGCGCTGCTATGTTCTTCGGCCAGCCTCTTGCGAAGTTGTTCGCGCGCATTCTTAGAAAGATCCTTGCAGGCGAGCGGATCGACCATCGGGTCTGGAGTAACTCCCTTTTCGCGGGCGGCGAGACGATCCCACAAATTCGAGGCTTCTGGATGTGTGGTGATCAGAATGTCGCAGTGCGTCGTCTCAAGGAATCGAAAGCTCTTTTCAAAAGCATCCAGCGCGTGCGGATAATCCCGGCTGGAGGAAAACTTGAAACCGTCCGCCGAGATCGGAGTAAGGCTGTCGGCGAAGACAATATTTCTGCAAACGCGTCCCTCGCGGGATTGCCTCGTCCAGCTGGTGCCCCCCGGAGTGTGGCCGGGCGTGAAATGCGCGGTGATCGAAATCCCTCCGAGGGAAAGTGTTTCTCCATCGCGCAGTTCGTGAACATTCTTCACCGGCACGAGCGGCTGGATTATTCCACTTTGCGGATCGTCTCGGCCAATTCCACCTCTGCGCAGCACGGCCGCGCTCCATGGGCTCGCCATCACACGCGCTCCGCTCATCCGCTGTAGTTCGGCGATTCCTCCAGCGTGGTCAAAGTGTACGTGCGAATTCAGAATGATTTTGATGTTTTCCACCCGGAAGCCTAACGAACGAATGTTTGCCGCAATCGGTTTCGCGGATTCTGGAAGATCGCCGTCGATCAAAATACTTCCATCCGAAGAGGTGATCAGGATCGAGCTGAGGCCGTGGGGTCCGACGTAATAGGTATTGCCGAAAATGCGAAACGGCGTTTGCGGAAGATTCCATTCGGCGCAGCTGCTGCAGGTGGGCGCGGCTTTCTGCGCGGCGGCGGAGATGCACAGAAACACCAGCGGAAGGTAGATCAGGATTCTGCGGATCAAGAGATTGTCCTTCAAATCTGTTGGTGTGCGCTTTGCGTTTTGGCCCAATCGTGCGCGGCGGCGAGTCTCCGCGAAATGGACGGATGCGAGTGGAAGAACCATTCCACCCACTTCGAAGGGGTGCGCTCGGCGAGATTCTGCTCGGCCAGCTTGTTCATCGAGGAGATAAATGGCTCCACGCTGGCGGTGGATTCGAAGGCATAGCGGTCCGCCTGCCGCTCGTTGAAGCGAGAGTAAGCGTTGAGAGCCGGCATCAGCACGAAGGAGAGCACCACCGAAACCAGCGCCAGCAGCGGCAAGTTGGCGAAATCTGAGAGCTCTTCAAACATATGGTGGTCCACCGCATAGTGAAGGACCCAGTTCGCTGCCCAGAATCCGAAAAGCGTGATGCCCGCCTGCACGAAGATGCTCTTCAAAATGTGTTTGTGAACGTGATGGCCGAGTTCGTGCGCGAGTACCGCTTCGATCTCTTCGGGCGTGTAATTGTCGAGAAGTGTGTCTGCGAGAATGATGCGGCGCGTCCCGCCGAGACCGGTGAGAGCGGCGTTCGCCTTCTTGCTTTTTTCGGAAAGCTTCCAGCGATAGACGCCGCGCACTCTTGTCCCCGCATGCTCGCTGAGAACGACCAGACGGCGGCGGAGCTCTTCATTTTCCAGCGGCTCGAATTTGTAAAAGATCGGGAACAAGACTACGGGCGCCAATTGCGCGAGGAGAACGAACAATCCCATGAAGAGCGCCCAGGCGAGTAGCCACCAGTGCTGTGGCCATTGGCGAATCGTGAAATACAAGAGTTCAACCACGATCGTGGCCAGCACAAGTCCGACGAGGAATCCCTTAACCTCGTCCCAGGCCCAGCCACTAAATTTCTGGGTCGAAAGCTTAAATCCGCGCTCCAGCCGAAACCCGTAGTAGTCCAGACCGATGCCGAGTATTTTGCTGATTGCGAGAAGCAGGAAGAGATAGATGAATAAAGAAAATGTGTAGTTCTGGAAACCGAAACGATATGCGTAATCGCGCAGCGCGTCGGACCAGTTCGTCGCCAGCAGAACGATCAGAAACGCGAAGCCGAGAACAAAATCCGAAATACTGAGCCAGCGCCGAACGCGATTATAGCGGCGGGCTTCCGGGGTATCCGCCTGCGCCAAGGTAGGATCATCTGCCATCACTGGAAGTATCGCATTATTTCGGAAGCTAACCGGAGTTCCTGACGAAGTTCTCCCCGGTTATCAGCAACTCGCTGACGAGCTCGGGTGAAGCGGCTTCAGTATAGAGCCGCAGTAGGGGCTCCGTTCCAGACGCTCGGAACAGCACCCAAGCCTCGGCTCCTTTACCATTCGTCGGCGCATCCAGGAAAAACTTGACGCCGTCCATGTGCTCTTTGTGGAGCACCTTGTATGGGCCAAGCGACTGCGTGCCATTGGATCGCGCTCGCTGAATCGCATTTTGTTTCACATCTTCGGGAATGTGCAGGTCGCGGCGTCCGTAGTAATGCGATCCGAATTCATGCTGCAGATCGGCGACTAGCTGGCCGAGGGGCTTGCCTTCTTCGGCCATGACGTTCGCCAGCAGCAGCGAATTCAGGACGCCGTCGCGCTCCGGAAGGAAGCGCGAGTATCCGATGCCGCCGGATTCCTCGCCGCCCATCAGAATCTCGCGCTCCATCATGAGGTCGGCGACGTATTTGAATCCGATGGAGGTCTCGTGCAGCTTGCGTCCATGCTTGGCGCAGATGCGGTCGATCATGCTTGTAGTGTTGAAGGCGCGCGTGACTTCTCCCGGCCACCTCTTGCGCTCGATCAGCCAGCGCAGCAGCACGCAGAAAATTTTGTGGGAATCGACGAATGCGCCATCCTCGGAAACAGCTCCGATGCGATCGGCATCGCCGTCGGTGGCTAGTCCTGCGTCGCACTTCTCGCGAACTACGGTTTCCTGCAGCATTGCCGTGTGCGGTTGGATGGGCTCGGGATTGATTCCCGGAAACAGCGGATTCAGTTCCTGGCGGATTGCGACATAATGAACGCCGCGAGCAGAAAAAATTCCGGGCACAACGCCTCGACCCGAGCCGTACATGGCGTCGACGGCAAACTTAAATTTTGTTTTCGCGATCAGATCCATGTCGGCGAAGGCGCAGACCGCGGCGACGTAGTCCTTCTTTAGATCGACTTCCTCGACTGTGGTTTTATTTCCCGTCGGAGCCGCGCCCGCTGCGAGTTCTTCTTCGATCTTCTTCATAATCGCGGGGGTCGCCGATCCGCCGAAGTTGCCCTTGAACTTCACTCCATTCCAGTTCCACGGATTGTGGCTGGAGGTGACCATCACGCCTCCGGCAGCGCCTTGCTTCTTGACCGCATAAGAAACCGCGGGTGTGGGCGTGTAGTCGTTGGCGAGTTTTACCGGAATGCCGGCGGTGGCGATCGTTTCGGCCACAACTTGCGCCGCGCGCGGAGAGGCAAAACGCGCGTCATATCCGACGATCACTCCATGTTGCGGCTGCTCGTGCTTCAATACGTAGGAAGCGATTGCGCCGGCAACGCGACGCACGTTATCAAAGGTGAAGTCGTCGGCGATAATGCCGCGCCAGCCGTCCGTTCCGAACTTGATCTCTTGGGCCATAGGAAGAACATGAACGCTGATTAGTGGGTAGTGGCCAGCGGGTTTGCTAATCACTATCCACTATCCAGTACTACGTCAATTTGTGCAGCTTTTTCTCATCCAGATACTTCACAACTTTGCCCACATCCTGCGCGTGCTGACGCGTGGTGATCAGCAATGCGTCGGCAGTTTCCACGACTACTAGATCGCTCACTCCCACTGCAGCCACGAATTTTTCCGGAGCGTGCACGTAGTTGCCCCGGGCGTTCAACAAGAAGACGCCGGAACTCGCCACAAGGTTTCCTTCCGGAGGAGTGGTCTTGGCCGTGTGATGCTCATGCAGTGCGGTCCATGAGCCAAGATCGTTCCATCCGAAATCGGCGGGCAGACAATAAATGTTGCCCTCGAATTCGCCTTTCGCGGAGCGAGGTTCGAGTACAGCATAGTCAACGCTGATGTTCTCGCATTTTGGATACAAGCGCCGAAACGTGGCCGCGAACTTTTTTGTGCCATAACTCGCTGCGATTTGATCGAGGAGGGCCGCAGTTTTTGGCAGATGTTCTTTTAACGCGTCGGCCAGCGACTGCGCACTCCACAGGAACATTCCGCTGTTCCAGAAATAGTTTCCGGCGGCTACGAACTCGGCGGCGCGCTCTGCGTTCGGTTTCTCAGTAAATCGGCGGACGTGCAACGCATCGCCCTGATATAAGCCGCCGGCCTCGATGTATCCGTAGCCGGTCTCCGCGCGATTGGGGCGGATGCCGAGCACAACAATATTCGGACCGGCGGCCGCCACTTCAATCGCGCGCTCGAGTGTCTCGCGATAACGCTTCTCATCGGCGATGACGTGGTCGGAAGGAAACATGCCAATCACGGCTCCGGGATTCTCGCGAAGCAGCAGAAACGCAGTCAGCCCGATCGCAGGGGCGGTATTTCGTCCCACAGGTTCGGCCAGAATCTGAGCCTTGGGCAGTTTCGGGAGTTGCTGCGCGACAGCGGGGCGAAGATCGTCGTTGGTGATGATCCAGAACTTTTTCGCAAGAGCCAGTGGCAGCAGGCGCGAGACGGTTTGCTGGATCATCGTGTGCTTGCCATCGAGGGCAAGCAATTGCTTCGCGCTTTTTTTCCGGCTGAGCGGCCAGAAGCGCGTACCGCGGCCCCCCGCGAGAATTACAGGATAGAAATTGGAGTCCTTCGCCATCGGTTCAAATATCAGACGTCGTTACAGACGCGTTTCCGGCTCGGGCAGCGCTTTTCCCGGAACGTACGCGCGCAAGAATTCCAGCGTCCACTGCGGCCGCACGCCGAAATCGCCGACCTTTGCCGGAATCACCACTGCGTCGCCCCTTGCCATTGTGACCGGCTCCATTCCGGGGGCCTCGATGACTCCGCAACCATCAACAGCGACGAGAATCTGCGCCGAAGATTTTCCGGAATCGTTTCGCGTCGCAAGCTGCAGCGGATCTTTCGCCTCATACATGTCGACGACGAAGTATGGAGCCGCAATCAGCGATGCCCGCCGATTTTTCCCGCTCTGCGTCGGGGCAGGCCGCAGCACCTTCCCCGACTTTACCTTTTCTTTTACGGCTGCCATGCCGTCTTTCAGATGCAATTCGCGGGGACGCCCGTAATCATATAGGCGATACGTTGTGTCCGACTGCTGCTGCGTCTCGACAATCACCGATCCCGGACCGAGCGTATGAACCGTGCCTCCAGCGACATAAATCATGTCCCCGGCGAAAACGTCGACCCAATTCAACACTTCTTCGGCGCGATTCTGGTGAATCGATTGTTCCAGTTGAGGTGCCGTTACGCCCGGCTTGAGCCCCAGACCGATTTGCGATCCCGGCTTGGCGTGAGCCACGTACCAGCATTCCGTTTTGCCCCATGGTTGTCCGACACGCAACGCCTGCGCATCGTCCGGATGCACCTGTACCGATAGCTTTTCGTGCGGAAAAAGAAACTTCAGCAGCAGCGGGAATCGCCTGGGATCGCGCGCTGCCTCGCCCACCAAGTCCCGCTGATACTCCTCACTCAACTGCGCCAGCGTCTTTCCGGTGAGCGGCCCGTTCGCAACTTTGCATTCGTCTCCCGTGAGCCACGCTTCGCCGATCTTTTGATTGAACTTGTGATTCGGATAGATCGGCGACAGATCTTCCGTTCCCCACGGTCGCGGATCAAAGCCCGGAAGCATTAATAATGGATAAAGAGTTTCCATGAGGAATAAGCGTTGAACGTCGTCCGGCCACAAAAAAGACCGCCCGCCAACGGAACGGCCTTTTGCCGAACCAGAACATTTGAAAAAACGAACCCAGAATACGCGGCCCTCAGGGGCTGAAGCCCTCGTTCCTTCTGAGCCTTGACGGCACGGCTTGAAGCCGTGCCCTTCCCAATACACTTATGAGACAGTCAAACCTTCAAACCGCCGAGAAAAACTTGCGCATACGCTCGAGGCCGCGATCCAACTCAGCCTTCGAAGTGGCATATGAAACGCGTATGTGTTCCTTCGTGCCGAATCCTTCGCCGGGAACGGTGGCGACGTGAGCTTCACGGAGCAGGCGTCCCGCAACATCGGAGGCCGACTTCAGACCGCCTCGTCCCAGGAATGCGGAAATATTTGGATAGGCGTAGAAGGCGCCTTCGGGCATGGTGCACTTCACCCCCGGGATGGACCGCAATCCCGCGACGACGTGATCGCGCAGATGGATATACTCCAAGCGCATCTGTTCGACGCATTCCTGGGGGCCTTTGAGAGCTGCAACCGCCGCTTTCTGCACGATCGACGTGGGATTCGACGTCGACTGGCTTTGGAGCTTGGCCATCGCGCTCACAATGGCCGATGGCGCCATCGCATATCCGAGCCGCCATCCGGTCATCGCGTAGGTCTTCGAGAGCGACCCCAGAATGACCATGCGCTCTTTGAATTCGCGCAGCGAGCCGACAGAAAAATTTTTCCCGGTGTAATTCAAGTAGACGTAACACTCGTCCGACAGAACCCAGATGCCGCGCTCGTGCGCAAGGCGGATGACCTCGGTCATGTCCTCAGGCTTCATCACCGCGCCCGACGGATTCGACGGCGAATTCAAGATGATGGCCTTCGTTCTCGAAGTAATCAAGCGCGCAACCATCTGTGCTGTCACGCGGAATCCCTGTGACTCATCCGCGTCGAGCAACACGCAATTTCCGCCGGCATAGCGAATGATGTCTTTGAACGAAACCCAGTACGGGACGGGCAGGATCACTTCGTCGCCATGATCGACCAGCACCTGGATGGCGTTGAACAGCGCGTGTTTCCCGCCGACAGAGGCGATAACCTCCTCGCGGCGGTAATCGGAATCGAAGTCGACATTGTGACGGTGCGCGATGGCATCGCGGAGCTCGGCCGTTCCAGCCACTGCGGTGTACTTCGTGTAATTCCCCTGAATGGCGGCGATGCCCGCGTCTTTAATGTGCTGCGGAGTCGAAAAGTGCGGCTCGCCCGCGCCGAAATCGACCACGTCGATTCCCTGCGAGCGCAGCTTGTCGGCTTCGGCCACCACCGCCATCGTGGCAGAGGGCTCAATGCGGTTGATTCGTTCCGTCAGCTTCAGTGCGTCCATGATTGCCGTCGTCATGCCTTCTTTTTCCTTCTCCTTGGGACTTCGATCACATTCGTTTTCTGCAACTTGTATGCGGGATCGAGCTTCTCGCGCAGCTTCTGCTCCACCACTTCTGGGACCAGACCCTTCACCGGCCCGCCAGCCTGCGCCACTTCGCGCACCAGCCGCGAACTCACATACGAATATTTATCAGCGGGCATCATGAATACCGTTTCGAGCGTCGGCTCGAGCTTGCGGTTCATCAGGGCCATCTGGAACTCATATTCATAGTCGCTGAGGGCCCGTATTCCGCGCAGGACACATGTCGCCTCAATCGACTTCGCGTATTCCACCATCAATCCGTCGAAGGTATCGATCCGCACATTGCTCAGGTCGGCCGTCAATTCTTTCAACATTCCCAGCCGTTCCGAGACGCTGAACATCGGAACTTTTTCCGAGTTCCGCAGGATCGCCACCACCAGCTCTTCAAAAAGCTTGCTGCCTCGTTGAATCAGGTCGAGGTGCCCATTCGTCGGCGGATCGAACGACCCCGGATAGATAGCCGTGCCTCTATTCAATCTTCCTCACTTGGAACGACAGGGTTCAGCAAAGTGAACGACGGTAGAGCGATGAACAAGATTCTATGCGGGCAGCCGCATCAATAGCAATTCTGGATTCGAGCGGCTTTGGGAGGCCCGTTTTTCCGCATTTCCGCGCGGGTTTCTTGCTGGCTGAGAGTCGCATTTGCGAGACCTGGGGGCGTTCACGTCTATAATTCCGTGCATGAGCCTCGCAGACCAGATCCAGAAAGATATTGTTACGGCCATGAAGGCCAAGGACGAAGCCCGTCTGTCGTGCCTTCGCATGATCAAGAGCGCGCTGCAACTGAAGACGGTCGAGAAGATGTCTCCGCTGGACGATAAGGAATCTCAGGCGGTTCTCAACACATTGATCAAGCAGAGGAAAGACTCGGTCGAGCAATTCTCCAAGGGCGGACGCCAGGAGATGGCCGACAAGGAAGCCGCCGAGATCACGGTAATCGAAGGCTACCTGCCCAAAGCGGCCAGCGAAGCGGATATCGCCGCCGGAGTAAAGGCGGTCATCGCCGAAATGGGCTCGCCCACCATGAAAGAGATGGGCACGGTGATGAAGCACGCCATGGCGAGATTTAATGCTGCCGGCATGCGCGTGGATGGGAAGGTGGTCAGCGAGATGGTGAAGAAGGAACTAGCGGGGAAGTGAGATTCCAGATTTGGAAGTGGGAACGTATTACCAGTGGTTCGATTTTGCATCGACGCGAATAAAATGTGTTATACCCATTTCTAGGGCTTCGGGAAAGGAGGCCTAGTGAAGTTTACGGGAACTGACGAACGATTGGAGCTTCCTTTGTATGGATTGTCAGAGGCCTCTCTATACCTTCGTGTGCCACTGAAGACACTCGAGTACTGGGCCTTTGGCCGCAAGCCAGTTCCGCCCGTGATTCGAGCCGCATCAACTCAGCCGCGCGCACTCTCATTTATGAATCTGCTCGAGTGCCATATGCTCGCGTCAATGCGATCTCTTTACAGCTTGCACCTTCCAAAGATCAGGAGAGCGGTTGCACACTTGAATAAGACCTCTGGATTCAAGCACCCACTGATCGAAGAGCCTCTGTACACGAATCGTATCGACCTTCTGATCAAGCAGATAGATAAGCTCGTCAATATCTCCCGGGGCGGACAGCTTGTCATTCCAGAGACCGTCGAGGCCCATTTGGAGCGGGTTGAGTATGACAAAGCTGTCGGCGTGTTTAAATTCTATCCGTTTGTCCGCGAGAGGAGCGTTGGCGAGCCAAAGCTCATTGTTATTAACCCCTCCCTTGGCTTTGGAAAGCCAGTGATTGCAGGTACCGGTATCTCGACTGCAGTGATTGCCTCTCGCTTTAACGCACGAGAGTCAGTGCCTGATTTAGCCAAGGAATATGGCCTCGAAACGGAGCAAATCGAAGAGGCAATCCGGTGGGAAACAAGAGCAGTTGCAGCTTGAGGATTTCATCCTCTATTTGGATGAGAACCTTGACAACTGCCAGCCCATTCTTGAAGCGTTAGCGACTAGCAAAATCCAATTCCATCGACATAGAGATCACTTCCCGCGCGGGACGCCAGACGAGGTTTGGCTGCAGTTCGTCGCGGAGCGCTCATGGGCAGTTCTCACCAAAGACAAGAGAAATCGGTACAACGAGATTGAGCGGGAGGCATTGCGCAGGCATGGAGGCAGAGAGTTTTACTTCGGTTCAGGCAATTTCACGGGAGCAGAGATGGCCCAGGCGTTGACTGCGGCGTTTACACGAATGAGAAGTCTTGTCAGAACGTACAACCCTCCAATGGTGGCGAGCATTTCGAGATCCGGCCAAGTCACTGTCGTCTTTGACGAGCATGGATCGACCCACGAGAGACGAAAGAAGGCTCGACGGTAGAAATTCATTCGTTCATTTCTCCCTTTGCATCTCCCGGTAAGCCTCGCTCTTCGATACGCCCCGCTCCTTCGCCACCTTCTTCAGCGCCGCCTTTTCGTCGATTTTCTCTTCGTCCATGATCTGCTCGACTCTTTGCTTCACTGTCTGACGGCTGAGGACGGCCGTCTCCACATGTTTTTCTTCGGCCTTGCCTATCAGCAACGTGATCTCTCCTTTGACCGCCTCGCGCGCTTTCAGGCTCGCCAGCACTTCTGATGCCCGCCCCCGGAGAAATTCCTCGTGAATCTTCGTCACTTCGCGCGCGACGACGACATGCCGCTCCTGGCCCAGCACTTCGACCACGTCCTCGATCGCCTCCACAATCCGGTGAGGAGCTTCGTAGAACGCCTGCGTCCGCGGAGAACTCTTGATGCTCTCGAGCACCGTGCGACGCTCGCCGCGTTTTGCCGGAAGGAATCCGCTGAAGCGGAATGAATCTGTCGGTAAACCACTTGCCACCAACGCTGACAGAAACGCCGACGCGCCCGGCACAGGCACAACTGGCAAACGATGCCGAATCGCGAGGGAGATCAGCCGGTATCCTGGATCGGAAATCCCGGGCATCCCTGCATCGGTCACCAGCGCCACGCTTGCTCCCTCTTGCATCTGCTTCACGAGTTCGGCCGAACGCGTCATTTCGTTGTGCTCGTGATAGCTGGTTGTAGGCGTCGAAATCGCGTAGTGATTGAGCAATTTCTGTGTCTGCCTCGTGTCCTCGCAGGCGATCAGGTCGACCTCCTTCAGCACGCGCAGCGCCCGCAGCGTGATGTCCTCCAAGTTGCCGATCGGCGTGCCCACGAGATACAGGGCTGGGCCGGTGGTGTTCCCCTCGCTCATGGCCCGAAGTCTAACATTGCTTCACGGTTCGGCCGGTCAATGAGAACTGCGTCATCCCGAAGGGCGGCGCTTTTACCGGCGGCCCGAGGGATCTCGCGTGAAAGTCGTGGGCGCCACCCGCGAGATCCCTCCCTCCGCCTGAAGAACGCCCGCTCGGGATGACGCATTCGGGAAGCAGCGGCGTGGCTTTTCTGAGTGCTCCTGCGTTGTGCTAACGTACGGTCCCGAGGACTCCGCCCATGACGCCCGCCGCATTCCGCAGGATCGCGCTTTCGCTTCCTGAAACCGAGGAGCGCGCTCACATGAATCACCCGGACTTCCGCGTCGCCGGGAAGATTTTTGCCACGCTCGGATATCCCGACAAGGCGCGAGGCATGGTCAAGCTCTCGCCGGAAGATCAGCACAATTTTTCGAAGGATTATCCCAGTGCGTTCATTCCGGTCAAAGGCACCTGGGGACGTCGCGGCGCAACCAGTGTCGTCCTGAGAGCGGCAGAGGAAGAAGTCTTGGCGAAGGCAATCCATGCCGCCTGGCGCAATACCGCTCCCAAGCGCCTACTGTCGCGATGAGATCAAAATTGACGCGACCGAACCCTCGCCCCTAAAATCAAGCGAGTTCCTCGCAAGCGTCTCAGACTCATGCCACTTTACGAATATCAGTGCAAGAAGTGCGGCCATCTCTTCGAAAGAATACAGAAGTTTTCCGATAAGCCCGTCAAGAAGTGTCCAGAGTGCGGCGGGCCGGTGGAGCAAACGATCTCAGCTCCGGCCGTGCAGTTTAAGGGTTCCGGCTGGTACGTCACCGACTACGCGAAAAAGGGATCCTCTGCCGCTCCCTCCAGCGGCGACTCGGGATCGAAGGACAAAAAAGACGAAAAGAAGTCGGAGTCGAAAGACAGCTCCACAAAAGAAAGCAAGAAGGCCGACAAGAGCAAGTAGTTACCCCGAGAAGAGCAAATAATCCCATTGTCATCCTGAGGCGCAGGCTTCGGCGCCGAAGGACCCATGCATTCCTCGAAGCCAGCTACGCTGCCGACGAATGCATAGATCCTTCGCTTTGCGAAGGATGACAAATCATTCTCAACTGGTGGCAAAGCTCTACTTCAGCTCCCTCTCGAAGTGATCCACAATCATCGTGAACAGATGCACGCGCGCATCTCTTCCCGCGATGCCGTGGGTCTTATTCGGATAAATCATCAGCTCGAATTGTTTGCCCGCATTGATCAGAGCATTGATCATCTGAATGCTGTTCTGGAAGTGGACGTTGTCGTCGCTCGTGCCGTGCACTAGCAGTAGCGCCCCATGCAGCTTGTCGGCTGACTTCATCGTGTCGGACTGCTCGTATCCCGCCTTGTCTTCAGTGATCAGCCCCATGTAGCGCTCAGTGTAAATCGAATCGTAGTTCGCCTGATACGTCACCGGAGCCACAGCCACGCCCGCGCGGAAGCGGTCGGAATGCGTCATGGCATAGAGCGTCATCGAGCCGCCATTGGACCATCCCCAGATCGCGACGCGATCTTTATCGAGCTGCGGATATTCGCCCAAGAGCTGATCGAGAGCCGCGAGCTGATCTTTGAGCTCGATCGCGCCGAACTCATGCCGGATCGCAGTCTGAAATGCGCGATCCCGCCCCGGCGTGCCTCGGTTGTCGACAGCAAAAATGGCGAATCCCTTGCGCGCCAGGATTTCGTCAAACGCGCTGGGCATGCCTTTCATTACCATCTGCCCAGCCGGGCCGCCATAGATGTTGATGATCAACGGAATTTTGCCGCTGACGGTTCCGTCCGGAGGAAGCAGCAGCCGCCCATAAAGAGTGGTCGTCCCATCGGCCGCCTTGAATTCCAGGTATTTCGGCGCGCGCAGGCCGTATTCGGTAATCTCGTCCTTCGCTTTCCAGATTGGATAGCACGATCCGCCAACCGCGCACAGAGTCTCGATCGGGGCCGTGTGCGGCCCCATAAACATGTGCGAATAGTGCTTGCCATCTTCAGCGAAGTTGGCGAAGTGCATGCCTTCTTCTTCGGTGAGATATTTGAAATCCGAGCCATCCATCTTCACGGAATAAATGTGTTCCTGGCGGGGATCATCCTTATTCGCCTGGAAAAAAACAGTTCCCGCGGCTTCATCCGCTCCATCGATGCCCTGCACTTCGAAATCACCTTTCGTCAGCTGACGGTCCAGCTTGGCATCGGCCGCCATGGGATTTTCCTTGTCGAAGCTGTAGAGATAAATCTGCATGGTGCCGTCGCGCCAACTCGGCCAGAGGAATTGGCTGCCCGATTTCAGGAAATGCACTTCGACGTGCTCGAAATCGATCCATGCTCCCGGAGTACTTTCGGTCAGGACAATCTTGCCCTTGCCCGACTTGGCATCGATGAAATACAGATCCATCTTGTCCTGCGTGCGGTTAAGCACTTCGGCCCAGACAACTCCGTCCTTTACCCATCCGAAGCGTGGAATATAAGTGTTCTCGTCGCTCGGCAGCGAGAGCCAGCGAGTCTTGCTTTTGCCGGCCTCGACGACGCCCAGCTTCACCACCGGATTCGGATCGCCCACCTCTGGATATTTCTGCGGATCAACCGTCGGATGCTGCGGCATCCAGTCAGTGATGGGATAGGTTGGAACCTTGGTCTCGTCCATGCGCATGTAGACGATATCTTTGTTGTTGGGCGACCAGAAGTAATTGCTGCGCACGCCCAACTCTTCGGCATAGACCCAGTCGATGTCGCCGTTCAGAATGTTGTCGCCGCCATCGTCCGTGAGCTGCTTCTCGTCGTTGCCGCCGATCGGCCGCACGAACAGGTTGTGCTTCCGGAGGTACGCAACGTGGTTACCGTCGGGCGAAAACTTCGGATCGCCGCTCGGATCGGGCGCCGAAGTAAATTGCACCGCTGTCTGCGTGCCCAGGTCATAGAGCCACAACTGTCCGCGCGAGTCGAACAGCAGATGCTTCGAATCCGGCGCCCATAGGTAGGCTGCCACGTGATATCGCGTCAGCCGCTCTTTTTCCCGCTCGTTCTTGACCTTATTAACGTCGGGATCGAGTGAGGCTAGCTTCGCCGCGCTGACCAGCACCTTCTTCTCGCCCGTGGCGGCATCGATGTACCAAAGCTCGCCGTTGTCCTTATCGTCACGCTGTACGTAGGAGAGCTTGGTTCCGTCGGGACTCCACTCGACCGTCTCGGGACCCCGTCCGCCGAGGCCTCCTGGCTGGTATAACGCCTCAATCGTCAGCGGCTTGGTGGGAGTCGTCTGGGCGTTCAGAGAAAGGCATCCGAAAAACGCA
>Ga0335079_10004729_pt1 | contig 15656 bp, 19 predicted proteins | sample Lox_Sample_33_FD_206719 | JGI IMG/M metagenome (GOLD analysis project Ga0335079, IMG submission 206719) | Soil microbial communities from Loxahatchee National Wildlife Refuge, Florida, United States - Lox_Sample_3.3 | ecosystem: Environmental > Terrestrial > Soil > Wetlands | place: USA... | reverse complement strand
GGCGAAGACCAGCCAGAAGCTTCTCGCTATAAAACGCCAGTCAGAAGCCTCTCGCGCGTCTTTCCCCTCAGATGTCAAGCCCCCCTGAGCGAAATCATTTTGCTAAATCCTTCATTCCATTACGATGTTCTTCGTCCAGAGTTTGCAGGCTATTTCCCCTTCTTCCGGCAAAATGGAACAGGATTCATCAATCAAGCTCAAAAGCTGCGAACTGCGAGCATTGAACTTGCTCCAACGGAGAGACTATGCGTACCGAATGCACCTACCTCCTCGCCTCGGGCGAGAGATGCCAGGCGCCTGCCGTGAACGGCAGCTCCTTGTGCCGCACCACCACCCGCGCAAGGGGGCAGATAATCACACGCCGTTCTCCCTACCGCCATTCATCGATCTCAGTAGCCTTCTCGTCGCCATCTCCGAAGTTCCTCAAGGCATGGCCGAGCGCCGCATCACGCGCAGTGACGCTGGAACTCTTCTGTTCGGCCTACAGTTGGCTCCAAGGTGATGAGCGACATCGACAAGGAAGTCGACAAAGCCATCGCTTCTGGCGAATCCGACAACTCCGGTGAACCATTCCAGGCGGAATCACCCTGCGATCCAGCGCGGGAAGCCCGTGCGGAAGGCGAGATAGCCATGGAACAAGTCGAGGCCTTCCTCCGAAACATGCACGATGATTAAAGCTAACGGGTAGGAGAGGGAGGGGGAGGGGACCTCCGGAGGCTGCGGAACTCGATTCACCTTCCAGTCTTGTATCAGGCATGAGTTTACTCATGCCGTGAACGCAGCAATCTAAGTCTCGGGCTTCAGCCCCTGCTCCTTTGGTCCGCCAGTCCTGGTCTTTTCCCAAACCCAATGCCCCGGAAACCAAGCGGCCGACGGCAGACAGCGAGAGCTGTGGCTGTCGGCGAACCTCTAAGTCACGCTCTCCGCGCTATATCGCGCGATCAATCCGGTCCGCACGGCATAACGGAAGACCCACGTAAACAGCCAGTAGGCGAGAAGCACGTAAACAAGCGCCAGTGCAACCGAAGCCGCAAGCCGGCTTGTATCGAAATGTTGCCCTGATACAACCGCGCGCATTCCTTCGAAGACATAGGAGGGCGGCAGCAGGTGCGAGATCCAGCGCATCCAAACGGGAAGAGTAGCCACCGGGTAGTAGACGGCCGCAAATGGCGAGAGGAGCGCCGGAATGGGCCACACAAACCATTCCGCCGCCGGACCGAGTCGAAGAACAAGCGCAACCGCGCCTATTCCCAACGCCATGCCGAAGAGGAGCAGCACAAAAATGAAAGGAATCAGCATTGCTCCATAAACCGCAAAGGACAAACCAAAGGCCACAGTCGCAATGATGACCATGACCACCACGCCGATGAGGCTCGTAGCAACGCTCGAAACCATCAGGCCGCCGATATACTCGGGCACCGTGATCGGACTGGCAAAAATGTTGAGAAAGTTCCGCGACCACACGTCTTCGAAGAAGGAGATCGTCACTCCCTGCATCACGCGGGACATGAAGTCCCAGAAGAGCACGGCTCCAAGCAGCGCGGGCACGAATTGATAGTGCGACTGGGTGATGCTGCCTAGAAACTTAGTCATGAAGCCCCAGAGCATCATATCGATCGCCACCCAGGCAAAGAGCGGAACAGCGCGAGCGGCACTGCCGCGGTAGAGATAGAACTGGCGCAGAAGAATTGCTGCAAGTCGTGAGAGCCTCATGTGTCCAGGTCCCCGAAAGCCAACGGTTCGCGTGCCACGCTGATAAACAACTCCTCGAGGGTCTTTTTGCCGTGTTGCGCGGGCAGTTTCTTCGGATCGCCTTCCAGGATGATTTCGCCATGCGAAAGGAACAGCACCCGGTCGCAGACCTCCTCGACTTCGTACATGTTGTGCGAGGTCCAGAGCACGCCGACATCGGTCTGCCGCACGAAGCGGCAGATTGAATGGCGGATGTCGCGCGCGCTGGCCGGGTCAATGGATGCAGTCGGCTCGTCGAGCAGCAACACACGCGGCTTGTTCAGCATCGCTTTGGCGAGACCGACGCGAGTCTGCTCGCCGGAGGAAAGGACACCGCAGCGCACGTGGCGAAACTTCTCGATGTCGAATTCGGCGAACAGCTTCGTCATATGAGCCTCAAAATTCTTCACGCCGTAGAGGAGCGCGAAGACGCGGAGATTTTCATAAACCGTCAAGTTGCCGGGAAGCGGCGCATACACTGCGGCGAAGTTGGTGTCGGCGAGCGCGCGTGTGCGATTGCGCGCCAGGTCGGTGCCGCCAATGCGAATGGAACCAGCGGTTGGTTCCAACACTCCGAGGATCATGCTGATCGTAGTCGTCTTTCCTGCGCCGTTTAGGCCCAGCAGCCCGACAATCTCGTTCGGGCAGACCTCGAATGTGATCCCTTTTACGGCTTGCAGAGCGCCGTAGTTCTTCCGGAGCCCATCCACACGAAGCACGGGCTCGCGGCATACCGGATCGTTCATAGGCATTCGGATGCAATCATACGGTGTGTATCGTGGCCCGGCCCAGCAGCTGGGAATGGTTATTGGTTCTGAGGCGAGGCATCGCTGTCGTAATGGATGGTCGATTCCACCTCGAACTTGTGGTATTTGCGGAACTCGATCCGGTTTACGTAAAGACGGGAGTTATCTTTCAAGCGAACCTCTGACCCGCTCGGAAGGGTGTGTGTTTTTCCCGCGATTTCGACCGCCCTGTAGTCGACGGTGGTGATTGCCATCTTGATGGGGAACTCGACCGGCAATTCAAGCTCTGAGGTGATCCGGAGTACCTCGAATGTGCTGGGATCGATGAATAGTCGCCCTGAATAAGCCGCGAGAATCTTCTGATCCGTATCGCGATCCATCGCGATCGCGCCGTTTTCACTGGGCACATGGAACTTGAAGACATCAACGCGCCGTCCTGCGAGACTTGTCGTCCGATCCCACGCGAATGTGGCGTGCGATCGCGGATCGAAAATGTTGTGGAGGGTACTGCCGAATTCGCCGGCGCTGATGGCGCCTGCAAAATTCATGTGTTCCAGTCCGGTGACTCTTTTCCCATTCACTGAAACGACTTCGTAGTGCTCCATCTGGTGAAAGAAGGTGAGCTTCTCCTCGATCGCGTCGTTGCGTTCAGAGGGGCTTTGAGCCGCACTCGCAGGCCCTCTCGGGCCACGTGAGGAACTTGCCCCATTGAACGGCATGCCGAAGTTCACCTGGTTTTTGATCTCCCTATGTGTGATCTGGGTGCAGATAAAATCCGGCAGCTTCCGGGTGTACTGGACCGCCGAAACGCGTACGCCATCAAGCACGCGGGCCTGTTCGGCGGTCAGCTCAGGAGTTTCGGCCGCGAAGGCATTGGAAAGCAGAACTGCCGAGATGATCGCAATAAGCCTCAGCGCAACCAATGTAAGACCTTTCCGAACGGGCGATTGCCCAAAGGAAATTCTAGCTCCCCCATTACGCCTTGATTATTTGAGGCATGTCGCGGCCGGTTTTCAGTTTTCTCAGCCTTTTCCTGCGAACTCTGCATCGAACTAACTCATGTCGGATGATGGCGCAGAGTTACCCGTAACCTCGTCGGAGGAGCCACTGTGGGCTCCCGAGGCCTACGAATGCTACCAAGGGGTTTTGCGCGGCCTGTTGCAGGCGAATGTTCCGTTCGCTGTGAGCGGAGGCTTTGCCTTTCACCATCACACCGGCATCTGGCGCACAACCAAGGACCTCGATCTTGTGCTCCCTCCCGACGCTGTTTCGGGTGCTCTGGCAGTTCTGGTGAGGGAGGGATTCGAGACTTACGTGCAAGATCCTGTCTGGCTGGCAAAGGCCCGGCGCGGCGACTACTTCGTCGATCTTATAACCGGAGTTGGCAACGCCACGCTGAGCGTCGAGCAATCATGGATCGATCGCGCCACGGAAGATGAGGTTCTGGAAATCCATTGCAAGGTTTTGCGGGCCGAAGAGATGATCGCCTCGAAGCTCTTCGTTACACGGCGAGAGCGCTTCGATGGTGCAGACATTGCTCATCTTTTCAGGGCCTGCTCTGCGAGCCTCGACTGGGATCGCCTGCGCGACCTTACCATGCCCCACTGGCAGATGCTGTACTGGTCGTTGGTTCTTTTCGCATATATCTATCCAGGGCGTATCAAGACAGTTCCGGCAAAAGTCTGGAGCGATTTGACGGAGCGCTTCAGCCGGTCCGTCACGACTCCGAATTCGCGCGAAGACTTTCGAGGCACCTTGATCGACCCGAAGATGTTCGCTATTGACGTGGATGAATGGGGCGAGCGCGACATGTACCGCGAACTCTGCGACAACTATCCGCATCCATTAGAGGAGACGAATACGACCAGGAGCAGGGAATGAGGCTGGCTGCAGTCGCCGACATCCACCTCAAATCAGAGAATCACGAAAAGGATATCCGGCACTTTTCGGCCGTGAACGACCTCGCGGACGTGCTGGTGATTGCGGGGGACTTCACGAATCACGGTATTCCCGAAGAGATGAAAGTGGTTCTCGGAGTGCTCGAACACATACGAATTCCAATGATTGCCGTACTCGGGAATCATGATCACGAAAGCGGCCACCAGGACGAACTGGCGGGGATGCTCCGCGTTGCCGGCGTTCACCTGCTCGATGGCCACTGCTTCGACTCGAATGGAATCGGCTTTGCCGGGACCAAGGGGTTCTGCGGGGGCTTCGCTCCCTATGAGTTAATGCCGTTCGGAGAGCAGGGAATCAAGACCTTCGTGGAGATTGCGGAGCGAGAGGCCGTCAAGCTGGATTATGGGCTGGCGCAGACCCATGCAAAGAAGAAGGTCAGCATTACCCACTATGCGCCAATCAAGGAGACGATCATCGGCGAGCCCGAGCCCATCTTTCCATTCCTGGGCAGTTCGCGTCTTGAGCGGGCGCTGGATGAGCACAGGCCGGTTCTGGCACTGCATGGTCACGCGCACAAAGGCACTTTTTCGGCGGAGACCAAGTCAGGCGTCCGCGTATGCAACGTTGCCCTCCCGATCCTCCGGCGGCGCGGCGAGGAGCATCCGTTTGCGTTATTCGATCTCTAAGCAGCCGAGACTCAATCGCTCGTTCCGGAGGGAATGTCGAAGAATATTCCGTGTACGCGGTTTGCCTTCTGGGTCCCGGGGATGTCGATCTGATCGAGCGGGATCTTCTGGTATTCGTCCTGGTCCAGATCGGTCAGTGAGCTTGAGCTGATCATGTAATTCTGCACCATCAGGGGCGCGCGGTTGTCTCTGAAGATCACTTTGAGGGGCCTGCTCGTTTGGGATGACGCCGTGGTTGAATCCGCAAAGTGATACTCCTGAACCTGTGCATGAGTTGCGCCGGGAGGCGGCTGAGTATTCTCTTGCTGGGGGTAAGGAGCCGAGTCATACCCCGGATTGAGTGCGTCTGGATAATACCCGACTGGCTGGCTGGCTGATTCGGTGTCTGCACCCTGCTGATTTTCGGAGTCGTTTGGCGCACCCCAGTCGTAGAAGCCGGGATCGATTACGTACGGATAGGGGTAGTAGCCATATCCATAGCCGGGATAGCCAAGGGCGTAACCGTATCTGTAGTACGGATGGCGATGTTCGCCGTGATGATCATGGTAGGGCCCGCGATACGGACCACGATTCGTGTAATCGGGCCGGTAGCCTGAGAATCCGCTTCCACGATACGGAGGACGAATGCCGTTTCGCGCTGGAGGTTCGAGACGGGCGGGCAAAGGGAATCTACCGGGAGGCGAAAAGCTCGAAGGGCGCTGGGGCCCGATCATGCCGGAATAACTCGTAGCTCCGGCGGGCCTTGAAAATCCAGGGTTACCGATCGAGCCGCTATGGCCCATGGACCCAACGTGAGAGCCGCCGCTGCCTCCAGAGAATCCGCCGTGAGCCATATTGCGCTGCGCGAATGCGGGGAGAGCAAGACAGATAGCCAATACGACAGCAGCCCGAGACCACATTGGCTTATTTTACGCCCGATTCACATCGCTGGAATTGGGCTCTCGCACGTAATGACAAAGAAATGACCTATACGCGCCAATCATCCGCGCGCCAACTGCGGATTCGTTCCTTGATCTGCTTGCGATTCAGGTTGTGTTCGAGCGCCTGCTTGGCAAGTTCCACGACTTCGTCGTCGACCGCGAAGCGAAGCGCGATCAATTGGTCCTCGTTGAGGCGATAGATCTGGGCATGCCACTCCTGAGGCGCGAGGGCCTGCAGTCGAAGCCGCTCTTCGAGACGAATTACGCGATCCTGCACTTTGAGCGGATAGGTTCGGAGCTTGATCAAAGGAATGACAACGAGTAGGGAGAGTACCAGATACCAACCGGAGGAGAGGCTTGGTTGCCGGTACAGGTGGAATCCGGCATAGACAAGGTTGGCGAGGTAGATGGTGAAAAGGATGAAGTGGTAGGAGGGATCGAACCGTGCGTGGTTTTTGAGGCTCTGCACCTTACTCATGCGTGGCCATAACTTCCTTGAGGTAGGGATTGCCTTGTGTGGCTGGCGTTTCTGATTTTAAGCTCGCTGCGTCGATGCTGTGAGGTGGTTGATTCGCTCCCGGGGGATTCTTGGCAACTTCAACCGAAAGTGTGAGGGTATAGAGATCTTCGGGCGTGAGCTTCTGAGTGTCCTCCGGGATCAGCTTGTATCGTCCGCGCAGCACATAATCCACGAAGAGACCACCTGCCAGATAAGGATTCAGGATCGCGATCGGGATGGCATAGCCCGTCGTAACGAGGGACTCGGAAATCCCTTTGTTGGTGCGGCTGGGGCGGCGATATCCCGGAATCTGAGGGATCTCATAGATATCAAGATGTGTCTCGGGGTGCCTGGCCGCATACTTGGTCAGCTTGTGGGTGATCTGCTTGGGCGTGGTCATTCCCGCATCGGGGAAGAAGCTGCGACCGAATTTGTGGGGGAAATACTGATTGAGAACGACGCGCGAAAAGTCGGCGCAATTGTTGTAAAAGAGCTCAAAATGCGAGTGATTCTTATCCTGGTTCATCCTTGCGATGAACGCATCGTCTTGTGCCTCGGTTGTCTCGAATCGAAGGGCATAGATCCGGCGGTCATAGGCGACGCCGACCAATTCTGTCCAACCGCCGTGCCAGAAATCGCCCTTGCGGACGTCTCGGCCGAGTACCAAGAGGTGCGCCTCGTGATATTGATTCCGCAGGCGATTCACGGTCGCCCGATCGACATCAGCGGGGACTTCCGATGCGTTCTCTACGGAATAGAGGTAGGGAAGCAGGGGTATGACGACCCAGTCGTGATGCGCGACGTCACTATAGCGGGCGATCACCGAGCCGAGTTCGCCGGGCTCGCAGCGGCGAAGGCTTGTCGGAGATGCAGCACAGATGTGCGCGAAGTACACAGCAGTGTGGCCGGTTGGATTGAGGGCTCCGAAAAAGCCGTACGGCTCCTCCATCAGCAACGCTGCCTGTGCGCCTGAGTGCTGCGGGAGCATCAGGAATGCAACAAAGGCCATGAGAAAAAATGCGGTTGTGCGGGGGGCGCGCAGCGCAAGCATCGTAACTCCTGGTCAAAGTGTTCTATTCAGTATGACCTAAACGGAACTAAAAGAAAGTGATGTCCTTTCAGAATACGATCCTATCGACCCTATCGGTAACAACTGCCAAAATTGCGAGTCCGTTGACCGAAGCCGTGGCGAGAGCACAGGTCACGCTTCGAAAACAGACACTAGTTTCGGCGTAAAAGTTTTGCGGAAGTGTTTGATTCCGCACAAATAGAGCATGGTGGCGGTGAGTCGCCGGCTCTGATAAGGTTCTTCTTCCGGGAATGAGGAACGCGACAACGTTTCCAAATCCTGATTTTAATGTCTGAGGGTATTTGTGCGCATTCGATTCCTTCCACCGTTTCTTTTTCTTTTTGTTGCAACTCTTAGTGCTCAAGTGAGTTTGCCGAAGATTCTTTCGAATCATATGGTGATTCAGCGGGATCTGCCCGTGCATGTATGGGGGATGGCGGCGCCAGGACAAGGCGTGACGGTCTCGTTCCGGGGTGAAACGCGCAGCGTCATAGCGGACGCTTTGGGCCACTGGAGTGCGTACCTTAGACCTTGCGCTGCCGGGGGACCGTTTACGCTGACCGTTACACCGGGGCCAGTTGCAAACCAACCCGCCGGTCCGGCTGCGGGTCAGCCGCCGATCAATCTCGACGACGTCATGGTTGGGGATGTGTGGGTCGCTTCGGGCCAATCCAACATGGAATTTCCACTGAGCCGGGCGAGCACTGCCGTGCAGGATTTGCCAAATGCGGCTAACCCGTCGATTCGGCTTCTCATGATCAATAAGCGAAGTTCGGACTACGCGATGCCTGACGCCGAAACGGACGGATGGACCTTATCGACGCCCGATACGGCGAAGGATTTCTCAGCGGTGGCGTGGTACTTTGCTCGCGATATCGCTGCGCGGCAGCACGTGACGGTTGGAGTGATCGATGCGACGTGGGGTGGAACAGTTGGCGAATCGTGGGTGCGGCTGACTGCGCTCGGCAAAGATGCGTCACTGGCACCGATTTTCGCGACTCGGGGCATGATGACGGACAAGGCTGCGGATGCTGTGGCCGAAGAGAAGGACGAAGAGCGCCAGCGTGAAGAGGCGAAAGCGGCGGGCAAGCCGATTCCACAATTCCCCTGGCATCCTCCGCTGAACAGCTGGGGCCCGGGCCTGCTGTGGAACGGCATGATCGCGCCGCTGGTTCCACTGCCAATTCGCGGAGTGATCTGGTACCAGGGCGAAAGCAACAGCGCCCTTGCGCGGGTGCACTCGTACGACCGCGTGATGCGCACCCTGATCGAGGACTGGCGGAGAGAGTGGGGAATCGGTGATTTTCCGTTCCTGTATGTGCAAATCTCCAATTTCAAATCAACTCCTCTCGAGGACTGGGCGGAGCTTCGCGAGCAGCAGGTACGCACTCTCGCTATGCGCAACACGGCGATGGCAGTCACGATCGATATTGGGAATCCCGACGATGTGCATCCGACCGACAAGCTTGATGTTGGTCTGCGTCTAGCGCGGGCGGCCGGTGCGCTGACGTACGGCGAGACTGTTGAATACTCCGGACCGATGTACCGGCAAGCCGCGCCGGAGTCGGGATCCATCCGGGTTTGGTTTGACCATGCAGAGGGCCTCAATGCCAAGAGCGGGGCGGCGACCGGGTTTGAGGTCGCCGGCCGGGATGGCAAGTATGTTGCGGCTGCAGCTACGATCGACGGAACGACGATCGTGGTTTCGAGTCCTGAGGTGCCTGACCCCGTGAATGTCCGCTATGGATGGGCTAACAGCCCTCAATGCAATCTATCCAATGCGGAGGGCCTGCCGGCTTCACCATTCACGTCGGAGCGCTATTGAGTTGGTATTGGGCGTCATGAGGACCGGTCGAGAAGGTTGAGACGATGAAAGTTCCTTACGCAAAAAAGTGGCAGAAGGAGACGGACAAGCTGCGCAAGATTGCGCTCGACTGCGACCTGAGGGAGGAACTGAAGTGGGGAAAACCGTGCTTCACCTTTCTGAAGAAGAATGTGGCGATTGTCATTCCGCTCAAAGAGGCGTGCGCGTTCTCGTTTTTTAAAGGCGCGCTGCTCACGGACCCGAAGCACGTCCTCGAAAGGATTGGAGAGCATACGCAGGCGGGGCGATGGATCAAGATCACATCGATCAGCGGAATAGCGGCCCTCCAGGCAACCCTGAGGGACTACCTCTATGAAGCCATCGCGCTCGAGGAATCCGGGAAGAAGGTGGAACTTAAGAAGCCTTCAGAGTATGCGGTTCCGGAAGAGTTGCAAGTGAAGCTGGACGGCGACGCGATTCTGAGGGGAGCTTTCGAAGCACTCACGCCGGGCCGGAGGAAGTCTCACGTATTTCACATTTCAAGCGCGAAGCAGGCAAATACCAGAGCAGCGCGGGTGGAAAGGTGTGTGCCGATGATCCTAGGCGGGCGCGGATTCAACGAGCGGCCGAGATAGAGCCTTGTTCGAACGGAGGGCTTGCTGCGATTGGGCTTTGAAGCGATCTGTGGTCTGACTGGAATTCGGATGAGCGTGCTTGTCAATGGATGGCCTCAAACCTCTCCCAGAGCAGGTTACAACTCGGGCAGTTTTCTGATTCTGGATTGATGGCGGTGTATCCGCAGAGCGCACAGACGAAGAAACTGTGCTCTTGCTGTGCCCATCCAGGTTTGCCGTCCCAGCTCACGCGAGATATCACATCAGCGTAGAGGCGCACGTGGGATTTGTCTGCTTCGAGGGCCCAGTGGAATGTGCGAATGGCTGTTGAGTCGAAAAGGGAAACTGCCTTGGTAAGAAACGCGGGATAGAGGTAATCCACCTCGAATCTCTGATCGACGAGGGCGGAGCGTAGGTTTTCGAAGGTGCTTTCGATCTCCGGGTTGGGGGCCGGGATGTTTGTGGATCCGCGCATGTGCCGCAGAACCCGTGCGTGATTTTCGGCGTGAATCTGTTCCGCTCGAGCCGTCGCCCGGAACAGACTGGCAATTCCAGGAAAACCGTCAACGTCTGCCTTCGATGCGTAACCCCGGCAAGCCGAACAGGTTTTCGTCTCCTCTTCGAAGGCAGTCTCAAGGTTTCTGACCACCACCAGGTCCTCGACCCCGATCACGTGAGCGAGAATCGAATCTGGTTCCATCACTAAAAGGCCCTCGCCCATTTAGATGCACGGCGCGGTGGGCAGGTGACGCGGGTCGTACGCAATTGCTTTAAACAGATGAATCAGGAGGCGTGAGCACAATCAGGATTCTGTCTGTGAATAGCGGATGGCCTGCACCGGAGAAGACGCTACGACTCCTTCATGGACTGCTTCGTCCAGGAACGGAATGAGCCGTCGGATTTGTTCCTCGGTGTCGATGATGCTGAGCTGAATGGGGGCATCTTTCGAGAAGCTCCAATGGCCCGATCGACGGATGCGGCTGCCGGATCCGTAACCTTCGATACCGCGGAACACGATTGCTTCGGCGATGCCGAGTTCCTGACATTTGGCGAGGATTGCTTCGTGGAGAGGCTTACCCTGCCACTTGTCGTCTTCTCCGAAGTGGATGCGAAGCATACGGCCTGAGAACTCTTCCTTCATGGGCAACCCTCAAGTTGCGGATTGGGCGGGAGCCCCGGCTTCGTCGGCAGGGCGAAAGGCGTACTTGATGATGTCGACATCGGAAAAGACGACCAGCCCTTCTTCGAGCATCTGTTCGACGAGGGGTTGAAACGCGCGCAGCTTTTCGGCAGTGTCGATGGCCGAGAGCATCACGGAACCGTGATGGGAGGAGAGCAAGGGTTTCTCCTTATGCATGCGGCGATGGGCGCCATAGCCCATGATTCCGCGATAGACGGTGACGCCCGCAATGTCGTTGGCGCGCATGGCTTCAACTAGCGCCAGGTGGAGCGGCTTGTTCTTCCACTTGTCTTCTTCAGACAGGAAGATGCGCATCATCTGCGCTTTTCCTTCGATTTTGAGATGTTGTGGAGGGAGGGGCTTCTTCGGTTTGGACACCTGGGCGGGCTTGGCGACCGTGGTCTCCTGGATTTCGATGAGGCCGGTTCCGGCGAGTTCTTCAAGCTTGCCGAGGATCGCATCGACTTTTTCGCGCGTGTCGATGAATTCGATTTTCAGAGGAAGGCGATCGGCGATCTCGACGGTGGAGGAGGAGTGCATGTGATGGTCGGCGCCGAAGCCTGCGATGCCCTTGGTCACGGTGGCGCCGGCTACTCCGCGATAGAAGAGGAAGTCGAGGATGCTGGAGTAGGCGGGGATGCCGTGATGCTTTGCGCCTTCGCTGAGGTAGATGGTGACTTTGACGGCTTTTCCCGGAGTCAGCATGAATGCTCTCCCGAGGCAACTGAGGATTCTAGTGCAATTGATGGGGGACGTCGAGTTCAATCAGGAGAACCATTCGCCAAGGATCGAGCCGCCCCAGACCGCGACGAGACCGGCGGCGAAGCTTCCCGCGGCGTATAGGGCGGCGATTCCGAAGGCTCCGGCGCGGAGGTTTGACAGGGTTTCCCACTCGTAGGTCGAGAAGGTGCTGTATGCCCCGACGAAGCCGACAGGGATGAGAAAGCGCCATGCGGGATTGAGTTCGGCGCGACGGCCGAGGTACGTCATGGAAAAGCCAATGATGACGCAGGCCGTGATGTTTACGATCAGCGTGCCGTAGGGAAAGCGGATTCCGAGACGGCCGGCGACGGACGAGCCAACCCAGTAGCGTGCGATGGAGCCGACGGCTCCGCCGATGGCGATGTAGAGGTACTTCTGCAACGTTCTTTCTCCCGTGCATGCGGCAAGAATGCGCGGGCAGTATCGCGAATACAGGAACACTGCAATGCGCTCGTTCGTGCCTTGTATTTAGCAGGGATCGCGCCGGCATGACTCCGCGACAGGATCGCCTGTCAGGAGTCATCATCTGTCCGGCCATCACGGATGGACAGCGGTTAACAGGAGAGCGCCGCAATTACGGGATATCCTGCGCGGTGAACTCCATCACCGCTACCACTGTTTCTATTACATGGTCGGCCGTGATGCCGTGTCAAGTGACGACTGACGACCCGCTGCTATCGATCTGTGCAGGAGTAACACGGGTCGACGGCGGCCTGGATCAGGGGCGTGTCGGCCAGGCGTGCTCCCTGCACCATGAAGCGGACGGCGGGCATATTCACGTAGGTGGGTGTGCGAACGTGTACGCGGCTTGGCATGCGGGCGCCTTCCTTCCACGAGACCGAGTACATGACTTCGCCGCGGGGGGCTTCAACGCGCGCAGTGGCAGTACCGGTGATGAAGCTGAATTTGCTGCTGTCTCCGGGAGGTGCGATTTCGCCGGGCGGGAGCTTGGTTAGAGCCTGGCGGAGGATCTTGCAGCTTTCCATGATTTCGAGGGCGCGAACGAGGAGGCGGGCGCGGACGTCGCCATCGGGAACGACCGGGATGTCGAAGTTCATTTCGGAGTAGGCGGCGTAGGGGGCTTCCTTGCGCAGGTCCTGGCCGACGCCGGAAGCACGGGCGACGGGGCCGACGACTCCGAGGGAGCGGGCCTTCTCGGTGGTGAGCACGCCGATTCCGGCGCAGCGAGAGGTTGCGGTCTTGCTGGTGGTGAAGATGGGGATGATGGTCTTGACCATCTCCTTTTCGAGCGCATCGACCATGGAGAGGATGGAGGCTGGGTCTTCGATGTCGCGATTGACACCGCCGATGCGGTTCATCGCGTAGTTGACGCGGTTGCCGGAGATTGCCTGGAGAACGTCCATGACTTTCTCGCGGATTTCGAAGCAGGTCATGAACATGGTTTTGAAGCCCATGAGCTTGGCGGCGATTCCGGCCCAGAGGACGTGGGAGTGCAGGCGCTCGAGTTCCGCAACGACGACGCGGATGTAGAGCGCTCGCGGCGGCGGCGTCAGTCCGGTGAGTTTCTCCATGGCCTGGCAGAGCGTGAGGGTGTGGATGAAGGAGCAGATTCCGCAGACGCGTTCCATGAGGGCGATGACCTGGATATAGTTGCGCGTTTCGGCAAGATGCTCGATGCCGCGGAAGTTGAAGCCGATATGCAGCTTCGCATCCATGACGGTTTCGCCTTCGCAGATCATATCGAGCTTGTAGGGCTCTTCAAGGCCGGGATGGTATGGGCCCATGGGGATTTCGTAGCTCATTGCAAGACCTCCTTCTGGAGATTGACGCCGCAGACATTGCCTTCGCGAAGCAGGAGCGGTTGGTATTCGCGGCCGATGAAATCGATGCGGTATTCCTCGTGAACCTCGCGCTCGATCCAGTCGACTGCTTCGCAGAGGTCGTAGATGCTTTCGATAGTGTTGCCAGAGAGCGGGAAATTGAAGCCGAGGAGGCGGCCACAAAGGTCCCAGTGATACTCGAGGCGGAAGCCGCCGTTTGCGGGGAGTTCGTAGGTGGTGATCGTGATGAAGCGCGCGCCGACGGCGTTCATGGACTTTGCGACGTCGCGAACGTCGAGGCCGGTTGGGGTGTACCAGTAGACGCCGCCTTTTTCAACGTAAGCATCGGATGTGAGTTCTGTCGGGGGGGCGGGGATGGTTTCGATGGCACTCATTGGGCACCTCCAGTTACGGGTTCGGCGGCTGGTGCGGCTGGTGCTGCGGATTTTTCCGCCGGTGCGGACGCGGCGGGACGGGGAGCAGGCGCTTTGCGCTTCACGGTGTAGACCTTTTTCAGTTCTCCTTGCTCGAGGTAGATCGGCGGGCAAGCGGATTCCTGGGTGAGGGCGTGTTCGGTGCGGCCTTCTTTCAGTGCGTGTTCGATGCAGCCTTCGACGCAGCGTCCGCAGAATGTGCACTGGCCGGGGTCATAGCCCCAGGTGAACTCGCCTTTGCCGGCCTGGTAGGTAATGGCGCGGGAGGTGCAGCGGAATTTGCAGATTGCGCAGCCGGTGCAGAATTCAGGATTGAACTGTATGAGCCCGCGGAATCGCTGAGTGACTTTGGGACGCGCGGGGAAGAGCAGCGTACGTGAACCGCCCCAGAAGTTCTTCCACAGCATGGTTAGGATGTTCATGATCTAAGCCTCATGAAGAGCGCGGAGGATACGGCGAGTACCGCGAAGATGATGGTGCATTGCCAGTAGAAGCGAACGGTTGTGTCGATCGCGAGGCGGGCCGTGGCCGCAGCGAGGGTCGACAGCAGAAGCACGATGCCAAAGGAGAGGGCCACGAAGACCGCAGCGGCAATTGGCCAGAAGGCGATTTGCGGAGCGATCAGCGTGGCGACAAGGCCGGTGGCCGCGACCCATTCAAGTCCATGTGAGAGCTCCCACATTGCGAGTTCGGGTCCTGCGAATTCGGTCATCGGGCCGGAGTAAATTTCCTGCTCGGCGTTGGGGAGCGAGAACGGATTGAGGTGCAGCTTGGCGGGAAGGCAGATGAGGATGGCGAGGATACCGACCCAGCGAAGCGGAGTTGCGGGAGCCTGAGCGAGGGCTTCAAGACGAAACGTGTGTTGCGAGGCGGCGACGGAGATGATAGCCAGCAGGAAGACGACGTTGTAGGAGACGCTGAGCACCGCTTCGCGAGCCGAGCCGATTTCGCCGAAGATGGAGCGCGAGGTGAATCCCGCGGCGATGATGCAGATAGAGGGCACCTCGAGGAGTGCGAGCAGAAGAATCAGGTCGCCCTGGAATCCGCCAGAGGATGGAAGCACCGGGAGGAGGCCGACGGCACCGGCAGCGGTGGAGACTGCGATCAGGGGCCATGCGCGCATCAGTCCACCGGCGACGCCGGTGCGTTGCGGAGTGCCTTTGCCGAGGAGCTTGATGAAGTCGTAGAAGGGCTGCATGAAGGGTGGTCCGATGCGGCCCTGCATCATGGCGACAGATTTGCGCTCTACCCAGAGGAAGAACCATGCGGCGGGAACGGCGAAGAGGATGCCGGGGAAGATGAGGAGACGGGCGAGGGCGGTGAGGATACTCATGCCTGCACCTCCGCTGGAGTCTGCTCGTTGGCCGCAATCGGTTGAGCGGGCTTGTTGCCGCGTTCCGCGAGGATTTCGGCCGCTTTTGCAACCCCTTGGATGATTGCGTCAGGGCGCGGCGGGCATCCGGGCACGAAGACATCGACGGGGATGTGTTTATTCAGGGGGCCATCGAGGGTGCGGCTGTCAATGAAGACA
>Ga0335079_10004724_pt1 | contig 15663 bp, 15 predicted proteins | sample Lox_Sample_33_FD_206719 | JGI IMG/M metagenome (GOLD analysis project Ga0335079, IMG submission 206719) | Soil microbial communities from Loxahatchee National Wildlife Refuge, Florida, United States - Lox_Sample_3.3 | ecosystem: Environmental > Terrestrial > Soil > Wetlands | place: USA... | reverse complement strand
GCGGCGAGCTCGTTTTTGATCGCGTCTTGAGGATTGTTGAATGCTGAGGTGGTTGGACGCGTGGGGTCCTCTTCGTGAAAGAAACTCACCAGCCGCTTCGCTTCTTTCCAGCCATCGGCAAGCCGCTGCTCGGGAATTTCGTTGCCGATGCTCCACATTATGATACTTGGGTGATTGCGGTCGCGGCGCACCATATCGCGGACGTCGCGCTCGGACCATTCCTCGTAATATTTACTGTAGCCGTTCGGCACCTTGGGAATCCGCCACATATCGAACGCCTCGTCCATGACGACGAATCCGAGGCGGTCGCAGTACTGGAGCAACTCGGGAGCCGGAGGATTGTGGCTGGTCCGGATGGCATTGACGCCGGCTTCTTTGAGGATCTGCAACTGCCGTTCAATGGCGCGGCTGTTGACGGCGGCGCCGAGCGCACCCAGATCGTGGTGATTGCAGACGCCCTGCAACTTGAGATGGCGGCCGTTCAGGAGAAATCCTTTTTCGGGGTCGAACGTGATTGTGCGAATGCCGAACGGGGTCAAGTAGCGGTCGACGACACGATCGGACTCGATGACGTCACTGGCCAGGGTGTAGAGATAGGGGTGGTCGATCTCCCAGCGGCTCGGGCGGGCAACCATTAGCGTGGCGCTGGAGGCTGAGGTGGTCCCGGCGGTGATGGTCGCTTGAGCCGTGGCGGTGGCGACGGTTGTCCCATTCTGGTCGAGAATTGAACTGCGGAGGCGGACGTTGGCATCGCTGGCAGCGCGATTGCGGAGTTCGGTTCGGACCACGATGTGTGCCTGATCATCGGAAATCTCAGGCGAAGTGACATAGATTCCCCAATGGCCGACGTGAACCGGCCCGGTAACGGTGAGCCAGACATTCCGGTAGATGCCGGCGCCTGGATACCAGCGCGAAGAGCGGTCTTCAGGAGCGAGCCGCACTGCAAGAACGTTCGGCTGTCGACCGTAGTGTAGATGGGGCGTCAGGTCAAAGGCGAAGCTGCTGTATCCGTACGGCCGCTCGCCGAGCTTCTGGCCGTTCAGCCAAACTTGCGCGTTCGACATTGCCCCGTCGAATTCGATGGTGAAGTAGCGCGAGTGGGCATCTTCGGGCAAGGTAAAAGCCTTGCGGTACCAGCCGGTTCCGAAAAACGGGAGAGCGCCGGTGTGCGGATTCAGCTTGGAATCGAAGGGTCCGGAGATCGCCCAGTCGTGCGGCAGGCGGAGTTCGGTCCAACTGGCGTCATCGAAGGCGGGCTGCTCGGCGCCCTCCATTTCTCCTTTCGCGAAGCGCCAACCTTCGTTGAAGCCAAGGCGGCGAACTCCAGCAACCGAAACGGCGGTGACGGCGCCGGCACGGGCGGGAATCAGAGCGGGTGCGGAAAGGCTGGCGAGGAATGCACGCCGGTTCACGTTAAGCCCTCAACGAACCATGATATTCGATCTCAGTTCGCCGCCCGGCGCGCGAGGAGAAGCAGGACCAGGCCGAACACCAGCATCGCGAGCCCCGAATAGAGATTCACGTTGACCTCGGTGAGAGGGGCTCTGGTACCGGGGGCAATGACACCGAGCAGCGAGAGGATTAGGCCGAGCAACGTGAAGAAGTAGCCCGAAGGTTTTCTGAGATCCATGGGTTCCTTTCGATTAGCGGAAAATCCAATTCAAAACAATGACCGCGGCGATCGCGATGGCCCCGAGCAGGGCGGGTTTCTCCCACCAGGGAATATTTTTCTCGCGCGGGATTGGAGTAACGCCCCATACTAAACCGGTCAGCTCGGAGATGGGTTTAGGAGCGGTGAGCACGCTGACCACGGTCGTAATCACAAAACAGACTACGAAGGCCGCAATGGCGACCCAAAAATTCTGCGCCATGGTGGAATTCAAGCTCACCAGCGGCGCGATCCAGCCGCCTTTGCCCTCGGCGACGGTAAGGCCGTGAGTGGCGGCAGCGGCGAGGGTTCCGCTGAGCAGGCCGAAGAAGGCTCCGTTCGCGGAGGTCCGCTTCCAGAACATTCCGAGCAGGAAGGTGGCGAACAGCGGCGCGTTGACGAAGCCGAAGACGAGCTGCAACAGATCCATGATGTTGTTGTAGAGCGCGGTCAAGTACGCGCAGCCGATCGAGAGGACCACGCCGGCAATTGTCGCCAGCCGGCCAACGTTCAAATAATGGGCGTCGGGCGCGTCTTTCTTGATGTAGCTCTGATAGATGTCATACGTGAAGACGGTATTGAAGGCAGTGACGTTGCCGGCCATTCCAGACATAAAGGACGCCATCAGGCCGGTCAAGCCGACGCCCAACAACCCGGAAGGATAGAACTGGGCCATGAGGGTAGTGAGTACCTGATCGTAGTCGTAGCCGGCGCCCTTCGTTGGCAAAGCGTAGTTCAGCCCCATTTGCGAAAGAGCGACGGCAGCGATGCCGGGCATGATGACGATGAACGGCAGGAACATTTTCGGAAACGCACCGATGAGGGGGGTCAGACGGCCTTCGGCCATGTTGCGGGCGGCCATGGCGCGCTGCACCACCAGAAAGTTTGTGCACCAGTAGCCGAACGACAGCACGAAGCCGAGACCCGCTACGAGCGAGAAGACTTCGACGCCCATGGGATTTTCCGAAGCGTGATTGACGTAGTGCCAGGCGCTGGTCATGACCATCGGAAGCCGGGCGCGCAGGCCATCCCACCCGCCGGCTCTCGATACCGACAGGATGGCCAGCGGCGAGAAGCCGAGAACGATCAAGAAGAACTGGAGCACTTCGTTGTAAATGGCGCTGGTAAGCCCGCCGGCCAAAGTGTAGGCCAGCACGATGGCGGCGGAAAGCAGCACCGAGGCAGTGAAGCTCCAGCCCAGGACCAGCTTGAGCAGGAGGCCGAGCGCGTACATCGAAATTCCCGAAGAGAAGACCGTCATCACAGCGAACGAAATCGCGTTCAATCCGCGCGTTTTTTCATCGAAGCGGAGCTTGAGGTATTCGGGAACGGAACGGGCGCGGCTTCCGAAGTAGAACGGCATCATGAATACTCCCATGAAGACCATTGCCGGAATTGCTCCGATCCAGTAGAAGTGGGCGGTCATGATGCCATACTTGGCGCCGGAGGCACACATACCGATCAGCTCTTGCGCTCCAAGGTTGGCGGCGACGAAGGCGAGGCTGGTGATCCACACCGGGACCGAGTGCTGCGATGTCAGGAAGTGAGCACTGCTGGTAACGGTTTTCTTGAGGTACCAGCCGATGCCGAGAACGAAGAGGAAGTAGAGAGACAGGATGAAGTAGTCGACCGCATGCAGCGTCATTTCGGAACCTCGCAGTCCGCCTGTTCGCCGCCCGGCGTGGCGAAGGACTTACAATCAACTGAACGAACACGATAACTTACCTATGGCTCCATGGGAAGCGCACCCGCACCGGCGCCTCAATCTTCTGACGGGCGAGTGGGTCCTCGTTTCGCCACAGCGGACCGCACGGCCGTGGCTGGGCCAAGTGGAAGCGCCCGCCAGTGTACCGGAACAGACGTACGATCCAAACTGCTATTTGTGCCCTGGCAATTCCCGGGCCGGAGGCGAGCGCAACCCAAAATATTCGGGCACTTTCAGCTTCACGAACGACTTCTCAGCACTGTTACCGGATACACCAAAGTTGTCATCGAGTGAGAGCGGGCTTCTGGTGGCGGAAGCCGAGCGCGGCGTCTGCCGGGTATTGTGCTTTTCTCCACGCCACGATCTCACGCTGGCCCAGATGAGTCGCGATGAGATCCGAGGGGTAATCGACGCCTGGTGCGCGGAATACCAGGAATTGCGCGCCGTGCCGTTCGTCCGACACGTCCAGATTTTTGAGAACCGCGGGGCGCTCATGGGCGCCAGCAACCCGCACCCGCACTGTCAAATCTGGGCGAGCGAGAGTCTCCCGAACGAGATTCAGAAGGAAGATTTTGCCCAGCGGCAATACCGCCGGGAGCGCGGGAGTTGTCTGCTATGTGACTACCGCAACCGGGAGAAGGCGGGCCCGCGGGTGGTGTATGAGAATGAGGGCTTTCTCGTCGTCGTGCCGTTTTGGGCGGTCTGGCCGTATGAAACGCTGCTCGTCAGCAAACGGCATTTCACCACGATCGAGGGGCTGGATGCGGACGCGCGGAGCCATTTCGCGGACGCGCTGAAAGCGATCACCACCCGTTACGACAATCTCTTCGAAACCGCTTTTCCCTACTCGATGGGGATTCACCAGCAGCCCGCCTTAGAAGACGGGGACGGTGCATGGCACCTCCATGTTCACTTCTACCCGCCGCTGCTGCGGTCGGCCACGATTCGGAAGTTCATGGTCGGGTATGAGCTGCTGGCGATGCCGCAGCGGGACGTGACGCCGGAATGGGCGGCAGAGCGGCTGCGCTCTGTTGCCGGGACGCATTACCGCGATCGCTAAATGGAAAGCCACTGCTATGCTGGGCTGTAATGGGGCTCGGCAAGACGCTGCTGATTCTGATCCTGGGAGTCGAGGGCTTGCTACTACTCGGTCCGGACGGCGCGCTGGTTCGAGCGGCGCGTCACAGCGAACACCAAACGGCCGACCTCGCAGGCTACTGGTGGCGGAAGAGTCCGGTTCACATGGGCTGTTCGGTGGCGGGCTGCTCGCGGCCCGCCACGCGCACGGCAACCTATCGTCAATTGGGCCCGCGGGGCACGACCTGGCGAGCTTACGGTTTTTGCGAGCTCCACGCCCCGCCCGAGCATTTGAACGGATTGGTTTACCGGCTGGGGCAGCCGCCGCGCCCGGGTTATGATGTTCCGCTCAGTCCCCTGTGGGCGGAAATCTACTTTCTTCTGGGTGTGCTCGCATTCGGCGTTTGGTGTACCGGGATGTGGAGCTATGCGGGCTGGAAATCCGGCGTTGCGGCGCGGGCCGGGCTTATTCTGCTGCATGCCTCGGCGATCGCAGGGCTCTGGCTCTCTTAGGTCCACGCTGCGACCGGCCGTGATATCCTTTCCTGCTAAAGGAGCCGGTTCCATGGAACGAAAAAAAGCCAGCGATTTTCCGCAAGAACTGCTGAACCTGTTTGACCTGTACGTTCACGGCGATATCGACCGCCGCGCGTTCCTGGACGGCGCGAAGCGATTCGCGGTGGGCGGCGCAACCGCTACGGCGCTGTGGGAAGCGCTGCGGCCCAACTACGCGTGGGCGGAGCAGGTGCCGAAAACGGATAGCCGCATCAAAGCCGAATATGAGACGCTTCCCTCGCCGCAAGGTAATGGAGAGATCAAGGGTTACCTGGTGCGGCCGGCGAATGCCAGCGGAAAAGTACCGGGCGTGCTGGTGGTGCACGAGAATCGCGGGCTAAATCCGTATATCGAGGATGTGGCGCGGCGCTTGGGCACCGCGAACTTCATGGCTTTTGCGCCGGACGGGTTGACCAGCGTGGGCGGTTATCCCGGCGACGACGAAAAGGGCGCGCAGATGTTCGGCAAGGTGGACCGGCAGAAGATGGGGGCCGATTTTCTGGCGGCAGCGCGCTGGTTAAAAGCGCGGCCCGATTGCACCGGCAAGATCGGTGTGGTCGGCTTCTGTTTCGGCGGCGGCATTGCGAATAATCTCGCAGTGCAGATGGGTTCCGATCTCGCGGCGGCGGTCCCGTTTTACGGGGCGCAGCCGTCGGCGGCGGATGCGGCGAAGATCAAAGCGCCGCTGCTGCTTCAATACGCCTCGCTCGACCAGCGGATCACCGGAGGCTGGCCGGCATACGAAGAGGCCTTAAAGGCAAATCATGTCACGTACAGCGCATACGTCTACGAAGGAGCCAATCACGGGTTCCATAACGATACGACGCCGCGCTACGACGAAGCCGCGGCGAAGCTCGCGTGGCAGCGCACAATCGACTTCTTCAACAAATACTTGAAGGGTTGATCTAGGCTCCTGAGTCGGCGTCGGCAGGTCGGAGACCTGCGCCACGGAGGCTTCTGAGGATTTCCACAGGGGCCGATGCGGGCGTGAGCAGATTGCGGTGCGGGACGATTACGGTCTGTTCCAGCGCATGCTGGCCCGAGAGGACGGCGTGCGGCACGATGTCGGTAAATACCATCCACACCGCTCCGGGAGGAAACTCCCATCGATACTTTCGGCAATTTTGCTGGTACTGGTGATTGCGCTTCAGATAGTCGTGGAAGCGCAGCATGAAACGGTCGTAGGCCGTGCGTCTCGTGACAAGACGGGTCAATCCCTCCCACGACGCCATGCGCGGCCAGCCCGCAGCGACCGCGTGCTCGCGCGCCAAGGGCGCAAAGGGATCGGAGGTGAGCCAGACGCGGCTGCGGGTCGGATGGATGTTGACGAATGTCCGAAGGATGAGATCGCCGCCGGTCGGCCGTGTCGGAAAGGCATCGATGTGCAGGAGGTCGTTGCGCTTCTTGAAGGCGAGATCGCGGCCTTCTTCTTCGATGCCGCGGAAACTGGCGTAATCGATGCGGCTGGCCTCCATGTACCGGGGGACGAACTGACGAAGGAAGCCGAGCGCCGATTGGGAAAACCGGCGCAAGACGGCGCGCAATTTTTCGGGATCATCGAGGCCTTTCGGATCAAACCCGGTGACCTTATCGGACTCCGGACGGTAGGCAATATTTTTGTGATAGGCGCGGCCGGTTTGACTGATGCTCCGCAGGAAGTCCTGATCGGCCGCTGGAATCTCCCAGGGCGGACGGGTAAACAGGAGAATGTTTCCCTGTTCCAGGGCAGTGTATAAGCGGGAATCCGGACGTACTTCGTCAACCGTCACCATTTCCATAGTTAGCTCGTTCAGCCCCGATGATAAACCACCGATCCGGCCACGCGCACTTCGGCGATACTCTCCTGTCCCGCCAGAGTGAACAGCGCGGAAAGCGCTTTCTCCGGGCTTTCCGCCTGCGATACAACCGCGGCGAGCGGGCTGTCTTCGGGCGGACGCAGATAGACGAAATCGGCCGCTTTTCCGATTTGAAAGTCGCCGATCTCGCCGGCAAGGCCGAGCGCCTCAGCGCCTGCCCGAGTAGCCAGATACAAAAGATGCGAAGGCCCCAGCACGAATCCGTCGGGCGCAATCCGCTGCAACAGGTATGCCTGGAGGGCTTCTTTCGCGATACCGAAACCGCCGCCGGCGCCGACATCGGTGCCGAGCGCCAGGCGCACGCCGGCACTCAAATGACGGCGCAGCGGAAACAGCCCGCTCCCCAGTGCCGCATTGCTCCAGGGACAATGTGCGACGCTGGTGCGGGTGGCCGCCAACCGGCTGAGCTCGAATGCGGACGGGTGGAGATTGTGGGCCATCACGACATTCGGGCCACTCAGGCCGAAGCGTTCATAGACGGCGAAATAGTCCGGCGCCCAGGGAAACAAGCGCGCCACCTCCGCGATTTCGGCGGGATTTTCGTTTAGGTGCGTCTGCGCTCGCAAGCCCTCATTTTCGCGGAGCAGGGTCTGGCATATTTCGAGGATTGCTTCAGAAGCCGATAGCGCGAACCGTGGAGTGACCGCGTAAAGCAGACGGCCTCGCTGGTGAAAGCGGCGGATGAGCGCGCTGCTGGCATCATAGGCTTGCTGGGGCGTCTGATGCAGCGCGGGACGCAATCGGCGGTCGGACAGTACGAGGCCGGCGATCAAGCGCAAACCGGACTTTTCCGCGGCTTCGAACAACGCTTCGGTCGCCCGATGAAAATGCGCGCCAAACGCCTGAGCCGTGGTGGTCCCGTGAGATGCGAGGGCCCGCACGAAGCCGCAAGCGACAATGCGGGCGTAAGCCTCGTCCGCCATCCGTTCCTCTTCCGGCAGCGCACATTGTTCGAGCCAATCGAGCAGGGTAAGGCCGAGGTTACCGAGCACGTGAAGTTGGGGAAAGTGGACGTGGGTATCTACGAAGCCGGGCAGCACGAACCCGTCACTCAGGGGCAACTCGGCGGCTTCGGGATGCGCGGCACGGAGAGCGGTGTACTCGCCGCATGCGGCCACGCGCCCGTGGCGGATCAAGAGTGCGCCATCCCAGTAGCACGCCAGCGCACGATCCTGGGAAAAGGGATTCTCCGGCGTGTGAAAGACGTGACCGCGCAGCAGTTCACCGCGATCTGAGGCGTCCACCGGCGCGCCGCCTATTTCTGTTCAGCCGGAACAGTCTTGGAGGGGCCCATGCCGACGATGTACAAGAGGCAATCGCCTTCTTTTGCGCCGTCGTAATGAATCTCGTTTGCATGGTCGACGACGTAGGTTCCCGCGGAAACCGGATAGGTGCTCGCGGGATCATATTTAGGCCCGACGCCGATCCACCAGGTGCCGGAGACCACGTAGATGTAGCGCTCCTCGGGATGATAATGCGGCCGGCTCATGTTGCCCGGATGCCACTTGATGAGCTGGATGTAAATGCCGGGCTTGCTGGGGTCGCCTTGAATGATGGCGGTATCCGCGTTGGGAGCTTTCTTCCAGTTGATCTCGTCGGGCAGCGTGATCGAAACTCGCTTGGAATCGGGCCGTTCCTCTGCGCGCGTCGGCACCAGGGGGAACAGAGCCGCGAGCGCGACGGCCGGAAGAATCAAGCGACAGAGCATCGACATGGTTTCTCCTGAACTGATCTCTCCCTAACCTAACATGAACGGCCAGTAGCGATCGGGTATATGATGACTCGGAGGTTTTGAACAGCCCATGCGAAAAGTCTCATTGATGCTCCTGATGCTGGTGCTTGGAATTGCGATCGGGCTTGAGGTTTCAGGGAGGCTGGCGTCCGTCCAAGCCGCCCGGTCGAAACCAGGCACCGGATTTGCGGCAGTTCCGGGGACGCTAGGCTCCGAAGACCTAACTGGTCCCTACGAAGTGGTGAAGAACTGGCCGCAGGACATCAGCACATTACCCGGCAATGAAAAGTGGACTTATGGCGCCGGCGAGAGTGTCTTCGCGGAAAGCCCGAACCGCATCTACATGCTGTTTCGCGGCGAGCTGCCGAAGATGGCGCCTCCGAAAGCCGCGCTGCTGCCGCAACTCGGTCCAAGTCTCAGTTTCCCGGTGGCTGGATTCTGGCGCGACGCCACTGTGGCTTCGCTGCCGGGGACCGGCGGCACCGACAACAATATCGACGAGTGGCTGACCGCATGGGAAGGCAAGGCGCCCGATCTAGGGATCAAAGGGCCGCCCTATCGTCAGCTCGGTGTCGACGCCAAGTGGGAAAACTGCGTGGTAGTAGTGGATGGGAATGGGAAGATCATCGAGACCTGGAAGCAGTGGGACAAGCTGTTTCGAAGGCCGCACTCGATTTACATCAGCCCCTACGATCCGGAAAAGAACGTATGGATTGTCGACGACAACATGCAGGCGATCTACAAGTTCACGCACGACGGCAGCAAGCTGCTGCAGACGATCGGCACACCGGGTGTGCAGGGGGCGGACGCCACGCATTTCAACCGGCCGACCTATATCGACTGGCTGCCCGACGGCACCTTCTTCGTCTCCGATGGCTACACGGGAACGCGCGTGGCCAAGTTCGATAAGAACGGAAAATTCCTCATGGATTGGGGCAAGCTGGGCGGCCCGCCGCGCGGCCCCGTGGATACGCGTCCGGGTTATTTCAGCAACGTGCATGGAGTGGCAGTAGATCCGGCGACGCGCCATGTTTTTGTGAACGACCGCAATAATCACCGCATTCAGGTCTTCGATGAGAACGGCAAATATCTGTACGAGTGGAAAATCGACGCGGACCCATCCAGTCTGCATCTGCTGTACATCGGCTCCGGCAAAACCATCTGGACGTACGATCGAACAACAAACAAGATGGTCGAGTGGGACCTGCAAGGGCACCTACTGTATACCTGGGGCAGCATGGGCGAATTTCCCGGCGGCCTTTGGGGTGTGCACGGCATGAGTGTCGATCAGGAAGGCAATCTGTATGTCGCGGAGGTGGATGCCGGACGCGTGCAGAAGTTCCGGCCCAAGTCCGGCGCGAACCCGGAATTTCTGGTGGCGAAACCGGTGTATTCGGCCTGGAAGTAACGCTACGCCGGCAGCCCGGCCAGGGGCGGGAATCCGTACTGTGCGCGACCGACCGGGCCGTCATATCTCGCAGCCGACGCTTGCTCGAATCTTCCGCCTGATGTACTATGTGCCAATCCAAACGCACGGGAGGCATTTCGGATGAATCGAATTTCGTTGTTGGTCTTGTTCGCCCTTTCTCTATCCGCCGCGTCCATTCAAACGGGCAAACCAGAAGACGTCGGGTTTTCGGCGGAACGCCTGAGCCGAATTCACGAGGCGGTGCAACGGCACATCGACGCGCGCGACATCTCAGGCGCGGTCACGCTGGTAGCGCGCCGGGGACGAGTGGTGAATTTCGAAGCTCACGGCGTGATGAATCTCGAGTCCAACAAGGCGATGGCGAAGGATGACCTGTTCTGGATTGCCTCCATGTCCAAACCGATTACCGGCACGGCCATCCTGATGCTGGTGGAAGAGGGAAAGATCCGGCTCACCGACCCCGTTTCGAAGTTCATCCCCGAACTGCGCGGGCTGAAGGTGGCGGTGATGGAAGAGCGCTCCGGGCCTCCGGCGCGCGCTGCTTCCGCCGAGCCGCAATTCTACACCATCCCCTCCGCTCACGAAATCACGATTCGCGACCTGCTAACCCACACTTCGGGCCTGATGAGCGGCGGTCCGGCCAGCACGGCCGAAGGTCAGAAAATCGCGCGCAAGCCGGGTGAGAAGCTGGCAGATTATATTCCGCGGCTGGCGGCAACCCCACTTGATTTTCAGCCCGGAACACGATGGAGCTACAGTCCGAGCGCCGGGTTCGACACATTGGGCCGCATCGTTGAGATCGTTTCCGGCGAGCCTTTCGACCAATTTCTGCGCCAGCGCATCTTCGAGCCGCTCGGCATGAAGGACACGTTCTTCCACCCCGTGGAGGAACGCCTGGGGCGGATTCCAACCATGTACCATCGCGACGGCGGCACGCTCGCCAAGGTGGATATGTCGGATCGTATGAACAATACGACGTACTTTTCGGGAGCCGGCGGCCTCATGACCGACGCCGAGGATTATGTACAATTCGGCGAAATGTTGCTGAACGGCGGAGCCTGGAATGGCAAGCGATTGCTAAGCCCAAAGACGATCGAGTTGATGTCATCGGTGCACGTTCCGGACACGCTGCCCGGCCGGCCCAAGGGCCGCGGCTTCGGGCTCAGCGTACAAGTGGTCAGCGACGCGATCGCAGCCAACTACCGCGTGTCCGACGGCAGCTTCGGCTGGGACGGCGCGTTCGGGACTCATTTCTGGGTGGACCCGAAGGAAAAGGTGGTCGGGATCGTGCTGGTGCAGACCAACAATCCCAATCGCGAACTTGACCGCGACTTCGAAAACGCGGTGATGCAAGCGATGGTGGATTAGGCTTTCACAGACGCGAACGAATCGATGTTTCACCTCGCGAGGGCGAGTCGGATTACTCGCTCGGGTAGGGTTGCGCGGCGCCACTGTGGTGCAGGCGTGAGGTCGACTACTTCCCAAATATATTCTTGGGACACATCGCGTGGACTCCCGACTTGCCGTCCACGAGCTGAGTAATGTCCAGATCCACAGCCACGCTCGACAACATATACGCGTCATCGCGGCTGAGGTGCTTCTCGATCATCAGAAAGTCGATCATGTTCCGTAGAGCCATTTCGGTCGCAGTCTTCAGATCCTCGTCGAATCCCATCGTGATGTAATGCGTGGGCGTTTCCGCACGCGGCCAAAGCAGGTGCTGATCCTTGTGAACAACAAACCGGAAGGTGCCGGTGAGCATCGTTTCCATCGCCGTGATATCCACTTCGCCGTTACCCTGCCCGGCGTGGCCGTCGCCCACTTCAAACAGAGCGCCCGGGGCGTGCACGGGAATATACAGCGTGGTTCCCGCGACGAGTTCCTTGTTATCCATGTTGCCGGCGTGCATCCAGGGCGGGCCACTGTTCAAACGGCCTGCCGATGGCGGGGCAACGCCCATGCTGCCGAAGAACGGCCGCAGCGGGATGTGGATTCCGGGGCCGAACTGCCCGAGCATCCGCTCGCGGTCGAGGGGAATGATCTTCATGCGGGCGTACGGAAAGTCGTTGGGAAGAAAACCCCGCCCCGGCCCGAAATTGTTGCATGCAAACGGAACGTCCAGATCAATCTTTTGGATCTGTACCTCCAGGACGTCGCCCGGCTGCGCTTCCTCGATCGCCACAGGCCCCGTCAGAATGTGCCCGCCCGGACCTCTATCGGTTACCTGGTCGTGAATATCGCGCACATACTGCGGAATGTCCGACGGCCGCACGCCCGCCGCCTCGAGCCGTGCCGGGGCGGGACAGGACGACGCCGTTTGCATCCGTACCGTATCCCCGGAATGTACTTTCAGCACCGGCTTTGCCTGGGCTGAGTAATAGCCCCAGACCACAGTTGACGCTGTGGCCGGCAGCGTGTACTCCGCCGCCTCGAGCCCGCATCCGGCAAGAATGGCCACTGGAACAACTGCTCGCAGCCAGCTTCGTGGAATTCTCATAACGAACCCTCGTCATTCAGTTATACTCGAAGCGAACTGGATCCACGGGGCGGCGGCCAACACTGAGATTATGCACAATTGGCGGCCTGTGCAACGAAGGCATCGCCGGGCGCGGAACAGTTTCGGAGTGGTGGCCAGGGACGGAATCGAAAGGCATTACATCACCCTGCCCCTCAATGGGATCTTGCTGAATCCAGCGGCATAGGCACGTTGGAAAGGACTTAGGCCCGTTTGGGACCCGGCGGTCTTGAAGGTGCACAGACAGGGCAGCAGGCTTCGCAATACCAACCCTCTCTCTTCGCAGGCATGTGCAGAACGGCCGGACGCAGTCCGCACTTCTCACAAACGCCGCGGACCGACGAGGACTGGATGCAGCGTTTCACCGCGCGAACTTCGAGACTCCGGCCGGAAGAGCCACGGTGGGCAATCTGCGGCCTTCGCGGAGCAACCCTACTCCCCCGCCCCGGATGGCCGTGCCTTCAGCTCCGCTTCCGCGCGTAACCAGTCCTCTTCGGGCGAGCCGTCTGGGCACCCTCGATTCTGCCAATACGCGTAGGCGAGCCGCGCGATCTGCTCGTGCGCCAGTTGAGAACCCGGTGTTCTCGTCTCCGAAACCGGCTCGTCTGCTGGGGCGGCCTCCGCAATCGACTCGATTGCCCGTGCGGTCGCCGTGCCGGGGCCTCCTGCAAGGGGCGCCGTCATGTGCTGCTGCTTTGCCATTGAAGCTCCTCTCCGCTTTTGCGTGTTCATATTCGGGTCACCCGCAACTCGCGCCGCGCGCTTTGGTACCCCTCCCTGCGTGGTTCCGTGGGGGTTTCGCGGGCGTTCGACTCCCAGCGGCAGGATGGGGGAAGCAGGCCGCAGTCACTGCATGCAGGACCTCTGCCGCGTCGAACGGTTTTGCGAGAAGATCCTGCGCGCCGAGATTGAGCACCTCCGCCCAGAGGCGGTCATCGGCCAGGCGGTCCGCGACAATCAGGGGCGGCGGACATTCCATCTTTTGCAAATCGCAAAGAACGTCACGCCAACCACGGCCGCCCCACAGTTCGCGCTCGCTGATGACCACGCTGGGACCGGCACGCAAGGCGGTCCGGACCTCCCGTTCCCCCTGCGCAAACCGTACCTCCCAATGCGAGCGGGCTAGAATCGCAGCAAGCGATTTCCGGTCATCCGCGGCCGGGAGCACGACCAAGACGGTTTGGTTCGCGATCCGGCTCGTTGCCATGGGACCTCTCCTCAGAACTACAAGCACCGGTGCGCCTCCGGCCCTGTGAGACCGGGCCAATGACACACCTCTCCGCCGATGGCGCGCTTGTGAATTTCCGCGCACTCGCTCAACACATGGAATGAGCGCCGCATCCAGATCGTCGATCCGCTATGGGATCAACGAAGGGACTGTTGCGTTGTACCTACAACTATCCGCGACCCTCTCACGATTGTCAATTGGTGCAAAATTGCACCCGTTACAAGCCGATGACGGCTGGCGGTACAATTAAACTAGAAACGGATCAGATTCTCCCGTAACTTTTACGCGGGGAGGCAAGAGCTATGCCAAGCTCCCTCTCCCAATCCCGCAGAATTCACGGCGGGCCCGTTTCAATGGCTTTTCCCGCCCATGCAAGAATATTTGATCTCGAAAGCGCCCCCGGCGCGGTGTATCTACTGCGCTCGGGCCAAGTACAGTTGGCGCGCGGGCGCGAGGCGATCGTCGACCACCTGGGGCCCGGCGACGTCTTCGGCGAAAAATGCCTGCTTACCCCGCAACGCAAAGGGCAGGTCGCAACGGCTTTGACGCCGGTCCGGGTCCTCGCCTTCCGCAAACGCGACGCGCGGGCAATTCTGGAAGGAGATCCCCGTCTCATGATGCGATTCGTGAGGAGTCTGGCACGCCGCCTGGACCGGTGCGAAGAAACCATCCGCGATTCCGTGGCGGAGAACACCGAGCGGCGGCTCGCCCGGCTGTTGTTTCGATTCCTTCCCACCCGCGCCGCGTCGGGCTGGGTACGGCTGCGATTCAGCCCCAGCAACTCCGAACTGGCAAGGACGATCGGTAGCACACGGTGGCGGACCGCCCACTTCATGCGCAAGTTCCAGCAAATGGGATGGCTGGGCCGCCGGCCGGAGTTATGGGTCCGTACGGACGGCATCCGGGAGTTTCTTCACTCCCCTCCGACGTCCGATTAGAGCCATCACCATGAGTGGAAACCGAGCAGCGCAGGCCGCATTCGGCGGTTCAAAGCCATTCTAAGCTATTGATTTTGTGGTGGCCAGGGACGGAATCGAACCGCCGACGCCAGCCTTTTCAGGGCTGCGCTCTACCAACTGAGCTACCTGGCCGGGGAATCTTCAGTGTATCAGCCGGTTGCGGGCTCCCGCAATCAAGCGAGTGCGCTTGCACTTCAGAAAATGTCTTGCAGCGGTTCCTTGTGCGCGGCGATCTGTACTGAGGCTGGCGGCATCACCTGGATATCGCGCGTCTGGCCGCGGGGGCCAAGCGGTCCGATCGGCTTACCGTTCAGAGTTATATCGACCGCCCCCGCGTTTCCGACCACCAGCTGGTAGTTTCCGTCGCCTTCCAGCGCCTTAGTGTCGTTCGGTTTCAGCACGCCGGCAAACACGGTGCGGCCGTCTCGTTTCGCGGTTACCCAGGCCGGATCATTCGCCGTTAATACCAGCCGCATCGTGGCAGGCGCAGCTATCGGCTCCACAGCGGCCTGGGCTGGTACGGGATTCGAGGCCGCCGGTGCGGCCGGCGCCGGTGTCTCTTGCTGGGCGACTTCGGGCTGGTCCTGACTGCGCTGCCATAAGGCATGAGCGAACAACAGCAAAATGACCCCTGCCGCAATGGCGAGCGCCACTGGCTGCACAGATTTGCGTTTAGGGGGCTCAGGAGGCGCGACTGCGGGTGGCGGAGGCGGTTCCTGCTGCTCGCGCAGATCCGCAATCACCTGATCCTCGTCCAAACCCAGCGTGTGCGCGTACTGGCGAACGAAACTGATCGCAAACACGCGTCCCGGCAGTTTGTCGAACTCTTCCTGCTCGATCGCTTGCAGCAGGCGCGCAGGAATCTTTGTTTCCCTGGAAATCCGTTCCAAGTCCAGGCCGGATTTCACTCGCTCGCGGCGTAACATCTCGCCGACAAAAGGCATACCTTAACCCCTCGT
>Ga0335079_10004721_pt1 | contig 15675 bp, 16 predicted proteins | sample Lox_Sample_33_FD_206719 | JGI IMG/M metagenome (GOLD analysis project Ga0335079, IMG submission 206719) | Soil microbial communities from Loxahatchee National Wildlife Refuge, Florida, United States - Lox_Sample_3.3 | ecosystem: Environmental > Terrestrial > Soil > Wetlands | place: USA... | reverse complement strand
ACGGCATGCGCGCACAGGATGCCACGTTCAACATCAAGATCGAGACCGACTTCGACCCGACGGTGGGGAAAGTGAGCGTCGTGCCGCAGGACTTGAGCCGCGCGTTCCTCAACATCGTCAACAACGCCTGCTACGCGGCGAACGAGCGGAAGAAGGCCTCCACGAACGGCTTCAGCCCCGTCGTCAGGGTGAGCGCGCGCAGCATGGCCGACAGCGTGGAGATCCGCGTCCGGGACAACGGCACCGGCATCCCGCGCGCGATCGTCGACAAGATATTCAATCCCTTTTTCACGACGAAGCCGGCCGGCGTGGGGACGGGCCTCGGACTCTCCCTCACCTACGACATCATTACGCAGGAGCACCGGGGACAGATCAGGGTCGACTCGAAGGAAAACGAATTCACGGAATTCATCATCACCATACCCCGGAATCCGGGGAACGACGGGGGGAACCGCGCATGAAGATCATGATCGTCGACGACGAAACTGATGTCGAGATCCTCTTCCGCCAGCAGTTCCGCAAGGAGGTCCGCGACGGGATCGTGGAGCTCTGCTACGCGTTCTCGGGCGAAGCGGCGCTGAACTACCTCGAGAAGCAGAACCCGCCGGACGTCGTGTACATCCTCTCGGATATCAACATGCCGGGCATCACCGGCCTCGAGCTGCTGAAGACCGTGAAGCAGAAGTATCCGCAGATCCGCGTCTCCATGATCACCGCGTACGGGGACGAGCAGAATTTCAACACCGCGATGTCCACGGGGGCGGAGCAGTACTTTACGAAGCCGATCGACTTCACGCGCATCAAGGAGCACGTGCTGAAGGTCGCCTGACTCCCCGTCATCGCGAGAGGCGTCTCCCCTGTCATTGCGAGGGGCGTCTCCCCTGTCATTGCGAGCGCTTTTCGCGAAGTCCGCTCTTTGGACCACGCCGCTTCTTGGCGTGGCAATCTCGCCGCGCGATGCCGGGTCACAACTCAAAGGTAAAACTGCATGGCGTATAAGATCCTTGTCGTGGACGACGAGCCTGACCTCGAGCTGTTGATCCGTCAGAAGTTCCGGAAGCAGATCCGCGACAATGAATACGAATTTGCATTCGCGCAGAACGGCGTCGAGGCCCTGACGACCATTTCCCGCCAGCCCGACATCGGGATGGTCCTCTCTGACATCAACATGCCGGAGATGGACGGCCTGACGCTCCTGCAGAAGCTCGGTGAGCTGAAGAACCCCGCCCTCATGGCGGTGATCGTGTCGGCGTACGGCGACATGGACAATATCCGCACGGCGATGAACCGCGGGGCGTTCGACTTCCTCACCAAGCCGATCGACTTCAACGACCTGGAGGCGACGATCACCAAGACGATCGTTCAGCTCGAGGTGCTCAAGCAGGCGATCCGGGACCGGGAGCAGCTGCTCTCTGTGCGGAATGATCTGACGACCGCTGCGCGCATCCAGCAGTCGATCCTGCCGCAGAAATTCCCTCCCTTCCCGGACCGGCACGAGGTCGACGTATACGCGCAGATGACGCCGGCAAAGGAAGTGGGGGGGGACTTCTACGACTTTTTCTTTATCGACCAGGATCGCCTGGCATTCCTCATCGGCGACGTCTCCGGCAAAGGGGTGCCGGCGGCGATATTCATGGCCGTGAGCCGGACGCTCCTGAAGGCAATCGCGACGCAGGTCGTCAACCCCGGGGAGAGTCTCCGCCGGCTCAACCAGCTGTTGATCCCGGAGAGCAACGGCCGGATGTTCGTCACGATCTTCTACGGCATATTGAACACGCGGACGGGTGACGTCCAGTTCAGTTTCGGCGCGCACAACCCCCCGTTCATAAAGCGGAAGGACGGAACGGTGGAGCGCATCAGCCAGGATTCCGGGTTCCTCCTCGGCATGATGGACGACATGGAATACGACGTCCACAAAGTGACGCTCCGCCCGGGCGACACGATCCTCCTCTACACGGACGGCGTCACCGAGGCGATGAACGGCAACGCGGAGCTCTTTGCGGAATCGCGCCTGGTTGAGGCCCTCGCACGGTCGAACGGGGCCCCGCTCCCGGAGATGCTCAGGGGGATCCAGGACGACATCCTCAAGTTTGCCGCAGGGACGACCCAGTCCGACGATATCACGATGCTGGCGCTCCAGTACAGGGGAAAAGGGGCCTCCTGAGCCCCCGCCGTCGCGGGCCGTAGACCCGTCGTCGCGAGCCAAACCCCAGTCATTGCGAGCGTTTTTTGCGAAGCAATCCACGTTTTTTTTTCTTTTATTACCCCGAATTCACCCACACCATCACCCCACAAATCCCACAACTACATTCAGGAGCTACGCACATGCGCACCTTCGCCAGGGCCCTTGCCCTCCTTGCAGCCGCCATCATCGCCGGCGGCGCGAACAGCACACTCGCCCAGCCCGATCCCCACGGCAAGCCGGAGAAAACAGGCGTCGGGAAGACCGAGCACTACGAAGTCTGGCAGGATCAGGGTGGGTGGCATCTCCGCACGTATACCAAAGAGCACGACCACCACTTCAGGGGAACCATCACGGCCCGCGACGGCGAGATGGTCGACGTGAAGGGGTACATGCTTGAGCACAAGGGCCCCCAGAAGGACCTCTTCATTCTCGGGCCGGAGCACCACGTGCTGACGTTTGACTTTTCGACGAAGGGCAGCGTCGACGGCGTTGACTTCCGGGTCAAGGGAGACAAGCCGATGCTCTCCTTCACGCTCATGCTTGGCGAGAAGGAGCCGAAGTTCGAGCCGACGCGGATCTTCATCGGCAAGGGCTCTGCGAATCCGGGCGCGAACCCGTTCGAGCTTCCCGCCCACGGCGGTAAGATGTAGGTTGCACGCGCGCCGTCATTGGTCCGGCGGCCCGCTCTGATATTTCTCCTCTGCTTGCAAGGGGCAACGCCCGCGGCGCCTGAGGCGCCGCGGGCACCCCGTAGCAATCCGGGTCCGTCGCTTCACAGACAAAGCTTCTCCAGCCCTCCGTTCCTCCCCTCCCTTGCTCTGCGTGTCCGATCTTACGCATCTCATCGTCGTTCTGAGGCACATATGTCATTCTGGCGAAAGCGCAAGTTTCGCTGAGATTTGACTTCACAACCTGCAGAGACCACATTCCCCGGGGGGAATCAATGAAGAAGCCATCACCGGCTGACTCCCTGCGTCCGGCGGCGCCGTCATTGACGGGGCCAATTCCATCACGCTCGTGAACACTGCGCTTCAAGGAACCGTGGAAGGGTTCAAGCTCTGGAAGACAGCGCCGGTGAGCGGCGCAGCGACCGTCTCGATCAGCGGGGGCTCGCTCACGGTGACGGCGGGAGATGCATTTTACGTCACGGGCACGACCGGCAACCCCGCGAGTGCCGCCATTACCGTCGCGGGGGGGACGACGATCAGGGCCAGCTCGGGCAACATCCCGAACGTCGACGGGGGGAGCACGGCGTCGCTCAGTATCGACGGTGACACGCTGACCGGAAATCTCATTGCCGACAACACGAGCACAATCACGGCAACGCTGAAAAACGGCGCTGCGTTGACCGGCTACATCAACGTCGCCTCGCTCTCGCTCGACGGCACGAGCACATGGGCGCTCACGACTTCTTCTTACCTCAAGACGCTGACCGATGCACCGGGCGTGTCCGGAACGTCAGTGACCAACATTATCGGCAACGGTCACAGCCTGCACTACGATTCGACACTCTCGGGAAACAAGTACCTGGGGGGAAAAATCTACTCTCTTGTGAACGGCGGTTTTCTCACCCCCGGCAGCCTGACCTCGGCGACGCAGGGGCAGCAGGCAGCTCCGGCGACGATTGCCCTGCGCCAGAATTACCCGAACCCCTTCAATCCCACGACGACCATCTCCTTCGACATTCCTGCACGGAGCCACACACTCCTCGCGGTGTACGACATGCTCGGTCGCCGGATCGCGGTGCTTATCGACGGCATGCTCGATGCGGGGACGTACACGGCGCCGTTTGACGGCACTCGACTTGCGAGCGGCATTTACTTCTACAGGCTGGAAGTCGCAGGCGCGATCAGGACGGGGAAGATGGTCCTGCAGAGGTAACGGACCGTCATTGCAAACGAGGTCCGCTCGTAGAGTCGCGCCGGCGGGGGCGAAGCGACTTACAGCGGCCTGAAGATGTGGACAAGCTGCCCGAAGTAGCTTGAATACGGAAACGTCGCCCCCTCCCTGAGTCCGTACATGCCCGCCTTCCTTTCCTTCGGATAGTACGCAGTTCCCCAGATCCAGTCCCAGAGTGACAGCTTGGTCGACAGGTTCACGCCCCCCTCCGGTGTTTCAAGGTCGTGATGCCAGCGGTGCAGTTCCGGCCCGTTGAACACGTAAAGCAGCCACCCCGTCCTGATATCAATGTTCGAATGGTTGTACATCCCCCAGAGGGCGTCGATCATTCCCTTGACCATCGGGACTTCAGGTGAGGCCCCCAGGAGGAAGATCGGTGCGAATTCGAACGTCTGGGCGATCAGTATCTCCGCGGCATGTGACTGTGAACCGGCGAGGAAATCGACATGCAGCGGTGCGTGGGCTGTTTCGTGTATTCTCCAGAAGAATCCGGTCCTGTGTTCGATCCGGTGAAACCAGTATTGCCAGAGGTCGTGACTGACGAGAAACAGACAGAGCTGAATCCAGAGGGGCCACTGGCGCACGAGGTGAAAACGTGACAGCCCTGTCAACCCGTCTGTCCAACGAATGAGCGCTGCGATAAGGAGTGCAAGGAAATACGACTGGACAAGCGTGTACCAGAAGAGGTCGGTCCAGTATCCTTCCCGGAAGATCCTGTATCCCGGGATGTACGGATACTTCCGCTCGAGGAGTGTCAGCAGGAGGCCCCAGCACACAATGATCATCGGCGTGAGGAATTCGAGCCTCATCACGGAGTCTCCTTCCCAACTTGCAGAAAGAACGGACCAGAGGTACAGGGAGAGTAGGAAACAGTCGCGGCATAGTCAACACCTTGAATCTGTTGGGGGAACCTCGTAATTTTCCCTCCCACACCTTCGCCAGCGAAACATGCCAGTCCTGAACACTGCCGCGCTCGCCGTCCTGTATATTGCCTCGACTTCACTCTGCCCGGGCTATCCCTCGGGTCCGGGGTCTCCCGCCGATTCGAGCGCCAGGCCGTCGGCCGCTCCGGCGGACACGCAGGTGATCCCGCTTCCGTTTGAGGTACTGATCACCGCCCCTCGCATGAGCGTCCCGCTCAGGGAGACGGCCGCACCCGCGTCCGTCGCCTGGGAATGGCGTCTTGGCGGCATCTCCGGCGTTCTCTCCGTCCAGGGAAGAAACTTGGCGGACACGAAGTACGTTGCATTCACCGAGCCCGATTCCGGGGGAAATTCCTACCAGCCGGGTGCCGGCCGCGAGATCATGGGTGGACTGAGGATCCACCTCTGATGGCGAACTCGCGTGGTGCAGCATCCGACGAGGAAAGACTCAAGCGTCTCAATGCCCTTGAACTGACGGCGCGCAGGCTCGAGCCGCTCCCGGCCGAGCGACAGAGAATCGCCTCCGAGACGCTGTCGTACGTCGACGCGTTCATTGAATCGCTGCCCGGGGAGAAAGCCTACGCGGGGGGGACATGCCAGGGCCTGCGGAACGTGAAGGTCACTGAGTCGGCCAAGCCATTCGGCGAGGTGTTCTCCTACCTGCGGGACGAGATGAACCGCGTGGGCATCAACTCTTCCTCGGGTTCGTGCTTCGGGTACATCCCGGGAGGCGGCATCTGGACGAGCGCAATCGCGGATTTTGTCGCGGCGGCGACCAACCGGTACGCGGGGGTGTATTTCTCGAGCCCCGGCGCGGTGATGATCGAGAACCAGATGGTACGCTGGCTCTGCTCGCTCGTCGGGTATCCCGACGGAGCCCACGGCAACCTGACTTCCGGTGGCTCGATCGCGAATCTGACCGCGACACAGGCCGCGCGCGATGCGGCGGGCATCGATTCCACGAATGTCCGGAAGTCCGTCGTTTACGCCACGGCGCATGTCCACCATTGCATAGACAAGGCCCTGCATACGACCGGGCTTGGCGAGGCGGTGCGGAGGGTCGTGCCGATGGATTCGCGTTACCGGATGGATCCGGCGGCGCTGGGGAAGCTGCTTGCCGGCGACCGGGACTCGGGCCTGAAGCCGTTCCTGGTCATTGCGACGGCTGGCACGACGGATACGGGCGCGGTCGATCCCCTCGATGCCGTGGCCGACCACTGCGAGGCGCACCGGGCATGGTTCCACGTCGATGCGGCCTACGGGGGGTTCTTCCTCCTCGTCGACGAATTGCGGGGGCTCTTCAAAGGGATCGAGCGTTCGGATTCCCTGGTGATGGATCCGCACAAGGGCATGTTCCTCCCGTTCGGTTCGGGAGCAGTACTCCTGCGGGAGGGAGGGAAGCTCACCGCGTCATATGTGCACGACGCCCCGTACATGCAGGACGCACTCGGGTTCGACGAGATCAGCCCGGCGGACGCGGGCCCGGAGCTGAGCCGTCACTTCAGGGGCCTCCGGATGTGGCTCCCGCTCCACATCCACGGCGTCGCGCCGTTCCGGGCGAACCTGGAAGAAAAGATGCTGCTGTGCAGGCACTTCGTCGACGGCGTCCGCGCGCTCGGGTTCGAAACGGGTCCCGACCCCGAACTCTCCATCGGTCTCTTCCGCTATCCGCACGCCGCGGCAGGCGCGTTCAACAGGAAGCTCCTCGAGGCCCTGCAGGACGACGGGAGGTGCGCGGTGCTCAATTTCCGCTCGCACCTGGCGGAAATCGGGCTGGCCCTGGACGTTGTCAGAAAAGGGCTGGAGCATCTGGCTGACACCCGCCACAGGGAGCCTGATACTCCGCGGAAACCGTAACGCCGCATGCTTGCCATCATCAGCGATCTTCACCGGAACGGGATCAGGAGGAAACGGTATACATGACACCGCTCCAACCCTGGCGTGAATTACCTCGTAACAGAGTATGCATTTCAAAACCGCTTATATGACGCGTCCGGTCACGGCGTTGCTGGGAGCGCTTGCCCTCCTCTCCGGGGGCTGCGGGCGCGACAATTCCAGTGTGAGAATTATCGCGGACAGGGATTCGTTGCTGACAATCGAGGTCATCTCCTGCCGGGATTCCGTCCTGAACCCCGGGTCTCCCGGCTGCGAGGATGTAAAGTACGGCTTCGAGGGGGGCCGCGTGGTGAAGCTGGGGGGGATGTACCATCTGGTGACGGCAGAGATGGCGGGGGATCCGTTCTGCGTCAACATGAGGATCGCTCACTGGGCGTCCGTCGATGGAATCACATGGAACCGCCTCGGCACGCTGCGCCGGTCCGACGGCGACTTTACGGGGAATTCGCAGCGTGCCGCGCCGTGGGGACCAATGGTCGTTTTCGCGGAAGAGGAGAACCGCTGGCACATGGTCTACGTTAATTACCGCTCGAAACCGGAGTACCACAACTATGACGGCGTGATCCAGGACGCGGTGTCGGATAGTGCGGGTATCGACGGCATCGGTGGCCCGTACAGTGACGCGAACGTCCTGCTCAGGTATGACGTCGATCCTGATCCCTGGGAGGGATTGCAGGGGACGGATTCCTTCTTTCCATACAGGGTCGGGGACCGGTGGTACGGGTTTTACGGGAGCGCAACGATCGAGCTCTGGGGGAAAGGCTGCAAGTGGAACATCGGGCTCGCCTCCGCCGACCGGATCGGGGGACCGTGGAAGAGAATGTCGGCCATGAATCCCATCGATTCGACGAACTTCGCGGAGAACCCGATCGTCTCACGGCTGGATAACGGGCTCTACATCGCCATCGTGGACGGCGGGCCCTGGGTGAACAAAACCGGGTACATCCTCTCCTGGGACGGGATTCACTGGTCACACGTGAGGCACATCGATTTCGAGCCGAAGGTCAGGCGCTGGTGGCACGAGATGCGAACGCCGCTCTGCCTTATTAAAGAACCGGACGGGACGTACACCATGTTCTTCACCGCGTTCAAGGACAGGCCGGCGAAATTCGGGATGCTCAGCAAGCTCACCCTGAGGCTCACATATAACGGATGAACGAACATGTCCGGCGGGGCCGGCGGCTACCACCGGCGCGGCGGCCCTCGCGATCAGGTGCTGCCGTCATGTCCCTGCGCCGGCAATTCCCGCCTGAAACAAAAAAGCCCCCCGCGTATGCCGCGGGGGGCCCACTGACCTCACCGGATCAGTTCTTGACGTACATGCTGTCGCGATCCGGCCACACGATCACGTGGACTTCGACCGCGGAACCGTTGTAGATTTCTGTCCCGATGCCCATGATTTCGAGCGACGCCGCGGAGCCGCTGCCCGCTCCGCCAACGCTGATCGAGTAGACGCCGTTGGCATTCGAGGGCTTGTTGGTCAGCAGCGTGATGGACGTCGTCGTCAGGAGGCTGAACGAGTTGCCGCCCCCGCCGAGTGACGTCGGCCTGCGATAGAACTGCTGCGCGCGCGAAGCCAGGTTCACCAGGTCGTTGCTCAGCGCGTCACGGTTGGCGCTGATCGCGCTGTCGGAGAACATCGTGATCCCCACGGCAACTGCGATACCGACGACGATGACGCCGAGGATGATCAGAAGAAGCTGCTGCTGTCCCATGAATGTATCCTTCCTTTGTGTGTGGGGTGGCTGTCCGTTTTCTTCCCTGGAGTAATTTCAATCGGTACAACCTGCATGCCAGCCGGGACCGGCCGTTGATCCCCTGAAAAATCGGTCTGCCCGATGCGCGCTCGCAATCGAGATGCAATATTGCCCTGCATCGATTGTACAATGTGGAACAGACGGGCTTCCCGGAACCCCTGTGGCGTGGATCACCCATGCTCATAGGTGACACTTTTTCCCATTGACATTCGGGATCAAAGTGATTATCATTGACTAACCGGTCAGTCAAAAGGACACCCATGTCCCCCCGATCGAAGAAAACCGCTGAGCAGATGAGGGAGAAATCGCGGCGGGCAATCGTCCTTGCCGCGCTGGAGTTGTTCGCCAGGAAGGGCTACTCGGCGACGACCGCCGACGCAATCGCCCGCAAGGCGGGCATTTCCAAGGGCCTGATTTACTCCTACTTCGATTCGAAGCAGGACATTCTCTTCGGGATTTTCGACGAGCAGATGGACCGTGTCTTCCCCCGGTTTTTCAACGAGAAGGACGCACGCCCCCCGCACGAGCGGCTTGTCTCCATCATCAACTCGTGGCTCGAGCTGATCACGAACGAACCGCTCCTGGTCAGGCTCTCGCTCCAGCTCAACCTGGACGACGACTACCGCCGGATCATCAGGTCGAAGAAGGCGATGAAATACTACAACAGGTTTCTCACCGAGATGAAGAAACTCTTCAGTGAGCTTGGCTCCGCCAGGCCAGACCTGGACACATATCTCCTGATGTTCCTGTTTGACGGCGTCGTTGCAAACTACACTGTGGCCCCCGATCTCTTTCCCATCGAGGAGATCAAGATTCACCTTGTCGACCTCCTTACCTCGCGCTGGGAGACGAAATGATCGTCCCCGGAAATCGGGCCGTGAAAATCACCGCGGCTCTGACCAGCGGGGCGCTGCTCGTCTCAGCGCTACTCGCCGCACCGGCCGGCTCCGCCTATAGCCAGAGCGGCGAGCTCCACGGCCAGGCGTCAGGCTGGCTCACCTCCGTGCCGGAGCATTCAGCGGTCTCCCAGGTCGGTCTCCGGTACATCCCGGATTTCCTGGGGTCGATGCACGCGTGGAGTGACTTCGACCTGAACGCCGAGGTCTCGCTCAACGGGCTCGCCGATGCGAACATCGACAGGAGCCGTCCGCCCGAGTACGACCGGATGCTGCAACTGTACCGGGGGTGGGTGAGGCTTTCCACCGAGAACTTCGAGGCGCGGCTCGGCCTGCAGAAGCTGAGCTTCGGACCCGCGATGCTCTTCCGCCCCCTCATGTGGTTTGACCGGATCGACCCGCGGGATCCGCTCCAGCTCACGGACGGGGTCAATGCCATGCTCCTCCGTTACTATTTCCGGAACAATGCGAATATCTGGGTGTGGGGGCTCTACGGTAACAGCGGCACGAAAGGGTGGGAGCAGGAACCCACCGAACATGGGACCGCGGAATACGGGGGCCGCATACAGACGCCCCTCTGGACCGGAGAACTTGGCGCAACGTACCACCACAGGCGCGTCGACCAGGCGCCGCTTGCGCCTTCCCTGGTTGCCCCCGAAGACCGGTACGCCCTCGACGGGAAATGGGACGTCGGCATCGGCGTCTGGTTTGAGGCGGCGCTCATCCACCAGCAAACCGTCATCCCGGCCATGACATACCAGCGTCTCTGGACGATCGGGGGCGACTACACCGTGTCGATCGGGAACGGCCTCTACATCGCGACGGAGTACTTCACCCTCGACAATCCAGCCAGACCGCTGGGCGGCGCCGCCGGGCTGCACTTCTCCGGGCTTTCGATGAGCTACCCGGTCGGGATCCTCGACCAGGTCTCGGCCATGATCTACCGGGACTGGGGGGGAGGCGCTTGGTACCGGATACTCACCGTGCAGAGGAAGTACGACGACTGGATATTCTATGTCCTGGGGTTCTGGAACCCGGACACCATACGCCTTTACGGCAACAGCGCCGGGTCGAATGCATTCGCGGGGAAGGGTTTTCAGCTCATGGTTGTTTTCAATCATTAGCCGGGGGCCTCTGAGCCCCCGGCCGGTTCATGACAAAGGACGGAACGTTCTATGCAGGATTCAGCGGTCATCGCGACGGAAAAGCTCGACAAGATCTACCCCCTCGGCCAGACGACGCTGAGAGCGCTCGACGGGGTCACCGTGAGCATCAGGAGGGGGGAATTCGTGGGGCTGGTCGGCCCGAGCGGCTCGGGGAAGACCACCCTTCTGAACATTATGGGCGCTCTCGACGCGCCGTCGTCGGGAACCGCCGAGGTCCTTGGCAACAGAATCGAATCGCTCACGCACACGGCGGCCGCGATGCTCCGCAATACGCACATCGGGTTCATTTTTCAGACATTCAACCTTCTCCCGGTGTACACGGTCTACGAAAACGTCGAGTTTCCTCTCCTCCTCCAGGGAATTGATGCCGCCGAGCGTCGCCGCCTGGTGGCCGATGCGCTCGAATGGGTGGGACTCGCCGACAGGGCCGACTCGAAGCCGGCGCAGCTTTCGGGCGGGCAGAGCCAGCGCGTGGCGATCGCCCGCGCTGTCGTCAAGAAGCCGGAGATCGTCCTGGCGGACGAGCCGTCGGCCAACCTGGATGCGGCCAACTCCCATCATATCATGAAGACGATGGTCGGCATCAACCGGGAGCTGCACACCACGTTCGTCTTCGCCACGCACGACGAAAAGGTGATCGGCTACCTGCGTCGGAAGATTACGCTGGTCGACGGGAAGGTAGCGCGCGACGAGCGCCTCGCGCCCGAGCCCGGGGGGGATCAACCATGATGATGCTGAAGCTGGCAATCCGCAACACGCTCGGCGCGGGCCTCCGCACGTGGCTCAACGTCGTGGCGCTCTCGTTCGCGTTCGTGGCAATCATCGCGCTGCAGGGGTTCTACGACGGCATGAACGAACAGGTCCAGCGGGCCACGGTGGACGCGCTCTACGGCGGGGGGCAGTACTGGCAACAGGCGTACGACCCCTACGATCCCCTGACGTACGACGACGCGCACGGGGAAGTGCCGCCGGCGCTTGACTCGCTCATTGCGGACCGTCGCGCCGCGGCGCTCCTCTTCCGCAGTGCGACGATCTACCCGCACGGCCGCTTCCAGCCGGTCCTGCTCAAGGGGATCGACCCCGCCCAGCAGACGCTCTCCATCCCGTCGGGACTTCTGACCGACACCTCCGACGGGATACCGGCGCTGATCGGCGCCAGGATGGCCAGGAACATCGGCGCGGCGAAGGGGGACATGATCACCGTGCAGTGGCGCGACGTCCACGGCACGTATGACGCGCGGGATTTCCGGGTCGTCGAGGTATTCAGGACGACCGTGCAGGAGATCGACAACGGGCAGCTCTGGATGCCGCTCGGGCGGCTCCGGGATCTCACCGGTCTGCCGGGGCAGGCCACGATGATCGTCCTGAACAGGACCGCCGCCCCGGTCCGCGACGCGGACGGGTGGACGTTCAGGGACCTGGAGTACCTCCTCAGGGATCTCCGCTCGCTCATCAGGATGAAAGAGGTGCAGGGGAGCATCCTGTATATGATGCTCCTCTTCCTGGCGATGCTGGCCATCTTCGACACGCAGGTCCTTTCCATCTGGCGCCGGCGGCGGGAGATGGGGACGCTCATGGCGCTCGGGATGACGCGCGGCGGGATCATCGGGCTCTTCACGATGGAAGGGGCGTTCCACAGCGTTCTCGCCGCCGTGGTGGCCGCGGCGTACGGCATACCGCTCCTTGCCTACCTGGCCAACACGGGTATGGGCCTCCCCTCCGCCACCGATAACTTCGGGTTCGCCCTCGGCGAGCGGCTCTTTCCGGCCTACTCCCCGGCGCTGGTCTTCGGCACGATCGTCCTGGTCTTCGTCGTGACGACGATCGTCAGCTTTCTCCCGACACGGAGGATCGCCCGTCTCAGGCCAACGGACGCGCTGAGGGGGAAGCTCACATGATACGATTCCTGATGAAAGGACTGCTGCGCGACAGGTCCCGCTCGTTTTTCCCGCTCCTGACCGTCTTTGTCGGCGTCCTGCTGACCGTCGCCCTTCAGTCGTGGATGCACGGGGTCATGTCGAGCCTCGTCCAGACGACGGCGCACTACACGACCGGCCACGTGCGGGTTACCACGCGCTCCTACGCGAAGGAAGCCGACCAGGTGCCGAACGACCTCGCCCTCCTCGGCATCGACACGCTCATCGCCGGCCTCCGGCGCGACTTTCCGGATCTCCTCTGGACACCCCGGACCAGGTTCGGCGGGCTCCTCGACGTCCCCGACGCCCGCCACGAGACGCGGGCACAGGCGCCGGTGACGGGGATCGCGGCAGATCTCCTGTCGCCCGGGAGCCCGGAAGGGAAATACCTTGAGGTCGGACGTGCGATCGTAAGGGGGCGGATGCTGCGCGCGCGGGGGGAGATCGTGGTCGGCGACGAGCTTGCGGGGAAGCTCCACGTCGGGCCGGGGGACACGGTCACGCTGATGAGCTCGACGATGTACGGGAGCATGTCGCTCACAAACTTCGTCGTTGCCGGCACTGTCCGCTTCGGGATTGTCGCGATGGACAAGGGGATGATCGTGGCAGACATCGCCGATATCCAGCAGGCGCTCGACATGGCCGACGGCGCGGGGGAGATCCTGGGACTTTTCGCCGATGACATTTATCACGAGGAGCGGGCGAATGCGGTTGCCGCCTCATTCAACAGCCGCTTCCCTGCGGCGGACCCCAAGTCGCCCGGAGGGCAGTTCACTCCGGTCATGGGCACGCTCAGGACGACGAGCGGGCTTGCCGATTACATGGATATGGTCAGCCTCTACTCGGTCGCCCTGATCGCGATATTCACCGTTGCCATGTCCATTGTTCTCTGGAACGCGGGGCTGACCGGCAGCCTCCGCCGCTACGGTGAATTCGGCATCCGGCTCGCGGTGGGGGAAGCAAAATCCCACGTGTACGTCACGCTCCTCGGCGAATCGGTCATGATCGGCCTGGCCGGGTCCCTCCTCGGCACCGCGGTCGGCGTCGGGATCGCGTACTACACCCAGTCACACGGGTTCGACATCGGCTCGATCATGAACGAGAGCACGATGATGATCCCCAACATCGTCCGCGCGGAAGTCACGCCGTTCACGTACGTGATCGGGTTCCTGCCTGGACTCCTGGCGACCCTGCTGGGCACCGCGATCTCCGGCCTGGGGATTTACAAACGACAGACGTCAGAGCTCTTCAAGGAACTTGGGACATGAGAAGACATTGTGCGTGCGCGATTCTCCTCCTTGTATCACTCCGGGCGGCCGCCCAGGCGCCCGACGGCGACGAGATCCTGAACAGGGTCGACCGGAACATGTTTGCCGAGACGAAGATCGTTCAGTCGCGGATGGTGATCCACGGCAGGCGCGAGACGCGCACCGTGGAATCGAAGTCCTGGCAGCGGGGGACGGATGAGTCGTATACCGAGTTCACCGCACCCGCCAGGGAGAAGGGGACGAAAATGTTGAAGCTGAAGGACATGCTCTGGGAATATTCCCCCTCCACGGACCGGACGATCATGATCTCGGGCCACCTGCTCCGTCAGTCGGTGATGGGGTCCGACCTTTCCTACGAGGACATGATGGACGACCCGCACCTGCCGAACATGTACACGGCGACGGTTGCCTCGGGCGACACCGTCGACGGACGCCGCTGCTGGGTGCTGAACCTCGCCGCGAAGAAGACGGATATCGCCTACGATCACCGTACCGTGTGGGTGGACAGGGAGCGCTACATCCTCCTCAAGGAAGAGCTCTACGCGAAGAGCGGGAAGCTCCTCAAGAGCGTCGACGTGCGCGAGGTCATGAGAGTCAAGGACCACTGGCTCGCGAAGTCGGTGCTTTACAAGGACGTGCTCAAGGAGGGGGAGGGGACTGAATTCTTCAGCGACGACGTGACGCTCGACGCGCCGATACCGGACTATCTGCTTTCCAAGGCATCGTTGAGGAGATAACACACATGTCATTGCGAGCGAAGCGCGTATTTTGCGTGGCGCCGCAGGCGACACGAAGCAATCTCACGGCAAAGGCGGTGACCCGCGACCTCCGCCGCCTCGGTTCGCCGTCGCGCGCCCGGGCCTCTCGCTGGTATTTCAAGACGGGGAAAGGTGAATACGGGGAAGGGGATGTGTTTTTCGGGCTGACCGCCGCTGAGCTGAGGGGGGTGGCCGCGAAATACCGGGATCTCCCCTTGCATGAAATCGGAATTCTTCTCAACAATAAAGTCCATGAATGCCGCGCCGCCGCGCTCGCGATCCTCGTCCGGGCGTACGGTCGGGCTGACCGGGAGGGGCGTGAACGGATCTTCCGGTTCTATCTTGCGCGCACGCACCGGATCAACAACTGGGACCTGGTCGACCTCTCCGCGGGCGACATCGTGGGGGAGCACTTCCTGGAGGGGGGGAGGGAGAGGCTCACTCGCCTTGCGCGCTCGACCTGGCTCTGGGACAGGAGGATCGCCATCATCGCGACGGGGGCGTTTATCCGGCGCGGCCGGTTCGCCGATACGCTCAGGATCGCCCGGCTGCTTCTTAACGACGAACACGATCTGATCCACAAGGCGGTCGGCTGGATGCTGCGGGAGGTGGGCAAGCGATCGCCTGCGACGGAGCAGAAGTTCCTGGACAGGCATGCCGCCAGGATGCCCCGCACGATGCTCCGCTATGCGATCGAGAAGTTCCCCCCGCGCAAGCGGGCGAAGTACATGGCGATGGGCTAATCCTGTCATTGAGAGTGGCGCCTCTGGCGCCACGAAGCAATCCAGCCCCCGAGAGAAGGAGTCGCATGACCAAGAGCCGCCTGGAAGCGTTCAGCGACGGGGTGCTGGCGATCATCATCACGATCATGGTGCTGGAGCTCAGGACGCCGCTGACCGCCGAGCCGTCCGGTCTCCTGCCCCTCGTGCCGCTCCTTCTCAGCTACGCACTCAGCTTCGTCTTCCTCGGCATCTACTGGTCGAACCACCACCACCTCTTCCAGGCGGTGAA
>Ga0335079_10004720_pt1 | contig 15679 bp, 10 predicted proteins | sample Lox_Sample_33_FD_206719 | JGI IMG/M metagenome (GOLD analysis project Ga0335079, IMG submission 206719) | Soil microbial communities from Loxahatchee National Wildlife Refuge, Florida, United States - Lox_Sample_3.3 | ecosystem: Environmental > Terrestrial > Soil > Wetlands | place: USA... | reverse complement strand
TGGGCTTCGGGCTTCTGGTTCCGGGCTTCAGGGAAAGCTTTTACCACAGAGAACACAGAGAGCCACAGAGAAAACCGCGCTCCGCAGCGTTTGATCGGTACTCCCGCCATATCGGGGTTTTCAAAGATCGGTTGATTTTGTTTGAGGATTTAACCGCGTACTGAGTACTGGTTTCAATCCCGAAAACGAAGCCCCCATCGAACTGTGGGTCCGTGGAGGCTAGCCACAAACTGCGGCTAAACTACTCTCTCAAAAAATGGCTGGGATTTCCGTGAGGGCAGTCACGGAATAAGGTGACCGGCAACACGAGGGAAGGAGTGTAATCGGGCACAGCCTACAGGGTCCAACCGGAGCTTGCCCGGAATGCGGGGCCCGTACATTAAGGAATTCCCTGATCGCCGTACATTCCGGGCATCCGCAGACTACGGCAACGATCGTGGCTGATTTCCTGAGAGCTGCGTATTCACGAAATAACCAGAGCAAGTCAAAATCGCACCATGAAAAGCGCGTATGTCGTAAGAGAACTGGTATCTGTGGCCGCTGGGGAAAGAGACTTCCTCACTCATTATGAGCTGGGCACATTTCCGAGCTACGAAGAGGCCAACAAGTGCGCCCTCGCGACGAAGAACCCCAGATGCTTTCCGCAGCAAGACGATTTTTTGAAGCAGCATGAGGTTGCGAGGTCGTGATCGCCGGAAAGGCGCGAGCCACTAAACTGCTTGTCCTGGTGGCGATTGCGCTGGCGGTTCTCGCGTATTTGGTCATACGTGCCGCCGAAGCGCCCAAATCCCATGAATTACCCAATCCCCCGCTGCACACTCACAATTATTTTCCGGGCGAGCTACCGATGGCGTGTAATTCAGGAACTCAATCACACAAGCAGCCCCTACTGGGCGGGTGACAGCGCGGCTTCGGCTAGCTTCAGGCGCTTCGCGACTATTGCTGCATCGCCGACCTGGAAGCTGTTGGGGGCGCTGTGGTTGGGATGGTCGATTCGATGCCAGGCGGTCAGGCTCAGTTCGTACTGGGAGCGGGCTTCGTCCCAGTTGGAGCGACGCGATGCGGCAGACTGTCCGGCTTCCTGAGCCTTTCTGGCACTGAGATCCCCGAGGCCGGAGTGGGCGTCAGCGGCGACATAGATTGCGTCAAGGTTCGCGGGAATCAAAGGTTCAGCGATCGTCAATGCCTGCTGAAAATATTCGAGGGCTGCCTGATCGTGATCGGCCTTGAAGGAAGCCTCTCCGAGTTTTACATCGGCGGAGGCGACATTTACCACTTCTCCGGCTCCCGCTTTGAACAATGATTCATAAATCGATTTGCCGCGCTGAATTTCCGCGATAGCCGACTCCGGCTGATTGGCGATCGTCAGAATCGTGCCGTGCACAACCAGCATGGCCGCAAAGATGCCCCGCTGAAACGCTTTTTCCGGAGCCTTTGCGACGAGCTTTCGCATAATCTCCAGACTGCGGGTTGAATCCTCGAGCGCGAGAGGAATGTTGCCAGCCCTCGCAGCAGAATTCGCGGTGTTCATGTACGTGATCGAAAGCCCCTGTTGAAGGAGAGCATTGTTGGGATCTTTGGCTAGAAGAGTCAGATAGATTTCGAGGTCTTTCTTATTATTCTCGAGGGCATGCGGATAGTCGCCAATGTCGTCGTAAACACTGGCGATCGATCCGTAATCGATGGCAAGACTGCGCCAATAGCGAAGATCGTTGGAGCGCTGCGTTATCCGGAGATCGATCTCGAGTTCTTCCTGGTAACTCTTGAGGGCCTCGCGGGCGTCGATCGCTTCCAGCATGTTGCCAATATCGCCCGCGCCCATCGCATAGTTGTGCAAAGCACGAAGATCATCGGGCGCAAGTTTGATGGCCATCTCGCCGAAAACCATCCCGCGGCGATAATCGGCGAGGATCTTCTGCTTGGCAGCGGGATCGCCGGGATAGCCGATTCTTCCAGATACCTCGTATTCGAAACCTACTTCGTCGATGATCTTGCGATTGCCGGGTTGGGCGACGTTGAGCGCTTCGGAGATCGCGATGGCGCCTTGAATCGGTTCTCGCGCACCACGGGGATCGCCATTTGCCCAGAGTTGATGAGCAACGAGGCGATATCCGACCGCCAGCGCGAGGCGGTCATTCCAGTCTTTCGAAACCGCATCGATCTGTTTGCGGATTTCGAGCGCCTTCTTGTAACTCTCCAGTGTGCCTTGAGCGTCGCCGAGATTGTTCTCGAGATAATCTCCTTGCACTGAGCCGAGGCGCTCGTAGGCTGATGCGAGTTCGCGCTGTAATCCGATGTCACCACGCGACTCGTGGGCGAGGTCGTTCAGGTAGCGAAGCGCGCGATCGACGATAATTTTTTTCGCGGGAGTCGAGCCGGGAAGATCTTTGATGGAGTCGTGGACGTCGAAGATGAGCGAATTGGCGAGGCTGCGGACATCGTTGAAGCGGCGCTGCGCGATGCGCGATGCGCGGACGGTGATAACGAATCCGGCAGCTACGGTCAGCACGATGGCGATCGCTGCGGTGACGCCGGCTTTGTGACGCAAGACGAATTTGGAGGCGCGGTAACTGGCGGTATCTTTTCGCGCCATGACGGGCAAGTTCGCGAGATATCTTCGGATATCTTCTGCAAACTGCTCTACGGAAGCGTAGCGGCGCTGCGGTTCCTTGCGCAACGCCATGAGGACGATATTATCCAAGTCGCCCTTCAAGTCATTGCGGCGTTTACCCGAAGCGAGACCCAGCGTCTTGCCGAAGAAGCTGAGATCCGATGGCGATCGCGTTGCATGACTCGACCGGAGAACCGTGCTTGGCCTGGCTGGTTCGAATTCGCAGACTTTCTGGGCGGCATCCTGATAATTCGTGGTGCGCGGGTAAGGGCTCTTGCCGGTCAACAATTCGTACAAGACCACGCCGAGGGAATAGACGTCGCTTGCGGTCGTGATTGGCTCACCTCTCACCTGCTCGGGACTTGCGTACTGAGGGGTGAGCGCGCGAAACATGGTGAGCGTTTGATCCAGTTTCCCTAATCCAGCGTCGGCATCGAGAATCTTGGCGATGCCGAAATCTAAAAGTTTGGGCGTGCCATCGTGAGTTACGAGGATGTTGCTGGGCTTGATGTCGCGGTGAATGATCAGGCGCTGATGTGCATACTGCACCGCGGCGCAAACTTGCATGAAGATTTTCAGCCGGTCGCGGGTGGGAAGCGCATTTGTCTCGCAGTAGTCGGTGATCGGCTGACCGTCTACCAATTCCATCACCAGATAAGGAGTGCCATCTTGGGAGGTGCCTCCATCGAGGAGGCGAGCGATGTTGGGATGCTCGAGGCTGGCGAGGATTTGTCGTTCGTTCTTGAATCGAGTGATGGTGAAGCCGGAGTCCTGGCCGTCACGAACTACTTTCAGCGCGACCTCTTTGCGATATTCATCATCGGCGCGATAAGCGCGATAGACTTCACCCATACCTCCAAGGCCGATCTGATTGACAGTTTTGTAGGCACCGAATTGCCGACCGATTGCGGGGCTATCGTCTGCGGAGAGAAGAATCGCGGTTACTTCAGAGAGTGCGGTATCGTTCATGAAGCGGGAATTGGCACCGCGCTCGTGCTGGAGTAGGCTTTCCACCTCGCGGCGCAGGGAATCGTCGCCCGCGCAGCGGCGTTCCAGATATGCTGCGCGCTCGGCGGGGCCTGCTTCAATTGCCTCCGCCAGAATGTTCTTTACCGTCTGCCAGCGTTCAGGATTCATAGAGCGGCGGATTCACTCATGGTGCGGTGCAGCCAGACGCGGGCGGTGGCCCACTCGCGCTTGGCGGTAGCCGGCGAGATGTCAACGATCTCGGCGGCTTCCTCGATGGAGAGTCCGCCGAAGAAACGCAATTCCACGATCTTGCACTGACGGGGATCGAGCTTCGCCAACTGGGTCATGGCATTGTCTAAGGCGATCAGGTCGAGCGTGGTCTTCTTGGGCGCCTCCTCTGGACGATCGAGCGCTTCGTCAAGGGAAAGCGTGACGGCATTCGCTCCACGTTTTACGGAAGACGACTTTCGGGCGTGGTCAATGAGAATTTGGCGCATGATCTGCGCCGACAGCGCAAAGAAATGAACCCGGTCGCGATAATTCGCGCCATCGCGGCGGGCCAGGCGTAGATACGCCTCATGGACCAGGGCGGTCGGTTGCAGTGTGTGATTGCGTGATTGACCGGCGAGGCAGCGGCGAGCGATACGGCGTAATTCGTCGTAAACGAAAGGAACGAGAGCATCTCGCGCGGAGACGTCACCTGCGTTCCAGCGCACGAGCAGTTCCGCCACAATATCCTGCGACGTCGGTGACACGTCCCCCCCAAGCCAACCGATGTGGCGTAGAAAGTACCCCGTATCAGCGGGAAAGTCAATGCTGGCAACGCCCAGTGTTTATAACCGCTTGCGCTAATTTCTAACCGGAAAATAAATGTTTTCAAGAAGTGATGAGCCAGTTTTCCAGGATATTGCGTTTTATCCAGTAGAGCGGCACAGCCGCTCCGGCAAGCCAGCACCCAACTTCCTTCCCCAACTGTGGCTGGTGAAATTGGAAATCCAAAACTAGGAGGAAAGTTATGAAGCAACATGTGAAGAGATTTGCAATCGGGGGCGCGGCAGTGCTGGTCGTTGCGTTCGCGGCAGTCACGTTCAGCGCAGCCCAAGAGAAATCGAAGGCCCAACCTACATTCACCCTCAGCCAGATGAAAGGCACCTGGACAGCCGCTCTTTCAGGGGTGACTGGATGCGGCACCACCACGCTGGAGACCACATTCACGCTCGATGCAAATGGCAACGGGACGCAGATCCACGCCACGCAGCACACGGTAGGATGCGGAGATATCGACCTTTCCGGTTTGTCTGCCCAGATTCAGCAGTTTAACGCGGACGGCAGCGGATTTATCGCTCTCGGCTGCGGCACGGGCTGCGGGTTCGGCTTCGATATCCAGGTTGTAAAGGCAGGTCCGCAGGCTTTCACCATGGCACCGCAAACTGTACCGGGGAACTACCTGGCCGGAGTTGCGCTTCGCAAGCAGTAAGTGTTTGGAGGGAAGGAGGGCTGTGTTGGGGGGAATACAGTTCTCCTTTCCCTAGCGAGTTGTGTTTTCGGTGGAGCTTTCAGCGGGTAGATGGTTCTGGCCAAAGGAACGGGTGAGGCGCTCGAAAATCCTTCACCACAGACAACACAGAGTTGCAGAAGGTTTGGTTGGGAATACGAAAAAGTACATACGGCGGAAATAAAGTGGGCTTGACGGGAATTCCTGCTAGAATCTCCGCCGGTTTGTTCATGGCGAAAGCCGTGTCCAGAAGGCAATTTGGACGATCCGTGAACGCTACAGAGGGTAGCAAAATGAAAACTCAAGCGGCGCGCTTTATGACGAGAGAACAATCCATAATCAGATTGTCGACCGAGTCTTCACGTTCGCTCACCGGCAGGATAGCGCTTGGACTCACTCTCTTTTCGATGCTGCTGTGCGGGCAATTTCTTAGCGCCCAGGGATATGTCGATCTCTACGACTTTCCGGCGCACTCTGGGGGATGTTGTCCGCAGCACCCATCGCTCATGGCGGAGGGCCGCGACGGAAATCTTTATGGCATTACAACCAGCGGCGGAGCCAGCAACATCGGGATAATTTTTAAGGTCAGTCCCAGCGGCACGTTCAAGCAACTCTACAGCTTCGACACGGTACATGGCAGCACTCCAGTGGGCGGACTGTTGCTCGGCCTGGATGGAAATCTGTATGGAACGACGGAGGAAGGCGGCGCGTACGGATTCGGCAACGTCTTTAGAATTACGACCGCAGGTGCGCTGACCGTGATCCACGACTTTACCGGCGACTCCACGAAAGATGGAGGATTCCCAGTATCGCCGTTGATCATCGGCGCCGACGGAGCGATGTATGGCACCACGCATCCCGGCATCGTGTTCAGAATCACGCAGGCCGGGGTATTGAGCAGGGTTGCCACTACGCCGTCGGAATCTTTTGGTCCGTTGTTGCTGGCGAGCAACGGATCTTATTACGGGACCACGGAATTCGCCGGGGCTACGCAGAACGGATCGATTTATAAGGTCAGCGGATCGACTTCGACGATTCTGTACAGTTTCGACGGACCGCATGGGCAGTTCCCGATCGGCGGACTAGTCCAAGGAAACGACGGCAACCTCTACGGCACCACGACCGCCGGAGGAACAGAAAACGCCGGAGTCATCTTCAGGATCAGCCTTACAGGAACCTATTCTGTCGTGTACAACTTCAGTTCAAAGAATTACGAGTTCGGCTATCAGGCTTTCGCAGGCCTGATTGCAGGAAGCGACGGGAACCTTTACGGGGCGACGATTTGGGGCGGACTGAATGGTGCCGGAGTGATTTTCGAGGTTACAACTTCTGGCGCTTATTCGGTTCTCGCCAGCTTCGATGTGCCAGATGGAGATGGCGCCTATGCCACACCGATGCAACATACGAATGGCGCAATTTTCGGATTGAACAAGCGAGGTGGCGCACTGGGCAATGGCACAGTTTTCGGATTCAACGCTGGCCTGCCCAAGTTCATGCAACTCACCAGCCCAGTGGGACTCGTCGGTGGATCCGTTGGAATTTTGGGGACGGGGTTTGCCACGGCGAGCAGCGTTACCTTTAATGGAACACCCGCTTCGTTTCATGTCGTATCCAACACTTTCATGACTGCAACTGTTCCTTCGGGTGAAACCGGGTTTGTGTCGGTCACAACTTCTTCTGGAACGGTGCTCAGCAACAAGATCTTCAAGGTTGTTCCGAAAGTACTCAGTTTTTCTCCGACGACCGGAAGGCCTGGGGACACGGTTGTGTTGACCGGGACCGGACTGATCCAGACAGAAACCATCGGCGTGGGCGGAGTGAGGGTAAACGCGTACACCGTGAACTCCGACTCGCAACTCACGTTTACCGTACCGAATGGCGCGAAGACCGGGAAGATCGGGGTGATTACGCCAGGCGGCAGTGCGCAGAGTAAGGCGATTTTCACCGTGACCCAGTAGGTTCAGGCGGTTCTTATCAACAGGCCTTGCGGGCAGATCGTCGACGGGATACGCCGCTATAAAATCTTTCCCCAGCACAGGGTTTCACGCGGTTTCGCTCGATAGAGGCCTTCAAAGTTTGCGACAAATGGCGTGGCCCACTCAGCCAACATCGGGCTTGAGTGGGCGACGCTGCCTCGGCGCCATGCTACTTGACGCCGTTCTCCGGGTTCCAGCTTCCTTGCAGGCGGCGAATGTAGATGATCTGGCCGATGTGATAGGCGTTGTGCGTCCCGAGGCGGGCGATTGTGCCCGCATTGTTTTCGATCGTCTTTTCGTCCGCCGTTTCGACGAACTTCTCGAGGTCGATCATTATCTGGTCGAGTTGCTTCACGACATCATTCCACTGCTTGGCGTCGAAGTTGTAGAAGGTATCGTCATTCTTGCCGCTGTACTTGGGTGGCGTCTCCCCTTTGAATTTCGCCAGTTCTTGTGTGTTCCAGAAGACGAGATGGTAGGCGAGTTGTCCGATGGAGTGATTGCCTTTTCCATCCGTCCAGTTCGCCTGCTCCGCCGTGAGTCCTTGAACTGCAACGTTGGCCGGGACGAACCAGTCTTTCTGGTTGTGCGTCGTCTTGAGTTGATCGAGCAGGAGGCTGCGGACTGTGACTGGTTTCTCGGGTTGCTTGTCTTGTGCGAGCGCGATTAGAGGGCAGGACAAGAGAATGGCGGCGACTAACTTTCTCATGATGGTGGTTCCTTTCAAACGAGAAAGTCTAACACCAGTCTTTCGCCGTCGGTCGTCGGCTTTCGGTCTCAGAACGCTGGGCAAGAAAGAACTCGCGGAACGGGCCGGACCGCAGGTACATTAGTCGGTTCGCGATTGGTATTGAGGAGCGGCCTTCATGATCAGATCATGCCTTGTTGTAGTGCTGATATCGACGTTCGGATGTGGTGCGCTAGCGCAGAACTCCGCACCGACCGTCAGCGTGACACGATGGCCGGAGGATCGAATGGCGGCGATTTCGCTCACGTTTGATGACGGGATCGACTCGCATATCGATCACGTGGGGCCGATTTTGAAGAAGCATCATCTGAATGGGACATTTTTTGTGGCGACCGGCTTAGGTCCATGGGAAAAGCGCAAGCCGGAATGGAAGCAATTAGCGGCGGAAGGAAATGAGTTGGCGAATCATACGGTGCACCATCCGTGCCTGCTGCCGCAGATCACTCCGCATTCACAGGACTACACGCCCGAGATGATGGAGGCGGAGATCAAGGACGCGGCGCGGGAGATTCAGCAGGTAACCGGATCGCAGCGTGGGCTGACGTTTGCTTATCCGTGCGGGAACATGAGTTTTGGGAAGCCTGTCGATGAAGTGACGAACGCGGCTTTGTACGCGCGTTATATCGCGGAAAATTCTTTTGGAGCGCGTGTCTACGGTGCGAATGGATCGCAAGGCCCGGAGGACATCAACGTCCTTGCGATCAACGACCTCGGATTCACAGCCGACAAAGATTTTTCTACTCTGCTCGATATGGCACGTCCTGCGGTTCAGGTGCACAACTGGGGTGTGTTCGCGTTTCACGGCGTTGGTGGAGATTGGCTGGCGATTACTCCGGAGACCTTTGATGAGCTTGCGGCGTATTTCGAGCGGCACACAGAAATCTGGACGGCTACGTTCGGTGACGTGCTGCGGTATATCGAGGAGAGTAAGGCGGCGGGGATCCGGATAACGCAGAGCGACGCGACTTCTTTGACGGTCGCGATGACTTGGCCGATGGATAAGAAGATCTACGATGTGCCGCTTACGTTCAAGGTGGAAGTGCCGCAAGCGTGGAAAGATGTGACGGCTGCTGCGGATGGTCGAGCATTGAAACCAAAGATCACGGATCGGACAAAGGGGACTGTGATTCTGATGGATGTGCCGGCAGGGACGAGTGAGATGAGGATTGTGGGGCGACCATAAGAGTGTTTTTGTACGCTTTCGCACGCACTCACAAGGCAACTTCTTAGACCGCAGAGCGCTGAGGGTTCGCCGAGGGCGCGGTGAGAGAGTGGTCGCGCTGAACTAGATTCCTGCTCTCACCTGCTGCAGTTCCCATAATGGGCGAAACGCGCAAGAATTTTTCGTGATTCCCAGGATTTGTGACCGGTATCACTGATTTTGATTTCGCATTGCGCGTACTCTGGCGCGTTTCCCACGGTCCCTCCGAGCAGATTGAAGGATTGAGGTCCCCCCATGTTTGGGAGATGTGCATTTGGTCTGCTCACATTAATGTTGCTCCTGGATTCGGCTCTGGCGCAGACGGTGGCGGCTCGTCAGACCCAGAAGATCGCGCCGGAACCTGGAGTTGAACGGCTCCGAGTCGCTGAACCGGTCACGCATTATCCCCGCTTCCCCCTTTCAGATCCGGATACTTCTGGACTTCCTGCGTTTGCGGATGCGGCTGGGATGATCTTTTCCGGTACTGTGGCGCGAATCGAACGACGCGCGGGACATGCGGACCAGACTCTGGCAACGCTCGACATTACGTTTCATGTGGAGAATTCGATCCGCGGCGCGACTACTGGGAGAGACCTGACGATTTCACAGTGGGCGGGGCTGTGGTCGATGGGCCAGCGTTACCGGGTTGGCGAGAGGATCGTGCTCTTTTTATATCCAGCAAGCAAGCTAGGGCTGACCAGTTGGGTAGGCGGAGAGCTGGGGCGTTTTGCGATTGATGCGTCGGGGCGAGTACAGCTTAGTTCACAACAGATTTCGAGGCTTCGAAGAGATCCCGTCCTTGGTGGGAGGTCGCGCGTTCCTTTCAGCGATTTCGCCTTGGCGGTGCGGCGTGCCAGCGGGGAGGAATGAGCGTGACGAGGGACGTGACCATGAAAAACTGCGTGGCATATACAACTCGTCCATTCCTCCTTCGGCTGGCCTTGGCGGCGGGAATTGTTTTGCTGGGCGCTTTAGTCTGTCGAGCGGGGGGGCCAAAATATGTTGCCGGCAGCAGTTATTTCGATCCCAGCGTGATGGGGCAGCCACTGACCTGGCCGCAAGGCGTCATTACCTATTACACGGATCAGGGCAGCCTGAGTCCGCTGCTTTCCAATTCTTCGGCAAACAGTTTTGTGGCGGGGGCATTCGGCGTCTGGACATCGGTTTCGACGGCCGCTGTGGTGGCGAATAGCGGGGGATCGCTCGCCGAGGACGTGAACGGGACGAATGTCACGGTGAATGCCGATGGATCGATTTCTATGCCGGTGGACATTCAGCCTTCGGCGATCGGCGATCCAGTCGGCATTGTGTACGACTCCGACGGGTCCGTCACCGATGCGCTACTTGGCGCCGGAGCCGGAGGCTCAAGCCAGTGCTTCTTCAACGCAGTATTCGGGGGCACGGATAACTATGGCTCTTTCGCCACGTATGAGCATGCGCTGATTGTGATGAATGGGCAGTGCGTGCAGCAGTCGTCTCAGCTAACGGATGTGGAGTATCGACTGGTCCGCGTGATCGGGGATGTTTTGGGTGTTGGCTGGTCACAGTTGAATCTGAACGTACAGACGGGCAAGCCGCATCCGACGAGCGACGACTACGCCGGATTTCCTGTGATGCATTTCATGGACTTGTGGAACTGCGTGCCCATCACGTTGTGCTACCCGAATGGATATCAGCCGTCGCTGGACGATATGGCCGCCATCTCGCGGCTGTACCCGGTGACGGCGCAGAACATTTCAAATTTCGCAGGCAAACAGATTTTTTCGTCGGCGACTGCAAGAATTCATGGTTCCGTCTACTTTACGGACACCCATGGAAACCGCACGACGCCGATGCAAGGAGTGAATGTAATTGCGCGCTGGATTGATCCCAGTACCGGCCAGCCGTCGCGAAAATACGCGATGTCTTCGGTGTCGGGATTTTTGTTCAGCGGGAACGAGGGGAATCCGATCACGGGCTTCGCGGATGTGTTTGGAAATCCGTTTTCGAATTGGGGGTCGATGAATTCCGGGGTGGAAGGATTTTTCGATCTCGCGGGATTGCAGCCTCCGAACACGAGTGCGCAATATCAGCTGAGCGTCGAGGCGCTTGATCCCCTATGGTCGGCCGGAGTTGGTCCGTATGCGCCGGGTCCGGTCGCACCTTCGGGGTCTTTCGCGCCGATGATCGTGACGGTCGGCCCTGGGGGTGATATTCAGCAAGACATTGTGATGGCTGCGAGCGCTCAGCCTCTGCCGGAGCCGTCGTCTACGTGGAGCGTGCCTGCGGAATTGCCAGAGGGGGGAGATTGGAATTCCTCGTTCAACCGTCCGGGCGATGTGCAGTACTTCGCACTGGCAGCGCAGTCGAGTCGAACCTTGTCTGTGGCGGTGACAGCTCTCGATGAGACCGGCGCTGCCAGCGAGTCGAAGGTGCAAGCTGTGATCGGAATCTGGAACGCTACCGCGCCGCCGGGATCTCCGCCGCCTGCTTATACTTCGTCGCCTTTCAATCAACAGCCGTTTGGAATGACTCGGCTGGATGCCGTGTTCAACGCAGCGGGAAATTTTATCGTCGGCGTCTCGGATGTGCGGGGTGATGGACGCCCTGATTATCACTATCATGCGCACGTTCTTTATGCCGACTCCGTGTCTCCGGCGCGCGTGCCGGTGGGCGGCGCGCCGGTCAGCGTAAAGGGTACGGGATTCGCTTCTGGGATGGTGTCTGCTGTTGGAGCGACGAATGCGCCGCAGCTCGGTATCAGCGCAGATCAGATGATTCTGGCTGCGCCCCCGCATTCTGACGGCGTGCAGAACATCACGATCAGCGATTCGGTCAGTGGAGCTTCGACGTCGATGACTGGGGCAATAACTTACGGAGCAGCGCCGACGGACAACATTGTGATGATTTCGGGATCGAGCCCGCCGGTGACGGTGGGCGTGCCCGCAATCAATCCAATCGGCGTGAAGGTCGTCGCGTCGGATGGAGTGACTCCGGTGGCCGGGGCAACTGTCGGATGGAGCGCCACCAGCACCGTGCAGCTTTCGGCCTGCGGAGGGTCGGCAGTTTGCTCCGTGACTACGGACGAGAGCGGGAAGGCCTGGACTTGGGCCACACCCACAGCCGTGGGTGTCGTGACGATCGCTGCGACGCTTGCTCCGGGTGTTTACAGTCCGCCGAAGTCGGTGAGTGTTCTGCTGAATGCGATTGAGCATTCGTCCGATATCGGAGCTATCAACCCGAATGTGTGGATTTCCCAAGGGGCGACGATTACGGTTCCTTTGACCGCGCGAGTTTTGAGCAATGGATCTCCGCAAAACAATGTTCAGGTGACTTATTTCCTGGTGACGGGGTCGGGTACGTTAAGTGCAGCCAGCGCACAGACGAATGTCAACGGTTACGCCACGGTGAACCTCAGCCTGAACCAGGTCGCGTCACAGGTCGAGGTTATGGCGTGCGTGTCAGGCGGTTCGCCATGCAGTCCATTCAACTTTTATGTGACTCCGCTCGCTCAGCAGAATCTTCAGGCGGTCGCCGGGGCTGGGCAGATTTCGACGGGCGCGGCTTTTCAGCCGGTGGTAGTGCGGGTGACGGATTCGTCGTCGCTACCGAATCCGGTGCTCGCGGCGCCGGTTAGCTTCCTGACGATGGTGCTGCGGCCTCAGGGATCGACCGGAGGCGGAGCGGGTGGAGAGAGCCGCCCCGACAATTCCGGGATGCCTGTGATCTTGAGCGTCGTTCAGAGCTTTGCGAGTACGGACCTGAATGGGCTTGCTAACGTTGTGCCGTCGAGTGGAGGATTCGATCCGCCGGTTGAGGTCGATGTGGGAGTGACGGCGGGTTCGGGTGCAATGCTCGACTTTCCCCTTCAGGTGCTGCCCGGGAACGGGACCGGATCGGGTGCAATGCAGGGGATGCCGGCGAGGCATCCGTTGAAGGAAGCATCTGGCGGACCAGACCGATAGACTACCGCCGGCGGTTCTTTGTCGTCCCTGACGGGACGAACGCGGGCGAGGCGCCCGCGCCACAGAGTCTCATTTCGTCCAGCGGTCGACCCAGTCGTTTACCGTTTTGTACCAGAGCTGCGAGTTTTGAGGCTTCAGGACCCAGTGGCCGTCGTCGGGGGAGTAGAGCATCCTCGACGGGACACCTTCCATTTGCAGCGTTGTGAAAAGCTGGAGGCCTTCACTTACGTCTAGCCTGTAGTCGCGTTGGCCGTGGATCACCAAAGTCGGCGTCTTGAAATTCCTCGCGTACTGGTGTGGCGACCACTTCTGGTACATCTCGCGATTGTCGTAGGGCGTGCCTTTGAACTCCCAGTTGTTGAACCAGAGTTCTTCCGTCGTACCCCAGGCCGATTCGGCGTTGAACATGCCGTCGTGCGTCACGATGCACTTGAAGCGGTCGGTGTGCCCGAGGATCCAGTTGGCCATGTATCCGCCGTAACTGGCGCCGAGCGCGCACTCGCGGTTTTTGTCGATGAACGGATAGGTCTGCTCGGCGTAGTCGAGGCCTTTCATCAGGTCTTCGAAGGGAGCGCCGCCCCAGTCTCCGTTGATGGCGTCAATGAACTTCTGCCCGTATCCAGTCGAGCCATGGAAGTTGATCATGATGACGACGTAGCCTGACGGTTGCCCTGCTGTCGGTGACGCGAACAGTTCCGGATTCCAACGATAGGACCAATCGTCTCCCCAGGCGCCCTGCGGGCCGCCGTGAATGAGGAACTTTACGGGGTATTTCCTGGAAGCATCGAAGTTCGGCGGCTTCACCAGGAAGCCTTCGACTTTATCGCCGTTGGCGCCGGTGAACCAGAAAGAACCGAAGTCCGTGAGAGACGATTCACGAGGGTAGTCCGGCATGTAAATTTTCGAAAGAGCATCACTGTTTATGTGCGTTATCTGCGTTCCCGCAGGATGTGGCTCTTTCTCCGTCCTCTCAATGTCGCGGGAGTATATTTCCGTCGGAGCATGGATCGACATTTCGGTGAATAATACCCTCTTCCCGTCTGGCGTGAGTGCAAGGTCATCGTCATAGCCGCCCGGAGAAATTATGGGGAGCCCGTTTTTGTCCGCGAGCCATCCACCGACAACTCCCGACCCCCGACCAAGCGTACGTGGCTCATTTGGTTGGAAGGACGAACATGCAGGCGTGGGATCTCCAGGTCTCGTTACATAAACACATTTAGCCGTAGGGCCAGAGTTTGTGTAGACCTCGTAGATGGTTGCGTCTCCCCTACTTTCGCTTACAAACAGTAGGTAGTATTGGTTTTCACGATTGCTTAGCCATGCGAACGTACCCACCCACTGATCAAAATTCTCGGTTAAATTTCTCTTCTCGCCCGTCTTGCGGTCATACAGCATGAGCCGAAAGCGGTCGCTCTCGTATCCGGGACGCTGCTGGGCGCGGTAGGCGATGTAGCGGCCATCGGGCGAATAGAGCGGCGACGTGTCGCTGGCGGGATTGTCGGCGGTGATGTTCTTGGCTGTCCCCCCCGCGACCGGAACGATCCACAAATCGTTGTTGGTCGAGGCTGCCGGATTATTGTCGTGATTCGACGCGTAGCAAATCTCCTTGCCGTCGGGAGAGAAGGCGTAGTCGTCTTGTCCGCCAAGTGAGAAGACCGGAGCATCGTAGTCGCCATGGGTCAGGTCGCGCGGAAAATCTTCCATCAGCGACGCGCCTTCGGATGACGCGTCGGTCGATGCCTTCGGAGCACGGACTACGAAGATGTGCGTGCGCTTGCCTTCCTTATAAGCATTCCAGTGGCGGTAAAGAAGATGGTCAAAGATCAGAGCTCTGACCTTCGACTGCTCAACCGCCTTCACCCTTCTTGCATTGCAGTCCGTTTCGGCTTGAGCGGCGCCGTCGCATTCGGGATAGACATCAGATGTGAACAAAATGTTCTTGCCGTCCGGCGACCAGAGTTCGCCACTCGCTTCGGTAACGATAGAGGTCAACTTCGTCGATTTGATGACAGCACCTGCCGCTGCATCGAACTCTGCTGTCCAGACCTGCGAGCCGCCATCTTTCGTCGACAGGAATGCGAAGCGCTTTCCATCGGGCGCCCAGCGCGGTCGGTCGGAGTCCTGATCGGCGATCAATTCTTTTTCGTTACCTCCGGCCGTCGGGACGATCCAGATGTGCGGCGTCTTCGAGTTCGCGGCCAGATCGACATCAACCACGCTGAAGAGGACCCACTTGCCGTCGGGCGAAACTTGCGGGTCGCCAACGCGCTTCAGCTTCATCATGTCTTCGAAGGTGAAGGGGTGCTTGGTCTGGGCGGCGGCTGACAAAGCAAACGCGAAGATTGCGAGAGTGGCGACAAGAAGACGGCGCATAGCGGACTCCTTTTGACAAACGGGAAAGTGTAGCACTTCCAAAATTATTGTCATCCTGAGGCCTGCGGTTTTTGCAGGCCGAAGGACCTATGCACTTTGCCGGCAATATCGGCGCTGCAAGCAGATTGCAAAGGTCCTTCGTCGGGCATAAATCGCCCTCCTCAGGATGACAACGCCTTGGTTAGACATGGGAATGGATGGAACCCCGCATCTTTAAAATCTTGGAGCGTTGAAACTTGCCGTTAGACTCTTTCCGCGGCAACCTCTTTTCCCTTAAGGCATCCAAGAGTGCGGCAGAACTGCAGCACCCTCCCTCCAGCCTCACTGAGCGGAGAGGGGTTGGAGGGAAGGGTCGCCGCGGT
>Ga0335079_10004718_pt1 | contig 15680 bp, 11 predicted proteins | sample Lox_Sample_33_FD_206719 | JGI IMG/M metagenome (GOLD analysis project Ga0335079, IMG submission 206719) | Soil microbial communities from Loxahatchee National Wildlife Refuge, Florida, United States - Lox_Sample_3.3 | ecosystem: Environmental > Terrestrial > Soil > Wetlands | place: USA... | reverse complement strand
ACCAGAACGGTTTGTGGACGAGACAGAGAAGCCGTACGGCTGTGCCGGAAGCGAAGAGCAGAATCAGTGCCAGCCATCGCACTCCGCGAGAAGAGTCCGGCTGGGGCAATGAAGCGCCCGCGCTTTCGTTCCCAGCGGCTTCCAGTAGAGGCATGCTTGATTTAGATCGAAGAATTCTCAAATGATACTATGCTAGAAAGACGTGGAATTTTGCTGGCATTTTAGAGTGGGGCCCTGAGCGTGACACCCCTTAACACTGCGCTGCGGGAGAGTCCGGTTCTGGCGACGAACAACGATCGCTGGAAGGGATGCGTGTCGGTGATCGTGCCGGTTTACAACGAGGCCGCGCACATCGATGAACTCCTGCAGGCGATTCATGCTTCACCTGTCAAGAAGGAGATCATCATCGTCGACGATGGCTCGACGGATGGTACGCGCGAAAAACTGCGGGCGATGCCGCCCATGGATGACGTCGCGATCGTCTTCCACGAGAAAAACTGCGGCAAAGGAGCCGCGATCCGCACGGCCCTCGCATACGCCCGTGGAGAGTACGTGCTGATTCAGGACTCTGACCTGGAATACGATCCGCAGGATTATCCCGCTTTGTTACGGCCGCTCGAAGACGGCAAAACAAACGTGGTTTATGGCGTTCGCCCGGATCGTCCCGAGCGCGGCCTCCGCTTCTTTCTTGGCGCCAAGCTTCTCACTCATCTCACCAATCTCCTTTACGGTGCGAGGATTCACGACGAAGCCACCTGTTACAAAGTGGTTCGCCGCTCGCTACTGGAGCAGGTCCAGCTGGAATGCCTTCGCTTTGAGTTCTGCCCGGAAGTGACTGCGAAGCTGTCCCGCATGGGCGAAAAGATAGCAGAAGTTCCGATCTCGTATCATCCACGGTCTGCGGTAGAAGGAAAGAAGATTCGTCCCTCCGACGGTTGGCTCGCAATCTGGACCTTGATCCGCTACCGTTTTATCGCGCGCCGCCGCTGGCAGCGGCCCGGTCAGGACAAGCCACCGGCGCCCTTCGCTGTCACGTTCTCACGTCTCCCGGATTGACGGTCGGTATCCTGCCGAATGGCCCTTTGACACTCTACGCTAGCACCGCAGGCATCTCTTAGCTTTCTATGCCCTTGGCGCCCTCTGCGGTTTTGGTCCGGCAACCCATCACCGACGCGCCAGAGGAATCTCCTGTAGAATCTTGGGTTCACCGAGCACCGTTGCTGCTCAAGCAAATGTTCAAGAAGATCCTCATCGCGAACCGCGGCGAGATCGCGGTGCGAGTCATCCGAGCCTGCCACGAGATGGGAATCGCCGCGGTAGCTGTCTACTCCGATGTCGATCGTGCCGCGCTGCACGTTCGCAAGGCCGACGAGGCGTACCCGATTGGCGCGCCCGCTGCTTCTGAGTCGTATCTGAACATCAAGAAGATTCTCGATGTAGCGGAGCGATCCGGCGCGGACGCTATACATCCCGGTTACGGCTTTCTTTCCGAAAATGCGAAATTTGCCAAGGCCTGCACAGATGCGGGCGTGAAGTTTATCGGCCCCACGGCTGCGGCCATGGACGCGATGGGATCGAAAACGCAGGCGCGGCAGGCCATGGAGCGGGCAAACGTTCCCATTGTTCCCGGCACCTCCCGCGGATTGCAGTCGATCGAGCAATCGGAGCAGATCGCCGCGCGCATAGGATATCCGGTGATGTTGAAGGCCGCGGCCGGAGGCGGCGGAAAAGGCATGCGGCTAGTCCATGCCCCAGAGGATCTCAAGTCTGCGCTGGAAGGGGCGCGGAGCGAGGCCGAGCGGTCATTTGGCGACAACGAAGTCTACATCGAGAAGGCGATCGTTAACCCACGCCATATCGAGATGCAGATCCTGGCCGATGAGCACGGGAACACCGTGTACCTCGGTGAGCGCGAGTGCTCTCTGCAAAGGCGTCATCAGAAGGTGGTCGAGGAGGCGCCTTCGCCGATTGTCGACCCCGAAATGCGGCGACGAATGGGCGAAGTCGCGGTCCGCGTCGCTCAGGCTGCGGGATACACTAACGCCGGCACAGTGGAGTTTCTCGTCGACCAGCAGAAAAACTTCTACTTCCTCGAGATGAATACGCGCCTACAGGTGGAGCATCCGGTGACCGAACTCGTGACCGGGCTCGATCTTGTGCATCTACAGATTCGGATTGCGGCTGGCGAGCGATTGCCCTTCACGCAGGAAGGTGTGCAGATTCGCGGCCACGCCATCGAGTGCCGCATCTACGCGGAGGATCCGGACAACAACTATTTCCCCAGCCCGGGAAAGATCACGCTGCTGCTGGCACCCTCCGGACCGGGGATCCGCCGCGACAGCGGCATGTACGAGGGCTGGACCGTGCCCATGGATTACGACCCGCTGCTGGCCAAACTGATCGGCTACGGCACCGATCGCGACCAGGCCATCGGCCGGTTGACGAGGGCTCTCAGCGAATACTTCGTAGGTGGTATCAAGACGAACATTTCACTGTTTCGGCGCATCCTGCGCGATGCGGATTTCCGCGCCGCGAAGTTGGATACGGGCTTCCTCGATCGCCTGTTAAAACAGAAAGATGATGCGCAGAAGGAAGACTTCGGTGCCAGTTCCGGTGATCCAAGAGCAGTGGAAGTGGCAGTGATCGCGGCCGGGATGTTCGCAGCTCTCGGTCCGGCTGCCGCCGGGCCCGGTGAGCGTGCCGCGGTGAACGGGCATGTTGGAACAACGAAGGCGGTCTCAAATTGGAAGGAATCAGGACGTAGCGAAGCTTTGCGATGAGCCTTTAACATCTTACGGGCAACTGATTGCTGACAGCGGGCTACTGGTTTTCATGACTTACGACGTCACCATCGAGGGCAAGAGCTACCGGCTCGACCTGGACCGGACGGAAGGCCGCTGGCTGTGCCATCTTGACGGACGCGAGATCGAGGTCGATGCAGTACTGGCGCGCCCGGATGTGCTTTCCCTCCGTATCGGAAATAAAGCGTACGAAGTGAAGTGCGAGCGCGTGGCCAGCGATCTGCATCTCTGGGTCGGCAGCGCACGCTTTGCCGCCGAGGTCCGCGATCCGCGGTCTCTGCGCGGGCGCGTCCGCGCAGTGGATGATCACGGTCCCAGGAAACTCACGGCTCCGATGCCCGGAAAGATCGTCCGCGTGCTCGTGAGTCAGGGAACTGGAGTGGAGGCCGGCTCGGGTGTGCTCGTGGTCGAGGCCATGAAAATGCAGAACGAAATTAAATCTCCGAAAAAAGGAACCATTCAGAAGATTCTTGTCAGCGAGGGCGCGGCGGTGAATGCGGGAGATGTACTGGCGATTGTGGAGTGACGATCCCGAGTCGCTATTTTTCGATCCCGTTGCTGTCGAGTACCTTCTTTGCGTAGAAGTTCTCAACCTTGGCTGTGTCCCGCAATACCTCGTAATACGCGGCTTTGAGCAATTGCTCGCGGCGGTCGTGTAGCTGTGATCGGATGGCCTGCTGCACGCGAGGATCTGACAATTCCCGTTGTCCCGCCGGCTCCTTCGACACGAGCTTGACGATGCGGAATCCCAGCGCCTGCTTGGTCGCAGGATTGACTACGTTGACGATCGAGCTGTACTGGCCCGGCTTCAACTTCATGACTGCATCACGCGTGGAAGGATCGGTGTTGCGCAAGGAGGACTCGGGCACGGTGCCAAGATCGCCGCCGTTGCCCGATGTCTCCGGATCTTCGGAGTACTTCATGGCCAGCGTCGCGAAATCGTCACCACTGTCGAGGCGATTTCCGATCATCTGGATCTTCTTGCGCGCCTCGGCTTCGTTTTGCGCTTTCTCGTTCTGGTTGTGCGCCTGTGGGTTGGGCAGCGGAGTCACCATGATCTGCGCCAGATGGTACTGCGCCTCGATCAGGTTGAACTCGCCTTTGTGCGCGTTGTAGTAGTCGGTAATATCCTGGTCGGTGACGTTAATCTTCGAGGACACCTCCTTGTTCATGACCTTGTCGACCGTGATCGAGCGCCGGATGTCGCGCTTGAAATCGGCCAGGGTTATCTTCTTGTCCTTGAGGCGCTGGTCGAATTCTTCCTGGGTAAACGGGGACTTGATTTCGTTGTACTTCCGGTCCACTTCTTCGTCGGTAGCCAGCAAGCCGAGTTTTTCGGCACGCCGCATCAGAATCTCATCGTCGATCATCGTATGCAGGATGTTCAGCCGAAGGGCAGTGGCCTGCTCCCCGGTCGGCGCCTGCTGGGCGGATGCGACATTGTTGTCGTAATACTTGTCGACGTCCGAGCGGAAAATCTTCTTCCCATCCACGGTGGCCATCACGTCGCCACCGACCTGCGAGTTGCAGGCGACCAGCGCTGCGAGAAGAATCGCGGCCGAGAGCGCCGCCGCAGCCTGTGTCAACCCCGTCCGTTTTTTCAAGAGAGTTTCTCCAGTTTCTGACGACCGCTACGCCACAATCAAAACTCCGGGCCGGAATGGCACATCCCGGAGCGTCCTCAACCACCAATTACTTGGATGCTGGCGCGGGACCCGGCGGCAAGTGTTCCGGAACGGGTTGTCCGGCGTCCCGGAGTGCCGTGTCCAGGGCGGCACGAACCTGGCTGAGCGGAACGGCGCCGTCGATCTTCTGGCCGTTGACGAATAGGGTCGGCGTTGCGCTCACACCAATCCCATCGGCTTCCTTCATGGAGGCTCTGACGGCATCCTCATTCTGAGCCTTGACGCATGACTGCAGCTTTACCACGTCGACGCTATGCTTTTGGCCTTCTAGCATCGTCATCCGGTCAATTGCCACGAAGCGGGCATCCATCGTCTTTTCGTTGTCCACTTCCCGCTTGTTGGCATGGATGTAGTCTGCGAAATCCCAGTAGGCATCGGGGTTCAGAGCAGCCAGGCAGTTGGCGTCGACGGCGGCGTGAATCGCCCAGGGATGAATCTCCGCCAGAGGGTAATCCTTGTAGATGAATGTGACCCGGTCGCCGTATTCTTTCAGGATTTCCGGAAACAGTGTCTCGTGCATCCGCGAGCAAAACGGGCACTCGAAATCATCGAAATTGACCACCACGACCTTGGCTGATTTCGCTCCGCGCGACGGACGGCCGGCGATGTCGATCTTGCTCATCAAGTCGGCGAACGGATCTTTGGTGAGGTCGAACTTGGTGACGCGCAGCATCGTGGCGCGGTCTTTCGAAAGCAGAAACTTATAGTCCTGCTTCTTGTTGTCCCCGTCGATGGTCACCGCCACGGTGTCGTAGCCGGGCCAGTCGCTGCTGGGAGTGATGGCGCCGACAATGACACTCACTTCGGCCGGAATGCTGTAATACGCTCGCACCTGGTGCTCAACCTTTCGCGCTACGTCTGGAGGCGCGGACTGGGCTACACAGCCCAGGCAAACCAGAAGCAGCATCAGGCAGGAACGCCGAATTATGATCACCAGGAACCGCCTCAACATTGTGAATGAACCACTCGATTATCTCACAGCGCGTGCGGGTGGACCGTAGCCAGTGGGGCGTGCCGCGGCAGTCCTCAGTCCCTAACCAGTGCGACGAAGCTGTTCCGCCGGCAGTAAAGAGTTCATCGATCCGGAGCGAAAGCCCTCGAGGTCGAGGGTTACGAACTTGAAGCCGAGTGCCTTGAAGATCGCCGTGAACTGGATTGCCATGGCGGGACTCAGGGCGCGCTCCAGTTCCTCACGCGCGATCTCGATACGGACAATCTCTCCGTGGTGCCGCACACGGAATTGACGGAAGCCGAGGGCGCGAATCGCGTCTTCGCCCCGTTCGATCACGTCCAGCGCCTCCCGTGTCACCGGTCGCCCGTATTCGATGCGGGAAGAGAGACAGGCGGACGCCGGCTTATCCCAGATTCGCAATCCGGCCTGCCGCGCAAGTTCACGTATTTCCTGCTTGTTGAGTCCCGCCTGGAGCAGCGGGGCGGCGACGTGATGTTGCCGGGCAGCCTGCTGGCCGGGGCGGAAGTCACCTTGGTCGTCCAGGTTTACGCCGTAAGCGATCGTGTCGAACCCACGAGCGCCCCGGAGGTCTTCCATGACGATGAAGAGTTCGTCCTTGCAGTGAAAGCAGCGTTGTCCGTCGTTGCGGGCATACTCGGGCCGGTCGAGTTCGGAGGTTGAGACGACTTCGAGCGGAATTCTCTGCTCGTTGGCGAAGGCAATCGCATCCGCAAGGTGAGTCCGGGCGAGGCTGGCAGAATCGGCAATGACTGCAAGCATGTCGGCCCCCACAGCGCTGTGGGCGGCCCACGCCAGATAAGCGGAATCGACGCCTCCGGAATATGCGACGAGCACGCGACCCAGTTGGCGCAGGTTTGCCCGGAGTCGAGAATCCTTAGCACCGAGACCGGTTTCGGGAACCTGCTGCATAGACACTATGGTACCAGCCCGAGTTCCGATGTGTCGTTGCTAATACAGGCGCTCCTGGCGCCGCAGGTTTCCCAGAGAGCCGATGTTGGCCAAGGTGAAGGTAAACCGGAACAAGTTTTCGTTGCGGAGGTTAGCGATGGCATAGCGGCGGTATTCCAGCGTTACGCCGCAGCAATCCCAGTTGTAGGTGGTTTGCGCGGTGGCGAACTGCAGTTGCCGGGTGTCGGCGTCAATTCCGAAGCTGCTGGCTGCGCTGAGTCCGCGGCGAGCGAGCCCTCCGTAGCCCAATGCGACCCGAAACTGCTGAAATCGGCAGGTGACCTGAGTGGTTGTGGATGTAATTGGGCTGCACTGTCCCTCGCTCTGGGTTGAGGTGTTCCCGGATTGCGCGATCTGCTGAGGAATCTGCAGAAAGGCGTCTCCGCCGCCAACCGTGAAGGGGCCGAGGTTGTAGTTGACGAGCAGAGTGCTCGAGTTGATACGGCCCAGCTGGAAATCGTAATCGAGATCCCACTCTGTATCCGTGCGGCTGCTGGTGGCAACCCGCAGCCGCGACACCGCGGGTGAAAGATTCCGGGGCTGCGTGAGGAACGCGATGCCTGTCAGGTCTTCGGTGGTCGTAAAAACGTTGCGTTGGCCAGGAACGAGGGCTCCTCCAAACTTGGGATCGAAGAAATACTTTTGCGCGAATTCCCAAGTCGCCACTTCCCGCACTTCGGGCCCCGGGGCGCAGGGCAAATTGTCCAGGTTGCTGACGCGCTGCCACGGTACCCTCTGTTCCGGTGCAGCGCTGCCGACAGCCAGGCCGGTCATTGGCGCTTCGCAGTCCTGTTTCTTCGATTGCGATAGCGAGCGTTTCGCATAGAGCCGGGTAACAAGTCCGTATTCGACCTCGTGGGTATTGCTCAGCAGGTCGCGCTCGTCGAAGTGAAGAACATTCGCAAAGTCATTCACACCGGTCACCAGGCGATAGACGGCCCGGGGTTCGATGACATGCTTCCACTTCCTCCCCAGAAACTCGCTCTGAAAGACTTTCTCCAAAACCGGAGGCCGCAGTTCCACCGAAGTTTCAAGCGCCTGGCGATTCGTGGGGTCGCTCGTCGAAACTCCATTCACAAAGCGCTGCGTGTAATAGGTCTCGTGCAGCATTAGCGCTGGGCGCAAGGACCATCCCCGGTAGAGCAACGGCATCGATATCTCAGGGCTAAAATCGAAGCGCCCGAGCAGGTTGCTCGTATGAAAACCGGGCTCGCTGCGCGCCAAGCCCCCGAGCGACGCGTCGAACGACCAAACGAACGGCGAACGGCCGAGTACGTGGTCTACGCTGGATGCGTCGAAGCTGGGAGCGTGCAGAATCTGGATGGCGTCGAAGGCGGGCGGTATCTTCAGCTCACCGGTGGAAGGATCGATGCGCTGAAAGAAATTCTGATAACGCTCGACCATGCCGCCCAAAGAGAAACCGTCGATAGCCTTCGACAGGAACACCTGGGACTTTACTTCTGAGTTGACTGCCTGAGTGAAGACTTCGTTGAAGGCCAGCCGGAACAGAAACGAACTCAAATAGTCGACATTCGAGACGGCGCGAAAGCCCTGAACGTTGCCTTCTGCCATCAAACGTGCGTCTTGGCCACCTTCCCTCAGCGGGGGTTGGGCCACACACACTGGGGGAGTGCCGGTACAGACTTGAGGCTGGCCGATTCCGCGGTCGATTACGCCGAAGTAGTTCAGGTCAACGTATGAATCGTCGGTGGGACGTGCGCGGAATTCTCCCCGTTGTGACCAACCGCGCTTCGAGAGATATTCGGCGCCCAGGTCAGCATCCATGCTCCGGTTGATGGCCCAATAGAAGACATCGCCAACCTCATTCCCATTGGTGGACGAACGGCCAACAGTGGGGATCAGGAATCCCGTGTGCCTGGCTTCCCGGGCCACAGGATGAGTTGCGTACGGAAAATAAAAAGCTGGAAACCCGTGCAGCATGAACACACTGTGGTAGATGCTGGCATTTCCTCCCACGTCCACGAACACCTTGCGGGCCTGAAATCGCCATTTGGGATGCGGAAGCTCACAGGTCGTAACGCTGCCGTCATAGACGAGGTAATGGTCTGAGCTGGGCTTCTCTACGACTTTCCCAGCGAAGGCGAAGGGAGCGTTCGAGGTCAATACGGCGCGGCTTCCATGGAAGCGCATTCCGGTGGTGCCGGTGACGTCATAGAACCGTCCAGTCTCGGCAGTCAGGTTGTAAGTTCCGTGGCTGGCCTTGATGTGGTCGTCGTTCGGACCGCCATCGAGCGTGAGGTGTCCGGAAGCTATGGCTTCCCCGCTGTCGGAATTGTAAGTAACTTCGTCGGCGCGAAGAATGTAATTGTGGTAATGGATCTCAGCAGCGCCATGGAGTTTGTAGGTGTCCCCGTCTTTTTCCTGCTGGATGGCGCAGATGGTTGTCTCGTCCGAGTCCTGCGTCGCCGCCTGGAGTGCGCAGGGCGCGTTCGAAGGAGCCGTTGCCGTGTCGGTTCTCTTTCCGGATCCTTGGGGATCGGGGGTCGCAGCATCGGAATTTTCGAAATGCAACTGGCTGGTTACTAGCGCAGAAGCGGGAAGCTGATGACAAAGAAACAGCGCCGTGATAAGGAATCTAGTGCGAAGCGTCATCGGAAGAAAATCAACGGAAGAAGACTGTCCATTGAAGGCGTACCTGCCTTTTGGCTCTCTTGTCGCGGCATCGTGAAGTTAGCACGGCAATGGGTGCAAGGCAAAGTGACGAACAAGGCTAGGATTCCTGCCGATGCCTCCCGGTTGCACGATCCGCGACTACTGGAACGATTTTCGAAGACTGGCTTTCATGAATTGTCCGTTGTGTGGTGAAGTTTGCTGTTGTCATCCCGAGCCTCCTCCCGTTGCAGTGCCGCAGTCAACGGCTGATGCGGGAGACGCCTGTGCGCCAGAGCTGTCTCTAGCCTCGCCTGCCGGAGGAGAAGACCAGCGCGAAGGATCCAGAGTTTTTGAAGGACCAGCGGCCCCGGTCGCGACGTGCGCACCCGGGGAGACAGACCCAACTCCTGAGTCGTCACCCACCGGCACTGGTGAGGCAGACGATGCCTCCGCCTGGCGCGATGAGCTTTCCGCCCGGCTCAACCGTTACCGTGCGCGCCGCAAGATGCGCCCACCGCGATATCCGTCTCTTCGACTCCAGTTTGATACCGTCGAGTCGTCCGGGGGCACCAATGCCGTGTCGACGCAGTCCTCGCCAATTTCGTATGGGCCAGTCTCGGACCATGCCCTCGCCCTCGACGGAATGATGCAGGGGCCGTCCGGCACCACCGAGTTGGAGACCCGGCAGGAGCTTGCCCCAGAGGCAGGCGCGCCGGTTGCGAGTGCGCCGGTAAGGAACACTTCGCCCGGGCACTCGGCGAAAATCCTCGAGTTCCCCCGGTTTGCCTGGGCGCCACCTCCACCTCCCCTGGACCAACTTGCGGAGCCCGTCACCGATCGTCCGCGGATCCTGGAGGTGCCCGAGGTCACGCCTCCAGCACCGGCTCTAGGCGGAATCACCATTGAAGCAACTGAGCAACTGGAAGCCGAGCGCCGTCCCGGCATCGACCTTCCTCTGCAAAGCGCTTCGCTGGCGCGGCGCGTCGTAGCAAGCGCGGTGGACGGCCTGATCGTCGCGTTGGCATCCGCTTTGTTTGGATTCATTTTCTGGAAGGTCGCCGCGGTTCGTCCTCCGCTGGTTCAGATCTTGGGTCTCGCCGCCGGAGTCCCGAGTCTATTCTGGGCGGTATACCAGTACCTCCTGATCGTTTACGCTGGCCGCACTCCGGGACTGCGCGCTGCGGGACTCGAACTGGCACGCTTCGATGGCACTTCAACCAACCGTCGCCTGCGCCGCTGGCGCGTGCTGGCTGCATGCTTATCTGGTGTTTCGCTCGGCATGGGATATGCCTGGGTCTTTCTGGATGAAGATGTCCTGTGCTGGCACGACCGGATCACGCATACCTACCTTGCGCCCGCGAAGCGCGAGCCCAAACCCGAAGGGCTCCCGAGGAACTAAGCTTCCGCCAACAGGCGATCAAGCGAGAAGCTGCAAGGTCAATAAAATATAGCGTCGAGGATTTCTTGCCGAGACATCTGATTCATTTCAGCACCTGTATGGGGAAGACTCGGGGAAAAGGGCGGGATGGAATCTCGCAGTGAAGAGGCATTCTATACGAACAGGCCAGCTCAACCAAGCTGTTTACCCGTAGCTTGCTCTGGTTTAGGCTAGACAGCCTATGCGCATTTCCGTATGTTCTTTGGTCCTCATCGCCGTCGCCACGTCAGTTTTAGCCCAGGCACCCAAGCCCGTTGCCGAGCGCCTCGCCGCGCAGAACGCCCTTTTCGACGAGCAGTATGAATCAGACCTCCGCAACTTTCCGGAGCGTGCGACCGCGTTCGGCGACTACCGCTACAACGATCGGCTCGCCGAATATTCTCTCGACGCCATTGCTAAGCGCCACGAGACCGACGAAGCCTTCCTGAAGCGGCTCGAGGCCATCCCCACCGCCGATTTTTCCGACCAGGACCAACTCTCCCATGATTTGTTGGTCCGCGTTCTCCAGCAGCGGATTGCCGACTACGCATTCAAGGAGTACGAGATGCCGATCAACCAGCAGAGCGGCATCCACACCAATCTCGCCGATCTGCCCCTGGCGATGCCGTTCGACTCCGTCAAACACTACGAAGACTATGTCTCACGCCTGCACCAGATTCCACGCGTGCTCAGCCAGGTCACAGAAGTCCTCCGCGCCGGCATGAAAGACAAACTCATGCCGGTGCGATTCCTCGCGGAAAAGATTCCCGCGCAGTGCCAGGGCATCATTGACGCCGATCCATTCCTGCAGCCGACAAAGAAATATCCGGTGGGCATTTCGCCGGAAGATCAGCAACGCCTGACCAAGGCGATTACCGACGCCGTCAACACTGACGTCCTGCCGGCCTACAAAACATTCGCCGCTTTCATCAAGGCCGAATACGCTCCCCAGGGCCGTATGACGCTCTCGATCACTTCACTGGCAGACGGCCAGAAGCGCTACGAGAACGACATCTATGCCCGGACCACAACTCATATGACTGCCGACGAGATCCATCAACTCGGCCTACGAGAGATCGACCGCATCGAGGCCGAGATGACCGCGATCGCGAGGAAGGAGGGCTTTGCCGACCTCGCGGCTTTCCGGGCTTCGCTCAAGACCAACCCCAAATACAAGCCCACCTCGGCCGAGCAGATTCTCGACGACTATAGGCATTACATCGCACAGATGGAGCCGAAGCTGCCTGAGCTCTTCACTTTGCTTCCGAAGTCGCCGGTCACGGTCGAAGCCATTCCGGAATTCCAAGCGGCCGCCGCGACCCACTACGTAACGGGAACGCCAGACGGCAAGCGGCCCGGGAGGGTCGTCGTCGCCACTTCAAAGTTTGCTGAGCGCTCGCTGATCGACAACGAAGCTACCGCCTATCACGAAGGCGTTCCCGGACATCACATGCAACTTTCGGTTCAGCAACAGCTCGAGGGGTTGCCGAAGTTCCGTCTGCACGGTCTCTTCTTCAACGCGTATGGCGAAGGCTGGGCCCTCTATGCTGAGCAACTGGGCAAAGAGGTTGGCTTCTATCAGGATCCAGTGTCCGACTACGGACGGCTTTCCTCTGAACTCTTCCGCGCCGTCCGACTGGTTGTCGATACTGGGATTCATGCCAAAGGCTGGAGTCGCGACCAGGTGGTGGACTTCTTCCGCAAATCGGGTGCAGTGGATGAGCCGACGATTCAGTCTGAGACCGATCGCTACATCTCGTGGCCGGCGCAGGCACTCAGCTACAAGCTTGGTCAGCTCAAGTTCCGCGAACTCCGCGAGCGTGCCCAGAAGGAGTTGGGTCCGAAATTCGACCTTCGGAAGTTCCACGACGAGATGCTCAATGGAGGGACGTTGCCCCTCGACATGCTCGAAGCCCGCACCGACAAATGGATCGCAGAACAAAAAGCGAAATAACAAAGCCGTCAACCACGAAGGTCACGAAGTCTCTCGAAGGAAAATATGCAAGGTGATTCCTTCGTGAACCCTCGTGGCCTTCGTGGTTAGGCGTCTTCAGACGCTGCGGCCATAGCTGTGCTATCTTCAATGGCTTAGTATTCTTTGCCATCCTGCTCTCCATCTAAAGCATGGCCAGCGCGCCTGAAAGTACAAAACCGGCAGTAAAGGTCTTCGTCGCCACCACGGTGATGTTGACTTTCATCTCGTTCTGGCGGGCCTCCGCCATCGTTTTGTCAGACTTAGCTTCCTCCGCCTATTACGCGGGCGGTGACGCCGAGAAGGTCATCGGCAAGAGCGCGCCTTGGTTCATCCTGGCGGTCATGTTGTTCAGTTACGCCGTCCGGGCGTTGTACATCGAATCCAGCAGCATGTTCGTCCGAGGCGGCGTGTACCGCGTGGTCAAAGAGGCCATGGGTGGAACGCTGGCCAAGTTTTCGGTCTCGGCGTTGCTATTTGACTATGTGCTGACCGGTCCAATCAGTGCGGTGTCCGCTGGGCAATACCTGTCAGGATTCATCAAGGACCTTGGCCGGCAATACCTGCATCGCGACTTGAGCTTTTCCGACAACCACTTTGCCGCCGGCATGGCCGTGATCGTGGTTGTCTATTTCTGGTGGAAGAACACCCAAGGTATCCACGAATCGAGCCAGAAGGCCTTGCAGATTATGGCGATCACAACTGTGATGGTTGTGATTCTCATCATCTGGTGCACCATCACGGTCTTGCGGGCGCCAATCCAGTTGCCTCCCAGCCCGCTGCACGCCGGCGTGGTCCCGCTCAACAAAGAATCGCTAGGCTGGCTCAATGGCACTTTCTTCGGCCACTGGATCTGGATCATTGCGTTCGTTGGCTTCGGGCACTCCGTGCTCGCCATGAGCGGCGAAGAGACTCTGGCTCAGGTCAATCGGGAAATCGAACACCCGAAATTGAAGAATCTAGAAAAGACAGGGCTGGTAATCTTTATCTACAGCCTGCTGTTCACTTCGTTGGTGTCGTTCTTCGCGGTGATGATTATTCCGGACAATGTCCGTCCGGATTATTTCGCGAACCTCATCGGCGGCATCTCCATGTACCTGGTTGGGCCGACCACCATGAAGCTCTTGTTCCACGGCTTCGTTGTGCTGGTCGGTGTGTTAATTCTTGCGGGCGCGCAGAATACTTCCATCGTGGGCGCGAACGGGGTCTTGAATCGGGTGGCTGAAGATGGTGTGCTCACGAGTTGGTTTCAACGGCCGCACCACCGTTACGGCACCAGCTATCGCATTATCAACCTCATTGTTAGCCTGCAGTTGCTCACCATCGTGCTAAGCCGTGGCGACGTCTATCAGTTGGCCGCTCTATACGCCTTCGGCGTGATCTGGAGTTTCACGATGAAGTCGATGGCGGTGCTCGTGTTGCGTTTCACCGAGCCGGGCAACCGCGAGTGGAAAGTTCCGGGGAATCTGCACATCGGGAAAACAGAAATTCCTATGGGGCTTATCGTGATTTCCGCGGTGCTCTTCATGACCGCAATTGTGAATCTGTTCACAAAATATGAGGCGACTATTGCGGGCATCGTCTTTAGCGTAGTCTTCTTCACGATCTTCACCATCTCCGAGCATCATGTCGCCAGGGAACGGCACGGCAAGCCGGAGCAACTCGACCAGTTCCGGGTTTACGGCAATCAGGAACTGGGCAGCGGGGCCATGGGAGTGCGCCCCGGTAACATCCTGGTCGCAGTGCGTGATCCGCGCAATCTGTACTACTTGCGACATGTGCTCGGTCATACCCATACAGGCAAGCAGGACGTCGTGGTTATGAGTGCCCGTCTGTATCATCGCGAGCACAGTTTCAGCGGCAGCGCGGTCTTCGAGGCAAGCCAGGTGTTCGACCACTACGAGCAGGAGCTTTTCACCGCAGCCGTGGCCGTCGCCGAAAAAGAGGGCAAGCCCATCTCGCTGTTAGTGGTGCCCGCCACCGATGTCTTCGAAGCCATCATGGTGACGGCGCAGCGGCTCGATTCCAGTCGCGTGATTTGCGGGTTGTCCAACAAACTCACCGCCGACGAGCAGGCCAAACTCACCGGGGATGCGTGGGAGCGCCTGCCCGAACCGCGGCCCCGGTTGATTCTGGAAGTATGCGCTCCGGACGGAGCCATCCGCGAATTCGCCATCGGACCGCATGCGCCCCGCATGCGCCCGCAGGATGTTGAACTCATGCACCGGCTTTGGCTCAATATCACAGCCGACCCGAAGTATGCCGGCGCGCATCACTACCACATCGTCGCCCTGGCTCTGGAAGAGTTGCAGCGCGAGTTGAGCACCGAGCAGCGCGCGCAGCTGTTGCAAAAGCTGCAAAACGAGATGAACACTCCATCCCGGACGGATTCTGATTCATAAGGGGGGCCGCGTGCCCGTTTCGGGTATGTGTTCCGGATCGAGCTAAGAGAATTTCGGCGAGGTGTGCGCTTTGCCAGCCTTTCTGCAAAGAACAAAACTCTGACGTGAGGTGGTCTAAATTCGCGGCGGACCCTAAAACAAAAAAGGCCCCAGCCAAGTTCGCTGGGGCCCTTGCGAGAGAGTAAATCCAATCTAGCTGTGCAGTTCTTTCGCGCAGCAACTCTTCGCGGTTTTGTCGCTCTTCATTCCTGAGCAGCAGCCCTTCTCGCCGTCCTTGCCGCATTTGTCTCCACAGCACGAGGCTGCCATCTTGTCGTTGGTGCAGATGTCTCCGCAGCACGACGCCGCGGTCTTGTCTTTGCTGCAACTGTCTTTGCAGCACGCCGCCGCAGCTTTGTCCTTGTCGTTCTTCATGCAGGACATGACATGCTTTCCCTTGCCAGACTTCGCATCCACCCCTGCGCAGCACGAAGCCATTTCCTTGCCGCCCTTTGCCTGCATGTCATGATGCGCGCAGCAAGCGTGCGGATCCTTTGCGTCGGCCGCGGCCGTCTTGTCACAGCATGCGCATTTTGCTTTGTCCGTCGGAGCGGTGCTCTGCTGCGGAGTGGGTGGGGCGGTTTGAGTTGAGGTTTGGGCCCAGGACATGACCGTCAGGGCTAGGATCGCAGCGAGCATTTTGTGTTTCATGATTCGAATCTCCTTAGGAATTGTCTGATCTCATTTGCGGGCTCGCGCCCGAAGCAAAGCATGCAGACGTGAACCTGCCTGGCTGCCTGGATGAGGGATGCGCGTCTAAGCGCGAGGAGAAACTCAGATCCGCAGGACCGTGCTTCGCACGGAGTAAGCGTGGAAGACATTGCTGGAGG
>Ga0335079_10004716_pt1 | contig 15682 bp, 10 predicted proteins | sample Lox_Sample_33_FD_206719 | JGI IMG/M metagenome (GOLD analysis project Ga0335079, IMG submission 206719) | Soil microbial communities from Loxahatchee National Wildlife Refuge, Florida, United States - Lox_Sample_3.3 | ecosystem: Environmental > Terrestrial > Soil > Wetlands | place: USA... | reverse complement strand
GCTCGGCTGGCCGCTGGCGGGCCAGATGCGCACCCTGCAGCACGACCAGCTCGCGCACGTGTCGGTGGCCGGGTTCTTCCTCGTCCAGCTCATGTTCGGGCCGGCCATGCTGGTCGGCGCGTGCGGCCTGCTGGCGCTCCTTTTGGCGCCGGCGCTGCGGCCGTTCCGGCTGGTGGGGTGGACGTGCCTGTCGGTGTGGGTGGTGCTGATCGCGCTGCACGGCAAGGCCTACTACGTCGGCGCGACGTATCCGGTCCTGTTCGCCGCCGGCGCCGCCGCGCTCGAGCGGCTGCGCTCGCCGCGCCTCGGGGCGCATCTCCGCGGCTGGGCGGCCGGCCTCACCGCCGCGTACGGGGTGCTGGTCCTGCCGCTCGGCGTGCCGCTCCTGCCGCCCGCGGCGATGGAACGCTACGTCCACACCATCGGGGCCACCGAGGCGCTGCGCGACAACCAGGGACAGTACCTGCGGCTGCCGCAGGACTACGCGGACATGCTCGGCTGGCAGGACCGCGTGAGGGCGCTGGCCACGGCCTACGTCGCGCTCCCGCCGCTGGAGCGCGCGCAGGCGGTGATCATCGCCAACAACTTCGGCGAGGCGGGCGCCGCGGAGTTCTACGGGCCGAAGATCGGCCTGCCGCCGGTGGTGTGCGCGCAGGGGTCGTACTGGTTCTTCGGACCCGGCACGCGGCCCGGCGTCGTGGCGATCACCATCGGGGAGGGCCGCGAAGGCCTGCGACGGCTGTACGACTCCGTCGAGGTCGCGGGCCGCCTGACGAATCCGCTCACGGTGCGCGAGGAGCAGGTGCTGACGGTGTACGTGGCCCGGCGACCGAGGGAGACGCTGCAGGAGGTGTGGACGCGGGTGGCGGGGAGATACTGAAGGGTGAGAGGTGAGGGGTGAGAGGTGACTTCTCACAGTTTCAACGCAGATCAACCGCCTGCCTCACCACCAGCGCCCATCGCCCCGCCGTGACGACCGGCCCGAACCTCCCCGCCACCGCGATCTCCGTGACCTCTCCGCGCGTCGAGCGCGTGCTCCCCAGTCGCAGGGCGAGCCCAGCGTCGCCGGCGGCCCGAGGCCGCTCATCCGGGTACCACGCCCCGCCCCACTCGACGAACGGCGCGATCCCCAGGCCCACCAGGCCCAGGAAGTCGTTCGCCACGAGGAAGCGGTCCTCGGCGACCGCCCAGTAGCGCCGGGTTCCGGTGAAGGCGTGCGCCGGATAGGCCCGCGGCCCGTCCAGGTCGAGCCACAGATCGAACTCGGTGCCGGGCGCGATCCGCCGCGCCGCGCCGCCCTCCGCGTGCACCACCAGGGTCTGCCGCGGCAGCCGCTGCGTCGCCACCGTCATCGCGGCGTCGGCCCGCCCCGAGTCGAGGCCCGCCGCGCCGAGCACGCCGTCCGCATCGAGGTGCAGCCAGGCGAAGCCGTCCCGCCACGCGGTGCCCCACCGCGCGGCGACCGACGGCCCGACGCCGGCGCGGCCGGCGCGGTACCCGAATCCGGCCGGGGCCGCCCATGCGCCGACGAACAGCCGGCTCGAGACGTCCACGTCCTCGGGTCGGTCGTACTGGTCGAGGCTCCGTGCCACCACGAAGCGGCTGCGGCCCAGCTCGAGCCCGAGTCCGGCGGCGACGCTGAGCGAGTCGCCCGGCCGGCTCCCGCCGTAGCGCGCGAAGCTCTCGCGCCTGAGCTGCGCGAACGCGTCCAGGCGCACGTAGTCGTGATCGGTCGCCCGCAGCGCGACGCCGCCGGAGAGCGCGAGCCGCAGCGCCCGGCGCTCCAGGCTGTCGGCGAGGGCGCCGTCGCGGAAGCTGAGCACCCGGGTCGTCCCCGCCTCGCCGTTGGTCACCAGCGCCGCCGGCGCCGCCGTCTCGTAGAACGGGACGCCGTACGCCCAGTACGCCGCCCGGCCGTCGGACAGGTCGAGCAGCCACAGGTCGAGGCTCGCGCGCCGCAGCCCCAGGCCCGGCGAGTGCGTCAGCAGCTCCCACTCGCTGCGGTCGGGCGTCTTCTGGTACAGCGCCTGCACCGCGTTCGCCGTGCCCAGGGCGTTCTTCTCCACCACCCCGAGGTTCCAGGTCACCGAGCCCGCGGAGGAGGAGAACCCGCCCTGGGGCCGCGTGCTCCACCCGTCCGCCGTCGTGACCAGCAGGCCGAGCCGCCCGTCCACGCGGCCGGTGTCCAGCTCCACGTCGCGGAACACCCCGAGCCCCCGCAGCGCGCGGGCGCTCTCCACCGCCCGCGCGGAGTCGTAGCGGTCGCCCTGGTCGAGGAACAGCGCGCGGCGGATCACCCACGGCCGCGTCCTGACGTGCAGCGCGTCGCCCACGCGCGCCAGCAGGCCCGGGGCGTCGCCCAGCGGCTCGAAGATGTTGCGGTTCACGACGACGATGGTGTCGATGGTCTGCGCCGGCAGCCGGACCGCGAGGCCGCCCGCCAGCGCCGCGGCGGCCAGCAGCCGGCGGATCAAAGACCGGTCATGCCGGTCACCAGCAGACTGCGCGGCGCTCCTTCGTTCCGCTCCAGCACGTCCACGTACCGGGCCTGGAGCAGGTTGGAGACCTTGGCGAGGAAGACGACGCCCTTCACCCGCAGGCCGAGGCGGAGATCCACCAGGGTGATGTCGCCGCGGGGATCGAGCGGGTACAGGAGTACCTGCTCGAGCCGGCTGCGGTAGCGCACGTCCAGGCCGGCCAGTCCGCCCAGCAGGTCCACCGAGGCCGTGGCCGTGTGCCGGGAACGGTACGGCAGCGGCAGGCCGGTGGAGTCGTCGCGGGTGTCCAGGTACAGGTAGCTCAGGGTGAGGTCCACCCGCCGCGCGGCCACGCTCAGCTTCGCCGTCGCGTCCACGCCCCGCACCACCGCGCGCTCCACGTTCTGGAAGCTGAAGGCCAGGAGCTGCCCCGGCACCGCCGCCGGCCCGATGAGGTCGCGGTACCAGGACTGGAACGCCGCGCCGTCGAGCCACAGCCGGCCCAGGCTCGCCGTCCCGCCGATCTCCCCCGACCACGCGGTCTCGCCGTGGAGCGCCGGGTTCGGCAGCACCTGGACGCCCTGCTGGGCGGTCTTCACGAACTGCTCGATCGCGCTGGGCGCGCGATAGCCGCGGCCGAACGAGGCCCGCAGCGCGAGCGGCCCGTCGGGACTGAACGCGAGGCCGAGCTTCGGGTTCACCGTCTCCTCGGCCTTCCCGCCGTCCACGTGGTGGTAGTCGAACCGCAGGCCCGCGGTGGCGTGGAGCGAGGAGGCCAGCGCCCACTGCTCCTGGGCGTACGGCGCGCCGTCGGTGGTCCACTTCTTCCCGTAGTACGAGGAGCTGAGCGCCGTGCCGGCCACGTCGAGGCCGACCGTCACCGCGTGCTCCGAGCCCGGATTGAAGGTCAACAGCGTGTTGACGCCGGAGCGCGCGGCGTTGTGCCAGTTGTTGCTGTCGTGCATGTGGTCGCGCACCGCCGTGTACGTCAGCGACGGCTCGATCTGCAGCATCGCCTGGCTTCCGGCCAGCGCCGCGTACCGGCCGCCCACCAGCACGTGCACGTTGTGGTTCCAGTCGCCGAGCGCGGAATCGGGGACCTGGTAGGGCTGCGCGGGCGACAGCCAGCTGCTGAACTGCCCCGCGTCCAGGTCCGACAGCACGAGGTAGCCGTCCCAGGGGTGGGTGCTGCCCGGCATCGACGCGACCTTGGCCCGGAGCAGCCACCGGGTAAACTCGCCGTTCTGGTGGAAGCCGTCGGACTGCTCCGCCCCCAGCGCCAGCCGGACCCCCACCGCGCCGACCTGCCGCGAGTGCTGGACGTCCAGCCCGTAGTAGTCCGGCCGGGCGGCACCGTAGCGGAACGCGCTGGGCAGGTCGTACAGGCCGTAATGCACCTTCAGCGCGCTCGCGGGCCGTCCGTCGATCGGGGTGGTGATGAGGTTCACCACGCCGCCCATGGCCGAGCTGCCGTACAGGGCCGACTGGCTGCCCTTGACCACCTCGACCCGGTCGAGGTCGAGGATGGGCAGCGCCTCGTAGTCGATCTCCCCGCCGTCGCCGGTGAGGACCGGGTGGCCGTCGAGCAGCATCAGGACACGGCTGCCGACGCCCTCCGACACGCCCGACGCCCCGCGCAGATCCACCTCGCCGTGGTTCATGTCGACGCCGGGGACGAACGGCAGCGCGTCCTGCACCTCGACCGCGCTGTGCGCGAAGATGTCGGTCCGGTCCTGGATGGCGACGCTCACCGGCGACTCGCCCAGCTTCTGGGCGCTGCCCGTGGCGGTGACGTTGATCCCGGAGAGCTGCAGGGCCACGGCGTCGAGGGCCACCCGCAGCTGGAGGGTGTCGCCCGCCGCCACCACGACGTCGGCCAGGACCGCGGGGGCGTAGCCCAGGGACAGCACCCGCAGGGTGTAGCGGCCGGGGGCGACGCTGGCCAGCGCGAACGCGCCCTGCTCGTCGGTCGTCGTGGCGAGCGGGGTGCCCAGCAGCAGCACGTGCGCGCCCGCGATCACGCTGTCGCTCCCGCGGTCGGTCACGACGCCGTGGATGTCGCCCGGCGCCGGCGGCTGCTGCGCCGCCAGGCGCGGCGCCGCCGCCGCGAGTGCCGCGAATACGGCCGCGAGGACGGCGTGGCGTGCGGCCATCAGGCTACGACGTCTTGGTCCAGACCACCGTGGCCGACTGGCCGCCGACGCTGCCCAGGAGCGTGAGCGTCGTGCCGACCAGGGAGAAGGTGCCGACGAACTGCTCGTTCCCGATCACCGAGTTCTCGCTGATGCACGACGTCCCCGTGATGGCGTAGGTGCCGCTGTCGTCCTGGGTCAGGAGCCCCGCGAGGTTGGCCCCGTAGGTGGCGGCGTGGAGCCGCAACGCTCCCGTCTCCGCCGGCGGCGTGAGGGCGGCGGCCGCGCCGAGCTGGAAGGACTGCAGCGCATACGTGCCCGCCAGCGACGGCGGCGTGCCGCTGCCGCAGCCGGACTCGCTGGTGGACTTGCAGGCGAACACGAAGGCGCCGGCCGAGACGGCGGCGGCAGCCAACCAGACCTTCACACGCATCGTGCCTCCTCGAGCGAAAGGAACGTGGACCCGAACGGCAGGGGGCCGGCCAAGCACACCCGCCGGGCCCGGCGGCCGCCACGACGGTGCCGCCCGACGCCGGCTAGTTCTTGATCCAGACCCAGTCGACCACGTGGGTGCCGTCGTTGCCGTTCTCGCGGAGCGTCGTGACGTTCGACACCGTGGTCACCCGGATCGAGCCGCTGAAGTGCGTGGTGTCGATGCTGGACGTGAGGATGACGCAGGTCGCGCCCACGAACTGGTACGACCCCGTCTCGAAGACCGACTGGGTCGGCGGCGTGCCCGTCGACAGGGTCATGCTGTACTGGTAGGTGGACGCGGTCATCTGCAGCAGGCCGCTGGACTGCGGCGAGGACCACGTCTGCGACCCGAGGGTGTAGGTGGACAGCAGGTAGCTGCCCGACAGGTCGGGAGGGGTGCCCTTGCCGCAGTTGTTGCCGTTGGTCGGCGTGGAGCTGCATGCCGCGATCCCGAGCGCCACCGCGCTCAGAGCGGCTGCGGCCAGGGTGTACATGGAGCGCATCGCGCCTCCGGAGTGACGGACCGCCAGGCGACCAGGATGGTCACACCATCCAACGATATGCGTCGCGGGCGGGCTCCGCCACGCCCCCGGCGCCCTGGCCGCGCCGCCCGGCGCCCGCTAAGCTACGAGGTTCCCACCCGCCACCGGAGCACCCATGGCGATGGTCGACCTGCTGATTCCCGAGTTCGACGAGGAGATGGCCGCCACGCGGCGCATGCTCGAGCGCGTGCCCGACGGCCAGGCGTCCTGGCAGCCGCACGCCAAGTCCATGACGCTCGGCCGCCTGGCCACCCACATCGCGGAGGTCCCGGGCTGGGTCACGCGCTCGCTCCGCACGGACGAGCACGACTTCGCGCCTCCCGGCGGGCCGCCGTTCCAGCCGCGCGCGCTGGGCAGCACGGCCGAGATCCTCCAGCTGTTCGACCAGAACGTGGCGGAGGCGCGCCGGGCGCTGGCGGCGGCGCCGGACGCCGAGTTCGCCAGACCGTGGACCTTCAAGCGCGGAGGGCAGGTCATCTGGACCCGCCCGAAGCACGACGTGTTCCGCCGCATGGCCATGAGCCACATGGTGCACCACCGCGCGCAGCTCGGCGTCTACCTCCGCCTCCGGGAGGTCGCCATCCCGGGCATGTACGGCCCCTCGGCGGACGAGCAGCCGCCGCGACGCTGAGCGCGGCGCGGCCACCGGCGATCCTGAACGGAGCGAACGGCACGATGGAGACGCGGAAGCTCGGGAGTCAGGGGCTGACGGTGTCGGCCCTGGGGCTCGGCTGCATGGGGATGTCGGAGTTCTACGCCGGCCGCGACGACGCCGAGTCGGTCGCCACCATCCACCGCGCGATCGAGCTGGGCTGCACCTACCTCGACACGGCCGACGTCTACGGCCCGTGGACCAACGAGGAGCTGGTGGGGCGCGCGATCAGGGGCCGCCGCGACCAGGTGGTGCTGGCCACCAAGTTCGGGAACCTGCGGGGGCCCGACAAATCGTGGGCCGGGGTGAACGGCCGGCCCGAGTACGTGAAGCAGGCGTGCGACGCCTCGCTGCGGCGGCTCGGCGTGGACTACGTGGATCTCTACCAGCAGCACCGCGTGGACCGCACCGTCCCGATCGAGGACACGGTCGGCGCGATGGCCGGCCTGGTCGCCGCCGGCAAGGTGCGCTATCTCGGGCTCTCGGAAGCCTCGGCGGCGACGATCCGCCGTGCGCATCGCACCCACCCGATCACGTCGGTCCAGACCGAGTACTCGCTGTGGAGCCGCGACCCGGAGGCCGAGATCCTCCCGACCTGCCGCGAGCTGGGGATCGGCTTCGTCGCGTACAGCCCGCTGGGCCGGGGCTTCCTGACCGGGCGGTTCCGCGCCGCGGCCGACCTCGCCGCCGACGACTACCGCCGCGTCCACCCCCGCTTCCAGAGCGGGAACCTGGAGAAGAACCAGGAGCTGGTGCGCCGCGTCGAGGCGCTCGCGGCCGCGAAGCGGTGCACGCCCAGCCAGCTCGCGCTGGCCTGGCTGCTGGCCAAGGGCCCGGACATCGTCCCGATCCCCGGCACCAAGCGGCGGACGTACCTCGAGGAGAACCTGGGCGCCGTGCAGGTCGCGCTCGGCGCCGCGGACGTCGCCCGCATCGAGACGGCGCTGCCGGCGGATCTCGCCGCCGGCCCGCGCTACAACGATCAGGCGATGCGCTCGATCAACGGCTGAGGCCGCCGGGGCCGGCGGCTAGGAGCCCGCGGACGGGGCCCCCGCGGCCGGCAGGCCGACCGTGAAGACGGTGCGCCCCGGCCGCGACTCCACCTCGATGGTCCCGTTGTTCCGGCTCACCAGCCGGCGCACGATGTCGAGCCCCAGGCCCGTGCCCTCGCCGACCGGCTTGGTGGTGAAGAACGGATCGAAGATGCTCCCGCGAATGGACTCCGGAATGCCGGGGCCGTCGTCGGCGACCCGCACCACCACCCTCCCGGCTTCCCGCTTCACGCTCACGTCCAGCCGGCCCCCCGGGTTCACGGCGTCGAGCGCGTTGTCGATCAGGTTCACCCACACCTGGTTCAGCTCGCCGCCGTAGCCTTCCACCCGGGGCAGATCCGGCTCGACCGCGACCTCGACGGTCGCGGACTTCCGCTTGACCTTGCTGCGCAGCACCGTGAGGGTGTCCGCCAGGCCCCGCTCGACGTCGATCGGCTGGGCGACCGTCTCGCGGTCCATCTGGGTGAAGCCCTTCACCGCCGCGACGATCTCGTGGATGCGCGAGGCGGCCGCTTCGATCTCCCGCGCCAGGGTGCGGGCCGCGCAGCCATAGGCCACCCAGCGCAGCGCCCCGTCGAGGAGCGGGCCGTCCAGCGACCGCGCCAGCTCGTCGAGCGCCGGGATCGTGACCGCCGTGTCGGCGAGCGGGCCGGCCACCGCGCCGTCGGCGCCGTGGGACTGCACCCAGTCGGCGATCGCGTCCGCGCGGTCGGCCTCCTCGATCGGCGAATGGGCCCCGGACCGGCGCCGGGCCAGACACGCGTCGCGCACCGCTTCCACCGCCGCTCGCTGCGCCGGGGTGAGGCCGGCCGCGCCCAGCGCCCGCGACGCGGCGTCGGACGCGCTCAAACCCTCGGACAGCGACTTCGCCGCGCGGATCACCGCGGAGGCGGGGTTGTTCAGCTCGTGCGCCAGGCCCGCCGCCAGCTTTCCCAGCGACTTCATCTTCTCGTCGTGCAGGTCGCTGCTGGTGAAGTGGCGCGCGCGGTCGAGCATCACGTGCACCAGCGCCGCGGTGACCTCGGGGCACTCCCGCATCATCTCGGGGAAGTGCTCCCGGTAGACGGTGAGCACCTCCGAGCGCTCCTCGAAGATCACGTCGCCCGGACTGGCCTTCATGCGGGAGTAGGGCAGCAGGCCCGACACGTCGCCGCCGCGCCACTCCATCACCTTGTGCCGCCCTTCCCCGCGGTCCACGTAGATCGCGAGGTGCCCGGAGAGGATGGCGTGCACCCCTTCCACCGCGCGGTAGACCGTCCCGTCCGCCTCCCCAGCCGCGACGAATCGCGCGCTCTTCTCGAACCGCCGCACGATCCCGTGCGCGGCCAGCCAGGCCAGCTCCTGCTCCGGGACGCCCCCGAGGGTGCGGTGCGCCTTGAGGCGCCGCACGATCTCGGCGGGCGGGACGTCCACCCGCTCGAACGGCCCGCTGCCCGGCCGGCTCACACCGTCTCCAGGTACTTGTGCACCATGCCGACGGCGGAGGAGCCCTCTCCCACGGCCGCCGCCACGCGCTTGCTCGAGCCATGGCGCACGTCGCCCGCGGCGAAGACGCCCGGCAAACTGGTCTCGAGCAGGAACGGGTCGCGCTCGAGCGGCCACGACGGCGGCCGCTTGCCGTCGGTCACGAGGTCGGGGCCGGTGAGGATGAAGCCGCCGGGATCGCGCTCCAGCAGGCCGGCCGCGAGGTCGGAGCGCGGGGTCGAGCCGATGAAGATGAACATCGCCGCCGCCTCGAGCCGGCGCGCGGCGCGCGCGGACCCGGTGACGACGTCGGCCGCCTCGAGCCGGTCCGTCCCGTGGACCGCCGTGACCTCGCACTCGGGGAGCACCTCGATGATGGGCGTGTCGGCGATCCGGTCCTGCAGGTACTGGGACATGCCCGCGGCGAGCGAGGCGCCCCGGATGAGCATCGTGACCTTGCGGGCGTGGCGGGCGAAGCTCAGCGCCGCCTGGCCCGCCGAGTTCGCGCCCCCGACGACCAGGACGTCCTGGCCGCGGACCGACCCCGCCTCGGTCAGCGCGGCGCCGTAGAACACGCCGGCGCCGGTCAGCGCCTCGATCCCCGGCACCTCGAGGCGGCGCACCTGCATCCCGCAGGAGAGGAGCAGCGCGTAGCAGGCCAGCTCGCCGCCGTCGTCCAGGGTCGCGACGCGGTACGGCCCGTCGACGCGGAGCTTCGTCACCTCGCGCGCCGTCAGCACCTCGGCGCCGAACCGCTTGGCCTGCGCCGTCGCGCGCCGGGCCAGGTCCGCCCCCGACAGCCCGCTCGGGAAGCCGAGGTAGTTCTCGATCGCCGCACTGGTGCCGGCCTGGCCACCGGGCGTCTCGCGCTCGATCAGCACCGTCCTGAGACCCTCCGACCCGCCGTAGACCGCCGCCGCCAGCCCGGTCGGGCCGCCGCCGACGATCAGCAGATCGTAGAACGGGCGGCTCGCGGTGGTCGCGAAGCCCACCTTCTCGGCGAGGGCCCGCGTGCTCGGCTCCACCAGCGCCGCGCCGTCGGGGAAGAAGACCACCGGCAGGCGCTTGAGGCCGGGGCTCAGCGCCTCCACCTGCGCGCGCGCGGCGGCGTCGCGCTCCACGTCGATCCACTGGTACGGCGTCTGGCTGCGGGACAGGAAGTCCTTCACCTCGTGACTCCTGGGCGACCACAGCGAGCCCGCCACCCGGATGCCCTCGAACGGCGGCCGGAACGACGCGAACCAGTCGTCGAGCAGGTCGTCCAGGACCGGGTAGAGTCGCTCGGCCGGGGGGTCCCACGGCTTCATGAGGTAGTGGTCGAGCTGGACCTGGTTGATGCCGGCGATCGCGACGTCGGTGTCCGCGTACGCCGTCAGCAGCACCTTGCGGGCGTCCGGGTAGAGTCGCCGCGCCTCGATCAGGAACTCCGTGCCGCTCATCTGCGGCATGCGCGCATCCACCAGGAACAGCGCGACGGCGGCGTTGCGCTGCTTGAGCTGGCGGACGGCGTCCAGCGCCTGGGCGCCGGAGCCGGCCTTCAGGATCCGGTACCGGCCCGCGTAGTGGCTGCGCAGGTCGCGCTCGACCGCGTTCAGCACCTCCGGCTCGTCGTCCACCGCGAGGATGGCCGGCTTGGTCATCGCGCGTCCACTCGCACGGCGGTCACGCCGGGGCGAAGCGGCCGCACCGGGCGCGGCACGGCACCGTCCTGAGGGAGCAGTCGTTCATGTCGGGATGGCGGAAAGTGGGGTGCGCCGGCCGATTGTCAAGTCGGCGCCGCGTCCCGGCGTCCGCCGTGCCGACTCGACGGAGCTAGGGCGGCAACGCGGCCGGCCCGTCCGCCGTGCCGACTCGACGCAGCTAGCGCGGCGACGCGGCCGGCCCGCCCGCCGGCGGCTCGCTGGCCAGGCGCCGCTCCACCTCCCGGTTCATCGCCTCGAGGCCCTGCCTGGCCATCAGCTGGCCGACCGACTCCAGCAGCCGGTGCCCGAGGGCGGCGGCCGGCCCACCCACCTGGAAGTCGGCACGGTAGCGCAGCACCACCCCCGCCCCGTCGGGCGAGAGCTGCACGGCCACGCTGCCCCGGAGTGACGCGAGCCGGCCTCCGCCGGCGACGTGCATCGTGTAGCGCTCCGGCGCCGCCACGTCGGTCAGGGTCACCACCACGTCGAACTCCGCGACCAGCGGCCCGAGGCCCAGCCGCATCTTGCCCTCGTACCGCTCCGGAGCGACGCGCCGCATGTCCCGCGTGCCCGGCGTCGTCTTGGCGATGACGTCGGGGTCCTGCAGCGCCTCCCATACCGCCTCGCGCGAGGCGCGAAACGCGTGCGTGCCTTCGAGGATCACGCCGTCTTCCTGCACCCCGGACCCCGAACCCGGAGCCCCGCGGGTGCGGGGAGGCGGGACCGGATCACGGCAGCACCGGCAGCACGAGGTGCGAGGCGAGGTCCGCGGAGCGGTACACCCGCTGGGTCGTGGCCCGGAAGTCGGCGTCCTTCGCGCGGTAGATGTCCTCGAACCGGCCCGGATTCCGGTCGATCATCGGGAACCAGGTGCTCTGCACCTGCACCATCAACCGGTGGCCCGGCCGGAAGGTGTGGTACACGTCGTTCATCGTGAACCGCACCGCGGTCGGCGCGCCGGGCCGGAACGGCTCCGGCCTGGCCGTGCTGTTGCGGAACTTCCCGCGCATCACGTCGCCCCGGACCAGCATCTGGTAGCCGCCGAGCTTGGCCGCGGCGCTCGGCCGCCCGAACGCGAACATCTCGTCGTGCCCGTAGTCGTCGGGGAACACGTCGATCAGCTTCACCACGAAGTCCTGGTCGGTCCCGGTCGTGGAGACCGTCAGGTCCACGCCGATCGGGCCCGCCACGGTGAGCGCGGTGTCGAGGGGCGGCGTCTGCCAGACGAGGACGTCGGGCCGGCGCGCGGCGAAGCGCTGGTCCCCGACCATGAAGCCCGGGTCGTACCACTGGGTGATCTCGTCCGTGTACGGCACGGGCTTCGCGGGATCGCTCACGTACTGGTCGAACAGTGCGCGGCCGCGGGCCCGCGGCGGCTGGAACGACGCCGCGCCCTGCGCGTGCAGGTACAGGTTCCGCGCCTCGGTCGCGGGCGGCCACGCGTCCACGAAGCGCCACGCGTTGCGGCCGGTCTCGAACACCGCGGCCTCGTACTTCCGCGGCGCCGGCTGCGAATCGAGCAGGTAGTAGTTGAAGAACGGAATCTCGATGCTGTCCGAGTAGAACCGCGACGTGGCCGAGCCCCAGGCCATGTCGCCCAGCGAGTCGCCCGGCACGACGTTCCACTGCCCGTGGTGCCAGGGTCCCATCACCAGCCGGTTCTCGGCGCCGGGGCTCTGCCGCTCGGCCGCCGCGTAGGCGTGCAGCGCGCCCCACAGGTTCTCCGTGTCGAACCAGCCGCCCACCCACAGCATGGCGGGCTTGAGATTGCGGAGGTGCGGCCGGCCGCTCCGCGCCGCCCAGAAGGCGTCCCACGTCGGATGCGCCACGATCGAATCCCAGAACGCGACGCTGTCGTGGTACAGGCGCGCGTTGAGGTGGCTGAGCGCGCCGAGCCGCATCGCCCATTCGTAGCCGTCGGGGGTGCCGGGACCGGCCACCTCGGGACCCCGGCTGGTCGGCTGCGGGCGCGGCCGCCCGAAGTAGTTGAAGAAGAAGGAGTGCTGCTCCAGCAGTGCGCCGTTGTGGAAGAAGTCGTCGCCGCCCATCCACTCGGTCACCGGCGCCTGCGGCGAGACCACCTTCACCGCCGGATGCGCGTCGATGGCCGCCATCTCGGCGTAGAAGCCCGGGTACGACGTGCCGCGCACGCCCACGCGCCCGTTGTTGCCCGCGACGTTCTTGACCAGCCAGTCCACGGTGTCCCAGGTGTCCGTGGTCTCGTCCACGTCGTGGCTGGTCCGGTGCTCCACCACCGGCCGCACGTCCATGAACTCCCCCTCGCTCATCCACTGCCCGCGCACGTCCTGGTTGACCAGGATCATCCCCTCGTGCGCGTAGGCGTTGGGGATGTAGCTCAGCAGGCGCGGGAACCGGTCGGCGCCGTAGGGGCCGGAGCTGTAGGGCGTGCGGGTCATCACGAACGGATGGGTGCGCGTGGTGTCCTTCGGCACGTAGATGGCCGTGAACAGCCGCACCCCGTCCCGCATCGGGATCATCACCTCGCGCTTGGTGTAGGTGGCGCGGAACCAGCCGGTGTCGGGAGCGGGCGGGGCCGCCTGCGCGGCCAGGGGCGCGGGCGCGAGCCCGAGGGCGAGCAGGAGCGGCAGGACGAGACGCGGCATGGGGCCTCCGAGGGTTCGGCTCAATGTACGGCGCGGGGCCGCCTACGGAAGGCGGCCCCGATGAAGCCGAGAGTCAGGGGTTGGGGGTTGGACCCCAACCCCCAATCCCCAGCTTCTCACGGATTCAGCCAGTACGACCACTTCACCAAAAAGGTGTTCAGCGGGCGGACCCGGAACAGGTCGCGCAGGTCGCCGCTGTACCCGTTGGTGCCCTCCGCCCCCGCGTAGCCCTGGCGTCCCTCGTTCCACACCAGGAACAGCGTGGAGCCGGGCCGGTACTCCCAGCGGAATACGACGTTCGACTGGAACGCCTTGTAGTTGAACCCCGGGTCGGCCGTGGCCAGCGCCGGCCCCGTGAACGGCTGGTAGCGATCGTCGTAGCGCGCCGCCTGCGGCGTGCCCGACAGTTGGCGCACGTTGCTCCAGGTGCCCTTGGAGATGAACGGCTGCGCGTAGACCTGCAGCGACGTCGTCGCGGTGAACGTGTAGTTGAGGCGCAGCGTCACCGTGCTGGTGGTCTGCGCGAGGTGCGCGAAGGTGTACCGGTTCACCCCGCCCGAGTCGGGATAGAGCCCGAACCACTGGATGTCGTTGTGGCTGCGGCTGAAGTGCGTCGCGATCGAGCCGTTGAGGCGCGACGCCACCTTGAAGTCCACCTCGGGGCCGAAATCGAGGCTGTGCGAGTGGCCCGCATCGCCCGCCGCGTAGTTGATGGACAGCATCGGCACCACGGGCCGCCGGTCGTCGCCCGTGACGTACACCCAGGGCGCCACGTAGGGGCTGACGCGAAACGCCGGACCGCCGCGCGCACTGCGGTCGTCGTATGTCCCGCCGATCTGCCCGACGGTGCCGCCGGCGTTGACCCCCCAGTGGTTGCGGAGCGTGACGTGCGCGTTGCTGTTGAACGCGCGCTCCTGCGGCAGCCCCGCCGTGGTCCAGTACTGCCACCAGTTGAAGTTCCACTGGAACGACTGGTACAGCGGCCGCAGCTTGCGGTCGTAGAAACCCACCCAGGTGCTCCACGACTGCTGGTCGGCGCGCTGCAGGTAGCCCAGGTCGTTGATCTCGAAGCCCGCCGAGCGGCGCTGGTAGCTGGTCTCGAAGTTGACGTGCGCGCCCGCCACCTTGCCGAGCTTCAGCTCCTCGGCGTCGCCGCCGAGGACGGTGCTCAGGGTCGCGACCGCGCGGCCGCCCGTGGTGTCGAGCGGGAGCCCCGAGCCGGGACGCTGGTAGTAGTGGACCGCATCGGTCTCGATGCCGGCGATGGCCGAGGCGCTCCCCGCCACCCGGCTGGCGTCGAGCGATCCCGACACCTCGTAGGTGTTGCTGGCGAACCGGTGCCGGAAGTCCACGGCGCCGACGTACGCATCGCGCCCCAGGTACGGCGCGCTGAACCCGTCGAGCGCGCGGTTCACGGCGGTCAGCATCAGGCCCACGCCGCTGCCGCCGTCGCGGGAGTCGCGACGGAGCCGCAGCGCCGCGTAGTTCGTCGCCGGCTCGGTCGTCGCGAGCAGGGTGTCGAACTGCCGGGTCGCGCGGTCGGTGACCGCGTCCATGAAGCCGATCGCCACGCCGCCCGGCAGCCGGCCGGTGAGCTTCGCCGCGCCGAGGATCGTGGTCGGCTGCTGCAGACCGTCCGCCCCGTACAGCCCGCCCAGCTGCGGCGTGCGGCCGATGCGCCGGCTGTAGTACAGGCCCTCGCTGTTGCAGTTGACGTCGTTGCAGTTCACGTCGAACCGGAACAGGCCGCGGCCCGCCACGAAGAACGGCCGCCGCTCGTCGTAGAAGGTCTCGTACGCGGTGAGGTTCAGCACCGACGGGTCGGCTTCGACCTGCCCGAAGTCCGGGTTCACGGTCGCGTCGAGCGTCAGGTTCGACGCCACCCGGTACTTGAGGTCGGCGCCCACCGAGGCGTGCGAGGCGCGCGTCCAGCCCGCGTCGGGACCGTCGGACGCGTTCTTCGCGACCACGTACGGCGCCGCCTCGAGCCGCCGCGGGGCCGCCAGGTCGTCGAGGCCCGTCAGCTCGCCGAACTGCACCACCATGCCGGCCTTCGCCTGGCTGATCTGCGGCCACGCGGTGCGCTCGCTGTAGCGGTAGATGTCGCGGATCACCAGCAGCCCGAAGGTGTGGCTCCGCTGCGACCCGTAGCGCAGCTGCGACAGCGGGATCCGGAACTCGGCCGTCCAGCCCAGCGAGTCGATCCGCGTCGCCACGTCCCACACCGCGTCCCACGCGCCGTCCTCGCGGTCGTCGTAGATGGCCTGGTCCATCTTCACCCCGGAGGGCGTGACGAAGAACTCGAAGCCGTTGCGGCGGTCGTGGTAGGAGTCCACCAGGATGCCGACGTGGTCGCAGGGCGGCCAGGCGTCGCGCCGGTCCAGCAGCCGCACGATGCTGTCGGGATGCGGATCGTAGGCGCGCACGAACACGTACAGGTTCGCGGCGTCGTAGGCCACCTTCGCCACGGTGGGGAACCGCGAGTCCTTCCCCTCCGTCGGCTGCCATTCCTTGAACTGCGTGATCGCCGGCGCGAGCTGCCACACCGCGTCGTCGTCCTTCCCGTCGATCACGGGCGGCCGC
>Ga0335079_10004715_pt1 | contig 15685 bp, 11 predicted proteins | sample Lox_Sample_33_FD_206719 | JGI IMG/M metagenome (GOLD analysis project Ga0335079, IMG submission 206719) | Soil microbial communities from Loxahatchee National Wildlife Refuge, Florida, United States - Lox_Sample_3.3 | ecosystem: Environmental > Terrestrial > Soil > Wetlands | place: USA... | reverse complement strand
CCCGAGAAATACTCCACCGGTGGCCATGACTTTGAGCGCGAGGTTGCCGGCTTCGGCCCCGTAAATCGAGACGAAGAGATCGAGCGCCTGCTCGCACAGACCACAGCGGCCGTCCATCGCTGCCTTTGAGATTGCAGCCGCGGGATCGGAGGTTGCCATCTCGTCGGTGAGCCACTTGGCTTCTTTTCCACGGCCAGTGTCGCGCAGGAAGTGAAATACGTTAACCAGTCCGGGCCCCGAGATGATGCGTTCGCAGCTGACATGGCCGAAGCGGCCGAGCAAATAGCGGAGCAGGTCGATCTCCAGCTCATTGCGCGGAGAAAAGTCTGCGTGACCGCCCTCGGAGGCGAACACATGATGCTGCTTGCCGTCCCAGTACATGCCGGCTTCGCCGAGTCCGGTGCCGGCGGCGATTACGGCCTGATTGCCGACGGGCGTGCTCTTGATCTTGTTCAAAGGGACAACATCGGCGGCGGAGAGCGCGCCGATGCCCCACGCATTGGCTTCGAGGTCGTTGATCAGCGAAGCGCAGTCCACATGCAGTTCCTGCGCCAACCGCTTGGCGTCAACGATCCAGGGCAGGTTCGACGCTTCGACGCGGCCATTGCGAACCGGCCCAGCGACGCCCAGGCAGACTGAGGTTGGCTGACGATTTTCGTCGCTGACAAAGCGGACAACGATCTCGTCGAGGCCGGCATGGCCGCGGCTGGAAAAGACCGACTCCGAGATCAGCTCAAAGTGTCCGTCGATTGCATCGAAAAATGCGAGCCTTGTGTGGGTCCCACCGATATCGCCCGCCAGGATCATTTCTCGAAGTTCCTCCAGCGCCGGCCGTCGCGCTCGAGCAGTTCATCTGCTTCTTTCGGTCCCCAGGTTCCGGCCGGATAGTTGGGGAAATTACGCGGAGGGAGGGCTTTCCAAACATCAAGCACGGGGCTGACGACGCACCAGCCAGCTTCCACCATGTCGGCGCGCTGGAACAGCGTTGCGTCACCGATCATGCAGTCATGCAGCAGGCGCTCGTAGCCGGTGCTGGGCTGCTGGCCGAAATAATCGGCATACTCGAAATTCATGTCCACCGGGCCGAGGCGCATCTGCGGGCCGGGAACCTTTGCCGCGAAACGCAGTGAGATGCCTTCTTCCGGCTGAATGTGCATGACCAGCTGATTGGGCATGAGATTTTCCACCGGAGTGTCGCGGAAGAGAACGAAGGGCGCACGGCGGAACTGGATCACCACATGGGTATTGCGCGATGGCAGGCGCTTGCCCGTGCGCAGATAGAAGGGAACGTCGGCCCAGCGCCAGTTGTCGATCATCAGCTTCATGGCGACGAAGGTTTCGGTGCGTGAGTCGCGGGGAACGTCCTCTTCCTGGCGATAACCGGGGACCCGGTGGCCGTCCGGGGTCGTGCCCTCGCCATACTGCCCGCGAACTGTGCGGGTGAGAACCTCTTCGGAACTCATAGGCTGGATAGCATGGAGGATTTTTGCCTGTTCATCGCGCACGGCGTCGGCGCGGAATGAGATGGGCGGCTCCATGCTGGTCAGGCTGATGAGCTGCATAATGTGGTTGGGCACCATGTCGCGCAGCGCGCCGGCGGTATCGTAGTAGCTGCCGCGCCCTTCCACCCCGACGGTCTCTCCTACCGAGATTTGCACATGATCGATATAGCGGCGGTTCCAGACCGGCTCGAAGATGCCGTTGGCAAAGCGGAACGCCAAAATATTCTGGACGGTTTCTTTCCCCAGGTAGTGATCGATCCGGTAGATCTGGTTTTCGTTCGCGACCCTGAGCAGTTGCTGGTTGAGGGCGCGGGCGGACTCGAGGTCATGGCCAAAGGGTTTCTCGATGATCACGCGCCGCCAGTGGTGCCCGTCCTCCTGCATCAATCCGGCGCCGGCCAAGTGCTCGACGACCGGACCGAAATAGTTGGGAGCGGTGGCTAGGTAGAAAAAATAATTCTCGTGGGTGGTGTGGTCCTGGTTGACCTTGGCCAGCATATCCCGCAGCTGCGAATAGAGGCCCGCGTCTGCGAAGTCGCCCTGCAGATAGTGCAGCCGGCGAACGAACCATTCCCAGATATCCGGTTCAATTTCGCTGGTCGCGTATTCCTTTATCTCCGACGAGATCTTTTCGCGGAACTGGTCGGTGCTCATCGAGCTGCGGGCTATGCCGACAATGGCGAACTCACGGGACAGTAACTGCGACTTCGCCAGGTTGTAGAGGGCGGGGAACAACTTGCGCCGGGTGAGGTCTCCGGCAGCGCCGAAGATCACCATGACGCAGGGATCTGCGGGTTTACCGATGGGCGCCGCCGTGGCGGGCATGGTTTCTGTCAAAGCCATCTGTTCCTCAATTCTTCTCTTACCGAGGAAAGTCTTGTCTAGCAGATTTCCGGTTACGCTGTCTTCTTTACTGCCGTAGGTTCCATGTGACCGCCGAACTTTTGCCGCATGGCGGAAAGCATTTTCTCGGCGAAGGTGTGCTCCTGCCGGGAACGGAAGCGCACGAACAAAGCCGCGGTCAGCACGTCGGCAGGGACCGCTTCTTCGATGGCCGCCTGAATCGTCCAGCGTCCTTCCCCGGAGTCCTGAACAAATCCGCTGTATTCCGAGAGCGTGGGATTCTCAGCCAAAGCCATGGCGGTCAGGTCGAGCAGCCACGAACTCACCACGCTGCCGCGCCGCCAAACTTCGGCAATGTCGGCGAGATTCAGATCGTAACGATGAGCTTCGGGGAGTTCTCTGCTGGTGGCATTGCGGAAGATATCGAAGCCCTCGGCGTATGCCTGCATCAGGCCATACTCGATGCCGTTGTGCACCATCTTGACGAAGTGTCCGGCGCCAGAGGGTCCGCAATAGATGTAGCCATCCTCGGCGGTGCCGGAAAGCTTTTCCCGTCCGGGAGTGCGGGGAATATCGCCCCGCCCCGGGGCCAGCGTCTGGAAAATCGGATCGAGGTGTTGGACGGCTTCCTTCGGTCCGCCGATCATCATGCAGTAACCGCGGTCGAGGCCCCAGACCCCCCCGCTGGTGCCAACGTCGACATAGTGAATGCCCTGGTCCTTGAGTTGCTGGGAGCGGCGTACGTCATCTTTGAAATAGGAATTGCCGCCGTCGATCAGGATGTCGCCGGACCGCATACGCTGGGCGAGCGCTTGCACCGTCTGCTCAGTCGGGCCGCCGGCCGGTACCATCAGCCAGGCCACGCGCGGCTTGCCCAACTTGCCAACGAAATCATCCAGCGATGCGGAACCCACCGCGCCTTCGCCGGCGATTTGTTTCACGGCATCGGTGCTCAAGTCGGAGACGACTACTTCATGCCCCCCCCGCATCAGGCGGCGCGTCATGTTGGCGCCCATCCTTCCGAGTCCCACCATCCCCAATCGCATAAAAACCCGCTCCTTCCCAATATTAAATCGTTTCTCTAGATTTGGTAGGAATTTCCATCAGCCGGGCCCACACCTCAAAATATCAGGAACCGCCTCATCCCAACGATTGACGGAACGTCTCCAAAAGCCGGCTTAAGCCTGCATTCACGTCTCCACCCAAGTGAACGCGCAGGGCCCGGCGTCCGCGTTCGGCCAGCACCTGGAAATCGCCTCGCGCCTGCGCCGCCTTCACCGCTCCAAAACTGTATTTCTGTCCGGGCACCGGCAGGTCGGAGGGATCGTCGCAGGTGATCTGCAAGAAGACTCCGCTGTTGGGCCCGCCCTTGTAAGCTTGTCCGGTGGAATGCAGGAAGCGGGGACCGAAGCCGAGGCAGGTAGCCACATGCTTGCGATCGCGTACAGCTTGACGGAGTGTCTGCAACTGATCTTCGTGCTCGCGGTTCATCTCAAGGTAGGCAAGCAGCGCAAAGTAATCGCCCGTTTGAACGCGGCCGAGGTGAGCCTTCAGATAGGTCTTAAGAGATTTGTCGCTGCCCGCGAGCTTTGCCAATTCACTGGCGTTTTTAGCGTCGCTGAACAAGCGGATGCCTCCATCTTCGAGCAGTGGGGTTTCGGGGGGCAGAGCTCCCGACTTCTCATACTCGGAGGTCAGAGCGCGGGTCGCAACCTTGCTGGCCTCGACATCGGGTTGATTGAAGGCGTTGATACCGAGAATCGATCCTGCAACCGCAGTAGCAACCTCCCAACGGAAGAATTCCTGGCCGAGATTGTAGGCTTCCTTGACCGCGATCCGGATCACGGGCTGCCCCGCCTTCTCCAGAGCAGTCACTTTGGCGTCCTGGGCGGCGTCTGGCGCCGATTCCAGCCTCAGGTACGCGAACACGCGGTCGTCGCCATACAGTTCCGGTCCGCCGAGTTGCTCGCGATCCACCGGGATGATTCCCTTCCCCTGTTTGCCCGTAGACTCCGCCAGAAGCTGTTCGAGCCATGCTCCGAGATCGGAGATGCCCGGAGAGGTGATAAAGGTGAGCTTGTCGCGGCCATTGCGAGCCGCTGTGCCGAGAAGGATGCCGAGCAAGACCCCGGGATTTTCCTCGACAGCAACCGAAGACGCGCAGGCTTGCACCATCTCCTTGGTGCGGTTGAGAAACTTCTCGACATCCACGCCCATAACCGCCGCCGGCACCATGCCGAAGTTGGAGAGCGCCGAGTAGCGGCCCCCGATGCTGGGTTTTCCGTAGAAGACATGCCGGAAGCCATCCGACTTGGCTACCTGCTCCATCTTTGAGCCGGGATCGGTGATCGCGACAAAGTGCCTGCCGGCCTGGTCGGCGCCGATGATCTGTTTTGCGCGTTCGTAGAAATATTGTTTGAAGATGTTGGGCTCAAGCGTGCTCCCGGATTTGCTTGAGACGATAAACAAAGTCTTCGCCAGATTAATCTTCTTTTCTATGGTCTTGATCTGCGCGGGATCGGTGGAATCGAGTACGTGCAAGGCGGGGAAGCCGGCGTTCTTGCCGAAGGTCAGGGCCAATACTTCAGGGCACAAACTCGATCCGCCCATGCCAAGCAGGAGCACATCAGTGAAACCGCCGCTCTTTACCTCGGCAGCGATTTTGCGAAGGCTGTCGATCTGAGCAAGCTGCTCTTCGGTGATGCTCAGCCAGCCGAGCCAGTCGGATTCATCGGTGCCAGTCCACAGGGATGCATCATGTTGCCATAGCCTGCGAACCTTGCCGGAAGCCCGCCAGTCGTTGTTTGCGATCTTCACCGGCTCGGCGAGAGACTGAAGCGTATATGTCTGGCGGCTGATTTGCGGCGCCACCGGACTTTTGCTGCTCTTCTCCACCGCTTCCAGCAGTTTGTCGAAGGCATCGGCGAACAGCTTGACGCCATCATCAGTGAGTTTGTCGGTGACCTCTTTCATCGAGATGCCGGCTCTGGCAAGGTCCGCCATGGTTTTCGTCGCGCCGTCGATGTCCTCGGTCAGGCTCTCGCGCAGCCGGCCATGGTCGCGGAAGGCGTCGACGGTTGCAGGCGGCAGGGTATTGACCGTGTCTTTGCCAATCAGTTCCTCGACGTAGATCACGTCACGATACTTTGGATTCTTGGTGCTGGTGCTGGCCCAGAGTACGCGCTGCGTCTGCGCACCCTTGGCGGCGAGCGCCTGCCAGCGCGGGCGGTTGAAGATTTTCAGGTAAGCCTGATAGGTCAGCTTGCCGTTGGCGATCGCGATCTTGCCCAGGATACTGTTTAGCAGTTCCTGCTGCTTGGGGCCGGTTGTGGTCTTCAGCTTTTCGGTGGCAATCGAATCAACCAAAGTATCAATGCGGCTGATGAAGAAGCTGGCGACGCTCGCGACCCGGCTGATTTCTCCGCCGCCCGCCGCCAATGTTTCCAGTCCGGCAATGTAGGCTTCGGCAACCTCTTCGTAAACTTCCTGCGCAAACAGCAAGGTGACGTTGATGTTGATGCCCTCGCTGATGAGTTGCCGGAAAGCCGGAATTCCCTCTGCAGTGCCGGGGACTTTGATCATCACGTTCTCGCGGCCGACAGAATTCCACAGGCGGCGCGCTTCCTCGATCGTCGCCTGCGTATCGCGGGCGAGATAGGGAGAGACTTCCAGGCTGACGTAACCGTCGCGCTTTTTGGTCGCAACATAGACCGGGCGTAGGAGGTCGGCGGCGTCTTGTATGTCGCGGATGGCGAGCAATTCGTAGCGGGCCTTGGCATCGAGATCGGTCTTGCTTTCCAGCGACTTCAGGAAATCGGTGTAATCGGTGCTGCCGGTGATGGCCTTCTCGAAGATGGCTGGATTCGAGGTCATGCCGCGCAGGCCATCGTTGTCGATCAATTGCTTCAGCTCGCCGCTGATCAGAAGTTTGCGACGTATGTTGTCGAGCCAGATCGACTGGCCGTACTTCTGCAAGTCTTTCAGAGGATTCACAGCTTTGGCGGTATCAAGAATTCCAGTGGAGTGCATAGTCACCTCTCGATGTGTTTGCCTTCGCGACCGGTCAACGCAGCAGGCTACGTCGCTGCGATTAACTCTGTTTGGCCCGGGCAAAAACCTCCCGGGCGGCTTCGGCCACACTGTCTGGACTGAAGCCGAACTTCTTCTGCAAGTCTTTCAGCGGGGCGGATGCGCCGAAGGTGTGCATGCCGACTACCTTTCCGTCCATGCCGACGTACTGCGACCATCCGAAGGTGGAGGCTTGCTCTACCGCAACCCGAGCTTTCACTTCGGGGGGGAAGACCTCGTCCTTGTAGTCGTCAGTCTGGTGCTCAAACAAATCCCATGAGGGCATGCTGACGACTCTCGCGTTTATGCCCTCGGCCTTTAACTGCTCGTATGCGGTAACGCAGAATTGCACTTCGCTGCCGGTGCCCATCAGGATGACGTCGGGTCTGGCGTTAGGGGCATCGGCGAGGATGTAAGCTCCCTTGGCTACACCTGCAGCCGAGGCATACTTAGTGCGATCGAAAGTAGGAACCGCCTGACGGGTCAGAACCAATGCGGCGGGTTCATGGCGAAGCTGCATAATGACCTTCCAGGCTTCCACCACTTCATTGGCGTCTGCCGGGCGCATCACCATCAGGCCGGGAACGGCGCGCAGGGACGCCAGTTGCTCGACCGGCTGATGAGTTGGGCCGTCTTCTCCCAGACCGATGGAATCGTGCGTGAACACGTAGATGACCGGCAGTTCCATGATGGCGGCCAGGCGAATGGTCGGCCGCATATAATCCGAGAAATTAAAGAAGGTACCGCCGTAAGGGCGGATCTTCGCGGTTGACATACCGTTCAGAATCGCGCCCATGGCATGCTCGCGCACGCCAAAATGCATGTTGCGACCGGCATAACTGTTGGCTTGAAAGTCGCCTGCACCTTCGAACTTCAAAGTTGTTTTGTTGGAAGTCGCGAGGTCAGCCGAGCCGCCGACCAGCCAGGGGACGTTCTGCGCCAGGGCATTGAGTACTTTGCCGGAACTATCGCGGGTGGCGACGCCCTTGGGATCAGCCGGGAAGGTCGGTAGGTTCTTGTTCCAAGCTGCTGGCAGTTCGCGGTGCTGCATCCGGTCAAGCTCTTCCGCCAAGTCCGGATATTTCCGGCTGTACTCCGAAAAAAGCCTGATCCACTGCTCGCGGAGCGCATGGCCGCGCTGGCCTATTCCCTGGCGGAAGTGTTCGCGCACGCCGTCCGGGACCAGGAATTTCGCATCCTCGGGCCAGCCATAGAACTTCTTGACCAGCCGCACTTCGTCTTCGCCCAGAGGTTCACCGTGGGATGCGCTGCTGTCCTGTTTGTGGGGTGAACCGTAACCGATATGACTGTTCACCACAATGAAAGTGGGCCGCTCCTTGTTCTGCAGGAAATTTTCATAGGCTTGGGTGAGTTGATCGAGATCGTTGGCGTCGCCAACCTCGGTGACATTCCATCCGTATGCCTTGAAGCGCGCGCCCACATTTTCGCTGAAGGACCACTCGGCCGGTCCATCGAGCGTGACCCGGTTGGAGTCATAGATCCAGCAGAGATTAGAGAGCTGCAAATGCCCAGCCAGAGATGCAGCCTCGCTGGCCACGCCTTCCATCATGTCACCGTCGCCGCAGATGGCATAGACGTTATAACTGAACATTTCGAAGCCGGGACGGTTGAAGTGGTCCGCCATCCACTTGGCGGCAATCGCCATGCCCACACTGTTGCCGCAGCCCTGGCCCAGGGGACCGGTGGTGGTCTCGACGCCCGAAGTCAGGCGATATTCGGGATGTCCCGGCGTCTTGCTGTCGATCTGGCGGAAGGACTTGATGTCGTCAAGCGAAACTGCCGGCTCGCCGAGCCGCTCATATTTCGGATTCACGGCGCGCACGCCGGCAAGGTGCAGCAAGGCATAAAGCAACATGGAAGCGTGGCCGTTCGATAACACAAACCGGTCACGATTCGGCCAGATGGGATCTTCCGGGTCGTAACGCAGAAACTGCTGCCACAAGGTATAAGCCACCGGAGCTAGCGCCATGGGCGCGCCCGGATGCCCGGAGTTTGCCTTCTGGACGGCATCGATCGCCAGAGTACGAATAGTGTTGATGCTCAGAGTGTCCAACTGCTTACTGGTCAGCAGAGTCTGCGAGCTCGCTACCATGAAAAAGCCTCCTCCAGACTGCCTGTCTCTAGTACCTCTGAACGGTTATGCGGCGTGGACCGTACCGGCAGAGCGAAATGTCGCACCCTCTGCAATTCCAATTGTGGCAGTTTACCAGTTCTTATCTCTGGCGTGCCTTGGGGCCGTCGATTTAACCGGCGGGTAATGCGAGTAGAACGTGAACACATCCTGCTGTTATGGATGGTGGCGGGTGCGACCAGGATTCAGTTAGCCGGCAAAATCGGCTGTGGAAATGGATTTCTTGCAGAAGTTGCGCGGTGAGGAGGACTTGCTGGAAATGGCTCCTAACGCTTCATCTGCGCCAGGTATCCGTGCTCGCTGGAGTACCCTTTGGTGGTCTCCTCGACAAACTTCAAGAACTGCTTCAGAACTTCCCGCTCGGTGGGTTCGAGCCCGCCGAACCGTACGCGCACGCCAAAACAGGGGCTACTTTGGGTGACGACGCCATTGAGGATAAGCCCCTTTACCCACAGCTTACCGCTGGCGACCCATAAACCAATTTCTACTTTTACTCCGGTGGGCACAGGGGTCGCAGTTTCGACGAAGCACCCGCCAATGCTGGTATTGGAAAGATTGCCCCAGATCGGGGAGGCGGCGTTTTCCACCCGCAATTCCACCGCGACGAAGCATTTCATGCGCGGGTAACGGCGGCGGTCCTGTCCCCAGGATGGAGTAAAGATGTCAGGCTCGAACGGCGGCGTTGCATCGGGCGGCGTCGCGGTCGTTTGGGAAGTGGCCGGTGCAGGCGAGACCGAAGAACCGGATGCGGGACCGCCAGCGTTGCTCTTGATTTGCCGCATCGCCGCCACCAGCGATTGCTCGCGCTTCTCCGGCGGAGCTTCCCGGTAAACCTTCAACAGCTCGGCGAGATGGCCGGCGAAATCGGGATCGGCCAGTAATCGCGTCCAATCCGCGCCTGCTGTGGCAGATGTTTTCGGGCTACTCATATGGTTGAAGGCATCCGTGGTTCCCCATACTCAAGGGATGTTGTTCCCCATAAGGGTGGATCAGCAACCGCCTGGCGACAAGATGACCGAGGTTACTATCGTCAGTCACCAGCGGTAACCTCTCATTTCCTTGGCATTGTAATGGTAGAGGATACCGGGTCGACCGAGCCGGGCAAAAGGTCACCAAGGTGGCTGGCGTGGTCAGGACCTTAAGTGTGACCAGGGTCCTCAGTGAGTCCGGCCTCGCCTTCCTCGCGCTAGAAGAATCGCCAAAAGGGTTAACCCGCTGACCACCGCAGGGAACCATACCTGCGAGATCCAGGGCACTGGAATCAGGAACAGCACATCGTCGTTGGTTAGCGAAAACGGCCAGCAAACCGTTGCCCAGAGCGCGAGGTAATAGGTGATATCCCAGAAGGCAAAGGCCCACAGGAAGATGGCCCATCGATCGGCAGCGCGCGAGGCCGAGAGCAGCGCGACGGCGATCAGCATGAACATAGTGGCTGCTTCGCGAAACAGCTCGACCGTCAGCAGGCTCTGGGGCATTTGTCCTGCAGCCTTGGCTTGCTGATAGGCCTGCCGCGAAAGCCGGGCAACGTCGGAGAGTGTCCCCATGTAGCCGGGAAGCAGGCCAATCGCGGCTCTGAGGTACACAACCACGGCTGCCTCCACGTAGCCAAATGCGATGCCAAAAATCGTGACGAGAACCAGTAGCCGGACTGGCAGCGTCAAGCCCTTACGCCGGAAGATTACATACGCCACGAACGGAATGAGGATAAGCAGATTGACCCACCACGGCTGGGCCAAGGCGCGGAATGGTTCCATGGCCAGATTCTAAGGCAAGGAATCTGTCTGCGGAGAGCGAGTAGGCTGCCGCCGGTATTTCGGGACAACGGACGCGGGTGGCTTAAGAAATCAGCTCAATGTTCACGACGTGAATCATATCGCCGCCAGCGCTTAGACTGCCGGTTATCTTCACGCGCCGGTGTGCATGTTCTCTGGCGCGGCCTTGATCGTCCAGTTGATAGATTACGGTGTCGGATACCAGTACATACACCCCTCCTTCCTTCACGATGATGCCTGACAGGCTGTGTTCTGCCGGCTGCGATTGCGCTTCGGGTGCCTGCTGGGGCGGTTGTTCGGGTTGCCTTTCAGGCAGAGGCGAAGCGTTGGGCTTGGGTTGCTGCACGGGCTGTGGATCCTGAGATTGCGTCCAAGCAATCAGCTGGGGTCCCAGAATCGCAGATGTGACAGGAGGCGCCGGCACTGGCCGAAATTTTTGCGCGGGCGCTTCGGACCGGGACAGCAGCACGGCTAATGCAAAAGCAATCGATATGCGCGCGAACATGGAAACCGCCCGGGGACAAGACGAAGTGACGCTCCGCAGAGGCGAAGCGGACATTGACTGTAGGGCAAATGAGATGCCAACACTCAGGCCCCGTGCTGCTCGCGAGATAGGCTTCCGATGTCGCCACGAGCGTGAAATTTATACGAAGCCTGCGGCAAAATTATCCAGTTCGTTTTCCGGAGAGAGCCCGGAAATGCATCGATGGCTGGTGGCTACCTTGCGTTAATCCGCGCAATACAGGTTTCACTGTATTGTTCGGAAATTAGGGCCGACGTATAAATTAACCATCCTACAAAACGACGCGAAGCCAGGCAGGTCGTGGCGCACCAGCGCACGATCTGCCTCTTTTTTGTTTTGGGAGAAAATCGCTGGGAGTACGGATTCCTACGGCGACGGACCTTGAAGGATCAGGAACGGATCAAGCGGTGCTAAGTGGCTCAAGAGTGCAGGACTTTCGTCAACCCGCTTAGTAGAAATTAGTTGCGCACAGATTTCACACGGGAATTCTACAGCAACATTTGCGTTTCAATTACAGCCGCGACCGGATGGACCGTTTGACGCTGGTTTTCTAAGCTCCGTAGTGCAATCGCTGACTGTGTTCGTGGGAAGCGGTTGGACTGAACGGGAGCTAACGTGGCGACTACTTGCGTTCCGGTTACAAGTTACAACCCCGTAGTGAGCAAGCCGGGCCTCAATCCGGATCTTATTTCGCGCGCCAAGGACGGCGACGAATCCGCGTTTGCCGAACTCTTTGATGCCCACAAGAAGCGCGTCTATTCCCTGTGCCTGCAGATGACAGGCGATGTCGCCGAAGCCGAAGATCTGACCCAAGACGCTTTCATCCAGGTGTTCCGCAAACTGGGCACATTTCGCGGCGATTCCGCTTTCTCCACCTGGTTGTACCGGGTCGCAGTGAATACGGTTCTGATGAAACTGCGTCGCCGTCAGCCGCGCCAGGTGTCGCTCGATGAACCCCTGAACCTGGATTCGTCGACCGCTGTATTCCGCGAATACGGCCGCGACGACAATCGTTTACTGGGTGTCGTGGATCGCATCGCGTTGGTGCGGGCCATCAAGGAACTCCCAGACGGCTACCGGACGATTTTCATCCTGCACGATGTGGAAGGGTACGATCACCGCGAAATCGCGCACCTGCTGCAATGCTCAACCGGCAATTCCAAGTCGCAACTGCACAAGGCGCGGCTGAAGATCCGGGAATTATTGCAGAACGCGCCACACTTAAATCCTCAGCCGGAAAACGCGAAGCCAAAAGCGGCACGAGTCAAGAAAGCGATCGCGGTGCCGCAGCCCTCGGCAGTTTCGCGGGTCCGCGCCGCCACGGCCCCAAAAGGCTATGAAGAAGCATTGTTGCGTGGTTGGGAAAAGATCGGCGCCTGGGGACAATTCCTGCAAAGGCAGCGGGGTTAATCGCGTGTCAGTCGCTGCGATATTGGTCATCGGAGACGATACCTGGGAGGCCGGTGCTTGCAACTCGCTGGGCGGCGAGTTGATCGAAGGGCCGGAAAACTGCGAGGGCAGTCCTATTGTGTGCCTCGATGTCCTGGGCCAGACGATCCTGCAGCGGGTAATCGCCGACCTTCGCCATGCCGGGATTGGAGAGATCACTCTGGTAGCCGACGACAGCTTGGCCGGGCTGGTACACACTCTGCCGGTCAGGACACTGGAAATCAGCCTGGTTCATCGTCCGACCAGCGCATGGCTTGCCGTGGGCCGCACGTTGCACGAGTACGCCAGGAACGGAATCAGTAGCGTCCTGCTGATGAGATTGGGCGCCTACGTTGAAGTTGAATTCTCCGACCTGCTCGACTTCCATCATGCACGGGTGGAAACGGTCACCCGGGCGTACGATCGCCATGGCCGGTTGGACTTGTGGCTCATCAATCCGCAGGAGTGCTTTGAATACCAGTTGCCTTTTGATCCGTGGCCTGCGGCCGAGGAAGAATTTCCAGTGGACTCCTATTTCGTCGGCGGCTATGTAAACCGGCTGCGAGATGGCCGGGACTACCGGCGATTGGTGGTCGACGCACTCCTGTCGCGCTGCTCCATTCGGCCGCAGGGAAGCGAAGTCAAACCTGGCGTGTGGGCGGGCGAGGGTGCCAAGGTGCACCGCGGATCGCGAATCGTGGCGCCGGCTTTCATCGGCGCCAAAACCAGGATTGAAGACGGCACGCTGATTACCCGTTGCAGCGCGATCGAGAGCGGCTGTCGTGTGGACTACGGCACCGTAATCGAGGACTCGTCTCTCCTGCCCGAGACCTGTGTCGGCGCCGACCTGGACGTTTGCCATTCCCTGGTGTGTCGCAACCATGTTTTGGATTTGCGCCGGAACGTCGTGGTGGAAGTAGACGATCCGTCACTGATCGACTCAGCTCAAAGCCACCTGTGGACTGACGGTAACTCTGTGGGCTTTCCTCTGCGAGGCAGCCTGCATCATCTCCGTTATCGGGGACAACGTGCATTCGCCTCGCCGCAATCCTCGTAAAAAGGCGGAGCATGCATTTCAACGTTTTCTGCAAAGGGAAGTGATATGACAAAGGGTAGGCCTGTGGTGATTGTGCAACTGCCGGAACGGTTGAAGCTGGGCGAGGCTCAGACTTTCTGGGGCGAAATCGAGCCCGTATTGAAAGCCGATCGTCCGAGATTGGTCTTCGATTTTTCGCAGGTGCGTCAGATCGACAGCGCGGGCATCGACATGCTGCTGCACTGCCTGGAAGAAGTGATGAGGCAGGATGGCGATCTGAAATTGGCAGCTGTAGCCCCCGAATCGGCGGTGATTTTGGAGCTGACCCGCGTGGACCGCCTCTTTGAGATGTTCGATTGTGTCAGTGACGCGGTGGAGAGCTTCCATGGTTACCCGGCGCATGCTCTAACCGAGCAGCATCCGTGGCAGTCCGGTGAGACCAGCGAGATAGGCTATCTAAAAATGACCGGCTAGGAGAATTCATTCTGAATCTGGTGGGAGGTACTGGTGAGAGTTCTCAGTCTTTATGTCACGCGAACCTTGGCGTGCTTGCTGGCATTGGTTATGCTCGCGGCTCCAGGACTGGCTCAGGCTAAACCGCAGGAGAATCAGAAGCCGGCTTCAGACGCAGCGCAGAGCACGGGAACAGTCGCCGCTCAGCCGGATGGAAACCAGGCTGTGCCGTTGCCCGACAGTCCCGGGACTGTGCGCTCTTCGCCGAGCCCGAACGGGCAGAATTCAAACGGCGGGCAAAGGCCTGCGGGCACAGCTGCAGCGGAACAACCCTACATTACCGGGGTGGCCGCGTCCAAGCCGGCAGGAGTGGCGATCGCCCCAGCAAAGCAAAGGCGGGTTCGATCGTTCCTTATCAGAGTGGGCGCGATTGTTGGAGCCGGGGTCGCGGTTGGTTCGGTCGTGGCGCTGACGCAGGGCAGCCCCAGCCGTCCACCAGGTGCGCGCTGAGCTCTATGAACGAACCGAATACTATGGCGAGGCCCAGCCCGTCACGGCCGTTGCTTATTAGCTTTTCCGGAATCGATGGGGCCGGCAAGAGCACGCAGATCAGCTTGCTCGTAGCGGCGCTGGCCGCTGCCGACGTCCGGGTCGTCCGCCTGGTGTTCTGGGACAATGTGGTTGTCCTGCCGCAGTTCCGCGAGGCTGGAAGTCTGATGCTGCTCAAGGGCGAAAAGGGGGTCGGAACCCCGGAGAAGCCGGTTCGCAGACGCGACAAGAACGTGCGGACCTGGTATCTAACGGCGTTTCGTTTCTTCATTTACTTGCTCGACGCGGCGCACCTCAGCCTGGTTATCGCCAAAGCACGCAACCCACTCACCGAAGTGGTCATTTTCGACCGCTACCTTTATGACGAGTTGGCAAACCTGCCACTCGAGAATTTTGCCGCTCGTACGTACGTTCGGTGGCTGCTGTGCATGATTCCGCGTCCCGACCTCGGTCTGGTGCTCGACGCTGAACCGGAAACCGCTTGCCTGCGAAAGCCCGAGTATCCGGTCGACTTCGTGCATCGCCACCGGAAGTCTTATCTGACGTTGGCGTCCTGGGCCACAGAGATGAGTGTGATTGCTCCGGGCACCCCTGTCGAAGTGCAGCAGAGAATCCAGAATGCCGTTCGCGATCGGTTGCCCCAGCGAACCGCCAGACTCCTGGATCTAGCCCAGGTTTCGCCCATGCTGTAAGCTCGTGGCCGCTGGCCCTCCATGTCATCAGAAGGAAAGCGTGAGTGGCGCGGCCAACGCCTGATATCCCCGTCTCATCGAAAGGGAGATGAAAATTTGTCTGGTGACGGCTTTTCCGCCGAGCCGCGGAGGGCTGAGCGAATATGGGTTTCACATCGTACGCGAGCTTCAGCAGAACAGCTTCCTCAGTCTCACGGTGCTCGCTGATGAAGTCGGCGATGTTTCGCAGTCCACCGCCAATGGGGTGTCGGTCATCCGTTGCTGGTCTTTCAACGATCCGCGAAATGCGCAGCGCCTGCTGGCGCAGATTCGCCAAATCGATCCCGACGTAGTCTGGTTTAATCTGCTTTTCACCACGTTCGGCCACAATCCTCTGGCGGCATTTTGTGGGTTGGCCACGCCGTTGCTGACCCGCCTAAAGGGACACTACACGCACGTCACCCTGCATCACCTCATGGAAGCCGTGGATCTGAATGATGCGGGAGTGCGCTTCCCGCGCCTTTATCGCGCTGCCGGTGCCATGGCCACGCGCATGCTTCTGATGTCAAACTCCCTTACCGTGCTGATGCCGAATTACCGCAAGATCCTGATGGAACAATATGGCCGCGGCATTGTGCAACTGCGCGCTCACGGAATCCTTACCCGTCCGGAATACCCTGAATTTGCC
>Ga0335079_10004714_pt1 | contig 15685 bp, 7 predicted proteins | sample Lox_Sample_33_FD_206719 | JGI IMG/M metagenome (GOLD analysis project Ga0335079, IMG submission 206719) | Soil microbial communities from Loxahatchee National Wildlife Refuge, Florida, United States - Lox_Sample_3.3 | ecosystem: Environmental > Terrestrial > Soil > Wetlands | place: USA: Florida... | reverse complement strand
GACCCGGTAGCCAGGGTCTCCCCAGGAATCGTGCTCGCCGACGAAGGCGCGGGACATGGGAGGAATCTAGCTCGCGACGCAAGAGGGCCGCTCGACCTGCGAGCGGCCCTCGGTGCTGCGCGACGCGCGGCCGGCTATGGTCGGTTCGGCGGGCTCTGCGCCGGACGGGTCACGGCGGGCCTTGCCTGCGCTGGCCGGCCGGTGCCCGGTCGAGCGGGGGGCGGCGCGGGCGGCGTCGGAAGGACCATCGCCAGGCCTCCGCGCGCGGCGCAGGCGCCCTCGCTCGGCGTGCCCCCGAGGTAGCTGCCGTCCTTGCAGCGCATCGTGGCGCCGGCGGGCGGCGACGTGTTGGACGCCGCGGCGGCAGTCAGGGCGGCCGGCGCCGTCGTGACGCGCGCGATCGGTGCCGGCGGCGCCGCGCGCTGCGGCATCACGGCCAGCAGCCCGCGGTGGCTCGCGCAGGCGCTGGCAGCGGCCGGCGGGAGGACGAACGAGCCGTCGTTGCACTGGGCGACGGCGTTGGCGGGCGGCGCCGCGACGGCGGCGCGGGCGGCGGGGCGCGTCGAGTCCAGGGGCAGTCCAATCGGGGCCGGAGCGGGGCGCACTGCCGCGGCGACGGGCGTGGGACTGACTGCTGCGGCGGCCGGCCCGGCCGCCCGGGGCGGCGGGGCCGATGGAGGAGGCGGCAGCAGCGCGGGCGCGCGCGTGCCGACCGGCGCCGGTGGCGGCGGCGGGTTCGTGGGAGCCTGGGCGGACGCGTTCGGTGCGCCGGCGAGGAGCGCGATCGCCAGGGCGAGCGCTCCGGTCGCGGCGGCGTTCGAGCGCGCGCAGCGCATGGCGGCGAACGGGAGCGAGGTCGTCATGGCGACACCGTGATCGTTGGCGTGTTGTACGCGACGTAATTCGTCGCGGTGATCGTCGCCTGGCCCGTGCCCTGGGACACGCCCTTCACGTAGAACTGGACGTAGTACGCGTCCTTCGGGATCACCACGCTGGTGATGACCGCGCTGTTGGCCCCGCCCGAGACGAACTCGATGCTCCCGCTCGGCGCCAGCGTGAAGGTCGTGGCGTTCTGCACGTAGTGCGAGACCTGCGCCGAGTCATAGGCGAACATCGTGATCAGGGCCGAGTCCCCGTTGGCCAGGGACAGCGTCGAAGGCCAGCCGCCGATCGGGCTCACCTGGCCGAGGGTGACCGCCGTGTACCCCGTGGCCGGGTTCTCGACCGGCGAGGTCGTGGTCGCCACCAGGGTGTCCATGCCGACCGTCGCGCCCACCACGTGGAAGTACACGTAGTACGTGCCGGTCGGAATCGTGACGACCGACCGCGCGGTGTCGTTCAGCAGAATGCTGGTGCGCGGCGTGCCCGAGTGCGCCAGCGTGACGTCGATGGGCGACGTCGCGTCGTCCGGCGTATAGACGTACAGGTTGTTGTACTGCCCGATGCCGAGCGACTGGGTCGCCCAGTCGAAGTTGAGCGACGGCGTCTGCACGGTGACGTTGAAGGTCGCCTGGTTGTAGGCGTACTGGGCCGCGCGCGTGTCGGTCGCCGACAGCTGGGCCGTGCCGGTGGTCCCGCCGGGGCCCCAGGTGGGCGTGCTCGCGTAGTAGGAGCCCGCCGGGATCGTGACCGTCGTCGAGTCGATGGTCGCCACGGCCGTGGCCGACGACGCCAGCGTCACGACCACGTTCTCCGTCGTGTAGTGCGAGGTGCCGTTCGCGTCCTCGGCGTAGAGGTAAATGCCCGTCCTCGGCGAGGTCGTGTTGAGCAGGCCGGTCGTGCTGATCTGGAACTTCGGCCGCGTGACCTGCACGGTGATGGGCGTGGGGGAGCTGTAGCCCGTGGCTGTGGCCTGGACCTGGACCGTGCCGATCGTGTCCATGCCGGTCACGGCGAAGTAGGCATAGTACGACCCGGCCGGAATGGTCACCGAGGCCGGAACCGTGGCGACCGTGGTGCCCGTGCTCAGCAGATTCACCACCAGCGGCGCGGCCACGTTGTTGGCCGTCTGGACGTAGACGCCGGTGGGTCCGGTCGTCTGGCGGTTGCCGAGCACCAGGGACCCGGTGCTGAAGGTGAGCGACGGCCCGGTCACGGTGATCGTGTTCGTCGTGACCGGCTGGTAGCCGCTGTTGGCCGAGTCGGAGAAGGTGACGCTGGCGGTGCCAGGCCCGACCACGATCACCGAGTCCTGCGCGTAGTACGTGTTCTTCGGGATGCGGAAGTAGGCGCTCGTCACCTGGAGGACCGTGGGGTCGCTCGAGACCGCGTGCACCACCACCGTGTCCATGGTGTAGTGGCCGTTGCCGACGCTGTCGGTCGCGTAGACGTACAGGCCGATCGGCGGATTGGTGGTCGTCGTCGAGCTCGGCAGGCCCCCGGTCGTGAACTTCGGCGTGGACACGGTGACGTACGCCGTGTCCGTGCCGTACCCGGTCGCCGACACCGACAGCGTATCGGTCCCGTTCGCCAGGCCGAAGATCTCCCCGTAGATGTAGTAGGTGCCCGACGGGATCGTGTCCGCCAGGGTGTTCAACGAATCCACGTTCGCGTGCTTCTGCGTCAGCGTCGCGGGCACCGCCACGGCCCGGCTGTCGGGCGTGTGGACGTAGTAGCCCTGGAAGCTCGGGCTCAGGTGCTGGCGCCGTCCGAGCAGCGTCGAGCCGAAGTTGAACGCGATCGGCGGCGTGTTCACGGTGACCGTGGGTGAGTCGAGCGAGAGCTGGCCCGCGGCCGTGAGCAGAATGCGGGTCGAGCCGACGCCCGCCGGCGTGACGTGCGGCGCGTTGGTGTAGTACGCCCCGGCGCCGATCGTGACCGCCGAGGAGTCCACCTTGGCCTTGCTCGTGTCCACCACGCTGATCCCGACCGCCTCGGAGGCGATGCGCCAGTGCGCATTACGCGTCGTGTCCGCCGCGTAGATGTAGATATTCGTGCCGGGGTTGAAGTTGTTGAACGTGTAGTTGCTCGGCGAAATGATCGTCGGCGTCGTCACGGTGTACGTCGCGCTGGTGGAGCCGTAGCCCGGCGCCGTGGCGCCGATGGTCACCGGGCCGCCGGCGGCCAAGCCCTGGACCGTGAAGTAGACGTAGTACGTGCCCGTCGGAATCGTCACCGTGGCCGGCACGCCGATCTTCGTCGCGTCCGAGTTGGACAGCGTCACCACCAGCGGCGCCGTCACGTTGTTCGGCACCTGCACATAGACGTTGCTGGGGTCCTCCTGGCCTACGCCGAGGAGCCTCGAGCCCCAGCTCAGGCTGAGCGGCGGCCCGTTCACGGTGTAGAGCACGGAGTCGGGGGTGTGGCCGCTGGCCGTGGCGATGACCCAGGCCGTGCCGCCCAGGGCCGCCGGCGTGACGCGCGCGCCGTAGGTGTAGTAGGTGGCTGGCTGGATCGTCACCAGGGTGTCGAGCACCTTCAGCACGGTGGTGTCCGAGGACCGTAGGTTGACGGCCAGCGAGTTCACCCGGTAGTGCGCGTTCTTGGTCGAGTCCTCCGAGTACACGTACAGGTACTGGGTCCCCGACGTGGTGTAGATCGTGTTGGTGCAGCAGATCCCCACGTGCGGCGTGGTGGTGATGGCCGCGATGGTGTCCGAGGTCGTCCAGCCGGTCGCCGACGCCCTGAGGGCCGCCAGACCGAGCCCGGTCCCCGTGATGGTGAAGTACGCGTAGTAGCTGCCGGACGGGATCGTGACCGCCGGCGTCACCAACGCCTTGGTGGTATCGCTGCTGCTGAGCGTGACCGGGATCGCGACGTTCGTGCTGACGTAGGAAGAGACGTAGACATAGTGGTTCTGGTCGTACTGGCCCAGCCCGAGGATAGCCGACGGCGAGGTCAGCGTCAGCACCGGCGCGTAGACGGTGAAGGTGGACGCGGCGCCGTTCACGCCGGTGGCGTTGGGCGTGATGGTCGTCGTGCCCGCCGCCAGCCCGCGGATCTGGATGTCCGCCGCCAGCTGGCCCTGGGGGATGTAGGCCGGGTCGGGCGAGACGGACGCGACGCCCGGCGTCCCGTACACGAACGTGATGTAGGTGCCGCCGGCCGGCGACGGATCGGAGAGGTGGACCTGGGTCGTGACGACGTCCGTCGCGTTGATCCCGTAGCTGCCCGAGGCCAGGTTCATGTTCGCCGTGACCTTGGCGACCGCGCTCCCCGCCGTGTAGCCGCCGCCGCTGCCGTCACTCGCCGTCACCGTCGTCGTGCCCGCGCTGTCGCCCACCAGCGTCGCGTTCACCGCCGTCGCGCCGGCCGCGACCGTGACGGTCGTGGTCTGCCAGTGCGCGTAGGCGGCGGGGCTCACGGCGAGGTTCACCGTGAACTGCCCGCCCGTCGCGAGCGGCGTGCTGAGCAGGACCGGGATCGAGGCGGTCGACCCGCGCCCGACCGACACGGTGTCGCGCCCGAACGAGATCACCTTCGGCACGCTCCCGCCGCCGACCGTGACGGCCAGCTTGTTCGACGTGATCGCGCCGCTCGAGGCCGTGACCGTGTCGACGCCGTTCGTCGTTCCGCCCGTCACCACTCCCGTCGCCGAGTCCACGGTGGCGATGGCCGGGAACTGGGACACGTACTTGAACGCGCCACCCGAGATGTACCGGCTGTTGGCGTCGAGGCCGCGCGCCGTGAGGCTGATCGTGCCGCCCTGGCCGATCGTGGCCGTAGGATTGGAGGCGGGCGGTGAGAGCTGGATGGACGCCAGCACCTGCGAGACCGTCAGGTACGCGCCCGGGGCCGAGGTGAAGCCCTGGGCCGTGGCCTTGATGGTCGTGACGCCGTTGGCCGCCGAGGTCGCCGTCGCGGTGTCCGAGGTCTGGTTCGGCACCGACGCCACGGACGGGTTGGTCGAAACCCAGGTGAACTGGGTCACGGCCGGCATCAGCACGTTCAGCGTGTCGTACGCGAAGGCGTGGTAGCGGCGCGTGATGGCCAGCGAGGGCAGGCTCGCCGTGTCGTTCTTGGTGGCGCCGCCCGAGTCCACGGCCACCGCGATGCGCGTGATGGCCGTCAGGACGGTGAGGTTCCCGACGCCCGTGACCGTGCCCGAGGTAGCCTTGATCTGCGCCGACCCGAGGCCGACGGCGGCCACGTGCCCGCTCGTGTCCACGGTCGCCACGGCGGCCGCCGTGGTGGACCAGGTGAACGGCGGGTTGCTCGGCAGCGGCGTCCCCAGTCCGTCCACGGCCTGCGCGGTGTAGTTGAAGCTGGTGCCGAGGTACAGGTTCCGGTTGGCCGGTGTGACGGTGATCGAGCCGAGCTTCTGTTGCACCACGATCTGAGCCGTGTCGCTCGTTCCGCCCGCCTCGGTCGCCACGACCTTGGTCGAGCCGTTGGCGTGTGCGGTCACGACGCCCGAGGCGTTGACCGACGCGGTCGCGGCGTTGAGGCTGGTCCAGGTGTAGCTGCCCGGCACGTTGCCGCCGGCGGCGGTCTTCGCCTGCGCGACGAGCGTCACGGTGCCGTTGATCGCGGTGATCGTGTCGAGCTTCGGCGACACGGTCGTCGAGGCGATGGCCGCGCCCGTGGCGGTGGCCGTGACCGTCAGCGGTGAGCCGGACGCGCCGGGCGCCGTGACGCTCAAACTCTGCGAGCCGACCGTCGGGCCGAGCGTCCAGCTCGTGCTGGTCTGCCCCGAGGCGTTGGTCAATGCGGCGAGCGGCGAGACGGAGCCGCCGCCCGATGCCACCGCGAAGCCGACCAGGAAGCCGTTCACCGGGTTGCTGAGGGAGTCGGTCACCTTCACGGTGACGGGCTGTGACAGCAGCGTATCCACTCCACCCGTCTGCCCGCCGCCCGAGACCAGCGCCAGGGAGCCGTTGAAGCCCGTCACGACGACCACTTCCAACCCGATGGCGTAGTTCGGTGCGACGGCGTACACCGGCACGGTACCGGTGCCCAAACCCGTGATGGTCACGGAGCCCGACGTGCTCCCGGCCGGGATGGTGTCCACCAGGCTGCCTGTCGTCACCGAACCCTTGAGGAACTTGAACTTGGTGGTGTCGCCGCTCACCAGAGCAACCAGCAGACCCCCGGCCGGCGCCGCCGTGGAAAGGCCGATCCCGAGGACGGCCGTGCGGCCCATCCCCACCGAGTCATAGGTCAGCGTAACGAAGCTCGGCGTCGCCACGGCTGTGGTCGTGCCCGCCGCGTACCCCGGCGCCGTGGCGTGGAGCGTCGTCTGGCCCGGAGCGACGCCGGAGAGCAGGATCGTCCCCACCACGCCGCCCGCCGGGATGCTGATCGTCCCGGGGCTCTTCACCGTGACGTGATTGGTGCTGTCGCTCGTCACCGTCACGGTGAGACCGCCCGCCGGCGCCGGCGGCGCGATGGTCACCACCGCCTGGGCCTGCTGGTTGGCGCCGATGCCCACCAGGCCGCCCGGCACGCTGAGCGCGATCACGTTCGACGCGGTCGTCCCCGTCGCCGTGAAGGTCACCGGGTTGAGCGAGGTGCCCGTCGCGGTGGCCGTCAACGTGTTCGCCCCCGGCGTGCTGCCGAGGGTCCAGCTGCCGACGGTGGCGATGCCCGCCGCGTTGGTCGTCGTGGAGCCGCCAGTCACGCTGCCGCCGCCGCTCGCGACGGCGAACGTCACCGCCTGGCCCGGGACCGGGACGAGGTTCGCGTCCGTCACCTTGACCGACGGCGGCACCACCACCGGCGTGCCGGCCGCGGCGCTCTGACCGTCGCCGGCGACCTTCGTGATGCTCGCGGGCGCCCCCACCTGTCCGATGCCGGTGGCGGTGAACTGCACCGACGCCGCGGTGCCCACCTTGGCCGTGAACGAGTTGGTGCCCGCCGTGGTGCTCAGCGTCGCGATGGCCTGCGCGATGCCGAGCGAGTCGGTCATCACCACGGCCGGATTCACGGAGCCGCCGCCGGAGGCCGTGAACTGGACGCTCGCGCCCGCGACCGGCAGGTTGTCGGCGGCGAGCACCTTCACCACCAGCGGGAGCTCGAGCGGCGTGCCCACGGATCCGCTCTGCCCGTTGCCGCTGATGATCTGGATCTGGCTGGGCACGGGCGCGACCGTGACCTGCGTGGAGTCCCACACTCCGGTCGGCGTGTGCGCGTAGACCCACACCGTGCCGCGGGTCGTTCCCGCCTTGAACACCCCGTTGGCGTTGATCTTGTTGGACGCGGTACCCGTGGACCAGGCCACGTAGAACTGCGTCACCGCACCCTCGCTCGAATCGAACGCCGTAATCCGGAACGGCAGCGACGCGCCGAACGTCACGCCCGAGTCACGCGGCGCGATCTGGAGGAACGCGATCTGCGCGCCGGGTCCCACGAACGCCAGCTCGACCACCTGGGTGGGCGGCCCGGACGACAGCCCGGCGCTGACCAGGACGGCCTGCTGGCCCGTGAACATGACGGTGCCGCCGGACAACAGCTGGATCGTGACGTTATAGGTCGCCGTGTCCGTCACGGGCACGGACATGCTGGCGGTGATCTGCGCGGAGTCGGGGGAGAAGTTGAAGGTCTGGGAGACGGAGTCTGAACCGTGCACGGCGATCAGGCGCACCTGGTCCACCGACATGCCGCCGAACGTGCCCATCCCGTAGCGCACGACCGGCTGGAAGGCCAGCCCCACCATCCGGCGGTTGAGTGCGGTCGGACTGTCGCAGGTCAACACGGCGCCCGCCGCGAGGACGACGGGCAACAGCCCGCGGAGCAACCTGCGGGCACGGGTCGGGAGGCGCTCCACGGGTATCACGTTCCGGCCGCCAAAGTAACTCGGGGGAGAAGGATACTGTCAAGCAATGGTAGCGATCGGTTAGCTTGGGCGCTATGCGACGCCGCCACACGATAATTGTGACCGGGGTCACGCTGACCGGTGGCCGTCCGGACACCGGACCCGCAGGCTCGTGACGGACCGTTCTTCGGCGGCGTTCGGGGAGGCCGCGGGCCCACTGGAGCCTCTCCTTTCGCCGCAACTGATCTCGGTCAACGTGGGGTTGCCGCGCGAGGTCGAGTGGCGGGGCAGGACGGTCCGGACGGCCATCTTCAAGAACCCGGTGCGCGGCGCCGTCCGGGTGCGGCACCTCAACCTCGAGGGCGACGGGCAGGCCGATCCCACGGTGCACGGCGGGACGTACAAGGCCGTCTACCTCTACCCTTCGGAGCACTACGCCTACTGGCGGACGCGGATCGGCGAGCAGGCCTGGGGCGCCTTCGGCGAAAACCTGACCACGGCCGGGATCAGCGAGCATTTCATTCGGATCGGCGACCGGCTCAGGATCGGGACGACCGAGCTGGTGGTCACCCAGCCGCGGCTGCCGTGCTACAAGCTCGCGCTGAGGCTCGGCCGGCCCGACATGGAGAAGCGCTTCCTGGCGAGCGGGCTTACCGGGTTCTACCTGCGCGTCGCCGTCGAAGGAGAGGTTGCTGCAGGAGACGCGGTCACGGTTGCGGAGTCCGCGGGCGACTCGGTCACCGTCGCGGAGGTGGTCCGGCTCTACCGGACCGAGCGTCCCGACGTCGAGGCGCTGCGCCAGCTCGCCGACCTCCCGGCGCTGCCGGAAGGCTTGCGCGGGCACTTCCGACGGCTGATCGAGCGCGCCGGCTGACGCTCCCGCCGGCGCGCGCCGGAGGCCGGCGCTTCATGCGATCACCGAGCCCAACTGGCTCGCGGTGGGCTCCGCTCAGCAGAACCACGGCTCGGTGAGCCGCGGTGCCACGGGACGCCGCTCGGCGTGCGTGGCGAGCGCCTCGGGCCGCCGACCGGCCGCGGCGTAGGCCGCCTCGCGCACCTTCCGGAACGTCGTCTCCGCCGGCTCGCGCGCGTGGTTCGCCTCGTGCACGAGGTCGGTGACGGCCCTGCACAGCCCCTCCATCCGCTCGTCCGGATGCTCCCAGCGGTACGTGAACGCCACGGCGTCCAGCCCCCGCAGGTACGGCTGGATGTCCGGCTGTGCCAGGAGCGCGGATCCGGGGGGAACCAGGAGCCGCACCGCAAGCTGGACCGGCTCGACGCAGTCGACCAGGTCGCGGCCGATGAGCCACTCCACCAGCTCGACGTAGTCGTCGAGCGAGGTCCACGGCGTGAATGGAAGCCACGACGGCCGCACCGTGATGCCGGCCGACCGCGCCGCTTCGAGCGCCCGCTCGAGATCCGCGCGGGTGTGCCCCTTGTCCAGCTTCTCGAGGACGGCATCGCTGAGCGACTCGGCGGCGGTGACGACGAACGCGGCTCCCGCCGCGGCGAGCCGTGGCAGCAGCGCGCGATGCGCGAGGAGGTGCTCGACCTTGGCCGTGAAGTCGAAGCTCAGCGCCGGGAACTCGGCGTGCAGCGTCTCGGCGATGCGCAGCGCGTGGCCGGGCCCGTTGAGGAAGTCGGGGTCCGCGAACGTGACGTGCCGGGCGCCCGCGGCGACCTGGCGGCGGATGTCTTCCAGGACCACGTCCGGGGGCACGACGAAGAACCGGCCGCCGTACACCGGCGGTATGGGGCAGTGCCGGCACCCGTGGAGGCAGCCGCGGCTCGCCTCGACGACGCCGGCGACGCGGCGCTCGCCCTCCCGCTCGAAGGCGGCGTAGCGGTGGAGCGGCGCCAGCCGCTCGCGGCTCGGCACGGGATAGCGGAGCCGGGCCACGTATGGCCCCGGGGCGGGCGGCGGCGCCTGGCCCCGCTCGAGGGCTTCGGCCAGCGCGACCAGGGGCTCCTCCGCCTCGCCGCCGAGGATCACGTCGGCGCAGGCGCCGAGCAGGACATGCCGGTTCAGGATCGCGTACAGCCCGTGGAAACAGATGGTGGCCGCGGGGTTGAGGGCGCGCACCTGCGCGGCCGCCTGGACGCCGATCCGGAGCGCGGTGTGCATCGGGACCGAGATGGCGACGAGCCTCGAGCGCCGGATGCGGCCGGCATCCAGCGGCTCGAGGGCGAGGTCCAGCGCGTCGGGCCGGAAGCCGGCGCGCTCGAGGAAGGCCATCGGGAAGGCCAGGCCCATCGGCTGGTGACCCAGCTCGTAGCACGAGACGAGGAGGATCGCGCCGGGATCGCGGAGCGAGAGGGGCGGGGCTGAGGCGTCGAGCGGCACGGCGATGCGGGTCAGGCGGGACGCCGGCTCACAACCCGAACAGGTACGACAGCTTCGCGAAGAAGCCGTCCTCGGTGCGGGACCGCTGCCGGCCGACGGCGCACGCGGCGTCGAACGCCGAGCAGGAGGCGCCGTAGCCGAGGTAGATGAGGGTGCCGGGGCTGGGACGGTACGAGAACAGCCAGTCCACCCGCAGCTCGTTCGAGGTGCTGGGGCCGACGACGGCCCCCGCCACGATCAGCGTGTCGCCGCTGGCGGGGTCGAGCAGCGCGTCGCTCCGCAGCGTGGTGTACTGGCCCACGACGCGGAAGAAGATCGAGCGCGTGGCCTGGTACTCGACCTTGAGGCGCGGGATGTCCTCGGACGAGAACCAGCTGCCGTCGCGGCGGTGGATGGTGAGCCGGCTGTACTGCGCCGCGATCCGCACCGCGGGCGTGGGCCGCAGGTCCACCTCGCCGCTCAGCGACATGGCGGTGCCGCGCGCCGCCTCGTCGAAGTTGGCGACCGCCCCGTACGACCAGCTCGCCGTGCCGGTGAACTGCCGCCACGTGGGCGTGGTGAGGCCGGCGCCGAGCGTGAAGAGATTGTCGAGCATCGCGGGCACCGCGAAGGGCACCGTGGTGGTGTCGGTCGGCACGGAGGTGGCGCGGACGCGATAACTGCCGTAGGGCGTGCCCAGGTAGCCGGGCGAGGTCGGGTCGAACCGGTAGAAGTTGCGCTGCAGGCTGACGTTGGGCTGCCACCAGCCGCGCAGGGTGCCCTGGAGATTGACGCTCTCGCTGCCTTCGACCGCCGCCTGCCGGCCGAAGCCGTCATAGCTCCACACCCGTGAGATGGTCTGGAAGCTCGACACGGTCTCGAGCAGCGCGCCGCGCTCGCCGTAGCCGGTGAAGCGGTTGAAGTAGCTCAGGTTCACGATGCCCGTACGGTTGACGAACCCGGCGGCGGCCTGGAAGTCGGGAGCGATGCCGGTCGCGTTCAGGTGGAAGCCCCAGTCGCGGCCGGTGCGGTCCCACGTGGCTTGCATGAGCGTGCCGCGGTGGAAGCCCGTCGTGTCGTGCGTCCAGGTCGCGACGCCCTGCAGCTCGATGAAGTAGATGCGGTTGTGCACGATGTGGGCGTCGAGGTCCAGGAGGCGCGAGAACTGGCCGCCGTCCTCCTTGGTGGTGCCCACGAAGCCGAGGTTCGACGTCGGACCGAGGTCGTAGCGCAGCCGCGTGATGCCGAACAGCGGGTGGCTCCCCGTGGCGGATTCCGACGTCGAGTCGGACGACACGATCGTGGCGATGGTCCAGGGACCCACCTTGCCCGCCAGCTTGGCGCCCGCGTCCGGGCTCACGATGCGGCGCGTGTAGATCAGCTGGTTCGGGCTGTCCAAAAGCTCGAGGCCGTCGAGGAAGAAGGGCCGCTTCTCCGGATAGAAGAGCGCGAATCGCTGGTTCAGCGTGACCTGCCCGACGTCGGCCTCCACCTGCGAGAAGTCCGGCTTGACCGTGCCGTCGAGCGAGAGGTTGGGCGTGACGCCGTAGTGGGCGTCGAGGCCCAGCTGGATCTCGCCCGCGCCGGCGCGGCCGGTCTGGTACCGGTAGCCGCCGCCCGTCGTGTCGCCGTTGATGCGGTCCGTCACGACCGGCGTGAGATCCAGCACCAGGCCGCGCCGGAGGTCCGTCAGGCTGTCGATCCAGCCGGACTGGTTGATGAAGCTGGCGCTCGCCCGGATGGCCGGCGCCCAGGAATCCTGGTAGCCCGAGTGCTGCACCCGGCGCAGCACGTTGAGGCCCCACGACTGCACCTTGCCGCCGGCGTAGCGCAGGCTCTTGAACGGGATGCGGATCTCGACGTCGTACCCGCCGGGCACGAGGCGCCCGCGAGACTGGAAGATGAAGTCGGGGTTCAGGTCCACGTTACCGTTGAGGACGTTCAGCGCGCTGATGCTGGTGCCGCCGGACGTGCCGCCCGCGCCGCCGGCATAGGCGTCGATGCGCACGCCGTCCTGCTGCACGCCGAACGGGTTCACCCCGAACAGGAAGGCGCGCCGCCGGTCGTTGTAGGTGTCGAGGAGGATCTGGACGTAGTCGTCGGCGTCGATGTTGTCCCGGTCGGCGTGGGTGGCGTGGACCAGGTCGCCGTGGACCTCGCGGGCGCGGATGCCGAAGTAGATCGCGGTCGGCGAGTACCACACCAGCACCTCGGTGGGCTCCTCGGCGGGCCGCGAGTCCACCGGCTGGTACTCCGAGAAGCCCACCAGGCGCGCCGCGCGCTGCCAGACCGGCTCGTCCAGCACGCCGTCCACCACCACGGTGGTGTCGACGCGCGGGATCCGGACGTGCAACTGGTGCTGCCGGCCGTCGAAGACGGGGCCGGAGTCGGGGAGTTGAATCAGGGCCAGCAGTGCGAGGGTCGGGAGCACGGCCCGGAGAATCTACTCGGGCATGGTCCGGCGAGGCAGTGACCGGGAGGGCCGGCTCGCCCGGCTATTCGTACCTGAGCGCGATGATCGGATCCATCAGCGACGCCCGCCGCGCCGGCCACACGCCGAATACGACCCCGACGGTGAAGCTGAACAGGAACGCCAGCACGATCGAGAACGGCGAGATGAGGGTGTTCCAGTGGAAGATCCGGCTCAGCGCGATGGCGCCGCCGCCGCCGATCACGACTCCGATCGCACCGCCCACCAGGCACAACACCAGGGCTTCGACCAGGAACTGGAACAGGATCGCGCCGCGGGTCGCGCCGAGCGCCTTGCGCACGCCGATCTCGCGGGTCCGCTCGGTGACGGACACGAGCATGATGTTCATGATGCCGATCCCGCCCACCAGCAGCGAGACGAGCGCGATGCCGGCCAGCAGCGCCGAGAAGGTCTGCGACGTCTGGCTCAGGGTCTGCGCCAGGTCCGCCTGGTTGCGGATCTGGAAGTCGTTGGGGGCCGACGGCTGGATCTTGTGCTTCCGCCGCAGCGCCTGCTCCAGCGAGATCATCGCCACGCTGGTGTTCCGGGCGTCGTCCACCTTCACGGTGATGCTGCGCACGCGGTCGGTGCCCATCAGGCGATACCGCGCGGTCGAAAGCGGGATGAAGAGCTGCTCGTCGGGATTCATCCAGCCCTGCTGCGCCCCCTTCGAGCCCAGCAGCCCGACGATCTCGAAGGTGATCCCCCGGATCTCGACCGTCTGGCCGATCATCGCCGCGCCGTTCTGGCCGAAGTCGTCCCCGACCGCCGAGCCGATGACGGCCACCCGGCGCCGGGCCTCGTCGTCGCCGGCCGTGAACACGCGGCCCGCGGTGACCACGTAGTTCCGGGCGGGGAAGTAGGACGGGGTGGTCCCGGTCACCTGGATGTTCGCGTTCAGGTTCCGGTACTTGACCTGGAACGAGCGGTTGATCTCGGGCATCACGGCCACGAGGTGCCGGGCGCCGTTCTGGATCTCCGTCGCGTCGTCCACGGTCAGCCCGACCCGCTGGTCGCTGGCCACGCCGTGCATGAACTGCTGCCCCGGCATCACGCTGAGCAGGTTGGTGCCCAGCGCCGAGATGTTGTCCTGCACCGCCTTCTGCGCTCCGGAGCCGAGGGCGATCATCGTGATCACGGCGCCCACGCCGATGATGATGCCCAGCATCGTCAGGAACGACCGCAGCTTGTTGGCCCGGATCGCCGAGAGGGCGACCTTCCAGATCTCGAGAAACAGCACGGCTACGGCCCCCCGGGCGGCGGGCCGGGGCGCGACGGGGTCGCGCTCTGGGTCCGCGAGGTGGACGGCGTCGCCGTGGGGGCGGCCGACCGCGTCTGCTGCTGCTGTTGCATTCCCGGCACGGCGGTGAACCGGGACAGCCGGTCGCGCATCTCCGCCTGCTGCTGGACCAGCGACGCCGACGGCAACAGCAGCACGGTGTCCTTCTCGCCCAGGCCGGCGACGACCTCGCTGTAGTCCATGTCGGTCAGGCCGGTGCGGACCCGCACCGGCGTCGGCCGCCCGCCCCGCAGCGCGAATACGATGTAGCTGCCGCCGAACTGGTAGGCCTGGCCCTCGCCGAAGCGGCGGCGGGCCTGGCCGTCGCCGGCACCGGAGGCGCCGCCCATGCGGCTCTGGAACTGCCGCATCACCTGCTGGCGGATCGCCTGCTCCTGGGGGGTGAGCTGCTCACCGCTGAACTGCTTGCGGAAGATGGCCCGCACCTGCTCCTGCGTGACCCCCTCCGGCAGCTGCACTTGCGGACGCTCCCCGGCGGGCGCCCCGGCGACGGGCGGGCCGCCGACCCGCGACGCGGGGTCGGCGCCGCGCGCCGGCGCGCTGGCGCCCGGCTCGGGCACGCTGCCGCCCTCGCTGGCGCGCCCGGTGCCGCGGGCCGGTGCGGCGGCGGCCACGGCCTCCGGATTGGCGCGGGCCAGCGAGTCCTGGACCGCGAGCTGGCGGTCGACGTCCTTCGAATCGATCCCCAGCACCTGCGCGGCGGAGCCCACATCGCGCTGGGTGCGCAGCGCGGCGGTCGGAATCGCCAGCACGTTCTGCCGCTGGCCGATCTGCACCGCCACCTCGGCGTTCATGCCCGGCCGCAGCAGCCCCTCGTGGTTGGGGATGTTCACCTGCACCGCGAACATCGTGACGTTCTGCGAGACCGTGGACTGCGGCTCGATCTTCAGCACCGTGCCCTGGAACGGCCGGTTGGGATAGGCGTCCACCGTGATCGTCACCGGCATTCCGGGCTGCACCTTGCCGATGTCCGTCTCGTCCACCAGCGCCTGCACCTCGACCGTGCCGAGGTCCGCCATCTGGAGCAGGACGGTGCCGCCGGAGACGTCGTGCACGGCGGAGGTGATGACGGCGCCGGCCTCGACCTTCTTGGTCAGGATGGTGCCGTCGATGGACGCGAGCACGTTGCAGTCGGTCAGCGCGTCCTGGGCGCTCTGCAGGCCGGCCTGCGCGCGCACCAGCTGGGCCCGCGCATTGGCGTCGGCCAGGTTGGCGTTGTCGTGGTCCTGCTCGCTCAGCACGCCGGAGGCGAACATCTGGTCGGCGCGCCGCTTCTGCGCGGCCGCGTTGGCGGCCTGCGCCTGCGCGACCTCGAGATCGGCCTGGGCCTGGTTGAACGCGGTCGTCGGGTCGCGCCGGTCCACCTTCACCAGCGTGTCGCCGCGATGCACCATGTCCCCGGTCTCGACCCGCATCTCGAGGATCTGGCCGGACGCCCGCGACTTCACGTCCACGATCTGGATCGGCTGGATGGAGCCGTTGGCCTCCGCCGACACGACGATGTCCCGCCGGGCGACGGCCTGGGGCTCGTACAGCAGCACGGGCTGGGGTTTCCGGCAGGCCGCCACGGCCGCGACGGCGGCGAGGGCCAGGCCTGGGCGCAGCGCATTCATCGAATCCGACCTTCCACTGCCGTGTCCCGGTCGATGACGCCGTCGAGGATGTGGATCTGGCGTCTCGCGTGGGCGGCGATGTCGTGTTCGTGCGTGACCAGGATGATGGTCTGGCCCCGCGACCACAGCTGCTCGAACAGCTGCATGATCTCCTCGCCCGTCTTCGAGTCGAGGTTGCCCGTCGGCTCGTCGGCGAGGAGGATGCTGGGGTGGTTGATCAGCGCGCGGGCGACCGCGACGCGCTGGCGCTGCCCGCCGGACAGCTCGGCCGGACGGTGGTCCTTGC
>Ga0335079_10004712_pt1 | contig 15688 bp, 12 predicted proteins | sample Lox_Sample_33_FD_206719 | JGI IMG/M metagenome (GOLD analysis project Ga0335079, IMG submission 206719) | Soil microbial communities from Loxahatchee National Wildlife Refuge, Florida, United States - Lox_Sample_3.3 | ecosystem: Environmental > Terrestrial > Soil > Wetlands | place: USA... | reverse complement strand
ATGAAATGACCTTATCCAGCAACGGCACCTGGATGTCAGCCTGTGAGTTTCTCGCCGATACCAATTTGAATCCCGAATCTTATGTCACCTATAACCCGCGTGAGACCTGGAATGTCCTGGCCGTGTTTGGAGAGAAGATAAGCCCCGATGGGAATTTACTGTTCGTTCCACTGCAAAGCGCAGTCGACGTGATTGATGGTAAGCGGGGAACGCTCATTACTCGCGTCTCTTTGCCGATCGCACTGTCCCCGAATTATGACGCATTGGTCCAGGACGGAGAGGACAACATCCTGATCGCCATCACGGGTCAGACTGGTGCGGGAATTGCGGTACTCGACCTAACCTCCATACCCGAGCCGGCGTCCTTGCCATATGCCGCAGTTGCGCGCACTTTGCGTATGGTCTCATTTGCAGAACGGTTGAGATCGTCAAAAGAAGGACCGCAAGTCTACAACCGAAGGGCGCATGCCACCGAATCTGGCGGGAGAAAGTACATAAAGCACGTCACGACCGTTCCGATGTTATCCCGGTCCCACCGCTAGCGGCTATTCCTATCGGATATCCAACCACGGTCACGATCATCGGCACGGTCGCTCAAACCTCGACACTCACCGTCAACACGACCGCGCCATCGAGTGCCGAGAATCAAAAGAGGAGATTCTTCCGGCCCTCGGCCGGCGGAGCCAACTTCTCATTGGCGTTGCTCTTTGTGAGGCAACGGAAACGCTGGGCACACTTCTTGGACTCATGCTCTTGTTTGTCTCCACAGGACTCATTGCTTGCGGCTCACACCAGGTTCTGTAAGTGCGACGATTGGTACCGTGGCGTCGACCGCACAATATGCAGACCTCTTCATGAGTCACTGAATCGGACTCCTAGTCGGCCCGCTCTTGATGGATGCCCCCTGGTTTTTGGGAAGTTCTTCGATGCTCATTCGTTGCTTCACCTTCTATTCGCTTTTAAAATGTAGACGATTTTGTAGCTGCCGGAACACACGACTTCAACAAAGTTCAACAGGCGTAAGCGGCGGCAAACGGTTCTATATCAATCAATGCCAATCAACAAAATTCCACACATTTCAACAACGGCTGGAATCTGGTTCGGGACCCGGGGGTGGGAGGTTCAAATCCTCTCTCCCCGACCAATCAACAACTTACCGGAGTTTCCTCCAAATTTGAGCCCCTGGGAGGAGATGTCCGTGAACACTGGTTCTGAGCAAGTTCATTCGGGAACGGCAGTACCTGCACACTTTCCCCAAGAACAATTCAGTGGCATAACGAGGCCTTCAAATGGCTTAAGAGCCCGGAATCGGACGAACTGAGGGACCGTGTCGTTCGCGGGGAAAGAGTCTGAACGCTCGTTCCTGACTCCTGCAAGGCTATCAATTCCTATCTGAACTGGACGGGGTCTGCGTTGAAAGTGCAATGACCCGCAAGCGTGCCAATCTCATGACTGAGGACTTGCAGAAGATCCATCAGTAGGCGTCTTTGTTGTCCGCTGCCCTCTGGGTCGACCAGCCGGCTGCTGGATGGAGCACCGAACCTTCCTGATCCAGTGCTCAGGCAATCGACCTTTGGCTGTCTCCGCTGCCGAACCTTTGTCACCTTCCTGATCTCGCCGTGAGCGCGGCTCTCCGGCGAAGGACCCCAAGCACGACAGAATGAGATCGTTTTATGAACTCTTTATAAACCTTTTATTCAAACTTTACAGGCTTGCGTATCCAATAGTTGCAGCGATTCCGAAATAGTTGGGATCGGGACGACTCGGCGGATATGTTTATTCCTTCCTTGATCTCGATGCTTTGCGTAGGGGGCGGCGCCTTTTACCTGAGATCCCTGGTTGCTTTTTGTAAGGAATGGAAGCCGCGTCGCCGCCGCACCAACAAGGAATCACGGCTTTTGGAGAAAATGCGAAAAGTAGATCAGCGGACATCGAAATCCTACCCTTCGCTTGCCACGATTTCAGAAACCCGTCCAAACACAAACTTTTGTGAATTCAGGAGGCACCGAGCCTAATGTCCATCCAAGAAGTAGCACCCGAACAACTCGCAGAATTGTTTCACCACTATCATCAAGCGCTCGCTCCAGAGTCCCGGTCAGTGTGCAAGCCGCCGTCCGAGACCTGGCACGATGTGCCAGTGTCGGAAAGAAGCCGACTGGTTGCCGCAGCCCGTCTGGCACTGCTGGAATTGGCGACAACCGCGCGCCAGCGTGAAGAGTCCAGGCAATATTTTGCGAAGGCAGGCGAAGCCGAGTGGGGTTGCTGAGCCGAAGTCGACGCTAACGCGGCTTGTTCCTGGGGCATACAGATTCGAGCCGCGGTCATCGTTCGCGGCATAGCTCTAGCATGCATCCATAGAGCTCTTCATTCGCCTTTATAAATTCTTTACGAGTTTTATAGCACACTTCATGTGCAGTGATTTTGAATCGGTGCCTGGTGCCGAGATTGCTGAAGCGCCGTAGTTTTAGCGCCGGGGTTGGGAGAGTGTTATGCAAGACATTCTTTGGATGGCGGTTACGATTGCGTTTTTCGCCGTGGGAATCGCATATGTCTATTTCTGTGAACGAGTGAAGTAGGGGACAAACTATGAGCCTCGAATCGATGATCATGCTTGCCGTCAGTGTACTGACGACGATCTACCTGGTTTACGCACTGTTGCGGCCGGAAAAATTCTGATATGACAGCGAATGGTTGGTTCCAAATCCTGCTGTTTCTGTTGTTGATCTTCCTCGTCGCAAAGCCGATGGGGATCTTCATGGCTCGCGTGTTCAATCGCGAGAAGACATTCATGGATCCGGTGCTGAGGCCAATTGAGCGGCTTCTCTACCGGGTGACCGCAGTTGACGAGAATCACGAGATGCGCTGGACAGAATATGCGATCTCGATGCTCCTGTTCAGCATGGTCTCCATGGTCGTGCTGTATCTGATTGAGCGCCTGCAGGGCTTTCTGCCCTTCAACCCGCAGAAATTCGGGGCCGTGACGCCCGCCCACTTGGCATTCAACACCGCAGCTTCGTTTACTACGAATACAAATTGGCAAGTCTACGCGGGTGAGACGACGATGAGCTATTTCACCCAGATGGCAGGACTGGCCTATCACAACTTTGTTTCTGCAGCCGCCGGCATCGCACTCGCCATTGCGTTTATCCGTGGCATCGCTCGGCGCCAAATGCAGACGATTGGCAATTTCTGGGTTGACCTGGTCCGTTCATCGTTGTGGGTGCTGTTGCCATTCTGTGTCGTCGGCGCCCTCATTCTGGTATCCCAAGGCGTCGTTCAGAACCTGAGGCCATATGACACGGCGAAGCTTGTCGAGCCGATGCAGGTGCAGAAGCTCGATCAAGATGGCAAGCCGATGGTAGACGGCCGGGGCAAGCCCGTGATGGATACCGTGACGGAGCAAACCATCGCTCAGGGCCCGGTTGCTTCGCAGGAAATCATTAAAGAGTTCGGCACCAATGGCGGCGGCTTCTTCAACGCCAATAGTGCGCATCCCTTCGAGAACCCGACTCCGCTGACGAACCTGATTGAAATGTTCGCGATCTTCACTATCGGCAGTGGGCTCACCTACACATTGGGGCGAATGACCGGTTCGCAGCGCCACGGCTGGGCCGTATGGGCCGCGATGGCAATTCTGTTCATGGCCGGTGTGACGGTTGCGTACTGGGCGGAAGCTCGTGGAAATCCGCTGCTGGCTGGAACGAATCAACAGGTGAGTGCCACGCAATCTGGCGGAAACATGGAAGGCAAGGAAGTACGTTTTGGAATGGCTGCCAGCACGCTATTCGCCACCATCACTACAGATGCGAGTTGCGGCGCCATTAATGGCTGGCATGACTCGTACACACCGCTTGGCGGGCTGGTTCCTCTGGCCAACATCATGATGAGTGAAGTGATCTTCGGCGGCGTCGGCTCAGGACTCTACGGGATGCTGGTCGATGTAATCCTGGCCGTCTTCATTGCCGGCCTGATGGTAGGACGAACGCCGGAATACCTTGGCAAGAAAATTGAAGCCTACGACGTCAAGATGGCGATGTTGTTCGTCCTCATCTTCCCGCTCGTAATCTTGAGCTTTACAGCGATCTCTGTCGTCCATCCCTACGGTACCGGCGGCATCCTGAATCCCGGTCCACACGGATTTAGCGAAATTCTGTATGCGTTCACGTCTGGCGCCGGCAACAACGGATCGGCTTTTGGCGGATTAACCGCGACTAACCTGTGGTACGACACGACCATGGGTTTAAGCATGCTGCTGGGCCGGTTCTTCATGATCATCCCGATGCTGGCCATCTCTGGTAACCTTGCGAGGAAGAAGTACGTTCCGCCTTCGCTCGGCACCTTCCCTGTGACAACCCCGCTGTTCACAGTGCTCCTGATCGGCGTCATCATCATTGTTGGTGCGCTCACATTTTTTCCGGCGCTGAGCCTCGGCCCCATCCTTGAGCACTTGCTCATGGCTGCCGGCAAGACGTTCTAAAGGAATCCGACATGACTATGACAACCAATGCAACGCTTCCCTCAGTTCAATCCGTGAGGCTCGGACACTCGCCCATGAGACCGCGTAAAAAAGCAGTCTGGGAATGGAAGATCGTTCGGCGCGCCATTCTCGATGCCGTTCTTAAACTCAATCCGCGGAAGATGATGGGCAATCCGGTCATGTTTGTAGTCGAGATCGGCAGTGTGATCACGACTGTGCTGTTGTTCAGGGGCGGCGCGGCTTTCAAGTTCAACCTGCAGATCACATGCTGGCTGTGGTTCACGGTGTTGTTTGCGAATTTCGCCGAGGCAATGGCTGAAGGCCGCGGCAAGGCACAGGCAGACACGCTTCGGAAAGCTCGCTCCGAGACGATCGCCAATCGTATCGCTGGGGGCGATGATCGTGTCGAGCAGATAGCAAGTTCGAAGTTAAAAGCGGGCGATCTAGTGTTCGTGTCGGCTGGAGAGTTCATTCCATCGGACGGCGAGATCATCGAAGGCGTCGCGTCCGTGGACGAATCAGCCATCACCGGTGAATCGGCTCCCGTCATTCGCGAAGCCGGAGGCGATCGCTCCGCGGTAACGGGTGGTACTCGAGTATTGTCGGACCGAATCAAGGTAAAAATCACTTCGAATCCGGGAGAGACCTTTCTCGACCGCATGATTGCGCTGGTTGAGGGTGCGGAACGTCAGAAGACGCCAAACGAGATCGCCCTTAACATCCTGCTGGCCGGGCTGACGATCATCTTCCTTCTCGCGGTTGTGACATTGCAACCGTTCGCCATTTACTCGGGCGCGCCACAGACTGTGTTTGTCCTGGTGTCACTGCTCGTGTGCTTGATCCCCACGACCATTGGGGGACTGCTGTCAGCCATCGGCATCGCCGGGATGGATCGCCTGGTGCAGCACAATGTGCTCGCCATGTCGGGACGCGCAGTGGAGGCCTCCGGCGACGTCAATACACTCCTACTGGATAAGACGGGGACGATCACGCTCGGAAACCGCCAAGCATCGCGGTTTATTCCCGCACCGGGAGTAACCGAGAAGGAGCTTGCAGATGCAGCTCAGCTCTCGTCTCTTGCGGACGAAACCCCAGAGGGACGCTCCATCGTCATCCTCGCGAAGGAAAAATACGGTTTGCGCGGACGTGAACTGGGATCGCACGATGCTCACTTCGTGCCTTTCAGCGCTCAGACCAGGATGTCTGGCGTTGACCTCAATGGTTTTGAGATCCGCAAAGGAGCGACCGATGCCATTGCCAAGTACCTGACTCAGAACGGACTCGGCCTGCCGGGCGAGGTCAAAACCACGGTCGAGCAGATTTCCCACTCGGGTGGTACTCCCCTGGTAGTGGCTGAGAAGAACCGAGGCGCGCTCGGTGTCATTGAACTGAAAGACATCGTCAAGGGAGGAATGAGAGAACGATTTGACCAGTTACGGGCCATCGGAATTCGGACGGTTATGATCACCGGCGACAACCCACTGACGGCTGCTGCGATAGCACGAGAAGCCGGTGTGGATGATTTTCTTGCTCAGGCAACTCCGCAAGACAAGATGGATCTGATCAAAAAGGAGCAAGCCGAAGGCAAACTGGTTGCGATGACCGGCGACGGCACCAACGATGCTCCCGCCCTGGCACAGGCCGACGTGGGAGTCGCGATGAATACCGGCACCCAGGCTGCCAAAGAGGCCGGCAACATGGTGGACCTGGACTCCAATCCCACCAAGCTCATTGAAATCGTCGAAATCGGCAAACAGCTGCTGATGACCCGCGGTGCGTTGACGACGTTTTCCATCGCTAACGATGTCGCGAAGTACTTCGCCATCATTCCAGCGATGTTCGCTGGAACGTTTCCGGTGCTGAACGCGCTGAATATCATGCATCTGAAGACCCCCCAGTCCGCCATTTTGTCGGCCGTGATCTTCAATGCGCTAATCATTATCGCGCTGATCCCCCTGGCATTGAGAGGAGTCAAGTACAAGCCGTTGGCGGCAGCTTTGCTACTCAGGAACAATCTCTGGATCTACGGCGTAGGCGGAATCATCGTGCCCTTCATCGGGATCAAGATTATCGACATCCTGATTACACACATGGGTCTTGCGTAGAGGATTTGACAATGAAAAAGAACCTGATTACCGCAGTGCTAATGACCATCGCGACGACGATTCTGTTGGGAATCATCTATCCCCTGATAGTGACCGGGCTCGCCCAACTCCTGTTTCCGAGACAAGCCAACGGGCAACTCATTCACAAGGACGGCAAGATCGTGGGATCCAGCATTATTGGCCAAGGTTTTTCCGGGCCGGGGTATTTTCATTCCAGGCCCTCCAGTGCAGGAAACGGATACGACGCAGCCAACAGCAATGGCTCACAATTCGGCCCCACGAACCAGAAGCTCATCGATCGAGTGAAAGGTGATGTTGCGACCGCCCAGGCGGACAGTCCCGGCGCACTCGTACCGATCGATCTGGTGACCGCATCCGCATCTGGTCTCGATCCTCACATCACGCCCGCCGCTGCCGAGTTTCAACTTTCTCGCGTCGCAAAAGAGCGCAACACAAGTGTCGATCGACTGCGGGCTCTTGTTACTCAGCACAGCGAAGGTCGACAGCTTGGTTTCTTGGGCGAAGCTCGAGTTAACGTCTTAGAACTGAATCTGGACCTGGACCGGCAGTTCCCGACAAACAAACAAGCCAAGGTTCAGTGAAACCCAAGGAAAACCTGATTTCCGCACCTCCTGCTATCCAGCAAACCCGAAGAACGTCGAAAAGCGGATAGCCTCCACGTCGCGCCTTCTGGTAACAGGAAATCACCTCCGACTGAGTCCTTTGCTCCCTGCAAGGACTGAATCCTACCCCGCCCACTCATGGCGAAACGCTCGTCAGATGGGCATCTCTGCGGTCCGGCACTCGTGTTTTCAAATCCTTTCGATAAGAAATATCTATTGGACGACCGCGAAGGCCTGCATTTAGTTTCGCGCATTACATGAATTCGTCATCGGGGTTGGGGTAGAGCTGTGAATGGAACACTCTTGAGTGCACAGGCGTTGACCTCCATAGGTCCGTACTCGTGGTCCGTATAAACCCATGGGCAGTGGAGTTGCCACGGCAAGCGCACATCTGGTGCATGCCAATGAAGCTCTAATTGCGGGGAGCAAAAGGGAATTGGCTGCTACTGCGATGGTAACCGTGCACCTCGGCTCAGCAGTCGTAGCATGTATCGGCCTGCTCGGTGGGTTGTTCGCGCTAGGGACTTATCCAATCGCCGGAGTATTGCTGACGCTCGGGGCGATGGCGCTGCTGCTTTACAGTCTCGGCGTGTTGTGCGGAGTTCATTCGCCGTCGAGGCAGTAACCGAACCAGTGCCAAGCAATCGGGTTCCGACCGGGGTGAGCAGAACATTCAGTCTTTACAGGCGTCAATCAACGCCAGCCTTTTAGGTAGGGTGACGATGCACCAATCATGTAAAGGAGCAGTGCAAATGACAAAGGGAGCAGAGAGTCGATCTCTGCGTCGATCGTATCCAAAATCGGTCGCAGTCATTCTAACGTTCGGAGTGTTATTTGGGTTGACAGCGATGGTTTTTGCCGATGACGGGCCGAAGCCAGACCCGGCCGGCGTCGCCACGGGAGATAAGGCAGCGGTCGTCGATGCCGCGGGTAATCCATTTGTCGTGACCGAGCCTACGGATAAGACGTCACCGGACTATGCGGCGAATAAGAAAGCATTTGATGAGTATCAGGCTCAAGCCGCAAAGGAACCATTGGCGATGAAGCTCGCCGACGGCGTCGGCCACGTTCGCGTCGCGACGAACTTTGCCTGGACTCTCAACACAGGTTATCTCGTCTTGTTCATGCAGGCCGGGTTTGCACTGCTCACCTGTGGTCTGGTCCGCAAGAAGAATGCCGCGCACTTGATGATGCTGAATTTCGCGGCGTATGTATTCGCTTTTCTTGCCTATTACGCTGTTGGATACGCGTTCCAGTTCGGTGCTGTTGCGATCAACGCGGCGCCCATCAACTTGGGCGGGACGCCCACACTCAATCATTTCCTCGTTGGCCACGGCCAATGGGGATTTGTGGGAGGAAGGGGGTTCTTTCTTGTAGGCCCCGCCTATGACGCGGGTAGCAATTGTTTTGCCCTGTTCGAAGTGGTGTTCATGGAAACCGCCGGCTACATCATTGTCGGTGCAATCTGCGAACGAATTTCCTTTTGGGCCTTTTTGCTTTGCGAGCTGTTCATGGGCGCCATTCTCTATCCTATTTCAGGTTGCTGGACATGGGGAGGTGGCTGGCTATCGCAACTCGGTTCTTCCTTGAATCTAGGGCATGGCTATGTCGACTTTGCCGGCTCGACGGTGGTTCACGCGGTAGGCGGCTTTGCCGCCATGGCTCTCGCAATCGTGCTCGGACCGCGCCTCGGTAAATTTGGACCGGGAGGTAAAATCCGGGTCTTTCCTGCTCACAACATCGTCTACGTAGTAACTGGAACGTTCCTCCTGCTTTTCGGTTGGATGGGATTTAACCCGGGATCCACACTAGGGGCAACGGATTTACGTATCTCCGTGGTCGCCGTCAACACCAATCTCGCTGCGGTTGCCGGTTCGGCGGCCGCAATGCTGATCTGGTACTTCCTCTTCGGCAAGCCTGATGTGACGATGGCCTGTAACGGAATGCTCGCTGGGTTGGTGGCGATCACAGCGCCGTGCGCATTCGTTTCTCCAACCTCTTCGGTCGTGATCGGGATCCTCGCCGGCAGTCTCGTCTGCGCAGGCGTTCTTTTCAATGAGCGGGTCCTCAAGATCGACGACCCTTGCGGCGCGATTTCCGTTCACGGTTATTGTGGCTGGCTGGGAGCGGTCTGCGTAGGCATTTTTGCCGATGGAACGTACGGTGCCGGATGGAACGGGGTTGGGGCGACTACTTATCTAAGCCATGCTGGTCAGGGAGTAACAGGTCTTCTTCACGGTGACGCCAGGCAATTCTGGTGTCAGCTCATGGGGGCGACACTGTATGCGGCATGGGCATTCGGCGCAACATTCGCCGTGTTCAAGCTCGTAAACAAGGCGAAGAGTATGCGCGTCTCTCCGGAATCTGAAGAGGAGGGATTGGACGTCCCAGAATTCGGAATGCCCGGATATCCCGAAGATGCGGTGGTGACAGGTTTGTATTGAAGCGATCACCTCATTGATCGTCGCAGGCGGTTCGATCATCTCCTATTGGAAAGGGTGAAAGTCTACTTGGCGAAGCGAGAACGATCTGCCCCACCGTTCCTTCTGGATGTTGCTGCTTCGGCCGGCGTCGGTTGCATTGCCGTCGTCTTGACGACCTATGGCTGCTATCACTTTCAGCTGAATCTCACCATCACCAGCTTCCTTTACTTGATCATCGTCGTGCTGCAGTCCTTGCGCGGCAGTTTCGCTTCGTCTGCAGTGGTGTCGGTCTTGACCGTTGCTTGTCTGGATTTCTTCTTTACGGAACCGCGTTTCTCATTCGAAGTAACGAACTCTCTGGACATTCTGGCGTTAGTCTCGTATCTGATCACAAGTTTGGTCATCACCCAATTAACACGCCGCGCAGCAACCGCCCAGGCAGAAGTCTTCAGGACCGCAATCCTCGACGCGTTGGCGCACGAGTTCAAGACTCCACTCGCTACGATTCTGACTGCGGCCGGTGGCCTGTGTGAGACTCAACCTCTCTCTCCTATTCAGCAGGAGTTGGCATGCTTGATCGAGTCTGAAACGTCGCGGCTGAATGAATTGGCCTCGCAGATTCTTAGCACCAGCCGGCTTGACCGAAAGGCCGTCAAGCCGCGGCTGAAGCGCACTGACGTCTCCGACCTGGTCGTGAACCTGGTGGACCAATATTCACGACGTTTTGGGGACCGGATGTTTTTTCTGTCGAAGGAAGGTGTGGCCGGAGAAGTCCTTGCGGACCGCGATCTCCTCGAACTAGCTGTGAAGCAACTCCTCGACAATGCTTGCAAATACTCGCCGCCCCGAGCCGGAGTTGAGGTGAGAATCGAAAGTGATGGTAAGCACGTAACCGTCCGCGTGCTGAATGACGGAACGGCAATCCATGTTAAGGAACGCGCTCGGATCTTTCAGCGCTTTTATCGTGGCTCGGAAGGCAAATCGGTCGCCTCCGGATCCGGCTTGGGACTCTACTTTGCCAACCAAATCGTCAGGGCGCATGGGGGCAGAATGGAACTGGAGGACAGGACCGCCGTGTGCAGCAAGGAGACTGCCTTTCGCATGACTTTGCCGCTTGCCCAGCGCTTGTTCTAACAATCTCAAACATGACAAACGAAAGAATCAGCACACTACTGGTGGATGACGAGGCATCGTTTCGCAGGGCGCTGAGGACGTCTCTGTCCGCTGTTGGTTATGCCACCGATGAGTCGCGTAACGGTGAAGAAGCCCTTGAGATTCTGCGTCGACGTTCCTTCGACCTTGTTTTGCTCGATATCAATATGCCCGGTATCGGAGGAGTGCAGACCTGTCGCGAGATCCGCTCTCAGATGCTCGACGTCGGTGTTGTAATGGTGAGCGTGCGGGATGGGGAGAATGATCTCGTGCAGGCGCTCGAAGCCGGAGCTGACGACTACATCGCCAAACCTGTACGGTTCCGCGAACTTCTGGCGCGAATGGGGGCCGTCCTGCGGCGGATACGGCCCGGCAACAATGGTGAGCCCGAAGTTCTTCGAGTCGGCGAACTAGAACTCAATACGAGCCTTCATGTGCTTCGCCGAAATGGAGAGCCTGTCCATCTAACTCCGACGGAATTCCATTTGCTTGCGCTCCTGATGGAGAACCAGGGCTTCCCCGTGACCCATGTCAAGCTCTTACGTTCCATCTGGGGACCAGAGTACGGCTCCGAGCTTGACTATCTGCGTTCGTTTGTAAAGGCTCTACGGAAGAAGATCGAGCCGAACCCTTCTGAGCCGCAATACATCATCACCGAACCCTGGGTCGGCTACCGATTGTGTGATCCACTCAACCAGGAATGTCGTTCCCCGAAATCAAACTGATCTATTCCTGTTTTGTCAATTTTCAGCTAAGACTCCGCCAGCGGAAAATCCCGATCTATGCTAGTCGAATTTTGAATGCGGGTCTTCACGGTTTCTTCATGCCTTGGACCGTATTGTCTAAGCGACCCATTCGATGTCAATCGACGCTCTGAGCGGCATTCGACGCTGCGGAGTTCTTCTTTTGAGCGACTTGGGACTCAGAGAATCTTTACGGATTCTTGCTGAACTATTTACAGAATCTTTATGAGTTTGCTGATGGAATGTGACAGGGCAATCAGGCAAGTATCGAAACAACCCGCGTGCGCGTGGGCAGGCGCGAGGGCGTGAACCCGTCGTGAAGGCATTTCAACTTCAGGACAGTCGGAGACCGGCACATGATGACCGTGGGAATCAAATCGTGCAGATCATTGCATCTTGGAACTTTGCCAATCGCATTAATCCTGAGCTTAGCCGTTGTTCCCAGCCAGCGCAGCGCAGCACAGACAGCTCCCTCCTCCCCGGCTAGTGTGGCGGAATTGCATGATCCTGGCTCCGCTGAGACGGGTCGGGAGAGTGGCGCAACGAATGGCTCCGCGGCGAAGACGGAGCCAGCATCGACACCCGCCGATCCCGAAATATCGCCAGCGGTAGCCAGGCAGTTCGCGGCCATGCAAGCAGAAATCGAAGCACTGAAAGCTGAACTGAAGAGCCACGGGGCAACTGCGGCCAACCCGATTTCTCCGCCAACTGGAACTGCAACTGCCGCAACTCCCGGACCGAAGTCCGAGCCCGCATCCGTGACCCCGTCCGCTGATGCGGCACAAGCACGTTCCGGGTCGCCGGAAAAGCCGGCGCCGACGGAGCCCTTCGCCTACGCAGACTGGACCTGGCTGAACGGCACAGCTCGCAACAAAGACGCGGTCTGGGATTCCAAATTCTTCACGCCGGAAATCCGTTTCGATACCAATTACGTGACGGATTTCAACCATCCGAGAGATGATTCCATGGGTGGTTCTAGCGAAATCTTCCGCTCTAATGAGATCCAGGTAGAGCAAATCAGCTTTGGCGGAGACTTCCACTGGCAGAATGTTCGAGGCCGGGTTTTGACCATGAATGGGATGTTCGGCGTCACCACGCCACGCAACGACGCCAGCCCGGGACGCGGACAGTGGGATCTTCGAGGGGCATACAAGTACGTTTCTGAGGCCTATGGCGGATACCACTGGGACGTAAACCATGGACTCAATCTCGACGCGGGAATCTTCGTCTCCTACATCGGCCTGTTCAGCTACTACAATTTCGATAATTGGGCGTACCAACCGTCCTACGTCTCATCGAATACGCCGTGGTTTTTCAACGGTGTCCGCATTCAGTGGTTCCCAACGGACAAGCTAAAGATCGAGCCTTGGATCATCAATGGCTGGCAGTCCTACGGCAGGATAGGCAGCAAGCCTGGTCTCGGCGGGCAGATTTTGTATCGCCCGAAACCCTGGCTTTCGCTCGTCTTCAACAATTATGGGATGGGCGAAGACGATCTTGGCAACGGCGATGGCCATTTTGGCCGCTCCCGTATCCACACCGACGACAGCATCGAGGTTAAATACTACGATCACCCAGAAAAGTACCTGGACAAGATGGCGTTCTCAGTTACCGCCGACCTGGGATGCGAATACGGTGGCAGCGGAAGCTTTGTCAGCGCGCAGGGTCGAGTAATCAATAACAACGTGAATTGCCACCATAACACGGCTACGAGCAGCAAGCAGAGCTTTGCCGGCTGGATGGCGTACAACCGGTGGTGGTTCAAGAAAGATTTGTACGGCATAACCTTCGGCGGAGGCGCGATGTCGAATCCGGGGCGTTATCTGACCCTGCTTCCGCCGATCAATGGAGCGGATGCTATCACCGGCTCGCCTTATTTCACGCAGAACCCCGGCGATCCGTTCCGAGCTTGGGATACCTCGCTTACCTTTGACTACATGCCCAGACAGTACATCACTTTCCGCGCGGAGTATGGGTATCGTCACGCGAACGTAGGGTACTGGTCGGGTCGAGGTGGAATAACTCCAGGCGACAATACGAATCCCAGCACAATTCCGAACCCCGCAGCTGGTTCTGTGGTGGGTAGCACGACCTTTACGCCGGGCCCCTTCTTGTCGCCCACCCCGGGTTTCACTTGTGTGGCAGGAAGCGGCGGTTGGTGCCCCGATCTGCGCAAAGACGAACCCAGCATGAGGTACGCGATCATGGTCAAGTTCTAGTGTTGTTGAACACAAACACATCGGGGAGCATCCGCAGATTGGAACTACAATGAGCGGACTTCGAAAGCGCAAGTCGATTCTCCTGGTTTCCACCTTCGCCGGGCTGGCGGTTATGGCGGGATGCACGAAACACAACGACCCGGCGACGGAGGCACCTCCGTTGCCGAACGTTGTGCTTGCTGCAGAACCCAGTTTGTTCGGGGTGGAGCATCCTGAGCAGTTTCCTCTCGCAACTGCGACCGAGCATACGGCTTATTCGGAATTAGTGGTCACCGGCTCAGTGAATCCGGACATTGCGAGAAACGTGCCAGTTGTTTCACTGGCATCAGGACGGGTCGTAAGCATCCATGCGAGGCTGGGTGACACTGTTGAAAAGGGTCAATTGCTGCTGACAGTGCGGAGCGACGATGTGTCGAGCGCGTTCTCCGACTACCGCAAAGCGGTTGCCGATGAGGTCCTCGCACGAGCCCAGTTCGAACGCTCCAGAGACCTGTACGAGCATGGAGCGATGGCTCTCAATGACCTTCAGGTTGCGCAGGATGCGGAAGATAAAGCCAAAGTGGACGTGGAAACAACGTCGGAGCACCTACGGCTCTTGGGCAATGACCCCGACAAGCCGGCGCATCTGGTTGACATCGTGGCGCCTGTCTCAGGCGTGATTACCGATCAACAAGTGACCAACGCGGCTGGTGTGCAGGCGTTCAACATGCCGGCTCCATTCACGATTTCCGACCTGTCCAATGTGTGGGTAGTTTGCGATGTATACGAGAACGATCTGGCAGGTGTGCGCAATGGCGATACCGCCGAAATCACCCTCAATGCGTACCCGGACCGCGTGTTCAAGGGAAGGGTTAGCAACATCGGCGCAATCCTCGACCCCAGCATACGCACGGCGAAGGTCCGACTCGAAGTGCAGAATCCCGGAATGATGCGTCTCGGAATGTTCGTGAAAGCAACGTTTCACGGGCAAAAGAAAGAGATGCACACCGTCGTGCCCGCAGCGGCTGTGCTTCACATGCACGACCGCGATTTCGTGTTTGTGCCCTCACCTGACAAGAAGTTCCGGCGCATCGAGGTGGTCAGCGGAGATCTCTTGCCCGAAAACCTCACCCTGCAAGAGATTAAGTCGGGCCTCAGCCCGGGAACGCAAGTCGTGTCGAATGCCTTGGTGCTGGATCACGTACTCGGGCAATGAGCGACGGTCATAATCCGGTGGAAACAAGAACTGACAAGCGATGATTCGGGCCCTCGTCGATTTTGCACTTAACAACAAGTTCGTAGTTCTGGCCCTCGCGGTTCTGCTGGCAGGCTGGGGCGCAATTTCGTTTCACGAGTTGCCCGTCGAAGCCTATCCCGATATTGCGGACAACTACGTCACCGTCATCACCCAATGGCCAGGACGGTCCGCCGAAGAGGTAGAGCAGCAGGTCACGATCCCGATAGAGATCCAGATGTCGGGTATGCCGCACATGACCTACCTGCGGTCCGAGTCAATTTTTGGCCTGTCGTTCGTGATCATGATCTTCGACGACAGCTCAGTAAATGACTGGAATCGTCAGAAGGTTCTCGAACGGCTAACCCAAGTCAATCTTCCTGCTGGACAGAATCTTCAGCCTCAGATCGGAACGGACTGGAGCACGACCGGGCAGATCTACTGGTACACGCTGAGGAGTACAAATCCGCGATACGACCTGATGGAGTTGCGGTCGCTCGAGGATTTTGTCTTGCTCAAACAGTTCAAGTCCGTACCGAACGTGGTAGACGTCTCGGATTTCGGCGGCACGGTGCGGGAATACCAGGTGCGTGTCGATCCAAGCAAGTTGGTCGCCTATGGCCTGAGTATCGGGCAAGTCGAGCAGCAACTCGCGAACAATAACATCAACGCTGGTGGCAGCTTCGTTGAAGTGGGCATGCAGCAGATGAACGTCCGTACGCTCGGATTGTTC
>Ga0335079_10004711_pt1 | contig 15692 bp, 14 predicted proteins | sample Lox_Sample_33_FD_206719 | JGI IMG/M metagenome (GOLD analysis project Ga0335079, IMG submission 206719) | Soil microbial communities from Loxahatchee National Wildlife Refuge, Florida, United States - Lox_Sample_3.3 | ecosystem: Environmental > Terrestrial > Soil > Wetlands | place: USA... | reverse complement strand
TAAACTACCGCGGGAGCCCCGGGAGTCAACAGGACGCCGGCCAGACCGGCAATCGCGCCCACACCAGCGCCAATGGCGGCACCGGTACCCCAATCGGCGGCGCTGCCGATGACCGCGCCGACTGCCGTAGTTGTGCCGACCGTAGCCACATCACGTCCGGTATCCGAGTGGTTGGCCGCGCGGGTTACAAGCTGAGTCTGCAGCGGAACCTGCTGGCCATCCACGGCGGTTAACGAAGTCAGCTCGAGCCCCAGCTTCGAGGGGCCCTTTCCGTGACCGCCCCGGGCGACCGTCGAAACACGGCCGGACACCGTCTGCCCACGTTGGGCTACCACAATTCCGTCGATGACCACGGGCTGCATCAGCGTACCTGCGAAGTAGTCTCCTTCGTGATTGCGGTCCGACGACAAAGGTTCATCGATTCGCACGGTCAGAAAGTTGCCAGGCTGAATGGTCAGCTTTGATGGAATTCCGTTGGTCGGCGGCTGAGCGAAGGGCGGTTGGTCGGCCGGCGGCTGCGCCTGATCATCTTGGGCCACCGGGGTTTGGGCGATCGGGGTTTGGGCTACCGGGGTCGAGGGATCCGCGGACTGGTCGGAGGCGTTCAATTTCCGCCAGCCGGTGCTCTGAGCCGGCGCCACCGCCGCTGTCAGGAGCAAGCCCGCGACCAGGAAGTAAGAAGTTGAACGAATCTGGAATCTCATGGCGGTTACCTCGTGCCTTCGACGGTATCGCTTGCATCTCGATCACCAATCCTTACTGCTTCAGAATCAATGACTCGCATCGGTTTCGATGGCCCGGATGCACCGCCGCTGGTGGATTTGGGCCACCAAAAACATACGTCGAGGCCAGAAAAGGTCGCGCCCTGTGGTTAACCCGTAACTTTGCTGGTGTACGCTGGTCGGTTAGGCTCATTTCCACTCACATCCACAATCCGAAAGGATGCCTGTCAGCTTCCCTGATGCTGGCCGGGTGCCTGCTAGCCGGGCTGCAATTAAACGCCCAGGATTCAGACCAGCCGGAACGATGGAATCTGTATTGGCAGGCGACCTCGATCGGGCAGTATCACGATGCGATCCGTTCACCCTACGAATCGAGCCGCAGTCTGGCCAGCCACGCAGAAGGTGAAGCTTCGCTGACGTCGACCCTTTTTCTTGGATTGCGACTGGCATCGAACACGCAGCTCTATTTCGATCCCGAACTAGCTGGCGGCCGCGGTTTCAGCGGTACCAACGGGCTCGCCAATTTCTCGAACGGCGAGATTCCCCGCGTCGCCGCTGCAACCCCCACGCCGTATATTGCGCGCCTGTATGTCACGCAGGATTTCGGCTTCGGCGACCAGCGCGAAATGTCGTCGAGCGACGCCAACCAGCTCGCCGGCAGCCGCCCGGCAACCCGGTACTCGATCACGATTGGCCGCTTTACGGTTACCGATTTCTTCGATAACAATCGCTACACACACGATCCCCGCTCGCAATTCATGGGCTGGTCCATTATGTACAACGGCGCGTGGGACTACCCGGCCGATACCCGAGGTTACACCTGGGGTTGGATGCACGAGTTTCATACGCGCCGCTGGTCCGCCCGCTATGCCAGCGTGGCGGAGCCAAGCGTGGCCAATGGCCTGCGGTTTGACCGGCGCTTGTTTGTGGACCGTGGCGACGTGGTGGAAGGCGAGATCAATATCTCGCCCGGCGGGCACCAGGGCGCGATTCGCGCGCTCAGCTACTTCAATCACTCGCGCGCCGGAACGTATGCGGAAGCCATCCATTTAGCGCAAACCTCCGGCACCACGCCGGACGTGACCGCCACCAGCCGCCCGGGAACGTTGAAGTACGGCTTCGGTCTGAGCATGGATCAGGAGATCTGGAACGGCATCGGTGTATTTTCCCGCCTGGGGTGGAACGACGGCAAAACCCAGAGTTTCGCTTTCGCGGTGGTTGACCGGCTGGCCAGCGGCGGCATTTCCGTTGATGGCCGGCGGTGGAGGCGTCCCGAGGATACGGTTGCAAGCGCTTTGATCGTGACCGGCCTTTCCGGCGTGCATGCCCAGTATCTGGCGCGCGGCGGCCTCGATTTCATGATTGGCGATGGCGGGCTGACCTACGGGCCGGAATATACGTTCGAGAGCTATTACAACGCCCGGCTGATAAAGGGCGTGTTCGCGGCCGTGGACCTCCAGCATGTGACCAACCCCGCGTACAACCGCGACCGCGGGCCGGTGTGGATCGGGTCCTTGCGCGTGCACCTCGAATGGGGCACGGGCGGCCGGTAAGCGCGGACAGAGCTACTGCGCCAGGACGACGCGGTTGACTCCAGATTCGGGCACAACTTCGGAAGGAATCCGCACGCGCTCGAAGACCGCCAGCGCGGCAACATAAAACAACCCGCCGATGATCACGGTCTGGACCAGTCCCAGATAAATTCCGCAGACCAGTGCACCTACCGAGCCGAGCACGCTGGCTGCGGCGTTCAAAGACCAGGCCCAGCGGACCGACGCCGGACTCCATTTCTCAAGCCGCTCCAGGCCCGCCGGGAACGGCATGCCCATCAGAAAACCAAGCGGCGCGATCAGGGCAATCGTAATCGCGACTTTCAACGGCAACGGCAGCCAGACCAGCGACGTGAGCAGGCCGGAAAGCACCGGAGCAAGGACCGCCGAAACCAGAGCGATGCATCCCAGCACCTTGATGAGCCGCCGTTCCCCCTTCACCGCGCCGCGGCTCCAATAACTGCCGCAGCCGCTCGACACCAGCATCGAGAAGATCACCACGGTGAGAGCGTAGCTCGGGTGCCCGAGGAACAGGACGAATTTCTGGATCAGCCCGACCTCGATGAGAATGTAGCCGCAGCCGATGAACAGGAAATACAGCAGAAACCCGAGCACGCCGCGCTGCCGCGGCAAGCGAGTGCCAAGCACAATGGGCGGCAGCAACAAGATCACCAGGGTCGCGGCCAAACTTACTCCCATCAGAGCAAACAGCAGCGGAACCGCCTTGTTGATCTTGTAGTCCGCACTTTTATCCGAGGCGAACTTCACAAAGTTCCAGAGATCGCGCGGCTGAACCGTGTAAAAGAAGAAAGGCCGGTTGTCGCTCACCGGCGTGATATCGAACGTGTAGTTGCTCTCGTACTGCGCCGGATCGGAGCTGTGGAGCAGATCGTAAAACGAATTACGTACCGCGCGATCGGGCATATAGACAGGTTGCATTCCCGCGGCCGCCATCATTCTACGAGCCCGATCGAGGTCTTCGTTGCCGAAGGGCTTGCGCGCGATCAACACCGTATCCCGGGCGCCCCACCCCTCCACTGAGCCCTCGCGGCCGACGACGATATGCTTCCAAGCGTTGCTCTCGCCTGCCTGAGAAAGCGCTTCGATTGCCAGCGAAATCAATCGCAGCGACTCGCGCGGCGGATCGAAGCCCCAGCGCGTGAAGGCGACGACGCCATCGTTTGTCAAATGGAGCAGGTAGTCTCGAAATGCGTCAGTCGTGTAGAGATTGTTTTCGGAAAGCGCAAATGCCCCGGCTGCCGTGGAGGCCCAGGTATCGACAAGGGTGGCCTGAATGACCTGGAATTTATCGGTGCTGCGCCGGACAAAGCTCCGGCCGTCTTCCACGAAAATACGGACGTCGGGGCGTAAATAGAGCCCCTGGCTCAGGCCGGCATACCGCTCGCGCATGATGGTGGTCGCGATAATCGGGTTAATCTCGACTCCGGTGATGTCATGGCTGCCGGAGGCCAGGGCGCGTGCGACGTCCCAACCACCGCCGGGCCCGATAATCAACGCGCGTGCGCCCGGACGAACCGCGTACGGCAAGGCCGGTCCCTGTTCCAGCAAATCGTGCCGTTCGCGCGGCGTCAGGCGGTCGAAGTCGAAATTGGCAATTGCCGTTGATGCGTCCGCATCAATGAAGATGGTGGGCGCTCCGGACGCTTTATCGGGAGCGATCGCGATTCGCGAAAAACTGTTCCACTTCTCGAATCGTTCGTTCTCGATCTTCTGATTTTTCGCGTAGCGGATGGTCAGCACGTGCACCCGCGTGTTGAAGGTGAGAAACGCCACCAGCATCAGTGCCAGGGCCACGCTGCTCGCGCGCCCGATGACGGAGCCGCCCATGCTGTGCCAGATCGATGCCGCCACGGCGAAAACGATCGCCGCGGCCAGAACGCTGCTCAAGCCGCCTTGGGGCAAGTTCAGTAACGGAATGAGCAGCAGGCAACCGCCGGCTGCGCCCAGCAGGTCAAAAAAGTAGATGCGATGGACGCGTTCGATGGTGCTCGAGATAGCCAGAGAGACGATCGTGCCCGCCAGAAAAAACGGGATCGCCGCCGCAAAATAGACCAGGGCGAGATCCCATCCGCTCGGATCCCGGGTCTGGGACACAATCACCGACAGGGCGGCGACGACCGCGATACTGGTGGCCGCGCTGAGACGCCCCAGACGGACAAACAGCGGCGCCTTCCATCCGGCAACGACATACGAAAACACGCCTCCAGCGCCCAGCCCGAACAGCGCAATCGAGATCGCAAGAAAGGCGAAATGGTAGTAGAACACCACCGAGAAGATGCGGGTCAGGGATAATTCAAGCAGCAGGGCGGCCATCGTGGTCAGCGAGATACATAGATAGACCTGTGGCCACGTAGTGGTTGTCTGTTTCACTTCTAAGTCTTGTCGCGCTCCGATACGAGCGCCCTCAGACCCATTCCAGAGCGCCCTTCTTGAAGGCCCAAATGTAACCCACGATCAGGATCGCCAGAAAGACGGAGATTTCAGCGACACCAAACCATCCGAGTGCCCGATAGCGCACGGCCCATGGGAAGAGAAAAATGGTCTCTACGTCGAAGATCACGAATAGAATCGCGATCACATAGAAACGAACTGTGTAGCGCCCGCGCGAATCGGACGTAGGTTTGATTCCACACTCATAGGCCTCCAGCTTTCGCGGGAACGGCACCGCCGGCCGAACCAGCTTGGCTACGAGAATTGTAGCCACGGGAAAAAGAATTGCCAGAGCCAGGAAGAAAAAGATCGGGATGTACCCGTTTGGCACGACTCCACTATAACACCTGTACAAAACCAGCCGAAAACTGGCGACAATTGAATTAACCCCGATGCACGATCCCCATGCCACTTACTCGGAACTGATTGAGGAACGCCGTCGTGAGGTGGCTAACCGCGAGCAGCAGCACCGGAATCTCGGGTATGCGCGGCTGACCTGCGTGGTGATTGCTCTCGGTTTGGTTTGGTCAGCGCTGGCGGAACATGCTCTCTCGGTAATTTGGGTTACTGTGCCAGTCGCCGCGTTTTTGTCCCTCGTGGTTATTCACGAGAAACTGCTAAGCCGCTTGGAACTGCGCCGTCGCGCTGTGCGCTTTTTTGAGCGCGCGCTCGCGCGGCTGAATGGAAACTGGTCTGGCACCGGCGAGACCGGCGAGCGCTATCTCGACCCTTCCCACCTGTATGCTCAAGATCTGGATCTGTTCGGCAAAGGCTCGCTGTTCGAGCTGCTGTGCACGGCTCGCACCCATATCGGAGAGGAGACTTTGGCGGGCTGGCTGCTCCATCCGGCCGATCCGGATACGGTTTGCGCGCGCCAGCAGGCGGTCGAAGAACTCCGGGCTCGCGTGGATCTACGGGAGGATCTGGCGGTCCTGGCCGAAGAGGCGCGAACCGGCGTCGACCCGGTCTCACTCGCCGCCTGGGGAGAGCAGCCGCCGTTACTGCAACCCAGCGCCCGCGTCAGTATCTGGTTGTTTACAATCCTCGGAACCGTTGGACTTCTCGCCCTGGGCACGTCGCTCTTTGCCGGCCTGCCGGAAAACACCGCTGCTCTTCTCCGCGACTTCTTCCTCATCGCGCTGTTCGTCAACATCGTCTCGGTTTATCGCATCAACCAACGCATCTCCGTCGTGGTTTCAGCCGTCGAGGAAGCGGCTCACGAGCTGCGGCTGGTGTCCGGCGTTCTCGGACGGCTGGAACGCGAACATTTTGTGTGTCCGCGTCTGGCGCAATTACGTGCTTCACTGGAAACCGATGGAGAACCCCCATCGAAACGCCTCGCCCGCCTGCAACGGCTCATGGAGTACCTCGATTCCCGCGACAACCTGTTCGTTCGTTTCGCCGAATTCTTCATTCTCTGGACGCCTCACATTGCCATCCACGTCGAGAATTGGCGTCGCACGTCCGGGCCCTCGGTGCGTCGGTGGCTGTTGGCGTTGGGAGAAATGGAGGCCCTTTGCTCGCTCGCGAGCCATGCTTTCGAACATCCGGAAGACCCGTTTCCGCAATTGACCGCGGGAACGCCGTGCTTTGAGGCTGAGGGCATAGGGCATCCGCTCCTCGATGAGAGCCGCGTGGTGCGCAACGATGTCCGGCTCGGTGGAAGCTTCGCCTTGCTGGTCGTGAGCGGCTCGAACATGTCCGGCAAAAGCACGCTGTTGCGAACGCTCGGCGTCAACGCCGTGCTGGCGCAGGCCGGCGCGCCGGTGCGTGCGCGGCGTCTGGTCCTGTCTCCACTGGCGGTCGGCGCCTCCATACACGTGCTGGACTCGCTCCAGAGCGGCGTGTCCCGGTTCTACGCCGAGATTCTCCGCATCCGGCAAATCGTGAAACTGACGGAGGGCCCGCCCCCCGTTCTCTTCCTGATTGACGAGTTTCTGCACGGCACCAATTCACACGACCGCCGCATCGGCGCCGAGGCCCTGGTCCGTGGCCTCGTCGATCGCGGGGCCATCGGCCTGATTACCACGCATGATCTGGCTTTGGCCCATATCGTCGACGTGCTCGGCTCGCGCGCAGCCAATGTCCATTTCGAAGACCACCTCGACAACGGACACATGCAATTCGATTACGTCATGCGGCCGGGCGTGGTGCGCAAGAGCAACGCCATCGAGCTCATGCGGTCCGTGGGGCTCGAGATTTGACGGCGGATGAAATTCGTCAACTCGCCGCCCATTGCGGATTTGAACTCGCCGGAGTGGCGCGCGCCGTTCCCCTGGACGACCACGACCGCTTTCAGGAGTGGCTGGCCGCCGGTCATGCCGGCGAGATGCGCTATCTCACCGATCACCGAGCCGCCATTCGTGCGGACCCACACCACCTGCTCCCTTCAGCCCACTCCGTGATTTGCGTCGGCCGGCTCTATAACACCCCGTGGCCGCATTCGAATCGGTTTGACGACGCCGAGCGCGCCTGGATTTCGCGCTACGCCTGGGGAGAGGATTATCATCCGGTTCTGCGACGCGACCTGGCGCGTCTGGAAGCCATGCTGCACGAGCGGTGCGGCCCCTTCGAGGCGCGGATCTGTGTCGATACGGCGCCCCTCCTCGAACGGTCGTATGCGCGGCAAGCCGGTCTCGGCTGGATCGGCAAGAACACCTGCCTCATCAACCAGCCGCGCGGCTCGTGGTTTTTTCTGGGTGAGTTGCTGATCTCGTTGGAGATTGAACCCGACGCGCCGCCGCCCGACCGCTGCGGCACCTGCACGCGATGCATAGATGCCTGTCCCACGGCGGCCCTGGTTCCGGCGCCCGACGGCTACACCCTCGATTCCCGACGCTGCATCTCGTACCTGACAATTGAACTCCGCGGGCCGATCCCGGAGGAGCGCCGCGATGGATCAGGCGCGCACATTTTCGGCTGCGACATCTGCCAGGACGTGTGTCCCTGGAACCGGCGCGCCCCGGCGACCGCCGCTCCCGAATTTCAACCACACCGCTTCGCTCCGCCTCTCGAAGAACTCGCCGCCCTGAGCGAGCCCGAATTCCGGACGATGTTCTCCGGAACCGCGGTGACGCGGGCGCGATATCGAGGATTTCTTCGCAACGTAGCCATCGCCATGGGCAATAGCCGGCTCGAGCGCTTTCGCGAGCCACTCGAGCGGCTCGCGGCCTCCGACGACGAAATCATCCGAGAGCATGCCCGCTGGGCCCTAGACCAATTACGATAAAAGTTGCGGGCTCTCCTTTCAGTCGCGGTGCCATTCATAGCGTTTGCCGCCGTGCTCGCCGCGCAAGACTCGCTGGTCGATCGCGGATTCGATCATTTTTACAATCTGGAATACGAAGAGGCGTTGTCGGACTTTCGGCAGGCCATCGCGCAACATCCGGAAATTCCCGACCTCTACAACCACCTGGCGCAAACGCTGGTCTTCCGCGAGATGTTTCGCGACGGCGCACTGGAGAGCGAGTTGGTGTCCGGTGACAACTCATTCCTTCGACGGCCCAAATTGAATCCCAGCGCCCAGACCGAGCGCGAGTTTCTTGAAGCCGTCGCCCAAGCGATGTCGCTCTGTGAAGCTCGGCTCAAGAAAAACGCGAAAGATACCGGCGCTCTCTACGCCCTCGGCATCTCTTACGGCCTGCGCGCGGACTATTACTGGGTGGTGAAAAAGGCGTGGCGTGACTCGCTCAGCGACGCCACGGCGGCACGCCGCCAGCACAATCGCGTGGTCGAACTGGAGCCGGATAACATTGACGCCCGGCTCGTTCAGGGGCTGCACGACTACATCGTGGGGAGTTTGCCGATGATCTACCGGATGCTTGGATTTCTGGCCGGTATCCGCGGTGATAAAGAGAATGGGATTCGCACCATTCAAGATGTTGCGCGCAGGGGCCGGCTCAATCGCGTGGATGCAGAGATTTTTTTGTGCGCTCTGTATCGCAGGGAAAACCAGCCGCTCGCGGCAATTCCCCTGATCATGGATCTGATGCGCCGATTCCCTAGAAATTTCCTTCTGCGCCTCGAGCTTTCGCAGATGTACAGCCTGGCCGGCGACGGTAGCCATGCCTTGCAGGCCGTCCAGGACTTGGAGAACCTCAAGACCAGTCACGCCGCCGGCTTGGACCGCCTGTCGTGGGAGAAAATTTATTTTCAGGAAGGCACGATTCAGTTCTGGTATCGCGATTTTGATCACGCCTTGGAGAATCTGCAGAAAGTGGCTGCGGCGGCGCAGCAAGTGGACCTCAACTCCGGGGCCTTCGCCTACCTCCGCATCGGGCAAATCTACGATCTGACTCAGCGCCGCGGCCAGGCGCTCGATGCCTATCGGCGCTGTATTGCATACGCACCCGAGGCCGACGCCGCCCACGAATCGCGGAAGTATCTCTCCACACCCTACCGCCGTCCGTGAAACGCGGTAAACACTTCTGCCCGGAGATGAATTCGGCCACGTTCTGGCGTATCATCTCGCTATGTCCGCATTCGCCGCTGCCCCTGTGCTGGTTGCCGGCCGCCGGGAAGGGTGGATTTACAAGCCTGCCTGGGACCTCACCCTGCTGATCGGAAGCGCTCTGCTGGTGCCGATGCCCTTCATAGTCGCCTGGTTTGCGCAGGCATCCGGTTGGATGAACCCCCAACAGAGCATTGATCTCGTCAATATCACGGTCGCCGCGTTGATTGGTGGTCCGCATCTGTTTTCGACCATCACGTACACATTTCTGGACCCGAATTTCCGCGCCCGCCATCGATGGTATACCAGGCTCGCTTTCCTGTTGCCGCTAGGCGTGATCTATCTCGGAGTCAAGCAATACACGCTGCTGATCACGTTCTTCTTCACGTGGGCCTCGTTGCACGTTCTGCATCAAATTCTTTACCTCACGGACTGTTACCGCTCCCGCAGCCGCGCCCCGGAACCCGCCTGGTCACGCGTGTTCGATTACGGTTTGATTCTGACCGGTCTTTATCCCATCGGCTTGTACAAGCTCTCTCTGCGCCAGTTTCGCGTGGGTGGAGTGGTTCTTCCCTACCCCGACTGGGTGCAGCCACTGCATCTTCCGGTGTTGGCAGGCCTGGTTTTCGCCGTCTTCCTGGCGGGCTGGAGCTTCAAGACCGTCCGCGAGTTTCGCGAGGGCCGCGCCAGCATGCCGAAAACGCTGCTGATCTCCGTGACCACTGTCGTTTCCTTCTGTCTTCCGCTGGGATCCAATCTGGATGTGCTATTTCAGGGATACAACACCTGGCACTCATTCCAATACCTGTTCCTTCTCTGGCTGATCAACCGGCTGCGGCTCCAGCGCGGCGAGATCGGAAACGGCTTGGTCCGCACTCTGGTGCGGCGCAACAGCATGATCCTGTATTATTTTTGCTTCCTGGCTGCTACCGGCGTCCTGGTGGTTTTGACTGTAATTGTGCGGGCGCTCACACCTCTGGCGGCCGATCAAAGCTATTTCGTCGTGGTTTTGAGCGTCCTGCTCATGCACTACTACTTCGATCACTTCCTGTTCTCGCAGCCGAAGTTTATTGATTAGCCCATCCGGTTGCAGTAAAATAGCCCGCAGGAGCGCGTCTGCAATGCAGGTGCCGGTCCACCTATTTTGATCCTAACAACTATCAAAATAGGGAGTCCGACTCGATTACAACGCGCTGGTGTGCAAGCTCCTGGCGGGATTGCCTGTGGATCTCGCAAGGGAGAAGCCTGAAGGCGCTCGGAGGACGCCCACCCCGTTTACAAACGAGGGTCATAACGGGGGTCGGCACGGCCGGGCGGTGCGCTCCCACTTTTCTTCTCCTCAGTCTTTTTGGCGTCCCAGTTAGTATTACTATCTCCCCCAAATGCTTACTTCAGTTATGAGACATCGTAAGACACCTGCTAAATTCAGTTAGCAGAGCCAGTATATCTAACTGAAAATTATAGACTTACTTCGAGGGTTCCACATATAAATCTATTGCCATTAGGCGGGGAATCGGTTCTAATATTTGAGGAGGCGCTAATGGGACAGTTGATCTGCAGCCTATGGAACGAGCAGGACGGGCAGGACATCATCGAGTATTCGCTGCTCATCTGTTTCATCGCGATCGCCGTCATGTGGGTTATCGGGAGCACCAGGCCCGCGGTCAACGCAGTTTGGACGAACGGCAACTCGCACCTGAGCGAAGCGCTCGACTTCGCCGAAGGCAACTAGCCCGCCCTTCAAAAAAACGCCGCCGTGCGATTTCGCCGGCGGCTCATTTCACTCTTAAATCTCGCTCTATTTCGGCTGAGTTCGGTTGTTGTGCTTGTCCCGATAAATGTTCTTGCTCAGCCGGTTTTGTTGCCGGTTGACCTGGCGCCGTTCTTGCGGCGTTAGGGTCCCACCGTTCGCAGAGCGATCGTTGTGGATCTCCCGGTTCAGCTTCGTTTCCTTGTGTTCCAGGTTGGCGGTTTCACCCGCGGTGAGTTGGCCCGACCCTACTCCTTGAGCGATGCGATCCTGCTGGTTCTCCTTGCGCTGCTGAATACGTCCTTCCCGCTCCGGCGCGCTCTGGGCTTCCTGCGCGTAGCACGGAATCAACATGCCCGCGGCGATCGCGATGCTGCATAATGCGTTTCTCATTGCAATCTCCTTTAGTGGCTTTGAGCAACCACTTACACCCATAGGAAGGCGGCACGGCAGAAGAAGTTCTACCGGATTTAGACAATTTCACATTAAGAATTGCTTAAGCCCGGGCGCATGCGCCGCTCACAAAACATCGGCGAATCCGCGCTTCATGTGCCGGAAGAAGAGGCCGCCCACCACAAAAGCCGCGCAGCCGAAGCCGGCAGCAATGGCCAGGTCGCGTACTTCGGGAACTCGCGAGCTCAGCAATAGGGTGCGATAAGATCGCACTGCATAGAAGAGTGGATTCACTGTCAGCACAAAGCGCGCCCATGACGGAAACCTTTGCTCAGTGATCAGAATGGGCGTGAGCCAAAACCAGAACGTGAGTATGACGCTGATCAATTGCGCCGTATCGCGCAAAAACACGTTCACACTGGCGACGATCCACCCGAGACCCACCGCGAATAGCCCGATGACTAACATGTAGAGCGGCAGGAGGACCAGGAAAACGCTGACGTGGTTCAGGATTACAGCCGCTGCGCCGATCATCAGGGCCAGCCCCATCACGTGGCTGACCAGAGTCGAGAGGAACACTGAAATGGGGATCATCTCAGCCGGGAACACCGTTTTAGTGATCAGGCTTGCCTGTTCCAATACGCTCGATGCCGAGCGTTGCACCGTTTCGCTGAATAACAACCAGGGCAGCATCCCCGCAAACAGAAACAACGGGTAGTTTTGGGTTACCTCCGTCGGGGGAAGCGTCTGGCGCAGGCACACCTGAAACACAAACCACCAGCTCACGAGCAGCACCAACGGATGAATTAATCCCCAGATCCACCCGATTACGGAACCCACGAAACGCTGCTCGAAATCCCGCCGTACCAGTTGATAGAGGAGTCCGCGCTTCTCGATCAAGTTGCGTAGGAAGAGCTTTCCAGGTACGCGATGAGACACGGTTAACGGCAGATAGTATCAATTCTATCAATCACTTGCAAGGGTTGACAGGGCGGGGCGAAATTGTTACAGTCAACTGTTCACCGAAGTGCTTCAGCCCGGGCAGTCCACCGTGAACTGGATGACGATGAGTTGCCGTAATTCTCGGTAAGGCGCGGAAACACTATGAAGCAAGAATATTTTGTGGTCGTAGTCGCCCACTCGCTTCACGGCCGACTGCGGCGGATCCATATTCCCCATCAGGCCGTCTACGCCATCGTTGCGTTGGCGCTCGTCGGCAGCTTTTCGGTGTTCGGATTTGTCGCCAGCTATGCGCGAATGGCGTGGAAAGTCGCCAATTACAATGCGCTGAAGACCGAAGCGGATGGCCTACGCAGTCGGTACCAAAAGTTGCAGAAGCAGGTCACCCAAACCAACGATCAGCTCGCCAGTTTGCAGATCTACGCCCGCGAAGTCTCGATTGCGTACGGAATCAAACAGCGGCTCGACGGTCCGGCTGACATCTCAGCCGAAGGCAAGCTGGTGCCGACCTTCGCGGAAACGCTTCAGGACTACAACTTCCTCCGCAGCGCCGATTCGATTGCTCTCGCCAGCCGGCGTCGGATTCAATCGGGCTCTCCACCCACCCTTTGGCCGGTAAGTGGCCGCATGATGGGCGTCTTCGGCGAGCGCGACGACCCGTTCTCGGGCGAAGGCGAGTTTCACAAGGGCGTGGATATCAGCGCACCGACTGGCACTGTGGTTCGCGCGACCGGCGACGGAGTTGTGACCTTCTCTGATTGGAGCAACGGCTACGGCCGGCTGATCATCATCGACCATGGCGCCGGAATCGAAACCTATTACGCCCATCTGTCGCGCTTCTTCGCCTTTGCGGGGCAGGGCGTTCGGCGAGGCGAAGCCGTTGGCGCGGTGGGTAGCACCGGGCGTGTGACCGCTCCTCACCTGCATTATGAAGTTCGCATTGGCGGCGCGCCCGTGAACCCCTATCGCTATCTGGCAAAAGCAGCCGTCTACCAGCAAGCCTCGAACCGGGATTTTCCTTTCTGAGTTTCTGCCGGGCTCGATGCGGCTCATAACCGACGCGAGTATGTCAAAACTCTCCGCGGCGGCTTATTCTGGCTGATTGAAGCTTTCATCGCGCGGATATCACTCCTTGGCCATTTGCCTGGCCTTGGCAAGCGTCTGCTGTATTGTATTCGGCGGAGTGCGCCATAACGGCTTCATTAACTTCGACGATCCCGGGTATATTTACGAAAATCCTTGGGTCCGTTCCGGCTTGACTGGCCCGGGTCTGGTCTGGGCCTTTACCAACATCGACCAATCTTACTGGCACCCGCTTACATGGCTCTCCCACATGCTGGATTGTCAGGTCTTCGGACTAGACGCCGGCTGGCACCATTTGGTCAACCTGCTGCTTCACACAGCCAACGCGATTCTTGTGTTCCTGGTATTTCAGCAACTCACGGGGGCGCGGTGGAGAAGCGCCGTCCTGGCCGCTTTATTTGCGCTCCATCCGCAACGAGTCGAATCTGTCGCGTGGGCCGCGGAACGTAAGGACATACTGAGCGCCTTTTGGTTCTTGCTGACGTTATGGCTATACCAGCGGCACGCCATTCAGCCCGGACGTTGGCGATATTTGCTCCTCCTGATCACTCTGGCTCTCGGCCTGATGTCGAAACCGATGCTGGTCACAGTGCCATTTCTGTTTCTCCTGCTGGACTGGTGGCCTTTGAAGAGGCGGGCTTTTGCCGAGAAGTTGCCAATGATACCTCTGGTCCTGATCTCCACACTCATTACTTACGCAACAATCCACCGGCTGGGCGCCGTCAATTGGGGTGCGGCCGTCCCGCTGCCCCATCGTATTGCGAATGCCCTGATCTCTTACGTGCGTTACCTTGAATTGACTTTCTGGCCGCAGGGACTGGCGCTCCCGTATCCTTATCGCCTGGTAATTCCGTCATGGCAGATCGCGGGAGCCGCTCTCCTGCTGGCAGGGCTCACCGCTGGAGCGCTTTGGTTTGGACGTCGCCGGCCGTACCTCGCCGTCGGCTGGTTGTGGTTCATTGCGGGTTTGACGCCGGCCATCGGACTGGTGCAAGTCGGCCGTCAGGGGATGGCCGACCGCTTCACCTATCTCCCGTGCCTGGGCCTCGGTCTCATCGTGGTGTGGAGCACGGCCGAATGGCTGCACAGCCGCCCCAAACTCGCTGTCGGATTGTCCATGGCTGCGGCGCTCGGTCTCGCGGTTGTTTCCTGGCAGCAGGTCACCTTCTGGCGCGACAGCGTCACACTCTTCTCTCACACCGTCGCTGTGACTTCCGAGAACTCGACCGCAGAACGCCAACTTGCCACCGCTCTGGATGACCGTGGAAGGCTCGAGGACGCTTTGCCGCATTATGCGGCAGCGGTCCGGATCGAACCCGGGTTCTTTGTCGCCCAAACCGGCTTCGGAGCCGCGCTCGAGCGGCACGGCGAAACCGAGCTGGCCGTCGAGCATCTGCGCGCAGCCGTGCACTACTGTCCCGACTGTCCGGATGCGAGACTACTGCTCAACCAGTTGGAACACTACGCCCCTGCCTCTGACGGCGGCAGCCCAGCGCGCATAAATACGAGGGCGGCGGGTCAAGCGCCGCCCAATTTCCAGGAAGCCAGACGCCCTTAGCTCGCGGAACTGCTGGCGGCAGCCAATTGGCTGTTGGTGACTGACCAGATGCCCTTAATGCTGGCGCCCGCACCCATGAACAGGGCCGCGGAAGCAAGCGCCACAAACGCCATCAACAGCGTGTACTCAATGAGATCCTGGCCCTGCTCCTCTTGCCAAAGATGTTTCAAAAAACCCATCATCTGCTCCTTTGCCGTAAATATTTGAACCGTGCGGCCGCGTTTCGTGACTCTACACCACGGCGTAATTCACGTTCAAGCACTTTTAACATGCTCGGAGGATGTCTAATAGACCCCAAGAGGTCAGATGATTTGATGATATCCGAGGTCAACTTGGCAGGACTAAGACGTACGTTGGCGACTTACTCGCGCGAGATCGGCTCACTATAAGAGGCTGACAATCGAAACTTCGGAGGGAATGAGAGGGCGGTCGCCTGGATATCCCGACGCCGCCCCAAGGTTTTGTGTTGAAGGCTAGCTGGCGGAGCTGCTCGCGGCTGCCAACTGGCTGTTGGTCACCGACCAGATGCCCTTGATGCTGCCGCCGGCCCCGATGAACAAAGCCGCCGATGCCAAAGCCACAAACGCCATCAGCAACGTGTATTCGATCAAGTCCTGGCCCTGCTCGTCCCGTAACAAACTCCTCAAAAAACTCATTGTGTCTGCTCCTTAGTATCTAGATTCTGTATCGCTCGATTGCTGGAACTGTATTCGGCTATGACCCGCCGGTCACGCGCCATTACCGTACTAGAACTTTTATCACGATCCATAGCATC
>Ga0335079_10004710_pt1 | contig 15692 bp, 10 predicted proteins | sample Lox_Sample_33_FD_206719 | JGI IMG/M metagenome (GOLD analysis project Ga0335079, IMG submission 206719) | Soil microbial communities from Loxahatchee National Wildlife Refuge, Florida, United States - Lox_Sample_3.3 | ecosystem: Environmental > Terrestrial > Soil > Wetlands | place: USA... | reverse complement strand
TAGCCGGCGGCCCGGTAGTCCGACGCCGTCGGGAGCACGTAGTTCGCGCCGAACAACGTCACCTCCTGCCCGTCGTCGGCCCAGCGCACGATGCCGTCCCGGTCGAGCACGACCCGCCGGTCGGCGGCGCCCGTGGGCCGCGCGGTGGCGCCCTCCGCGGCCGGGCGCCTCGATTGCGCCGGCGCCACCCGAGGCACGGCCAGCGACGTCAGGAGAACGAGGGTGAGGGATGCGCGCATGGAAAGCTCCGGGACCGCGAGAGGACCGCCGGAAGGTGGCCGGGCGCGCCGAGTCGCGCAACGGAGCCGTGCCGCGCGACCGGCAACGCACGTGCCCGTGCTCGTACACCCCCGCGCCCCGTCCCACTACATTCCGCGCGTGCCGCTGGACCCCTACGCCTCGTTTCGCATCCCCGACTTCCGCCGCTTCATCGTCTCGCTGCTGACGATGACGCTGGGCGCCCAGGTGCAGACCCTCGTGGTGTCGTGGCAGATCTACGGCATCACGCACGACCCGCTCTCGCTCGGCCTCATCGGGCTCGCCGAGGTGGTGCCGTTCATCGGCGTCGCCCTGTTCGCCGGGCACGTGGCGGACCGGCTCGACCGCCGGCGGATCGCCCTTTGGTCGCTCGGCGTGCTCCTCACCTGCGCGCTGGTCCTGGTCGTCCTGAGCCGGTCGCACGCGTGGGTGGCGGCCCACGGCGTGTGGCCGTTCTACATCGTCCTCGCCGTCGGCGGCCTGGCGCGGAGCTTCCTCGGGCCGGCGCGCAACTCGCTGGCCGTGGGCCTCGTGCCGCGGGAAATCCTCCCCAACTCCATCGCGTGGCGCAGCTCCACGTTCCAGGTCGGCGCGGTGGCGGGCCCCGCCCTCGGCGGGCTGCTCTACGGGTTCGCGGGCGTCACGGCCGCGTACGCGGTGCAGGCGATCCTCATCATGGTGGCGCTGGTGGCCTTCGGGCTGGTGCGCGCCCGCGGCGCGGCGGGCGGCGCCGACCGCGACGACGGCGCGCGCGACGACCTGCTGTCGGGCCTGCGCTTCGTGTGGAGCGAGCGGGTGCTGCTCGGCGCCCAGACCCTCGACCTGTTCTCGGTGCTGCTGGGCGGCGCGGAGGCGCTGCTGCCCGTCTTCGCAGACCGCGTGCTGCACGTGGGCCCCGAGGGCCTGGGCGCGCTGCGCGCGGCGCCCGCCGTGGGCGCGATGGCGATGTCCTTCGTCATGGCGCACCGCCGGCCGCTCCGGCGCGCGGGCCGGACCATGCTCGTCGCCGTGGCGCTCTACGCCTCGTGCATCGTCGGCTTCGGCCTGTCGCGTAGCTTCGCGCTGTCGGCCGCGCTCCTGCTGGTGAGCGGCATGGCGGACAACATCAGCGTCCTGGTGCGCCAGACCATGCTCCAGGTGCTGACCCCGGCGCCGCTGCTGGGCCGCGTGCTCGCGGTCAACTCCATCTTCGTCGGGTCATCCAACGAGCTGGGCGAGTTCGAATCGGGCGTGACGGCGAGGCTGCTGGGGACGGTGCCGGCGGTGGTCCTGGGCGGCCTCGCATCGCTCGCGGTCGTCGGGATCGTGGCGCTCTCGGTGCCGCGCCTCAGGCGGATGCGGGAGATTCAGCCCGCTGCGCGGTGAAGCGGCTCGCACATGACGTCGCAGATCCGGAACACGTCCTTGTCGGCGATCCGGTAATAGACGTTCAGGCCGTCCTTGCGCCGCGTCACGAAGCCGCAGCGGCGCAGCAGGTCCAGGTGCTTGGAGACGTTCGCCTGCCCCAGGCCCGTCCGCGCGACCAGCTCCCCCACGCTCAGCTCGCCGTCTTGCAGCTCCGACAGGATCGCCAGCCGGCTCCGCTCGCCGAGCGCCTTGAAGCGGTCGGCCAGCCGGTCGAGCAGCGTGACCGGAAGGCGGCTCTTTCTCACGGCACCTTCGGCCGGGCGCCGGCGGCCGGCCCGAGCGGGGCGCCGCGCGCGGCGGAGAGCGCCTGCAGCAGCACCGCGCGGAACTCGTCGGGTGGCAGCGCGCCTTCCACGCGGCGGCCGGCGACGAAGAAGGTCGGAGTGGCGCGCACGCCGAGCTGATCGGCCAGCGCGTTCGAGGCGCCGATGCGGCGGTCGGGCGCGGCGCTCGCGAGGCAGGACGCGAAACGGCCCGCGTCCAGCCCGGTGCTCCGGGCGGTCGCCCGGAACACGGCCGCCGGGTCCGGCGCCGCCTTCCAGACCTCCTGCTCAGCGTACAGGTAGTCGTGCATCCTGCCGAACGCCGCCTGGCCCTGCTCTCCCGCGCACTCGGCGGCCCGCGTCGCCTCTTGGCTGTTCGAGAAGATCCCGAGCACGAAGGGCACGTACTTCCAGCGCACCAGGCCGGGCTTCACGAACTCCTCGGCCAGCGCCGGATACGACTGGAGCGCGAAGCGCGCGCAGTAGGGGCACGCGAAGTCCGCGAACTCGATCACGGTGACCGGCGGGACCGTCAGGCCGCGATCGTAGCCCGGCGAGCCGGGAAGAACGGCCCGGGCCAGCGCCGCCTGCGTCTCGGCCGCCGAGGGCTCCGGCGGCTCGCCGCCGGACAGCTCGACGGGCGGCGCCGGCTTCTCGAGCCGGAAGGACAGCGCGATGGCGGCGCCGAGCAGCAGCGGCGCCGCCATCCGCGGGATCTCGCGCGTGTTCACGGTTCCTTCCCGGTGCGCCGCACTCAGCGCGGCTCGGCGAGCAGCCGGTCCACGGCCGCGCGCAGGGCCACGCCGGCGAAGAGGCCCGGGACCGTGTAGCGCATGCGGCCGCGGCGATCGATCAAATAGGACGTGGGCAGCGTGCTCACGCCCCCGAATGCCGCGACGGCTTCCGGCGTCGCCATCGCCACGGGGTACCGGATCGCGTGGTCCCGGAGGAACGCGCTCACCTCCGCCGGAGGCCGCTCGTCGAGCGAGATGCCCAGCACCGTGAAGCCGGCGGCGCGCCGGTCCTCGTAGACCGACTCGAGGCCCGGCATCTCGGCCCGGCACGGCGGGCACCACGTCGCCCAGAAGTTCACCAGCACCACCCGGCCCTTGAGCTGCCCCAGTGCGGCCACGCCGCCGTCGAGCGTCTCGAGGGTCACGGCAGGCGCCTCTACGCCCGCGCGGCGCCAGCCCAGCGCGGCCTGCAGCTGGGGCGCGATACGCACGACGAGCAGGCCCAGCACGCCGGTCCAGAGGGCGGCCTCGACGGCGCGCCAGAGCATCGAGCGCCGGGGGCGGTCGTCGCGTGGGAGCACGGTCTCACTCATATATCTACATAACTATATAGTTGTGCATACGCGGCGCGTCAAGCTGCGCCCCGACGCGAGAGGCCGGGCATTCCGCTGCGGCGCCGCGGCGCTATGTTTGGGGCCCGGCCGGCCGCTCGGATCGCCACGCGCCCGGGCCGGCGACCTCGCAGCGCAGAGGCACCTTCCCCGTGACCGACTCGACGCCCGCACCCACCCGGGACCGCGACCTCCCCCCGTCCGCGCTGGTGCTGGCGGCGGCGAACCTCGTCCCGCTGGTGGGCGTGGCGGCGTTCCATTGGACGGTGTTCTCGATCCTGCTGCTCTACTGGTGCGAGAACGTGGTGGTGGGCGCGTTCAACGTCCTGCGGATGCTCGTGGCGAGCCCCAAGGACATCGCGGCGGACGCGACCAAGGTGTTCCTGATCCCGTTCTTCATGTTCCACTACGGGATGTTCACGATGGTGCACGGGATCTTCGTGCTGGAGCTGTTCGGACCCGGCGGCAACGTGCGGCCGAGCCCGGCCCACTTCGTGGCGGCCGTGAGCGCCGCCGGCGTGTGGTACGGCGTCCTGGCCATCGTCGCGAGCCACGGATTCTCGTTCCTGCACAACTACATCGCCGGCGGGGAGTTCCGCCGCGCCGCGCTGCCGCAGTTGATGATCCAGCCCTACGCGCGCGTCGTGGTCCTCCACGTCACGATCCTGATCGGCGGCTTCGCCGCCAAGGCGATCGGCGCGCCGGTGGCCGCGCTCGTCCTGCTGATCGTGCTCAAGACCGCCATCGACCTGCGGGCGCACCTGGCCGAGCGGAACAAGCTCGGGTCGCTCAGCCTCTAGACCCCGCTCCGAACCGGGTTGCCCTACCGCGCCGGTGGCACCGCCGCCGGAGCCGCGGCCGCGCGCACCGCGATCGTCACGGCCGCGTCGGGCAGTCCGTCCGCACTGGCGACGACGCGCAGCGTGCCGGGCCCGGCCGCGCGCACGATGGCCAGGCCGCGCCCGTTGAAGGCGTGGCGACTGGCCGCCTGATAGAGGTCGTGGTCCCGGAGATCGCCGTTGTCGAGCGCGACCACGGCGCCGCCGGTCACCGTGAAGTGCACGACGTTGTCGGCGGCGGGGACGATCGTGCCCGCCGAGTCCACCACCTCGAAGGTGACGAGCGCGACGTCGCCCGGCACGGCCGTGACGGTGTCGCGGCCGGCCACCAGCCGCAGGGCCGCCGGCGCGCCGGCGGTGCGCACCTCCGTCTCGGCGCAGGCCGAGCCGTCGCGGTGCTTGCCCACCGCCCGCAGCACGCCCGGCGCGTACGGCACGTCCCACGCGAGGTGCAGGTCGTTGGTCGTGGCGCGGACGACGGGCAACGCGTACGTGTTCCATCCCCCGGACGTCCCCTGGGCGGGAAATTCGAGGCTCTTGGCGCCGAAGGAACGGCCGTTGAGGAACAGCTCCACGGTGTTGCAGTTCGTGTACGCCACCACCGGGATCACCTGTCCCTCGCGACCGGGCCAGTTCCAGTGCGGGAAGAGGTGCAGCACCGGCTGGTCCGTCCACAGGCTCTGCCAGAAGTAGTACGAGTCCTTCGGCGCGCCGGTGATGTCGAGCGCGCCGGAGCCGGCGCCCTTGCCGGGCCAGAACGTCTCGCCCAGGTAGTCGATGCCGGTCCAGATGAACTCGCCCGCGAAGTACGCGTGCGTCGCGACCCACTTCCACAGCCGCTCCGGCTCGATCATCCCCGTCGTGTAGTTGGGATGGACCGCCGTGGAGTCGGTCCCGAGCGAGTACCGTCCGAAGAACGTCGACACGGCGTCACCGGTCTCGGTGCTCACCATCTTCCAGTCGGGATGGTCGTGCCGGTCCGGCTCGGCGAAGATCTCGCGCCGTTCGTGCCAGCGGTCCGGGTAGTTGTAGCCGACCACGTCCTCTGTCTCGAGGAACGGGATCGTGGCCGTGCCGTTGTCCGCCGCGATGTGGTCGTTGCCGGTGGTGACCGGCCGGGTGGAGTCCTCGCGATGGAAGATGTCCACGAGGCGGCGCAGCACCGGCACTCCGGCGGGCGCGTCCTGCTCGCCGATCTCGTTGCCCGCGCTCCACAGCACGATCGAGGGATGGTTGCGGTCGCGGCGCACGAAGTCCGTCAGATCACGCTCGCTCCACTCGGCGAAGTACTTGTGATATCCCTCCGGCACCTTGCCGATGGTCCACTCGTCGAACGCCTCCGCCATGACGAGGAAGCCCAGGCTGTCGCACAGGTCGAGGAATTCGGGTGCGGGCGGATTGTGCGAGGTGCGGATGGCGTTCGCGCCCATCGCCTTGAGCCGCGCGAGTCGGTACGCCCAGACCTGCTCCGGGATCGCCGCGCCCACCGCGCCGCCGTCCTCGTGCAGGTTGACGCCCTTGAGCTTCACGGGCCTGCCGTTCAGCAGGAACCCGCGATCCTTGTCGAAGGCGATGGTGCGGACGCCGAACGTGGTCCTGACCGTGTCGACGACCCGCTGGCCGCGTCCGGCGCCCTCCAGCACCTCGGAGCGGACCGCGTACAGATTCGGCGTCTCCACCGACCACAGCCTGGGAGCGGCCACCCGCAGCCGCTGCTCCAGCTCGAGCCTCTGTCCGGCGGCGGCGCTGAACGTGGTCTCCGCGCGCGCCTCCTCGTGGCCCGCGCCGTCCAGCACCAGGGCGCGGAGCGTGGCCTGCCGCGGCGTCGTGCCGTCGTTCTCCACGCGCGTCCGGACCACCACGTCGGCGCCCGTGGAGTCCACCCGTGGCGTCGTCACGTAGGTGCCCCAGTGCCCGACGTGCAGCGGCGCGACGAGCGTGAGCCACGTATGGCGGTAGATCCCGCTGCCGGTGTACCAGCGGGCGTTGGGCTGCCCGGAATTGTCGACCCGCACCGCGACCACGTTCACGCCGTGCACCAGGTGCGCCGTGACGTCGTAGGCGAAGCTGATGTAGCCGTAGGGGCGCTTGCCGAGGTGGAAGCCATTGATCCAGACGTCGCTGTTCATGTAGACGCCGTCGAACTCCAGCCAGGCCTCCTGCGCCGTCGCGCCGGCCGGCAGGCGAAACGCCTTCCGGTACCAGCCGATGCCGGAGGGGAAGTAGCCGAAGCGCCCGCCTCCCGGCGCGTCCTGCTGCACGGCGCCCTCGATGCTCCAGTCGTGCGGCAGGTCCACCCGGCGCCACGCGTGGTCGTCGAACCTGGGCTGCTCCGCGCCGGCCGGGTCGCCGAGCGTGAACCGCCAGCCGGGATCCATCGAGAGCCGCTGGCGCTGGGCGGCGGCGGGCCTCGCCGCCAGTCCTGCCGCCACAATGGCGAGCACGAGTGCTAGGGCGGGCCGCATCACGCGACCCCGGCAGCCATTCATACGCTCCTCCGCCTGCGTTACATCTCGACGCTCAGGCCCGCGGTGAAGATCCGCGACTGGGGATAGTCGTTGAGCTCGATTGCGCCGAGGCTGTTGCCGGCTTCGAAATCGATGCCGCTGATTCCTGCCGTCGGGTCGATGCCGGTGTAGCGGCTGATGGTGAACACGTTCTGCACGACCGCGAAGATCCGCATCGACTGCCCGCGATACCGGAAGGTATAGCCGACCATCACGTTGTCCATCCGCAGGAACGACCCGTTCTCCACAAAGTAATCCGACAGAGACACCGGGCTTGAGACGCCGGCCCTCACGGAGGATGCGCTTACGTTCTGGGGTGGCAGGTATGTGAGCCCTGCGCCATTGCCGATCTTGTCGTAGTTGTAGATGTAGTTCCCCAGCCACGCCCGCAGCGTAAAGCTGACCTCGAAGTTGCCGTAGGTCAGGTGTGACGTGTGACCCAGCGTCCATTTCGGCGCGGGGTCGTGGTACGGCCGGAGCCCGCGGGCGTCGCAGTTGTCCTGTCCGGGGTTCGATGTGAACGTGCTGTCGCCGGTCGCGTAGTAGTACCTGCCAAACACCGGTTTGCCATTCTGGTAGAACTGCCGGCACAGGTAGAACGAGCTGATGGGCTGTCCCGGCTCCTGTACCTGAATCGTCGTACCCAGGGTGATGAGGCCGGTCGGGATGAACAAGTCGCTGCCGCCATGCGGGTCGATGCTGATCACCTCGTTCAGATTGTGGGCAGCCGTGAAGTCCACGGTCCAGCCGACGGCGTGCCTGCCTCCGCGCAGCACGCGGGCGCTGAGGCTGAGCTCGATCCCCCGGTTCCTCATGCTCCCGATGTTGGTCGTCAGGTAGTTCGAGAAGTTGGTACCCGCCGCCACGGGCACGGAGTCGATCAGGCCGCGAGTCGTCTTGACGTACCAGTCGATGCTGCCTTGGAGTTCCTCGCCCAGCATCGCGAAATCGAGGCCGAGGTCGGTGGTGCTGGTTTCCTCCCACCTGATGTTCGGGTCGACCGCGCTCGGGCGAATCGTGGTGAGGAGCGTGTCGCCGAGCTGGTACTGCACCTGCGGGCCGCCCTCAACGTAGTTCGCGTACTGCTGGTAGTTCGCGAACGCCTGGTTGCCCGTCTTGCCCCACGACGCCCGGACCTTCAGCTCGGAGACCGGTGTGAAGTCTCTCATGAACGGCTCTCCCGAGAGGCGCCACCCGACGGACACGGCCGGGAATGTGGCCCACGCGTTGGCCGGCCCGAAGCGCGAGGACCCGTCCCGGCGGACGCTGAAAGCGGCCAGGTACCGATCGTCGAGGTTGTAGTTCAAGCGCCCGAAGAAGGAGATGAGCTTGCTTTCCTGCACGCTCAGAATATTCGTGACGGTGCTGGCGACCGGAAAGCCGTTGCCGGCCAGCACGTTGGTGCTGAGTCCCTGGAGATAGACAATGGAGGTGTCGCCGTGAGAGCGCTCGTACGAGTACCCGCCGGTCACCGTGATGGTGCCTGGTGCAAGCGCGAGCGGCGCCCCGTAGTCCAGGTAGGCCTCGAACAGAGTATTCGCCTGGGACGGCTCTATGCGCTGCTGGAAGCCTCCGGTGTCGAACGCGATTCGCAGACTGCTCGGATAGAAGGTTCGCCGATCGGCCGTGGTGACGTCGTAGCCGAGGTTGACATTGGCCTTCAACCCTTCGAGGAAGGGCATGCGGTACTCGAGGAGTGCGTTCCCGACGCTCCGGTAAGTCGTCCCGTGATCCGAGGCCAGCGCCAGTATGGCCACTGGATTGCTCGGGCCAATCCCAAGGGTCGTCGGCCACTCGTAGTAGCCGCTTGCGCTCGCCGAGTCCCTGACCGGCTGCGTCGGCGCCATGATCGTGGCGTTCCCGATCACTCCGCCGGGCGTGAACTGGTCGCTGGCGAATGAACCCTTCACGTTCGCACGCACCTCCAGGCGGTCTTCGAGGAGGCGCTGATCGTATGCGAGCCCCAGGGCGAGCCGCTCGGTCGTGGTTCCCTTGATGACACCATCCTCGTGCGCGTAGCCGAGGGACAGACGGTAGTTGCTGTTCGGGCCCGCGAACGCGACGGAGAGGTTGTGCTGTTGCCCGAACGCGGTACGGTCCACGAGGCCGAGCCAGTTGGTGTTCGCGCGGCCCAGTAGAGTGTCGCTGCCGGGCGCGTACTGTCCAACGGCGGCGCGGAACTGAGCGGCCGTCAGCACGTCCGGCAGCCTGCCGATGGACGCGGCGGACATGCTGCCGCTGTAGCTGATGTGCGCACCGGGCCGCCCCATCCTCGTCTGGATGATCACCACCCCGTTCGCGGCGTTGGCTCCGTAGATGGCCGCCGCAGCGGCATCCTTGAGCACGGTGATGCTCTCGATGTCGTCCGGGTTGAGGAAGTTGAGCGGATCCCGTCCAGCGGAGACCCCACCACCCGCGCCGGTGCCCAGCGGGATGCCGTCCACGACGTAGAGCGGCTCGCTGCTGGCGCTGATCGAGCTGGGACCTCGAATCCTGACCGACTCGGAGGCGCCTGGCTCGTTGCTGGAGGGCACGACCACCACGCCCGGGACCTTGCTCTCGATGAGCTGCAGCGGGTTGAGGATCGTGCCGGGGTTGAATTCCTCCCGTGTGATCTCCGTGACAGCCCCGGTGATGTCGCCGGCCCGTTGCTCCCCGTACCCCGTAACCACGATCTCGGACAGGCCGACGGCCCGCGGTCGAAGGACCAGGTCGACGACGACTTCCTGACCGTCCATGACCGTCACGGAGTGCGTGGTCGGCGAGTATCCGAGGAACCTCGCCCGCAAGGTGTACGTGCCCGCCGGCACGTGGTTGAGGACGTAGCGCCCCTCCGCCTGGGTCACGACGCTTCGGGCCTCCACCGTCACCGTGACGCCGGCGAGCGGCTGGCGCGTGGAGTCGTCGAGAACCGCGCCGCGAATCGTGCCGCCTGGTTGCTGCGCCGGGAGCGGCGCAATCCAAGCGAAGGCCAGCACGCCGCCAACGACGAGTCGGAGCCGCTTCATGCACCCTCTCAATTCGTCACCGGCAGCGATGCGACAGCGCCGCTGGCCGGTCACTGAGTGGTGAGCCGATGCTGCGGGTTTACGGTTGGGCTGGATTTGGTAAGGACGAAACGATATGTCGGGGAAGCTCCCGACCGCAAGCAACGTGCTGTACCGGCTCGCTCGCGTCGCTCACACCGTCGCGACAGGATAGACGGCACCGTCTCCCGCCACCTCCCGGCGCGGGCTACATTGGCCGGACGAAGGACGCATTCCCTCGAAGCAGGAGTCACACCGATGAGTCCGACGAGGAAAACCCTGGCCGCCGCGGCGGCTCTGCTCTTCTTGATCCTCGCGTACGCTGCCCCGCAGGATGCCCGGGCCCAGGCGGCCGCCGCACCGCTCGCTCCGGCCGCGTCCTGGGTGCCGCGCAGCGCGCTATACGAGGTCTTCGTTCGCGATTTTTCGCCCGCGGGCAACCTGCGCGGCGTGACCGCCGGTCTCGCGCGCATCCAAGCCACCGGCGCCGACGTCATCTGGCTGATGCCGCTCAACCCGGTCGGCGTGGAGGCGCGGAAGGGGCCCCTGGGCTCCCCGTACGCGGCGCGCGACTACGACGCCATCGACCCCGCACTCGGCACCCCCGCCGATCTCCGCGCCCTCGTCCGCGCGGCCCACGCGCGCGGCCTGAAGGTGATCCTCGACTGGGTCCCCGACCACACGTCGCCCGACAACGTCTGGGTCAAGGAGCACCCCGACTTCTACTACCGCGACTCGCTCGGCCACCCGCTGGTGCCCCGCGACCTCCAGGGTCATTTCACCGACTGGACGGACGTGGTGCAGCTCGACTACCACAATCCGGCCATGCGCGCGGCGATGATCGCGGAGCTGCGCCACTGGCTCGTGACGTACGACCTCGACGGCTTCCGGCAGGACGTCGCCCACTTCATCCCGCTCGACTTCTGGTCCGAGGCCAACACCACGCTGCGCGCGGCCGTGCACCGGCCCCTCCTGCTCCTCGCCGAGGCGGGCGGACTGGAGATGCACCGCGCCGGCTTCGACCTGACGTACGGCTGGGACGGATACGGACGCCTGAAGTCGGTGTGGCGGGGCGCGCCGGTGGACTCGTTCGTCCTCGGCGTGCTGGCGGACCAGCAGGCCATGCCGGCCGGCGGGATGCGGATGCGCTTCACCACCGACCACGACGAGACGGCGTGGGACCGTCCCCCCGTGATTCTCTTCGGGGGCTCGACCGGCGCTCGCGCCGCCTTCGTGGCGATGGCGCTGATGCCCGGCCGCCCGCTGCTCTACAACGTGCAGTAGGTCGAGAGCCCGCAGAAGGACAGCTTCTTCACGCGCGAGGCCATCGACTGGAAGCAGCCGCACGCGGCTGAGGCGCGAGCGTTCTACGCCCGCGTCATTCACCTGGCGCGCACCGACCCGGCGTTCCTGCGGGGTGACCTGCGGCGCGTCGTGACGAGCGATTCCACCGACGTGATCGCCTACTCGCGCGGCGGCGCGCTGGTCCTGGTGAACGCCCGGGACAGCGCGGCGCGCTTCGCGGTCACCGGCTTCGCGGTGTCAGGCGCGCGGGACCTGCTGTCGGGGCGCATGGAGCGCGGCGACACGGTCTCGTTGCTGGCCTACGGTGCGTTGGTGCTGGAGCGCCAGGTGCGCGGACCGAAGCCGCGCACGCCCTGAGACATCGGGGCGCGGTTCAGCGCTCCGGCGCGGCGCTGTAGAAGCGTTCCAGGAAGCGGAAGCCGTCCTCGTGCGGCGCGTCCTCGGCGTGTGAGCGCACGTCGAGGACCATGACGCGCGGCTGGCCGGCCGTGTACGCCGGCCAGGCCGGCAACCCGGCGCCGTTGGGATTCCCCGTCTTCACGAAGTCGGCGAAGTACGCCTCCATCGTGGCCGACACGCTGTCGTCGTCCGCCGACCACGGGTAGACGTCGTTGGTCTCCAGGTTGCCGAGCGCATACTCGATCTCGGCCGAGTGGACGGCGCCCGCCGGCGGCGGGTTCGGGCCCGGGACCTTCGGCGCGGGCCGCGGGTGCGCGTACAGATAGCGGTAGACCGCCTGCCCGGCGCCGGCCTGCAGGTCCGCCCACTTCCACGTGCTGTAGGCGATGAAGGTCGCGCCGGCCAGGAGCGTGCCCGACTCCTCCACCTGCTCGCTCGTCGCCGCCGGGAACAGCGCCAGCGCCTCGTCGGCGTGCGAGCCGAAGACGCGTCGCACGGCTGCCGCGTAGTTCTCGGGCGTCGGCTGCGAGTCGCCGAGCAGCCCCTGCCAGCTCGACTCCTCCGTATTCCATCCCGCGAGCAACGGCACCCGCGCGCCCTGCCCCGAAGCGAAAACGTCCGCCGGCTTCCCGGACAGGAACCACCCGTCCACCACGGTCGGGAAACGGCCGTTGCCGGGACGGCCCGTGACGTCGAGCAGGCTCTCGGCGGGCATGGCACGCAGCGCCGCGAGCGAGCGGGCCCCGGCGCTGTCGGCGAAGGCCACGCCGCGCGCCTCCGCCGCCGCCAGCGTCACGGGCGCGAACGTCGGGTAGATCATCGCGCCGCTCTCGCCGATGGCGCCCGCGATGAGGCGCCGCGACAGGGGCGAAGCCATCAGCGCGCTCACGGAGAGGGATCCGGCGGACTCGCCCCCGATCGTGATGCGACGCGGGTCGCCGCCGAAGGCCGCGACGTTGCGCCGCACCCACTCGAGCGCCGCGACCTGGTCCAGCAGCCCGTAGTCTCCCGACGCGTGGCGCGGCGACTCCCGCGTCAGCTCGGGATGCGCGAGGAACCCGAACACTCCCAGCCGGTAGTTCGCCGTGACCACGACGATGTCGCGCCGCGCGAGGCTCGCGCCGTCGTAGCGCAGCTCCGAGCCGTCGCCGGCCACGTACCCGCCGCCGAAGAAGTAGAGCAGCACGGGCAGGCGGCGCGCCTCGCGGACCGCGGGGGCCCAGACGTTCAGGTACAGGCAGTCCTCGCTCATGCCGGCGGAGCGGAAGACCATGTCGGAGAAGATGGGACGCTGCATGCACTGCGCGCCGAACCGGGTGCCGTCGCGCACCCCGCGCCAGGGTCGCACGGGCCGCGGCGGCCTCCAGCGGAGCGCGCCCACGGGGGGCGCGGCGAACGGAATGCCGCGGAAAGCACGGACACCGCCCGGCAGGACGGTGCCGGCCACGAGCCCTGCCGCGGTGCGCACGGGTGCCGTGGAGCCTGCGCCCGGGGGGCTCTCCGGGTCCAGGTGGCGGGGGCCCGGGGTCTGGGCCTGCAGCGCGAGCGGTGCGGCGAGGGCCGCACACAGCGCGGCGCAGGCACGCCAGGCTCTCATCGGCATTCGCGGTCCATTCGGTCGCACCGTCCTAGCGGCGCACCAGGCTCAGCACGAGGCTCTGCCGCGCGGCGATGGTAGGTGTCGGCACGTAGCCCGTGAGGCGGCCGTCGGGGCCCACGCGCAGCGTGGCGCCGTCCGGCGCGCCCAGGAGGCTCCGTGCCGCGTAGCGGCCGGCCGGCAGGACGCGCGCGGTGGACGCCAGGGCGAGGCCGGCGACGGCGCTGTCGCCGAGGTTCGCCACGACCAGCGCCGCGCGGGTCCCGGCGATACGCAGGTAGGCGACCACCTGGGGATTGCCGGCGTCGAGCGGGACCAGGGTCCCGGTCGCCAGCGCCGCGTTCGACCGGCGCAGGTGAATGAGCCGGCGGTAGAGGTTCAGCAGCGAATGCGGGTCGGCCGACTCCACCGCCACGCTGGCCGTGAGCGAGTCCGGCTGCGGACTCTCCCACTCGGTGCCCGTCGTGAACCCCACGCCGGTCACCGGCGCCCACTGCATCGGCGTCCGCAGCCGCGGGTCGGGCTTGTCGCCCGTCATCCCGATCTCCTCGCCGTAGTACACGAACGGGAAGCCCGGCAGCGTGAGCAGCAGCGTGGCCGCCAGGCGCGCGCGCGCGACGTCGCCGCCCAGCGCGGTCATCGAGCGGGTGCCGTCGTGGTTGCTCAGGAACGGCGACCAGCGGTACGGCGGCAGCGTGTCCTGCAACCTCAGGTAGCCGGAGAGCACGCCGCCCGCCGTGCCCCGGCGCACCGCGGCCAGGAGCGAATCGGCGATCTCGAACGTGAAGTACGACGTGAGTTGGTCCGGGTAGTACGGGAGCTGGGTCGCGATGTTGCCCCAGGCCTCGCCCTCCGTGTACGCACCCGGCTTCACGCTGTCCACGTGCGCGGCGTACTCGTGCAGGAAGGCGTGCGTCCCCGGGCAGCCGATCATGCAGTCGCCTTGCTCGACGAGGTACGGGACGGCGTCGAGCCGGAAGCCGTCCACGCCCATCTCGCGCAGCCAGAAGGTGGCGATCTTCTTCGTCTCCTCGTGCACCGCCGGGGTGTCGTAGTCGAGGTCCGGCATCGCGCTCGAAAACACGCCCCAGTAGTACTCGTCCCGCACCGGCGAGCGATGCCAGGCGACCTCGCCCCATGGGCCGAGGCCTAGCGGCTTCGGCGAGAACTTGTACCAGGTGCGGTACGTCGAGGTCGTGTCCCGCAGCGCCGCCTCGAACCAGGAGTTCTGGCTCGACGTGTGGTTCAGGACCATGTCCACCAGCACGCGGATGCCCCGGCGGTGCGCCGCCGCCACCAGGCGCTTGAAGTCCGCGTTGGTCCCGTAGTCCGGCTCGACGCGGTAGTAGTCGCTGACGTCGTAGCCGTGGTAGCTCGGCGAGGCGGCCACCGGCATCAGCCAGACGCAGTCGGCGCCCAGGTCCGTCTTCGAGGCCGGGTTGCCGTCGTTGATGTAGTCGAGCTTGCGGATGAGCCCGTTCAGGTCGCCGATGCCGTCGCCGTTGCCGTCGAAGAACGAGCGGACGAAGATCTCGTAGCAGGTGCCGCCCGCCGTCCACGCCGGCCCCGCGGCCGGAGCCGCCCGGCTACGCCGAACCGCCAGGGCGGCGGCGGCCCGCGGCATGCCGAACGCCGAGGCCGCCAGCGCCGCGCAGAGCGCGACGAGGATCTTTCGCGTGGCGGTCGTCACGGCAGCCGGCTGGTCGAGTCGATGGCGATGGCGGTCGCGGGCTGCAGGGCGAACTGGAGGCTGCCGGTGGAATCCACGACGACCGACGTGCCGGCGCAGCTCGCGCCGTTCACGCCCCCCGTCAGCAGGTCGCAGTACGTGCCCGGCGGCAGGCCGGTGGCGACCGTCTGCGTCACCGCGGTGATCTCGTCGTTGATGGCCACGAAGCCCCTGTTGCCGCGGGTGAACGCGATCGCGTTGGCGCCGTCGTCCCACCAGTGGTTCTCGTCCGTTCCGGCGACCTCGTGCCGGAAGGCCACCATGCTGAGGATGTACGGGTCGCGATGCTGGCAGAGGAACTGGTCGTCCGGCGCGGTGGCCCAGCTCGACGCGCACGTGATGGGCGTCAGCGTCTGGCCGCTCCCGTCCGAGGGCGGTCCCATTGAGTTCTCCGACGGCCGCGCGAACGAGTAGCTCGACAGGATGGACGGGTAGCCGTACGGCTGCGCGAGCATGAACACGTTGGCGATCCGGTACACGTTGCCGTCGCGGTAGCTGATCGTGCCGTTGTTGTGCTGCGTGTCGTGGTTCTCGAGGAACACGACGGCCTTGTCGGAGGGCATCAGCCCCCACGCCTGAGGCGAGAACTGGCTTCCGGGCGGCCCGTTGGGGTTGAGCTGCGCGATGTACTGGCCGCCGTTCTTCAGGAACTTGTCCTGGATCCCGCTGAACGTGAACTCGGTGATGTCGGCGGCGCCGCCGGAGCTGTACGCCTCGCCGAAGAAGTCGCTCGGGTGCAGCGCCTCGCCCGCTCCGCTGCTGATCTCGAGGAAGTAGTACGGGACCGGCCGGCCCTCGGCCTTCAGCGTCGAGTCCACGATGGCGAAGATGTCGTTCAGCGACACCTGCTGGATGTGTTTCGCCGCGTCGATGCGGAAGCCCGCGACGCCGAGCCGCGCGAGCTTGATCAGGTAGGCGGCGATGGTGTCCCGGACCGACTGCTTCTCGGTGTTGAGGTCCGGCAGGCTCAGCAGCTCGCAGTCCTGCACGTTCGCCGCGTTGGAGTAGTCCGTGACG
>Ga0335079_10004709_pt1 | contig 15693 bp, 7 predicted proteins | sample Lox_Sample_33_FD_206719 | JGI IMG/M metagenome (GOLD analysis project Ga0335079, IMG submission 206719) | Soil microbial communities from Loxahatchee National Wildlife Refuge, Florida, United States - Lox_Sample_3.3 | ecosystem: Environmental > Terrestrial > Soil > Wetlands | place: USA: Florida... | reverse complement strand
GCCTCCAGGCTGATCCGCCGCACGCTGCGAGTCGCGGTGTCGATGTATACCTGGCCGTGGAATGCGACGATCAACTGCAGATCGTTTGACCCGACGACGGAGAACATCGATTTATCCTTTGATACGTGGTAATCGAATACCTGCACCGAGCCAGAGCCGAGCGCATCGGTCTCCTTCCATTTGAACTCCGCATTTGCTGAAGGTGAAAAGACGGCCTTCAACACTCCGCCAAGCTCTCCGCCGGACAAGGTGCTTCCCTTCTGCCGCAACAACGCTTCGCGGTCCGTCGTGCTCGGTTCGCCATTAATCTCGAGCATGGTGTGTGATTCGGACTTGTCGTGATACCGAAGCAGCTCGGCAATCGTGTCGCGATGTTTCCAGTTCCCGGCGCCACTTGCATCAACTGAACGGTTTGTTACCTCGACGCACATGAAGTTCGGTAGGGACTCCATGTACCCTAGCGCTTGTTTCCGCGCATCCGCGAGCAGAATTTCAATCTCTTCAGGAGCGGGCGGGAGCACAGGGTTTGTAACCGGAGTGATCGAGAGCAAGCCGCCGGAGTAGGTATCGGAGTTCTCGCTGGTTGCTGTGAGATCACCGGTTACGTCACTTCCATGGCCTTCGGCGCTGGGCGCACTGGCTACGGTTCCATCGCTCAATACCGTAAACGAAACCTCCTGCTCTGCAGTCTTGCCACCCTGGCTCATCAACGCTTTGACTTGATACTTCCCGGGCGCGAGGGAGGCGCTCTTGAAACTCGCCAGATAGGGCACTATCGAACCGTCGCTGTTGAGCTTCAGCGGCAGAGGGATCGGGCGTCCGGGATGCCCATTCCGGCTGGCTTCCATTTCCAGCGTTGCAGGCTCCTGCGACTGGGGATCGGGATGCACGATAAAGAAAAGCGAAACACTCCTCGTCCCAGCTGGAACTGTCCCCAGCAGGTTCGGCGTGATCCTCCCCTTCTCATACCTCATGGGCTCGAGTGGGTCGTCGTTGTCATCGTTGATGGTGTCGACCTTCTTGACGAGCACGATCGGGCTCAACGCCGGAGTTACCTGTTTTGGCGGGATCTCGAAGACGCTCCTCTGCGCGCCATACTTCAACCCGAGCTCGTCGTAAACGGCTGCTTCGAGCAAATATTGTCCCGGGATTGCGAGAAAGTGTCGCTGCAGGATCATGCTCGCCGTTGGGTCCGACTCAAGTGTTTGTTGTGTGCCGCGCTTCGAAATATTTTCGCCGAAATGTTCGACAACTGTGCCGCTCTTGTCCTTGATCTCGGCAACGATCGTGACGTGCGTCGTGAAGAGAGTTGTGTGGGCATCCCTATTTGCCTGCAGGCTAGAGATAGGCACTTCGATCGCAAGCGTGCTTGTGTTCCCATCCGGCAACTCGCCAAATTGCAGAACTGCAGCATTGAACTTGACGTCGTGGGGTAAATTTGACTGATTGAAAAGCTTGAGCAATGGGACTTCGAATGGTCGGATTCCGGCTTCTGCGCCTGGGGCCAGCGCAAAGTAGCCAGTCTTCGTCTTGATGTTCAGACTCGTTCGAACTGACTTGGCAGCAATTGTGTGAAATGAGCCATCGTACTCGTCAATCGGAGGCTTGTAGGTCGCCTGATAGTACGTGGTCATGTTTTCTTTCATTTGCTGCAATTGCCGATTCACGTTTTCCTGGGCATCAACGTAGGTTCCGCCGGTACTCTTAGCCAGTTCGGCCATCGGGCTTTTGGTGGGCGCAAAGGTATTTACTGCATCACTTCGCATCATGAAGTCTGCGCTCGAACCGAGAGGATTGGTATTGAAGGTTCCGCCGGCTTGCTGCTGCATCGGCGTAATCGTCGCCAATCCGCCGCTTCCTGGAACGGCTTGCGGAGCAGGATTAAAAGGCGCTCCGCCGCTCGTCATCGCGTTTTCAATCTGATGCCGCGTTCCGACGTCCAGAGCATCCATATCCACGACATAGAACGTCACTCCGGCGCGGGCGGCCGCTCCGGTTATTGTTTTCAACATATCCTTGGCGCCGGAATCCATCTGAAAGCCCGCAGTGAAGTAGATGATCGATTTCCTCTGATTCAACCGCTGCTGCGAACGAACGATCGCTGTCAAACCAGCCAGCGCAAGGCTGGTGTGCTGATCCTGCATGACCTTCTGCGTGTCCTGCAGCGCGGCGAGCAGTGTCGCGCACTCGGCGCGCTCTTTCACATCGACATGCCTGCCTGACGAATCGGCGCCTGTGCGGACGATCGAGATCAGATCCTTCTCAGCCTGCAAGGCGGCCTTTGCGCGAACCGGATCAGCCTTGTCCTGCACAATGTTGATCATGGTCGTGTCTGTCGATGAGAGCCTCACAATATCATTCGCTGTTGCCACGCCCACCGACTGCATGACCGCCTGATGGTCGCCGGTAAAGTTCTGGAGCAACTGCAACCGCTTACCGAAATCGAGGACGGCGAAAGAGAATTGCTTCGACGACAGCATCTTCAGAATCTTCTCGGAAACCTTCTGGGCCGTCTTGGCCCCGGCACCTCCAAAGTGATCGAAAACCATCGTGACAAGGTGGTCGCCTTGTTCGTCACCCTTGATCAGCTGAAAGGTACTCAGCTTTACAGGAAGATCGTTGTCCGTAACTACGATATCGCCCGGCTTCAGGTCGAGTACCTTCCTGCCCTTCTTGTCGAGCACCGCCATGTCGAGTGTCACTTCGTCCACTGACTGGCTCATTCCGGGGACATCTGTTTCCTGCGTCGATTGGGAGGTTAAAGGGGCTTGAGGGGGTGTCGCAGGTTGCGAAGTTGGGGGCGCTTGGCCAAGGACAGCGCAGGCTCCAATTGCCAGCAGTGCAACAGCACAGCAGAAAGGGTGGCATTGCGACATCATGAGGGCTCTATCAACTTGATGACGACGCATAGAATTACGACCTTCCGGGATGGATATTGAAAACAAACGAATCGGCCGCGCGCTTTGGAAAACCCATTTAGCTCTGTATTTCACTGACGTGCCGACGCACATATATAACTGGTGCAATTTTACCCCCGAGTCGCCCGCATTTCTGCTGTCACTTCCGTTACCTGGGTGCGTCAAGCCGAAACCTCCGGGTCACCGGGCGCCGTAAAGGACGGCTCTGTTCTGTTTAGGTCTCCTGGTAGTACAATCCACTGGTCCCACTTTTACGATTTTTTCTGTCCACTATGCGCAGTTCGTTCAATCTGTTCCAGTCCTGCTGCGCAATGTTCCTGGGCGGTCTGACCCTGCTTGTATCCTCCAGGGTCCAGGGGCAAGCTTCGACGACCCCGATTTTCTTTGAGCTGCAACGATTACCTTTTCGCCTCGAGAGCGACGAAAGTCCGGCCCGCAACGCGCCGGAAACCATGGCGGGCGGGATAGCCGTCTTCGACTTCAACGGGGACGGGCGGCCCGATATCTTCTTCGCCAACGGCGCTCCACTGGCGACCCTGAGAAAATCCGGGCCGAAATACTGGAACCGTCTTTATAGGAACGACGGTAAAGGCGTCTTTACCGACGTTACCGAACAAGCTGGATTGAAGGGCACAGGGTTTGACGTGGGAGTTGCCGTCGGAGATTACGATAACGACGGCCATCCTGACATTTTTGTTGCCGGCGTACACGGCAACACCCTTTATCGAAACAATGGCGATGGCACGTTCGCCAATGTCACGCAGAAAGCCGGCCTCGACAATCGGATTGATCCGGAATTTGGCCCGCTTTGGTCGGTTGCAGCCGCGTGGGTCGACGTTAACAACGACGGCTTACTTGACCTCTTCGTCGTCAACTACATGCAGTGGAGCTACTCGGACAAGCCGCTCTGCGTGATAGAAACGACTCCCGAGTACTGCCACCCGCGCTTCTACAAGGGCACTGCCGACCAGCTCTACATCAACCAGGGTGATGGTACGTTTAAAGACGTATCCAAGGAATGGGGTATTCGCGACCATATCGGGAAAGGCATGGGGGTCGGTGTTGCCGATTACGACCTCGACGGTAAGCCCGACCTCTTTGTTACCAACGACTCCGAGTACAATTTCCTGTTTCACAATCTCGGCAATAAATTTGAAGAGGTCGCGTTCCAGACCAATGTCGCCCTCCCCGAGGAAGGCGCTTTTATCTCCGGCATGGGCCTCGATTTTCGCGACTTCAACAACGATGGATACCCAGACATCGCCTACGTCGCCCTGAACAAGCAGACTTTCCCGCTGCTGCAGAACACCGGCAAGGGCGACTTTGTCGAGATCACTGCAACCAGTGGGATGGGCGCGCAAAGCCTCGGCATGGCAGGCTACGGCCCGGGGCTTTACGATTTCGATAACGACGGCTGGAAGGATCTGTTTGTATCGCGCGGGCACGTCTCTGCGACGCGTCCGCCTGGCGCCAAACCAAAGCAGCCTAACACGGTCTTCCGGAATCTGGGGGCAAGCGGCAAATGGCAGCCCTTGACTGAAGAGGCCGGCTTTATCGACGCCACGGCGGCACGCCACCGGGGGGCGGCCTTTGGCGACTTTGACGGCGACGGCCGCATTGATGCCGTTGTGACCTCGATGGACGACAACGCCGAACTCTGGATGAACCGCAGCCCCGGCCATCACCACTGGCTCGGGATTGCCTTGCATGGGACCAAGAGCAACCGAGACGGCATCGGCGCTCGCATCAAGGTCGTCACCAGGGCCGGCACCCAGTACAACCACCAGACCTCCAGTGTGGGTTACGCATCGTCCTCACTCGGCCCTGTCCACTTCGGCCTCGGAGCTGAGTCTGTCGCAGAAACCGTCGAAATCACCTGGCCAAGCGGCATTGTGCAGACCCTTGAAAAAGTGGCCGCTGACCAGATTCTCAAGGTCAATGAGATGGCCCCTGCCTCAAAATAATCCCAATCGCGGTGTGCCCGATCATGGCGCTGTCATGGGTGGGAAAGGTCTGAACCCAACAACCACGTCACGCACGACAAATGTGAGCTAGCTCACAGCCCGCGTCTCGTCTTTTCCTCAAGAATCGAATGGGAGACTCGATGCAACGGGTGCTGACGGGTAAGGCTGCGATTCTGCTGGTTGCGGGTTCCGCTCTCATTGTTCAGGTCGCAGCAAAGGACGCGGCGAGGACCAACGCGTCGGCTGTGGGCGGGGCTGAATCGTCTCCGGCATATCTGAAACCTGCGTCGATGGAAGCCAACTCCTCGCCCATCACGATCGACATTCCACTCGATCGCACGATCTATCCCCCCGATATCATCCCGCCCCAGTTCGCGTGGCGCGACAACAACCCGGCAGCGACCGTCTGGCGCATCGAGATTCTTTTCGGTGAGAAGACGCGTCCGATCCAGATCTGGTCGGCCGGCGAAAAGATGCAGCTCGGTCCGATCGACGAGACGCTTACCGGTTCCGTTCCGCCTAGCCTTTCGCCGGAGCAGGCAGCCGACCACACCTGGCGTCCAGACACGAAAACATGGGAGGAGATCAAGAAGCATTCCGTCGCAATGCCCGCAAAAGTCGTAATCAGCGGATACGTGAGCCGACAGACGACTACACCAGTCTCCAAAGCGGAGGTTGCAATTTCCACATCGAAGGACCCGGTCGGCGCTCCGATCTTCTACCGCGACGTACCGCTCATTCCGCCCAATCCTGAAACCGAGCAGCGCGGCGTCATCAAGCCCCTGCCCGATTCTGTGCTCCCCAAGATCAAGTGGCAACTGCGCTACATCAACCAAACCCAGCCCAAGACCATGATGACTGGCCTGCCCACCTGCGGGAACTGCCACTCTTTCTCACGCGATGGAAAGACGATGGGGATCGATGTGGATGGGCCGGCGAACGACAAGGGAATCTACGCGCTGGTTCCAATCAGAAGAGTCAGCACCATATCCAATGACTACCTTATCCATTGGAGCGCCTTCTCAGAGGAGCACTCGCAGAAACGCTTCGGGTTCATGAGCCAAGTTTCGCCTGACGGCGAGTACGTGGTGAATTCCATCGATGTGCCCCATGCCCATGGCACTCGTGTGCTCGATCGCCTCTACAACGGCTTTTACGAGAACTACGGATTTGGGCAGGTCTTCTACCCCACCCGAGGCGTACTGGCCTGGTACGGCAGGAAAACAGGCAAGCTGCAGCCGCTTCCGGGCGCCGACGACCCCGACTACGTGCAGACTTCGGCTTTCTGGAGTCCGGACGGCAAGTACCTCATTTATTCGCGCGCTGCGGCCCGCGATCCTTACCCGCCAGGTTACAAGAGGGCAACTTACGCCAACGACCCTAATGAGACGCAGATCCAATACGATCTCTATAAGATTCCGTTCAATGACGGCAAAGGCGGCACGCCCGAACGCATCATCGGCGCCTCTGAGAACGGAATGAGCAACAACTTCCCCAAGGTCTCGCCGGACGGCAAGTGGATTGTCTTCGTGCGATGCAAAAACGGCCTGCTGATGCGTCCCGACAGCAAGCTCTATATCGTGCCCTTCGAAGGCGGTGAGGCGCGTCCGCTCGAATCAAACCTGCCGGTGATGAATTCCTGGCATAGCTTTTCCCCGAACGGCCGGTGGCTCGCCTTCTCCTCGAAGAGCCCGTCGCTCTACACGCGCCTCTATCTCACGCATATCGACGAACAGGGGCACGCGAGTCCGCCGGTGGTGGTTGAGAATGCCACTGCCGCCAATCGCGCCGTCAATATCCCGGAGTTTGTAAACCTCGGTCCCGATGGGATGGACCATATCGAAACTCCGGCTATCGACTTCTATCGTGACTTCGATGTTGCCCAGCAGTTCCAGGATGATCACAAGTGGGTCGAAGCCGTTCCTGCGTGGAAGGTAGCGGCCGACAAGGACCCCACCGACTCGCGCCCGTGGAACAACATGGGTGTGGCCCTTGCTGCAACCGGAAGGACCAGCGACGCCATTGCAGCCTACGACAAGGCCCTTTTCATCAACAACGACAGCTCGCAGACGCATAATAATCTCGGCAGCGCGCTGGCTGAATCGGGTCGTTTCGATGAGGCCATGGCGCATATTCAGAAAGCCATCGAGCTGAATCCCGACAACGGCGCGGCGCACATCAATCTCGGCCACCTGCTCGAAGTCAAAGGCCAGCGCGACGCAGCCATGCAACAGCTCATCGCCGGCATCGAACTGGCCCCGAAGAATTCCGATGGCCACAACATCTATGGAGTGATCCTCGCGAGGCAGGGCAAGTTGGACGAAGCCATCGTTGAACTCCAGAAGGCTGTGGAGCTTGCTCCAAACTCCGCCGAATGCCACTACAATCTCGGCCGAGCTCTTGCGGCGAGCAGCCGATTCCCCGAGGCCCTGCCACAGTTTGAAACCTCCGCCAGGCTTACCGGCGGGCGTGAGCCGGAGATTCTGCAGATGCTTGCAGCCATGTACTCTGAGACCGGCAATTATGCGCAGGCCGTCGCCATTGCCCAGCAAGCTCTCGAGATTGCTGAGAAACAGCAGAACACAAGTCTCGCCGCCGCGCTCCGCGGAAACCTTGCCCGCTATCGGCATCAGGCCGGGCATGCCGGCTCGCAGACGACGCCGAATCACTAATCAAGTGTTCTTTCCAGATCTCTATTCCGTTCGCAATGCCTTCATGGGGTCCGCCTGGGTGGCTCGCATCGCAGGCAGGTACATTGCGGCCAGAGAGACGGCGAGCAGCAGAATTGCACTAAGGAGATACAGTGATGGTTCGAAAGTCTGGACCTGGACTGGCGAGCGCTTGAGCAGACGGGTAAACAGAAAGGCCGCCGGTTCTGCCAGGGCGAATCCGCACAGCACTCCGATAGCGATCTGTTGAATGCCGCGCAAGATGATGGAGCGAAAGATCTCCACGCGATTCGCGCCGAGAACCATCCGTATCCCGAACTCGCGCGTGCGCTGATTGACTGCGAAGGACAGCACTCCGTAAACGCCCGTGATCGCGAGTAGAACTGCGATCGACGCCATCCCGAGAATGATGCGGGCCAGCGAACGCAACGCGTCTGCATTTTCCTCGAGCGCTTCCCAGATGGTTCGCGGCATCTCGATCTGGGTAGGATCGACGGCTCGCGCTGCGTTCCTTACCGCCTCCTCAGCACTCGAAGCGCTGCCTGTGAAACGCACGTAGAGCATTCCGTCAATTGAGTTGGGATCACGAAGCGCATAGAGTCGCGGACCATCGAGAATACCGAAATGCTCAGAGCGCGTATCGGCGACCACTCCGACAATGGAGAGGTGCCTGCCATCAGGGGTGATTACGACTTTGCCCAGCGGGTTGCCACCCGGCCAGAACCGCTTCGCGAATGCCTGCGAGACGACTGCAAGCGAAGTTGACGCCAGGCTCGCGCTGTCCTCAGCGGCGAACAGACGACCTTCGATCGCGCGAAGTCCGAAGGTCGAAAAGAAATCCTGCGAAACCACATCGACAGATGCCGGCGTCCCCTGCCCTTCTATCTGGCCCGGCATGAGGATCTCGTCTGGAGGCATCTGACGAAAGGGCTGCAGAGTAGCGTATGCCAGGGACTGCACGTTGGGGAGGGCACGCAGGCGCGTCTCGATAGCCCGATAAAAATTCAAAGCTGCCGCACGGTTCTGCTCGGAGGTATCGATGTTGAGGGGAACGGCAAGCGTCTGTCTGGTTTCGAATCCGGGGTCCATGCCTGTCACCTCGTTCGGAATTCGTGCGAACAGGACCGCGGCGGCCAGCAGGACGAAACTCATAGCGACCTGGGCGATGATCAGGCCCGCAGTCGTACGCGAGCGTACCGTCGCCGCGCCTTCGCGTCCCTTGAGGGCGGTCAACAGATCGAGCTTCCAGGAAGCGTGCATCGGCGCTAGTGCTGAGACTACCGCGGCAGCAACTACCAGTGCTGCAAGATAGGCGAAAACGTTCCAGTTCGGGTGTATCAGAGGAACGAATTCGGTCTGGTCCGGGTTGGCGACATTCATGATCATTTGCGGCACTCGATACGCAAGCACAACGCTTAGCGCGCCGGCAATTCCTGTGATCAGGGCGCTCTCGAGCAGCAGCATCCGCGCCAGGCGCGCGCGGCTCACACCGAGGGCGAGACGGACGGCGATTTCTCCGCGTCGAACAATGGCGCGGGAAAGAAAAAGCATGGTTACGTTGCTGCATGCGAGCAGCAGAACCAGCGCGAGGGGCCCAAGGATCAGCGCCATCAGCGCCAGCACGAGATCACGGATCGCGGGATTATCGACGAACGAACCGTTGGTCAGCACCAGCGACGTCTTGCGATTGAATGGCGAAACCCTGCGCTCTACATAGGTGAGGTCCTGCCGCCGAAGGATGGTTGCCAGCTCGGATTGTGCATCGGCACGGGTGTATCCCGCACGCAGGCGGCCCGCGATGGAAAGCCATAGCGAATCGGGATTCGTCCAGTGGTTGTAACTGCGATCGAGGAGAGGCTGAAGCGTGTACGGAACGAAGATCGAACTCACCAGGAAATTCGCAGCATCGGCGGGCACAATGCCGATGACCTCAAAGGGCAGGCCGTTCAGGAGAACGCTCTTTCCAACAATCCGGGCATTGGAGCCAAACTGAGACTTCCAAAGCGGTTCGCTTATGACTGCGACCTGCGCCATGGTGCCGTGCTGGCATTCACTGGGAGCAAAGAGGCGTCCCATGATCGGACGGTCGATGCCGAATACATGAAAGTAATTGCAGGTGACCAGCCCGGTCGACACCCGGCGACGGCCCTGGTTGAGGATCGCCGACGAGGGCTGCCATGCGGCGAAATCTTCGAGAGAACGCGACTGCGCGCGGATTGCATCGTAATCGGTCGAGGTGAAAGTCGAGTATTGCGTGGCACCGGGGTACCAGCCGTCATAGTGCGGATAGATCTGCACAAAAGTTTCCGGAACTGTTCGCGTCGGCGAGGCCAGGAACATGGCGTTGAGCAGCGTAAATACACCTGCATTCAGGCCGATACCGAGGGTCAGAGCTGCAATTGCAACGAAGGTGAGCAGCGGGGCGCGCCGGGCCGAGCGAACGGTGTAGAGCAGGTCCTGGCGGTCGATCCACATACACACTCCCCCGTCGAAATACTGATTCAGAATCTCAAAGGACCATCAGGACCGCAAGGATGGCCCCCTATGGGACCAGTTACAGCCTGGGTGGGAGGGAAAGGACTGTCCCCATTCAAGAGACGTTTCGCAGCGTTTATTCTTAATGTGAACCACGACTTTCCATCCAGAAGGAACAATATGGCTGAGATTGCCGTTGAGGCCACCCAGACCCCAGCACAGCTTCCCAATCTGCACGTTGCCGTTCTCGGCGCCGGCAAGATGGGCGGAATCCTGCTCCAGGCCTTTCTGAAGCAGAACCTGTTCGCCGCCGACCAGATTCACGCAACCGTCGCGCACGCGGAGAAGGCCCTTGCCCGCGCCGCGCACTGGGGCGTCGACGTGAGCACCGACAATGTTGCCGCGGCACGCCAGGCTGATCTGATTCTGCTCGGCGTGAAGCCGTTCCAGGTGCCGGACCTGATCGCCGAAATCAAGCCCGCGCTCACACCGGCGAAGACGATTGTCTCTTTCGCTGCCTCGGTGAAGACGCGCGCCATCGAGGAGGCCGCGGGGATGGAGATCGGCGTCATTCGCGCAATGCCCAATACGCCTTCAGCGCTGGGCGCCGGCGTCGCGGGGCTGTGCCGCGGACGCTTTGTGAAACCAGAGCAGATGGAGCTGGCGCAGCGGATCTTCGAGACCGTCGGCCGCTCTGTCATCGTTGACGAGAAGCACATGGATGCTGTTACCGGCTTGTCGGCATCAGGACCGGCGTACGTCTACATCATCATTGAAGCGTTGGCGGAGGCCGGCGTGAAGGTCGGCCTGCCGCGTGATACGGCCACGCAGCTCGCCGCGCAGACCGTTTTCGGCGCAGGCAAGATGGTGCTCGAAACCGGCTACCATCCAGCCTTGCTGAAGGACGAAGTAACCACACCGGCCGGCTGCACCATTGATGGAATTCTTGAACTTGAAGAGGGCGGCCTGCGAGTGACGCTGATCAAGGCGGTGATGCGCGCAACACAGAGAGCCAAGGAGTTGGCGTCTGGATAGGCGCAGAGAGGGGAGCAATGGAGATCAGAAATCCGCTTGTAATTGTCTTCAAGAACGATGAAAAGATTCAGACCCACCTCTATCCAGGCGAGCTCTCTTACAAGGAATATGGAATCCTCATCGCCGATATCGTCCGTCACGTCGCGAACGCGTTCAAGGTAGGCGAGAATGAGGTTTGGGAGTGGGTTGACAAAGAACGCCATCACCAGACAAGCCCAGCAATCGAGATCAAAACCAACTGATCAGCAACAATTGCCGATCCAACGCCCATCCTGGCTGCCGTCATACACCCCCGAACTGCAGGGACTGCGCGGCATCGCCGTTTTGCTGGTTGTGTTGTACCACTGCCACCCGCGATTCGAAGGCACTTGGTTCTATGGTGCATCACGTTGGGGATGGGCCGGCGTTAACCTCTTCTTTGTCCTCTCGGGATTTCTGATTACTTCTATTCTCCTGGAGTCGCGATCACAGCCGCACTATTTTCGCAATTTCTACGCGCGACGGGCGCTGCGCATCTGGCCGGTCTACGTGCTGGTGCTGCTTGTCTGCTATCTAAATGCACCTTGGTTCGTGGGTCGGCCGATCCTTGTCGCATTCAGGACCGCGCCGTGGTGGGCGTATCTGTTATTTCTCCAGAATCTCTTTCATCTTTCGCTGCCGCCTGCGATCGGCCCGACCTGGTCACTCGCCATCGAGGAGCAGTATTACTTCCTCTGGGCGCCGGTTGTACGAATCCTGCGCGCGCCATGGCTGCTCGCTTGCGTTTTGTTTAGCTTTCTTGTCGCTGCGCCGCTATTTCGGATGAGCCACTTCGCGTGGATCACACCCACGCACACGCTCACCCACATCGACGGAATCGCGATGGGCAGCCTGCTCTCGCTGGGCCTATACACACTGCCGCTCAGCCGCCGCAGCTGGCTGACAATCGGCCTGATCGCGATGCCAGCCGGATTCATTTGCGCTGGAACAATCGCCGGCGGTACGGCCTTTCTCGACACTGCTCTGACGACGCTCTTCGGCGGAGCTGTTATCAGTGCCATCGCAGCCACCGGTGCTCGCACACCAGTAAATGTCGCACTGAGTCGCGGACCGATCGCCTACTACGGGAAGATTAGCTACGGGCTCTACATGACGCATATCGGAACGTTCGTCTACTTCGGCTGGTTTGATGCCCGGATGGACCGCTACGGCCTGACCGGCAGCCTGGCTGTTATTGGATTTCGGCTCATCGTGTGCACTCTCGTTGCCACCGTTCTCTGGTATGGGTTCGAATCGAGAATCCTGCGTCTCAAGCGCTACTTTCAAAATCCCTCCAGGAAGAAGAACTCCGACCAAAGTTTCTCGCTCTGAATCTGCTCCGTCCCCAGATTTCAAGCAGTCCCACCTCGTGGAGCGGCATCTCGCCACCATGTGACTTCAATCACCCCGCGCGTTAACATTTGGCTGCTAGGCTGAAGTGGCACGACAAACTTCCCCCGAGGTGCCCACATGACCAGTTCAACGACCGAAATCAAGCGGACGGAGATTCAGGGCCCTCTCCCTCCTGAACTGCTTCAGAAGATGAACGCCTACTGGCGCGCGGCCAACTATCTCTCCGTTGGCCAGATCTACCTGAAGGACAATCCCCTGCTCGAGCGCCCCTTGACGCTTGACGATGTGAAGCCGCGCCTGCTCGGCCACTGGGGTACGACTCCGGGACTCAACTTCCTCTACGTGCACTGGAATCGGCTCATTCGCGAGAGGCACCTCGATATGATCTACATCATCGGTCCCGGACACGGCGGCCCGGGGCTGGTGGCGAACACCTATCTTGAAGGCTCCTATTCCGAGATCTATCCGCATATCGAACAGAATTGTGATGGCATCAAGCGGCTGTTCCGGCAATTCAGCTGGCCGTACGGCATTCCCAGCCACGTCGCGCCAGAGACGCCGGGTTCCATTCACGAAGGTGGCGAGCTTGGCTACTCGCTGGTACACGCGTATGGTGCGGCTTTTGACAACCCGAATCTGATCGTCGCATGCGTTGTCGGCGATGGGGAAGCGGAAACGGGACCGCTGGCGACAAGCTGGCATTCAAACAAGTTCCTCAATCCGGTGACGGACGGCGCGGTGTTGCCGATCCTGCATCTGAACGGCTACAAGATCGCCAATCCTACTATTCTCGCGCGCATTCCACATGCGGAGCTCGAAGATCTGATGCGCGGTTATGGCTATGAGCCCTACTCGCTGGAGGGCGATGATCCCCTCACGATGCATCAGAAGGCGGCTGCGGTCTTCGATACGATCTTCGATCGCATTGCTTCCATTCAGAAGGCCGCACGCGAGGGAGGATCGACTGAACGCCCAACGTGGCCCATGCTGATCATGCGCACGCCCAAAGGTTGGACCGGCCCGAAGGAAGTGGACGGCAAGCCGGTGGAGAATACCTGGCGCGCTCACCAGGTGCCGTTCAGCGAGCTGCGGGAAAAGCCCGATCATCTGCGATTGCTCGAAGAATGGATGCGGAGCTACAAACCTGAGGAGCTCTTCGACGAAAAGGGTGCCTTCAGGGATGAGGTTGCCGAGATTGCACCTCGGGGCCGGCTGCGTATGGGTATGAATGCACATGCCAACGGTGGTTTGCTGTGGCAACCATTGCGAGTACCGAGTTTTCGCGATTTCGCAGTGAAGGTTGAGACTCGCGGCGCGACCATTGCAGAATCTACGCGCGTGCTTGGAAAGATGCTCCACGCAGTAATGGAGGCCAACAAGGACACGAAGAACTTCCGCGTCTTTGGTCCCGATGAAACGGCCAGCAATCGCCTCGGGGATGTGATCACTGGCACCGGCAAAACGTGGGAGTTGGAGACGTTGCCTGTCGACGTGGACCTTTCGCAAACTGGCCGCGTGATGGAGATCCTGAGCGAGCACATGTGCCAGGGTTGGCTCGAGGGCTACCTGCTAACGGGCCGTCACGGATTCTTTAACTGCTATGAGGCGTTTATTCACATCGTCGATTCGATGGTGAACCAGCATGCCAAGTGGCTCAAGGTTACCCGGCAAATCCCATGGCGCAAACCGATCGCATCCCTCAACTATCTGCTCAGTTCTCTCGTCTGGCGGCAGGATCACAACGGCTTTTCACACCAGGATCCAGGCTTTATCGATCACCTGGTGAACAAGAAGGCCGACGTCGTCCGGATCTACCTTCCGCCTGACGCGAACACTTTGCTCTCTGTTGCCGATCATTGTCTGCGGAGCAAGCACTACATCAACCTGATCGTCGCTGGGAAGCAGCCCGCGCCGCAGTGGCTGCCGATGGACGAGGCGGTTGCACACTGCACGACAGGACTTGGCATCTGGAAATGGGCGTCGAATGACAATGGCGATCCCGAGGTAGTGATGGCTTGCTGCGGCGATGTACCCACGATGGAGGCGCTGGCGGCTGTGACGCTTCTCAAGATGCAGGCGCCCGATCTGCGGGTGCGTGTTGTTAATGTGGTCGACCTGATGTCTCTGCAGCCGCAGTCGGAGCACCCTCACGGCCTCTCGGACGAAGAGTACGACGCGATCTTTCCGCCACAGTTGCCTACGATTTTTGCATTTCACGGATATCCATGGGGAATTCACCGACTCACTTATCGCCGCCACAATCACGACAATCTGCACGTCCGCGGCTACAAGGAGGAGGGCACAACCACAACGCCATTTGATATGTGCGTGCTGAACAACATCGACCGCTTCCAACTCGCTCTCGATGCCATCACGCGCGTCAAGCGGCTGGCGAACAAGGTGGATGATGCGCGGCAGTGGTACTCCGAAGCGATTCAACGACATCGGCTGTACGTTTCGGAACACGGCGAGGATCTGCCCGAGATTCAACAGTGGCAGTGGCAGCCGGATAAAGCGCAGTAGATTTTAGTGTGGTTCATCACGAGTTAGAGGAAAGAATTCATGTCGTCTTTGCCTGTTTTGGTCTTAAATAGTGGTTCTTCGTCAATCAAATTTGCAATGTATGAGGCCGGCGATGGCCAGCGCTCAAAGATATTCGAAGGCGCGGTCGATGGTATCGCCACGGATAACGGCAAGTTCTGGATCAAGGATGCGAATGGTAAAAAGCTCATTGACCAGACGCCGGATCTGCCGAACCGCTCGGTCGCATTCAAGCTGGTTTCCGAAACGCTTCACTCAGGGCAGTACCCTGCACCGCAGGCTATCGGGCATCGCACCGTGTCTGGGAGCCCAACGGTGCTCGAGAATCAGCTCATTACGCCTGCGCTGATCGACGAGCTCGACAAGTATGCGGCACTGGCGCCGCTGCACACGCCGATTGCCGTCTATATCATGCGTGAATCGCTGAGGCTGTTTCCCGGCACTCCGAACTTCGCTGTTCTCGACACCTACTTCCATCGCACGATGCCTGAAGTGGTCACCCGCATGCCGATCCCGGATGAATATGCGGAGATGGGTGTTCGCCGCTACGGGTATCACGGCATTTCGTACGAATCGATCATTTACCAACTGCAGCCGGACGTTCCGGAGAAGCTGATCGTTGCGCATCTCGGAAACGGAGCATCCATCAGCGGGATTCGTGACGGAAAATGCCTTGATACCTCGATGGGCTTGACACCGAGCGGCGGTATCATCAGCGCC
>Ga0335079_10004706_pt1 | contig 15696 bp, 16 predicted proteins | sample Lox_Sample_33_FD_206719 | JGI IMG/M metagenome (GOLD analysis project Ga0335079, IMG submission 206719) | Soil microbial communities from Loxahatchee National Wildlife Refuge, Florida, United States - Lox_Sample_3.3 | ecosystem: Environmental > Terrestrial > Soil > Wetlands | place: USA... | reverse complement strand
AAGCGAGATCGCTGGCAACTCCTGGAGGCGCTGGCCAGCGAGGGACTGATCGCGCATGAGCGGTTCGGCGAATTTCTGCCCGACCCCGACCACCCGATCTATAGCGCGGCCCTGGGGGACGCGATCCTGGCGTTCCTGGCGCGCTCGCGGGCGCGGTTGATGCTGGTGCAACTGGAGGACGTAGCCGGCGAGGAGGAACAGGCCAATCTGCCGGGCACTAGCGACGCGCATCCGAACTGGCGTCGGCGCCTGTCGACCCGGCTCGAGGATTTGCTCGGGGGACCTGAGCTTCAACGGGTCGCCGCGCTCGTCAATCAGGAGCGCCAACGGGCCGCATAGCAGCGCTTGCGGCGTGCTTGCCGTTGCGTCCAACATTGAGCCGGCGCAACGCAGCGGGTGGGCCAGGTGGAAGAAGTCGAGGCTGTGGTGGTTGGCGCTGGGGTGATTGGGCTCGCCGCGGCGCGGGCGCTGGCTGTGGCGCGCAAGGAAGTCGTCGTCCTCGAAAAGGCCTACACGATCGGGTTCGAGACCTCGTCGCGCAATAGCGAGGTCATCCACGGCGGGCTCTATTATCCAAAGGGCAGTTTGAAGGCGACCGCCTGCGTCGAGGGCCGAAAGCGGCTCTACGACTATTGCCGCGACCACGGCGTGCCGCACGCGGCGCTCGGCAAGCTGATCGTCGCCACCAGCGAGGAAGAAATCCCCGGGGTCGAGAAGATCGAGGCGGCGGCCAAGGCCAATGGGGTCGACAATCTCGAATGGCTTACCGTGGCCGAGGCGACGCGGATGGAGCCGGAGCTGCGCTGCGTCGCGGCGCTGCTGTCGCCGTCGACCGGGATCGTCGACAGCCACGCGCTGATGCTGGCCTATCAGGGCGAGGCCGAGGACAACGGCGCGATGGTCGCGTTCAAGACGCCGCTGCTCGGCGGCCGGGTGCTGGCCGACGGGTTCGAGCTCGATGTCGGCGGCGACGAGCCGGCAACGATCCGCTGCCGCTACCTCATCAACGCCGCCGGGCTGCATGCGCCGGCGCTGGCGAAGTCGATCGAGGGCATCCCGCTCGACACCATCCCGCCGGCCTATTTCTGCCGCGGCTGCTATTTCACCCTGGCCGGCAAGACGCCGTTTCGGCGTCTGATCTATCCGGTCCCGGTGCCGGGCGGGCTCGGCGTCCACATCACCCTCGACCTCGCCGGACAGGCGCGGTTCGGCCCCGATGTCGAGTGGATCGATGGGGTCGATTACGCGGTCGATCCGCGCCGCTCCGACTCGTTCTACGCCGCGGTGCGGCGCTATTGGCCGGGGCTCAGGGACGGCGCGCTGCAGCCGGGCTATGCCGGGATCAGGCCGAAGATCAGCGGGCCCAACGACCCGGCCGCCGATTTCGTCATCCAGGGACCGGCGGAGAACGGCGTGCCGGGCCTCGTCAATTGCTACGGCATCGAGTCGCCGGGGCTGACCGCGTCGCTGCCGCTCGCCGACGCGGTCGTCGCGAAGCTGGGGGTGTAGCGGATTCAACCGGCGCGATGCCCATCGCGAGTGACAGCGACTGGGCCGCGTGCGAATGTCGCGGGGCGCCACGGCCCGATCACGGGCCACATAGCGGGGAGGTTATGTCAGATGCTGGAATCTCTCATCATTTTCCTCGTCATCGGCGCGGTCGCCGGTTGGCTGGCCGGACAGATCATGGGCGGCGGCGGCTTCGGCTTGATCGGCGACATCGTCGTCGGCGTGATCGGCGCCTTTATCGGCGGGTGGCTGTTCGGCGCGCTCGGCATCGTCACCGGCGGGCTGATCGGGACGATCATCTGCGCCACCGTCGGCGCGATCATCCTGATTCTGGTGCTCCGGGCGATCAAGCGGGCGTGACGCGGTTCGCGGCGCGGCCGCGGTCGAACGGAGAGCGACGATGCTGATCGGCGTTCCGAGAGAGATCAAGACCCACGAATACCGGGTGGGTTTGGTGCCGGGAAGCGTGCGCGAGCTGGTGCATCACGGGCACAAGGTGGTGGTCGAGAGCGGCGCCGGCGCCGCGATCGGCTTCGACGACGCGGCCTACGAAGCGGCCGGCGCCGGCATTCTGGCGCGCGCCGCCGATGTGTTCGCCGTCGCCGAGCTCATCGTCAAGGTTAAGGAGCCGCAGCCCGAAGAGATCAAGGCGCTCCGTGAGGACCAGCTGCTCTTCACCTACCTGCATCTTGCCGCTGATCGGGTGCAGACCGAGGGGTTGATGAAGTCGGGCGTGATCGCCATTGCCTACGAGACGGTGACCGACGCCCGCGGCGGATTGCCGCTCCTTGCGCCGATGAGCGAGGTTGCCGGGCGGATGGCGATCCAGGTGGGCGCGCATTGTCTTGAAAAGGAGCAAGGTGGCACCGGCATCCTGTTGGGTGGTGTACCAGGGGTTCCGGCGGCGAAGGTCGTGGTGCTCGGCGGCGGCGTCGCCGGGACCAACGCGGCGCGCATGGCGATGGGGGTCGAGGCCTATGTCACCGTCGTCGACAAGTCGCTGCCGCGGCTTTACGAGCTCGACATGCAATTTGGCTCGCAGTTGCACACGCTGTTCTCGACAGTGGAGAACATCGAAAAGGAGGTAATCGCCGCCGACCTGGTAATCGGCGCGGTGCTGGTGCCCGGTGCGGCGGCGCCCAAGCTGGTGAGCCGAGAATTAGTACGGGCAATGCGCCCGGGTTCGGTCATCGTCGACATTGCGATCGACCAGGGCGGTTGCTGCGAGACCAGCCGGCCGACGACGCACGCCAACCCAACTTATATTGAGGAAGGTGTGGTGCATTACTGCGTCACCAACATGCCTGGCGCGGTAGCGCGCACCTCGGCGGTGGCGCTCAACAACGCAACCTTGCCGTTTGTCGAGGCAATCGCCGACCAAGGCTGGCGCCGGGCTTTGACCGACAACCCGCATCTGCGCGAGGGGCTCAACATTTGCCGTGGCCGGGTGACTCACCCAGCGGTGGCGCGCGATTTGGGGCTTCCGCTGGCCGCGGCCGAACGGGCAATCGCGGAATGAAGTTCACGAGGTCTTGAGCTGCGGCGCGATTGACCCTATTTCACCAAAGGATAGACCGGAAAGGTTCGATGGCGCCGTTCCCGACCCCCACCCTGTTGGCGCTGGATAGGAAGCTGTATCCCGGCTCGGGCCGAGATGACGGCTCGGCACCGGTCGATCCCGCGACGGTTGCGGCAATCACCGATCTCTACCGTGAGGTGATGCCGGCGGGTGGCGCGATCCTCGATGTGATGTCGAGCTGGGTGTCGCACTTGCCGCCGGAAGTGCACTACCGCCGCATCGTCGGCTTGGGCATCGACGCGCATGCGCTGACCGAGAATGCCTTTCTCGACGAGTGGCGGGTGCAAGACCTCAACCACGAGCCCACCCTACCTTTTTCCAATTGTGAATTCGACGGCGCCGCCATTTGCGGCGCCGTTCAATATCTGGCGGGGCCGGCCAAGATCATCCGCGAGATCGGCCGAGTGCTGAAACCGGGAGCGCCTCTGGTGGTGACCTTCTCGAACCGCTGCTTGTGTACCACCGCGACGGGGTGCTGGCGGCTGTTCGACGATACCGGCAGGCTGTCCCTGGTCGCTCGCTATTTCGTCGAAGCGGGTAATTGGACCGACATACGCTGCCTCGACCGTACCCCATTCGGCGTTGCTGAGCCGCTCTACGCGGTTATCGCCCGCAGCATCGGCGCCGCGGGTTCGTGCGACTAGGTCCCTGATCTAAGTGTCGTAAGACACCATCGCCGTGACTGGTACCGAAAGGCGGTCGCGGCCGTTGAGAAAGCTCAGCTCGATAATGCAGCAGGCACCGACGACGTTGCCGCCCTGTTGCGTCACGAGATCGATGGCTGCCGAAAACGTGCCGCCAGTGGCGAGCAGATCGTCGACGACGAGTACGCGTTGACCGCGCGAAATCGCGTCTTCCTGGATCTCAATCGTGTCGGTACCGTATTCGAGCTCATAAGTGAGTTGCACGGTCTTGCCGGGTAGCTTGCCCTTCTTGCGCACCATAGCAAAGCCGCTGCCGAGCGCGTAGGCGAGCGGCGCGGCGACCAGAAAACCCCGTGACTCGATGCCGACAAGAAGGTCGGGCTTGTGGCCGCGCACCGCGTCGGCAAGCCGCTCGACGGTCGCCTGCCAGGCCTCGGGATGGGCCAGCAGGGTCGAGATGTCGTAGAAGAGAATTCCCGGCTTCGGAAAGTCCGGGATCGAGCGGATATGCGCCTTCAGATCCATTATGAGGTTCCCTCGGCCCGTCTCGCAGGCTTTCCGTTGCGGCATAGCGGCTTTTCGCGTAGTTGGAAAGTCGTTAGCCGCCGCTTGACCCCCATCCCCCAGAGAGCATGGCGCCAGCCGCATCTATCCTCGCATCAGACGAACAGGGAGAGCTTGTGTTGCGGGCCGAGGGGGAATGGCTCGTGGCGAGCGCCAGCGAGCTCGACCGCCGGTTGAACGATCTCAAATTGCCGCAGGGACGTCGGGTGACGATGGACCTCGGTGGAGTCGGTCGTCTCGACAGCACTGGCGCCTTGCTGCTGTTGCGCACGGAGCACGCCCTGGCCGAGCGCGGCAATGACGTCAAGGTCGCTAACCTCCCCTCACATTTTGCGCCGCTGCTCGATCAGGTGCGCTTGCGCGGTTTGGCCGAGCCGGTGCCGCATCCGGTGCCGCCGCACCACACCTTCGTCGGATTTGTCGCTAGGATCGGCGAAGTCACCGTGGTGTTGCTGCGGCGGCTTCGCGATATTCTTTCGTTCACCGGTATGGTTACGGAGACCGTCGCGAAACTGATGGTCAAGCCGCATCGGCTGCGCGGTGTGGCGACGCTTGTGCAAATGGAGCAGGTCGGGCTCAACGCGCTGCCGATCGTCGGGCTGTTGTCGTTCCTGATCGGCGTCGTCATGGCCTATCAAGGCGCCGACCAGCTCCGCCGGTTTGGCGCGGAGATCTACACGGTCAATTTGCTCGGCGTCTCAATCCTGCGCGAGCTGGGTGTTCTGTTGTCGGCAATCATCATCGCCGGCCGCTCTGGCAGCGCCTTTACCGCGCAGATCGGTACGATGCAGGTCAATGAAGAGATTGACGCGATGCGTACCCTGGGACTGGACCCGGTCGAGGTGCTCGTGCTGCCACGGCTATTCGGTCTCGCGATTACCTTGCCGTTGATCGTGTTTTATGCCGATTTGATGGGACTATTGGGCGGCGCACTGATGTCGTGGGTCGTGCTCGACATCAACATTCCTACCTTCATCAGCCAATTGCACAACGCGATTACTCAGGGGACGCTTTGGGTCGGGGTGGTTAAGGCGCCGTTTTTCGCGGCGATCATCGCGCTGGTCGGATGCTATGAGGGGCTAAACGTTACCCGCAGCGCCGAGAGCGTCGGTAGGTTGACGACGCAATCGGTCGTCGAATCGATTTTCTTTGTCATCGTCACCGACGCTGCATTTTCAATCATCTTCTCCGTATTGAAGGTCTGAGCATGGCTGCCGACGGCGACTTCGTCATTCGGGTGCGCGATCTGGTCAACGCATTCGGCGCGCAGGTTATTCACGACCACGTCAACCTCGACGTCAGGCGTGGCGAGGTGATCGGAGTAGTCGGCGGGTCGGGTACTGGCAAGTCAGTGATGCTGCGTACCGTCGTTGGCCTCAATAAGCCGGTTTCGGGGGGCATCGAAGTCTTGGGCCAAGACGTACTCAGGATGACTTCCGATCAGCGGCACGAATTGGAGACCCGATGGGGCGTGCTGTTTCAAGACGGTGCGCTGTTCAGTTCGCTGACCGTGGCGCAGAACATCGAGGTGCCGCTGCGGGAGGATTTGCGGCTGTCGGACCGGCTGATGGCCGAGATCGCGGCTTGTAAGATCGGCATGGTTGGGTTGCCCCCCGAAGCCGGAGACAAATTCCCGGCGCAGCTGTCGGGCGGCATGCGGAAGCGCGCCGGTTTGGCACGTGCGTTGGCGCTTGACCCGGAGATACTGTTCCTTGACGAGCCTACCGCGGGACTCGACCCGATCGCCGCCGCGGCGTTCGATCAGCTGATTAAGGATTTGCAAGCGAGCCTCGGCCTTACCGTGTTCCTGGTGACGCACGATCTCGATAGTCTGTTCGCGATTTGCGATCGCGTCGCCGTGCTGGTCGACAAGCAGATCCGGGTCGGTACCCTCGAAGAGCATTTGCGGGACGACCACCCGTGGATTCATTCCTATTTTCACGGCCCGCGCGGCCGTGCGGCGCACCCGGCCGAGGGCGTGCCGATGGTGCAGGGCGCGCGCTAGGGGGTACGAAGGGGGGAGAATGGAAACCCGGGCCCATTATGTCGCTGTCGGCGCATTCGTGCTGGCGCTGGTTTTCCTCGCGTTTACCGCCGTCCTGTGGCTGGCGGGGACGCAATTCGCGGTCAGCTACGACCATTACGACATCTTCTTCAAAGGGCCAGTGACCGGTCTCAGCAAGGGTGCGGCGGTCGATTACAACGGCATCCGCGTCGGCCAAGTGTCGGAGATCGAGATCGACCCAAACAACGTCGAGCAAATCCGCGTCACCGTCGAGATCAAAAGCACTGTCGTAATCAAGGAGGACGCCGCGGCCAATGTCGAAACCAATATTTTGAGCGGCGTCTCCTACGTCCTCATCACCCGTGGCACTCAGGAGGCGAAGCAACTCGTCGCGCATGACGGGCAGCGCTATCCGGTAATCCGGCCGCGCCGGTCCACGCTGGCGAGCATTTCCGCGCGCGGGCCGCAATTGCTCGAAAAGCTCGACGACATCCTCGATCAGGTCGAGGACTTGCTCAACGACCACAACCGCGAAGTTTTCGCTTCGACCCTCGAGCACGTCGAGAAGTTCACCGGGTCGCTCTCGGCGCACAGCGATGACATCGGGCAGCTTGTCGCCGAGGGCAAGACCGCGCTGGCATCGCTCGACAAGCTGACGACGGATGTCGACAACAGCTACACCGCGCCCGATGGGCTCAAGGAGCAGCTGAGCGGCACGCTCAAGGGACTGTCCGCGGCCAGCCACCAGCTCGATCTCGCGCTGCAGGACGCGCGGCCGGGCGTGCGTACCTTCAGCCAGCATACGCTCGTCGATATTGGCAGCCTCATCGGCGAAACCCGCCAATTTATTGCGGGCCTGTCGCGGCTTGCCGCGCAGCTCGAGCGTGATCCTACCCGCCTGCTGTTTGGCGATCGCCGCGAAGGGTATCAACCGAAATGACCAAGAAACCTCGCCGGTTGTGGCACCTTGCCCTTGTGCTGGTGGCGTTGAGCCTCGGCGGCTGCGCCAAGTTGTTTACCGAACCGCCGCGTCCGCTCTTCCGACTAACCGCGCCCGCCGATTTTCCGGCTAGCCCACGCCACATCAACGCGCAATTGGCGATCGCGACTCCCTATGCGCCGGCGGCGATTGACACCCAGCGGATCGCAATGAGCCGCAGCCCCACCACGCTCGACTACCTCGCCGATGGTGATTGGACCGATCGGGCGCCGCCGCTAGTGAAGACGGTGCTGATCGAGGCCTTCGAGAATAGCAAGGCATTTGCCGCGGTCGGACCCGATTCGCTCGATCTGCACCCCAACTTCGTCATTGAGAGCGAGTTGCGGCATTTCGAGGCGATCTACGATTCGCCGACCGGAGCCCCCGTGGTATGGGTGCAGATCGCGGTCAAACTCATCAAGGTGCCGCAGCACGCGATCCTTGCGGAGACTTCGATCTCCGCGCACCAGCCCGCGTCGGCCAATGCGACTCCGCAGATCGTGCTCGCTTTCGACGCGGCGACAGCGGACGCCGCGAAACAGATCGTCGCTTGGGCGCTGGCCAACCCCGCCTTGTCGACACCACCCAGATAGGTATTCTGGACATCTTTCGTTCACCCAAAAGGCAAGGTGTCGAGTGAGTGGTGTTGGGCGCGTCGCGTCAGCCGCGGCGACGATCCGGGAATGTCGGCGCCTGCTCGTGGCAAGCGGCAGCACGATCGCGCGCGAAGCGATCGGCGCAGGAAGCACGATGGCGGATTGGCGACATTACCCGGAACGGGATGCCTACGACCCGATCAGCCACGCGCAGTATTTCTACCACCGCCATGCCGCTGCCGAGCGCGCAATGGGCGAGGGGGCAGTCGAGCACGGTCATTTCCATCTGTTCTTGCGCGCTGAGGGCATGCCGCGCGGCGTGATGCCGCTTTTGTTGCCCGAGGCGGCGATCGCCAACCTCCCGACCCCGCCACAGGCAGCGCCGTCGAAGCGCGGCGCTCGCGACGAAGTCAGTCATCTCGTGGCGATCGCAATCGACGACGGTGGAGAGGCGGTACGGCTCTTTACCACCAATCGGTGGGTCACCGGCGAGACGTGGTATCGCGCCGAGGACGTCATTCGCATGCTCGACCGGTTTTCGTTGGACACGACTGAGCCGGCGAGCGTGGTCAATCGCTGGCTCGCCGCCATCGTGCGGCTCTACCAGCCGGAGATCGCGATGCTGTTGCGCAAGCGCGACGAGGCGGTGATGGACCCGCGCCGACGGCGGCGGAAGGTCGATGTGTTCGAGGATTCCCAGTTCGAGATCACCTCAAGTCTCTCGATCGATCTCGATGCGCGGCTCGCCGCGGTCGATCGTCTCGTCAGCGAACCGGCGAACGCACCGCAGCCGCCGGCTCCGCCGCGCCTGCCGCCAATGGCTGAGGGCTGGGGGAGCTGACGATCTACCCCGCCTTGGCGCGCGGGGGAAAGATTTGATGCGGTTCTTCAAGGCCGGCGGGATCCTGGTGGATAATGATCTCCGCGTTGGGGTACGCGCCGCGTAGTTGTGCTTCGACCGCATCGGAAATCGTATGGGCATGGAGCAAGTCCATCGCCCCATCCATCTCAAGATGTAACTGGATGAAAGCTGTCGGCCCGGCCGCGCGGGTACGCAGGTCATGCACGGCAGTGACTTCGGGCGCGGCTTCGGCGATGGCGCGGATGCGGGCGCGATCCTTGTCCGGCATTTCGTGATCCATCAGCTGGGTCAGCGATAGCCGCAGCAGGTGGGTTGACCCGTAAATGATCCACAATCCGATTGCGCCACCGAACAGCGGGTCGAGGATCGGCGCAGTGAAAAACCGATCGAGGACGAGCGCCACGAGCACGGCCATGTTCACCAGCATGTCGCTGCGGAAGTGCAGCTCGTCGGCGCCGATGGCCAAAGACCCGGTCTTGGCGACGACGCGGCGCTGGTAAAGCACGAGGATGCCGTCTACGACGATCGACGCAATCATCACCGCGATGCCGAGCGTGGCGCGGCTGATCGGAGCCGGCGTGACGAGCCGATTAATGGCTTCGAAGGTTACCAGGAGGGCACCACCCGCAAGAAAGGCGGCTTGACCGAGCGCGGCGAGGGGTTCGGCCTTGCCGTGGCCGAAGAGATGTTCGCGGTCGGCGGTCTCCATGGCCTGGCGTATGGCTTACATGTTGACGGTTGCGGCGACGACGTCTAGCAGCGAGTCGACAAGGCTGGACAACATTGCGACAGAGCCGGTGGCCAGCCACGCAATGAACTTGATGACGATCAATAGGGTTGAGACCCCAACAGAGGCGTAGGCCGCGCGGTTTCTCAGGCGGGTGCGCCCGTCCTCCACGCTCACGGAAACAAATGCTCCTTGCGCCAGACGCTGCCCTCCCGTGCGAAAACGAGGCGATCGTGCAGGCGTGATGGCTGGTCCTGCCAGAACTCGATCCGATCCGGTCTCACGCGGAAGCCCGACCAAAAATTGGGTCGCAGGATCACGCTACGGTCGGCAAAACGGCGGGAAAGCATGTCGACCCGCTTCTCGAGCTGTTCGCGGGTATCAAGCGGGCGCGACTGGTCGGACGCCCAGGCTGCGATCTGGCTGCCCCGCGGGCGGGTGGCGAAGTAACCGTCGGCCTCGTCCTCGGAAACCTGCTCCGCGACCCCTTCGACGCGAACCTGTCGCTTCAACGATTTCCAGTGGAAGCACAAGGCGGCATGAGGGTTGACGAAGAGCTCGTCCGATTTGCGACTCTCGAGGTTGGTGTAGAAGACAAAGCCCCGCGGATCGAACGCCTTGAGCAACACCGCGCGCACAGATGGCGCGCCAGCGGGCGTGGCGGTGGCGAGCGTCATCGTCTCCGCCAGCTCCTCGCTCTTCTCGGCCAGCGCCAGCCAGCGCGCGAATGGGGTGAGCGGCTCGTTTTCGGGAATCTCGTCAATCATCCCGTGGCTTTACTCTCAGCCGGCGGCATCAGCAATCACGCGCGTGCCGGTCGCCGAAATCAGATCAGCGAGTCTTACCTGCATCGCCGCGCCCTCGGCGGCGACAATTCGATCCATCGCCGGCGCGACCAACGATTGCCAGGGCGCGCGCTGTCGCACCGCCCAGCCGCGCGCCAGCGGCAGGTCGAGCGCCTGGTAGAGGTCGGACAACGACGCGTTCTGCGGGTTCCAGGCAAGCACCCAGCCGCCGGCCTGGGTCGGCGCAACAAAGCCAGCCAGCGCCAGCCGATTGAGATACTCGACCAGCGCCGTCGTCGGGATGCCGAGCTCGCGAGCGAGCCCCGCAGTCCGTGCGGTACCGCCCTGCTGCTGCCTACGCGCCAACGCCGTGATGATCGCCAACGCGAGACCTAGCTGCACGCCGCCGGCGCCGAGATGGCCGAGCCGTTCGTCGATCTGCCAGGTCGGCAAGTTGGCGGCAATAACCGCGCCGAAGAGGATGACCATCCACGAGAAGTACATCCACAACAGGAAGATCGGCACCACCGCGAGGGCGCCGTATACCGTCTGGTACGACGTCGTCAGGATATAGGCGGAAAAGGCCGTCTTGAGGAATTGAATGAGGATCACCGCGCAGAGCGCGCCAATCGCCCCATCGCGCCAGCGCACCGCGCAATTGGGGATGAGACAGAACAGCAGCGTGCAGGCGACAAATTCGAGCAGGAACGGCAATACGCGTCCGAATTCGGCCTTCCAGGTATACAGATCGGCAATCTGCTCCGGGTTGAGGCCTGAGTGTTGCGCGACGATGTCGAAGTAGGTCGAGAGGGTGACGCTCGACCCCACCAGTAGCGGACCCAGCGTCAACAAGGTCCAATACGCGAGCACCCGCTGCACCCAGGGACGCGGGACGCTGACCCGCCAGATCAAATTGAGCTGATCCTCGACCGTGACCAACAGCAGGACGCCGGTGCCGGCGATTCCGATGAGGCCGATTGCCGTCGTCTGCGCCGCGGAGTCGGCGAAACTGCCGAACCAATACGCCGCCTGCTCGCCGATGGTTGGAACGAAATCCCGAAATAGCATGGCCACCAGTTGCTCGCGCAACGCCGCGAAGGTCGGAAAGATCGAGAGGATGCCCAGGGCGATCACGCCAAGCGGCACCAACGACACCAATGTCGTGTAACTGAGCGCGCCGGCAGCGGCGAAGCAGCGGTCGCGGTTGAACCGCGCCAGCGTGTAGCGCACGAAAGCGGCAGTCGTCGACACCCGGTCACGGACTGTGCCGATCCACGCACGGAATTGGTTTTTGTCCGCCTCTTTCATACCGTTGAGTCTACAGTCCGGTCCTACCATCGCCAACAACCGCCGCGGGCCGCCGGTTGCCTCGATTGGCCGGGGAGGACGGCTCGTGTAGGATAGATGACAGCGGGCCGCTAGCCCGCAAAAGCACCGCGGAGCCGCGCCAATGACCACAACAAACGGGCTGATGGCCGGCAAGCGGGGCCTGGTGATGGGCGTTGCCAATGACCGCTCTCTCGCCTGGGGCATCGCCAAGGCCGTGCACGCTGCGGGCGCGCAGCTTGCCTTTACCTATCAGGGCGAGTCGCTGGGCAAGCGGGTGCGTCCGCTCGCGGAAACCCTGGGCAGCGATTTCCTGGTCGAGGCTGATGTGACGAGCGAGGCGAGTCTCGACGCCGTGTTCGCGGCTATCGAGCGCCGCTGGGGCGGACTCGAGTTCCTTGTTCATGCGATCGCTTTCTCGGACAAGGAGGAGCTTAAGGGCAAATACCTCAGTACGACGCGCGACAATTTCCTGCGCACGCTTGATATTTCGTGCTTTTCGTTCACCGATCTATGCCGGCGCGCAGCGCCGCTGATGTCGCAGGGCGGGAGCCTGCTAACGCTGACCTATGCCGGCGCCGAACGGGTAATGCCGCACTATAACGTGATGGGCGTCGCCAAGGCGGCGCTCGAGGCGAGCGTCAAATACTTGGCGGTCGATCTCGGCGGTCAGAACGTCCGGGTCAATGCGATCTCGGCCGGCCCAATCAAAACCCTGGCATCGTCGGCGATCGGCGATTTCCGCTACATTCTCAGATGGAACGAGCTCAATGCGCCGCTGCAGCGCAACACTACGATCGAGGATGTCGGCGGCGCCGGTCTCTACCTACTGAGCGACCTGTCGGCCGGGGTCACCGGCGAGGTCCACCATGTCGACAGCGGCTACCATGTCGTCGGCATGAAGCGGGTGGACGCGCCCGACATCTCCACCGTCTAGCCGGACGATCATGGCCGGCAGCTCCTTCGGCACGTTGTTCCGCTTCACCACCTGGGGCGAGAGTCACGGGCCGGCGATCGGTGTCGTCGTCGACGGCGTGCCATCGCGCATCCCCTTGGCCGAGCCCGAAATCCAGCAATGGCTCGATAAACGCCGGCCAGGTCAGTCGCGCTACACGACGCAACGGCAGGAGCCGGACCAGGTCAAGATTCTATCGGGCACTTTCGATGGCCAGACCACCGGCACGCCGGTGAGTCTGATGATCGAAAACGTCGATCAGCGCTCGCGCGACTACAGCAATGTCGCCGACCGCTTCCGACCGGGTCACGCCGATTACACATACTGGAAGAAATACGGCATCCGCGACTATCGCGGCGGCGGGCGTGCCTCGGCGCGCGAGACCGCCTCCCGCGTCGCCGCCGGGGCGGTGGCGCGCAAGGTTCTAGGGCCCGACATCACCATTCGCGGCGCGCTGGTCCAGGTGGGACCGCACGCGATCGACCGCGCCGCGTGGGATTGGGCTCAGGTCGAGCAAAACCCGTTCTGGTGCCCCGATGCCGACATGGCGGCGCAATGGGCGAGCTATATCGACGAAGTTCGCAAGGCCGGATCGTCGGCCGGAGCGATCATCGAGGTGGTGGCGAGCGGCGTGCCGGCTGGATTTGGGGAGCCGATCTACGACAAGCTCGACGGCGATTTGGCACGGGCGATGATGACGATCAACGCGGTAAAGGCGGTGGAGATCGGCGCCGGGTTCGCCGCCGCGTCGCTGTCGGGTGAAGAGAATTCTGACGAGATGCGGATGAAGGACGGCAAAGTCGCGTTCCTGTCGAACAATGCTGGCGGCATTTTGGGCGGCATTTCGACAGGGCAGGACATCGTCGTGCGTTTCGCGGTGAAGCCGACGAGCTCGATCCTCAAGCCCATGCGAACAATCGACAGCGAGGGCAACGACACCGAGATCGAGATGCGCGGCCGCCACGACCCCTGCGTGGGCATCCGCGCGGTTCCGGTTGGCGAAGCGATGATGGCCTGCGTGCTCGCCGACCATCTATTGCGTTACCGGGCGCTTGGCGGCGAGGTGTAGAAGCGGCGAAGCGGATCGGCCGGTTAGGCGACCCGACCAGGAAGGAAGGCTGCATCGTCTTGCGCGCTGTCAGGATCGCAATGTTGCTATTGTTGTGGGGCGGGGCGGTGGCATGCGCTTCGCCACGGGCGCCATTTCTGCCCGCGCCGATCTGGGTCTACAACAACTGGTCGGCCTATGACGAATTGTCGGACAAGGTTCCGCTGACCGAGGACCTGGCGATGCGCGAGCTGCGGGAGCTCCTGCGTTTGCGTGCTGGGGGTGTCCATATCGACTATTACGTCATGGATGCGTTCTGGTACGACCCAGACGGCGCTTATCGGATTTGGCGCAAGGGCGACTGGCCGAATGGGCCCGATCGCTGGCTGGAAGCGTGCCGGGAGAACGGCATCAAGCCGGGATTGTGGTTCGCAACGAATACGCTCGAACACTTGAGACCCGCGGCGGCATGGCGGGATTCGCTCGCGCCGTCGGATTATACGATGACCATGTACGCGGGAGGATTTCTCAGTGATTTCATGGACATACTGCAATATTGGTACGATCGCGGGATCCGCCTGTTCAAGTTCGACTTCGCCGATATGGATGCGACAGCGTCCGCCGATGAAGGAGTTCTAAGTCCCGGTGAGGTTCAGCGACGTAACGAGCGGGCCTTGCATGATGCGCTCGCGGCGTTCCGGCGGAAGAACCCCGATGTGGTGCTGGTGGCGTTCAATGGATTTGTCGGGGATGTAGGGTCTGCGAAAAGTTTTGTGCATCAATCGAGCTTTCGCTGGCTCGACGTGTTCGATGCGCTTTACGCTGGAGACCCGCGGCCGTCGCAAGTGCCCGAGATGAGCTTTTGGCGCTCGGTGGACATTTACACTGATCGAATGGTGCGACGGTTCGATCAGGCCGGCGTACCGCTCAGTCGGGTCGACTCGACAGGGTTCATGATCGGTGACACGGGCACCAATTACGGCCGGCGCACCGCCGGCTGGCAAGCGGCGCTGCTGCTGCTGATGGCGCGGGGTGGGTGGGTAAACACGATCCACGGCAATCTTGAGCTGCTCGACAATGCGGATGTTCGCTGGTTCGCCAAGGCGCAGGGGATCTATGGCGAATTGCAACGGACGGGGACGACGGACGCCTTCGGCGGCATCGCCGGCGATCGCTATCCATATGGCTTCGTTTCGAAAATCCCGGAGGGCAGCCTGTACGTCGTGGTTAACCCTGCACAGGCCATCCAGACAGCTGAACTGCCTGGTGTTACTGGCGACGGCCGTGTCCTCTTTCACGACGCCGGGTTCGAGCCAACGCTGCAGGAAGAGGCGGTTCGGTTAGGACCCGGGCAAGTCGCACTTGTCGGTTTTGGGCGCTATGCAGACCCAGTTTACGATCTCGGCACAGGCAGCGACATTCGCATTCCGCTGCGTATCGAACCGATCGCGGCCACATTCCGGCGAAATGGGCAGAAACTGGTCTACAAAACCACCGTTACCGCGCCCGAGCGCGGCGACATCCGGGTGATCTTTCGTCAGGTCGGAGAGAACGGCGCGGTCAAACGCAGCACGTCGTGGAACGACATGGGGAAGTTCTTTGTCATTACCGCGGCGCAAGACGGAAATCCGGTTCCTGTCGAGATCAACTATGACCGCGTCGTATGGAGCGGGATGTCCTGGGCTGCGGGCGAAATCCGCCACAGCGATTTCACGCCGGGCGCGCCGATCTTGATCCGAATCTCCTCAGCGGACGAGGATTGGTCTCTGCGCCTCGAAGGGCAGATTTACGCCGTGGAATATTGAGGGCGAAGAGGCCGCGGCGACTCCCGCGGCCTCTCATCAAGTGACTAGCGCAGCGGCGAGAAAGACGCCGGCACAACCAGCATGTTTTCCTGCACCAAGGTCTGGCCCGGCTGTCCGCCTTTGGGCGGCCAGATGCCCTCCTTGCGCGCATGTTCGCGGATTTCGGCGCGATGGTTGGCGTCCTTATAGGCCCAGATGTGGCGCCAGCGATTGAGCCCGCCGAGTTCGGAATGGCCGGCGAAGGCCAGCGGCGACAGCTTGGTGCGCTCGGCGATCTGCGTGCTCCAGCGGTCGATTTGGCCGGGGATCGCG
>Ga0335079_10004705_pt1 | contig 15697 bp, 8 predicted proteins | sample Lox_Sample_33_FD_206719 | JGI IMG/M metagenome (GOLD analysis project Ga0335079, IMG submission 206719) | Soil microbial communities from Loxahatchee National Wildlife Refuge, Florida, United States - Lox_Sample_3.3 | ecosystem: Environmental > Terrestrial > Soil > Wetlands | place: USA: Florida... | reverse complement strand
TGGCTGCCTCTTCGGCGGCGTTGACCTGTTCCAACTGATAGTCGTTCTCGCTATTGGTAAGAGAGAGTACGAAGTCCAATTGCTTCATGGAAAGAGCTCGTGTCTGCATCATATCCTCAGGATGGTCATCGGCCACAGTGACCACGGTAACCGGAGTAATTCCGACCAAACCGGTTGTCGGTGAGTGGCTCCCGCCCGCGGTGGGAAAGTTCCCGAGTGCTAGAATTGCCTACCTGGAGAACCGGTTTAATGAAGAAGATTGTTGGAATTCTCGTCCTACTGGCATTCTGCGCGAGCTTGGGCTGGGGGCAGGACAAGCTCTCCGTGCATTGGGAAGAACTGACGGCGGCGGAGTTTCGTTCCGGCATCCAGCAATCGCAGGGCACGTGCCTGCTTCCTTTCGGCATTCTGGAAAAACATGGCGCCCATTTGCCGCTGGGAACGGATTTACTCGGGGCGCGCTATGCTGCCCTGCACGCCGCCGAGGAAGAGTATGCGATTGTGTTCCCGGAGTATTACTTTGGCCAGATTTTCGAAGCCAAGCACGAGCCCGGAACCATCGCTTACAGCACCCACTTGCAATTGCAGCTCTTGCAGGAGACGACCGATGAAATGGCCCGCAACGGATGCAAGAAGATCATCATCGTCAACGGTCACGGCGGGAATGAGAACCTGCTGCCGTTTTTCGCGCAGACCGAGCTTGAGAAGGCGCACGACTATGTGGTCTACGTTCTCCCTCTGGTCGACGCTCCACCCGGTGGTCCGCCGAAAAAAACGACCCTAGACATGCATGGCGGCGAACAGGAAACCTCCAAGATGCTGATTGTCCGCCCCGACTTGGTGCACATGGATCGTGCGCGTTCGGAATCCGGCGCGGATCAGGCCCGGCTCCAGTTGCCGGACGAGCTTTACACCGCGATCTGGTGGTATGCCCGTTTTCCCAATCATTATTCCGGCGACGGATCCTTCGGCACCACCGAACGCGGCAAGTTCGAAATGGATGCGTGGAAAAACGCTGTCGTCAAGGCGATTCGCGCTGTGAAAGCCGACCAGACCAGCCTGCGGTTGCAGAATGAATTCTTTGAGCAGGCCAAACATCCGTTGGATACGCGACCGTAAGAAACAACGGCGGTGATTGATGACCGCTAATCCCACTGACGCTGCGTCGGCCCGTGCCCCTGCCACCAGATTGCTTTCTCTCGATCTGTTTCGTGGCGCAACCATTGCCGCCATGATCTTAGTCAACAATGCCGGCAATGGCCCGGACTCCTACTGGCCGCTCAAACACGCGGAATGGAACGGCTGGACCCCCACCGACCTGATCTTTCCCTTTTTTCTGTTCATCGTCGGGGTGGCAATGGCATTCTCATTCAACTCACGCCGGGAACGAGGCGAGTCACGCGGGCAGCTTCTGCGGCACGTTTTTTGGCGCGGTGTAATTCTGTTCGCTCTGGGCCTGTTCCTGAACGGATTTCCCCATCAGTACTCGTTGTCCTCGTGGCGCGTTTACGGAATTTTGCAGCGGATCGCGATCTGTTATGTCGTTGCCGCGGTTTTCGCGCTCTGGGCGGAGCGCCGAGGCTGGATTGTCGCCGTTATCGGATGCCTCGCCGGCTATTGGGCACTGATCCGCTATATTCCCGTGCCCGGGTTTGGTGTTCCCGCCCATGATATTCCGTTCCTCGATCCCGACCGCAACTTGGCGGCTTGGCTCGACCGTCAACTGCTGGCCGGGCACTTGTATGACGGCACGCACGATCCGGAAGGCGTCCTCAGTACTATCCCTGCGATTGCCACTACTCTGCTGGGTTTGATCACTGGCGACTGGCTGCGCGGCACTCGCACCAGCAAGACGAAAGTTGCCGGTATAGCGCTCTTGGGGCTCGCGGGTATTGGGGCAGGGGAATTTTGGAATCTTTGGTTTCCCATCAACAAGAATCTCTGGACGAGTTCCTTTGTGCTACTTAGCGCCGGACTGGCGTTGCTCTGCCTGGGGTTGTGTTATTGGATGCTCGACGTCAAGCACTGGCGCGGACGTTGGGCCACGATTTTCTTGGTATTCGGGATGAACCCGATTGCGGCCTACGTCTTTGCGGAGGTGATCTCGCACAGCCTCTACCGTTTCTCTACTGCCGCCGGTTTATCCTGGCAGGAGGTGTTATACCAAAGTCGGTTCGAGCCGTTTGCCAGCCCTGCGAATGCGTCTTTGCTGTACGCGATCGGCTATGTGCTCGTGTGTTGGGTCGTGATGTGGGTGCTCTACCGCAAGCGCGTTTTCCTGAAGATCTGAATCGTAGCTCTGTGGAAGGCCGGAAAGCGCGGCTTTTTCGCGGCCCAAAATAAAGTTCCGCAAGTCCTTACGTATCAATCCGAAATCCCCATGAGAACGCCCCTCACCATGTAACTTGGGTAACGTTTCCCGGTCCTCGATGCCGTGCTACGCTCGTCGCATAACAAGCAAGAAAATCAACCATTTCCGAGGGTCCAATGGTCCGCCGCTGCAGTCTTTTTCTGCTCCTGCTGTCGAGCTCGTTCGTGTTCGCCGATGGTAAGACCAGCCCGAAGCGGTCGGCGCAGATTGGTACCCGAGACCAGCTTCCGGTTACGACTTCTTCAACCCGGGCGCGCACGGACTTCGAAGCAGCAATGCAGAATTTCGAACAATACCGCCTCAACGAGAGCCTGCAATTCCTGCGAGCCGCCACCAAGACCGACCCCAAGTTCGCGCAAGCTTTCATCATGATCGCCAAGATCAGCAAGGACCCCACCGAGCAGGACGAAGCGCGTGCGCAGGCAAAGCAACTGGCGTCCAAAGCAAGCCGGGGAGAGCGTTTACTGATCCGCTGGCTGGCCGGGGCGCAGGAAGACAATTATCTGCCCGCAATAGCCGCTATGAACGATTTGTTGGCAAAGTATCCTCGCGACGCGCGCCTGGCGTTCCTGGCCGGCGACTGGCTGACACTGCAGGAACGCTATCATCAGGCAGCCACCGTGCTCGAGCACGCCCTGAAAATCCTGCCTGACTATCCGGCGGCGCTGAATGACCTGGGATATACCTACGCCTTCGACGGCAATTTCGAGAAAGCTTTTGCGGCCATGGACCGTTACGTTGCCCTCGTGCCCGATGAACCCAACCCGCACGATTCCTACGGAGAAATTCTTCGTATGGATGGGAAGTTCGATGCCGCCCTCGAGCAGTACCACATTAGCGTTCGCATGGACCCCAACTTCGGTTCAGAGCTGGGCGTAGCCGACACGTTAGCCCTCATGGGAAAAGAGCGGGATGCTCGCGAGGAATACGAGCGGGCCATCGTGTTCGCAGGAAGCCAGAGCGACAAGATTCAATACGAGCTGCAATCGGCGCTGACCTGGATTCGTGAGGCCAATCACAAACAGGCGGGAAGAGCGCTGGATGAGGTCGCCAAACATGCGCATACGGCTGGGCTGGGGCGACTAGAAGCCGAAGCCCACCGTGTCCTCGCCATGTCCGAACCCGATTCCAGATCGGCAATGAAGGACTTGCAGGCTGCGGAGTACGCGTTGCAGGAACCGCACGAGCTCTCCGCCACTGACCGCAATGAAGAGCAGGGTCGTATTCTGCGAGTGCGGGCCACGCGTTTAGCCGAAGCCGGAGACGTCGACTCCGCAGCCAAAGTGGTGAGCCAGCTAGAGGCCATGGCGGGGAAGAGCCGAAGCCAGGTCATCCAGCTTTGCTATCACGGGGCCGCGGGAGCCACCTTGGTGGCCCAGGGAAAATACGCAGAAGCGATTGCCCACTTGCAGGAAGATGCCGCCGACCCGCTGTCCATGCGGCTTTTGTGGAGGGCGTATAGCAGCACCGGCGCTGCCTCGGACGCCCAGACCATAGCTGCGAGGCTGGCCGCGCTGAATGTGCCGACAGTAGAGCAGGCGTTGGTGGTTCCCCAATTTCGTGCCCGCCTCGTGAGCCAGGCACGGCAACCTTAGGTTAGAGACTCGACTCCCGATGCCACGCATCCCCATCTTCAGACTCGGGCACCAAACGGAAGAAGCGGTCCCTCCGCAGCTCTCCAGCTTTACTCCTGCGCTCTCGCTGGAAGGTCTGCAGGTCGGTGTCGACAATCTGCGCCACGACGTCCACCTCAGCCCCAAGTTCGTAGAGCAGATGCGCCTGCACATCACGCGTTTCCTGGTGCGTCACGGAGATGTGGAAGGGTTGTTGGCAACCGAAGCTCACCACAACCAAGGAAACATCATCCGGCCAGCGTCTGGTCCGCGGCCGCAGCAGCGTGTAGAGCTTTCTGACTTGAAGCCACTGCTGGCAGAAATCCACGTGGCCGCTCTGAACCGCGCCAAGGCAGAGGAAAGCCCGGTGCTGGATCTGCTGGCGCGGTCAGCAATCATCAAGTTCCTGCGCTTCGAACTCAACGCCCAATTCGCGCAGATTCTGGAACGCTGCCGCATGACGCTGAAGAGCTACGAGGGCGTGCGGCAACAGAAAGCACTGGAGTACCGGGAGCGGGCGGCCGGCTTCCAAGTGGCCAAGAAAATCATCCTGCGCAAGACCGGCCAGGAGCTGTTGCGCACGCTGCGTGACATCGAGAAGGAGACCCTGGCGCGTACCCGCCGCTCTTTCTTTGGCAACAGCTACGACGAGCAGTACAAGTTGTTTCTCAATCCATTGATCTTTAGCGAAGACGGTCGCGATACCTACCTGAACGCTGAGCAGTATGTGATGCTGGGCAACTTCGATCGTGACCCGGACCGTTTCTCGAACGTCCGCCGAATCACCTGCGAATTCCTGCAATCCGTGAATCTGGAGTTAGGGCAGGACCCCGAACGTACTCTGGACGGTTGGCTGAACGTTCCGGAGAATGCCCACGAACTGGTGGCCGCAGGCGTGCCCGACGATTCCACTCCGGAGGGCCGGGCTCAGAAGAAACGCCTCGCCGCCTGGGTAGATCTGGTGGAACGCGAAAAACTCATGGAGTACGTGACCGCTTCTTATGAAGTGGCGCCTTTGCTGGCTGAATATTCACCCCGTATCAACGCCCAGCAGTTGAAAAACGCTTTGATCTCCAAGGAAGAGAAAGTCCGCGTCGAAAAGTTGATCGCCGAACACGGAAAGCTTTCTCCAGACAGTCTCTACTCCGCCATCGACCGCGTCGCCACCTGCCGTGGTGCAGAACGGGCCAAGAAAGCCGGCCGCTTTCTGCGCGATTTCATTCGCTATCACCGTGACCTGCGTCAACTCGAGGCGCTCAATAACGCCCTGGACAGCATTAACCTGGTCGCCAACGAGAAGATCCGGCAGCTATCAGCGATGAACGGGACGCTGTATCAATTCCTATTGCCGGATGAGCAAAAGTCAGGCGAGGAAAAGGTCGTACGTCACGTGATCATCAAAGCCGACGTCCGCGACTCCTCCCGGCTCACCCGCTCCCTGCTGGAGCGGGGCATGAATCCAGCTTCGTATTTCAGTTTGAACTTCTACGATCCGGTGAACAAACTGTTGGCCAAGTACGGAGCGGTCAAGGTTTTTCTGGAAGGCGACGCCATTATTCTCGCCCTGCTCGAGCGCGACGGTGAACCGGGGCTGGGAGTGGGCCGTGCGGCGGTGCTGGCGAGGGAAATCGTTGAGATTGTCCGGGGGTATAACGCCCTGCTGGAGCGGGCCGGGCTGCCCGGCATCGAGCTGGGGGTGGGCATCTCCTATCAGGATTCGCCGCCCATGTACTTAATGGATGGCGAGCAGCGAATCATGATCTCAGACGCACTCAACGAAAGCGACCGGCTCTCCTCCTGCAGCAAGCGCGTGCGCAAAACCATGAAGAACGCCGAGACGCCTTTCCACGTATACGCGTTCCAAACGGTGAGTGACGCCGACTTGCAGGACAGTCCGGAAGACTTCATCCTCAAATACAACGTGAACGGCATCCGCATGAGCGAGGCGGCATTTCACAAGCTAGAGCAGGAGATCTCGTTGGAGCCCTGCAAGCTGGAGCTGCCTGAACTCAGAACCCAGGAAGAATACCGCCTGTGGAGTGGGTTAGTGCCAGTAGGGAATGACATCTTTCGCAAGATTGTGCTGCGGGGAAGCCGTGTGCCCCAGGTCGAGACCCGCAACCTTTCCCTGCAACACTGGACCGACCAGTGGTACTACGAGGTCTGCGCCAATCCTGCCATTTACGCCAAGCTGGAAGGCAAAACCGCCACCGCAAAATAGAACAACCGTGGAAGGAAACGCCTACTGCCCAGCGCGCATGGGTGAGACCAGCAGGCGGCTAACGGCTTTCTTCTTGGTTTCCGACTTGTCTGGCTGATAGACCAGGTCCAAAGAGCCCTCGGAAGTGGGCGAGGCGTCGGCCAGCAGTGCCGCTAGGCCCCGAAAAGACCGGCCAATGTCCAGGCTGTCATGCAACGCGACCGGCGTACCTTTGTCGATGGCTGGCGCAATGGCCTGGTGGTTGTTGGGCAGCTTCCACAGCACCTTGCAGTTGGTTGCCGCTTCCACATCTTCGTCGCTGAAGCCCGGAATCTTCTTGTAACGGTTGAGAATCAGGCGAACACGGTCACGTCCCGCCCCTTCTTCCAAAAAGGCGCGCATGCGTCCGGCGCTCCACAATGAGACCACGTCGGTCTGTGCCACCAGCAACACGGCGTTCGCCAGATCACACAGCATGCGGGCGGTGTCATCGATGCGGTTCGAGCAATCGACCACTACGTAGCGGAAGTGCGATACCAGCAGATCGAACAGCCGGGCCAGCTCGGCCGCTGTAGGCGTCGCCAGATGAGGCTGCTGCGGGCCCGCCAAGAGTTGCAGGCCGTCCTTGCACTGCGTCATTAGGCCTTGCAAAAGGGAAGTGTCAATACGGTGCAGATTCTGCAACGCGTCCGTGAGTCCAAAGGTGGGACGGGCATTGAGATGCAGTGAGGCGTGCCCCAGAGAGGCAAAGTCCACCAGCAAAACCCCGGTGTGCGCTTCTTGCAGGGCGATGGCCGTATTCACCGCCACCGTCGTGGCTCCTGCTCCGCCCTTGGCATTGGTCACTGCAAAAACCCGCGCCCGGCCCGAGGAGGTACGCGCCTTGCCACGCGACGCCGCGAAGCGCGTGAATGCTTCCACCATGCTTTCCGCCGTGGCGTTGCGCTCCAGGTACTCGCGGGCGCCCGCCCGCATGGCAGAAACAATGGTCTCGGGATTATTCATCGCCCCGACGGCGAAGATCACGAGATCATTGGTATTGGTGTGGATGAGTTCGATGGCCCGGATGGCTCGGTTAGTGTTCTCGGGATCAATATCCACGAGCACAACCTCAGCATGCACGTCCTGAATCTGGCGCAGCAGAGGGTCAGTTTGGCTGGCGGGGAAGCCCACATGCCCGAAGACATTGCGGCCGATTTGGGCGTTCTCCAGGCGTTGCTGAAGCGCCTGCAGCCGTTCCTTGTCCTCGGTAAGAAGGGTGACCGCTATCCCGTGCATGAAGAGGGCCTCAACGAACCCGGTATTTGCATGTTAAGAAGAGTTTGCCCTTACGCCAAGTGACTTTTGTAACTGCACGCGTAAGCGAAAACTCCCTTCCAAAGCTTGGCCAAATTCCTACTCAGGGCTTGAACATACGCAGTGGCGGATCAATGCCAAACCGGGAGGAGGGTCCGGGGGTTAAAAAGCATTGTATGCAAAATCGCAAAGATTGCAAATGACCCGATTGTGCCAGTGCCGCTTTCGGCGAGGAAGCTGGGAGAAGGGCCCCGGTTGGCGAGTTTTGCGTGCCTAGCCGCCTTCCTGGCTGTTCCTTGCCGGCTGATAGGATATTTGCAGAGCGAACTGTGCCATCCCGAACGGAACGTCCAGTAGACCAGAGTCCCAGCCCACCCCGCGGGAAAATCCAGTTGTCCGCGACGCTGCGCGCCCTGCGCCATCGCAACTTCCAGCTCTTCTTCAGCGGCCAGCTTATCTCGTTGATCGGAACCTGGATGCAAACCGTTGCTCAGGCATGGCTGGTCTATCGCCTGACGGGTTCGTCGCTGCTGCTGGGATCCGTCGGATTTGCCAGCCAGTTTCCGGTATTTCTAGTGGCCCCACTGGGCGGCATTGTGGCGGACCACTACAACCGCCAACGGGTGGTCATTGCGACTCAGGTCTCGTCCATGATTCTGGCTTTTATGCTAGCGGCGCTCACCCTCACCCGGACGGTGCAGGTGTGGCATATCTTTGTGCTGGCCGCGTTGCTGGGAGTGGTGAACGCCTTCGACATTCCCGGCCGCCAGTCCTTTCTGGTGGATATGGTGGGCAAGGAAGACCTGATGAACGCCATCGCCTTGAACTCCTCCATGTTCAATGGCGCCCGCATCATCGGCCCCGCCATTGCGGGAATTCTCGTCGCTCGGATCGGCGAAGGCTGGTGTTTCTTCGCCAACGCCGTGAGCTACATTGCGGTGATCGCAGGTCTATGGCTGATGCGAGTGAACCCGCCATCGTATGCCGACGACCGGGTTTCCCCCCTGGCGCATATCATCGAAGGCTTCCGTTTTGTGAGTCGGACCGCGCCCATTCGCGCTATCTTGTTGCTGCTGGGATTAGTCAGCCTGGTGGCGATGCCCTACACCGTGCTGATGCCCATTTTCGCCCACCGGGTTCTGCACGGTGGCGCACGCGAATTGGGCGTCCTGATGGGAGCAACTGGCGTCGGCGCTTTGCTGGGGGCCCTGACGCTGGCCGCCAAGACCGGCGTCCATGGCCTGGGACGATGGGTGGCTTTTTCCTGCGGGGGCTTCGGCGTCAGCCTGATCTTGTTTTCCTTTTCTCAACACTTCTGGCTCTCCACCGGACTCCTCCTGCCGGTCGGGTTCTTCATGATGCTGCAGATGTCTTCCTCCAACACGCTCATACAGGCCATGGTCCCTGACCATCTGCGCGGGCGAGTCATGGCGGTCTATTCGATGATGTTCATGGGCCTGGCCCCCTTCGGTGCACTGTTCGCTGGCGCACTCGCCGACCGTTTGGGAGCGCCTGTCACCGTCGCGATGGGGGCTGTTGGCGCGGTCGGTGGCGCAGGATTGTTTGGATTGCAGTTGCCGAAAATCCGTATCGAGGCGCGTCGGCTCATTGTGGCTCAGGGCATCGCTGGAGGCGAACCCGCAGACGCAATGACGGCCAGGGTGGTGGAAGACTAGGGCAGTGGTCGGAATCCGCGCCCCACCAGGCCGCCTCTTCCCATCCGCCTCCATTACCACCTACAATCCTTACCTTGCTGAATTCTGGAACCAAACTCGGGCCTTACGAGATCGTCTCGGCCGTTGGCGCTGGAGGCATGGGCGAGGTTTACCGCGCCCGTGACACTCGTCTCGAGAGGACGGTGGCGATCAAAATCCTGCCCCAAGATCTTTCCGACCAGCACGATGCCAAAGAACGTTTCGAGCGCGAAGCCCGCGCAATTTCGTCCCTGAATCACGCCAACATTTGCCAGCTCTACGACGTCGGCGAGCAGAACGGGATCAGTTACCTGGTGATGGAGTACCTGGAGGGCGAGACGCTCGGCTCGCGTCTCAGCAAAGGCCCATTGTCGCTGGAGCAACTTTTTCGCATCGGCGCCGAAATCGCCGATGGGCTCGACCGCGCTCACCGGGGTGGCGTGATTCATCGCGATCTCAAGCCCGGCAACGTCATGCTGACCAAATCCGGCGCCAAACTAATGGACTTCGGCTTGGCTAAAGCGGTGAGCCCGGTTAGCGGTCAATCTTCGGGACTGACCCAGACGGTCGCCAATCCTAATCTGCCGCTGACTGCGCAGGGCACTGTTGTCGGTACATTTCAATATATGTCGCCGGAGCAAGTGGAAGGCAAGGACGCCGATGCTCGCAGCGACATCTTTGCCTTGGGGGCGGTGCTCTACGAAATGGCCACCGGCAGACGCGCCTTCGAAGGCAAGACCACAGCCAGTGTTCTGGCGGCGGTGCTGGAGCGGCAGCCTGCGCCGATCAGTTCAGTGCAACCCATGACGCCGGCGTCGCTGGACCAGCTGGTCCGAACCTGCATGGCCAAGGACCCCGATGAACGCTGGCAAACCGCCCACGATGTGCGCCTGCAGCTCAAGCAAATCGCCGAAAGTGGATCGCAATCCAATTTCGTGGCTCCGGCCGCCGTCCACCGCAATCGCGGATGGCTGCCTTGGGGCGTCGCCGCACTCTTTGCGGCTGCCGCCGTTGTCGCTGGCGGGCTTGCATATCTGGCGAACCAAAAGCCGGTGCCGGTCTTGAGGCTGGCGATCAATCCTCCGGAGAACATGCAGTTCAATCTCTCCGGTGACAACGCCGGCCCGGCCATGAGTTCGCCCGACGGCCGCTACCTTGTGTTTTCCGCCAACGGAAGCAACGGCACGCAATTGTATTTGCGCGCGCTCGATGGCCTAGCCGCCCAGCCCATCCCTGGCAGCGACGGCGGAATATTTCCTTTCTGGTCGCCCGATAGTCGTTCCATCGCATTCTTCACCCCGGAAAAACTGAAACGCATTGATATCGGCGCCGCAGCGCCGGTCACGATTTGTGATTCCACGCTGGGCCGCGGCGGAAGCTGGAACCAGGACGGCACGATCGTGGCTGCGCTTTCCTACAACACCGGAATTTCCCGCGTATCCGCGGGGGGTGGAACCCCGGTGCCGGTCACGACAGTCGATGGCGTCAAATACTCGTCGCATCGCTGGCCGTGGTTCCTCCCGGATGGAAAGCATTTCCTCTATCTCGCCGTGAACCATAATTCCGTGGCCAGCCCCGACACAGGCGTGTTTTTGGCTTCGCTTGACGGCAAAGAGAATCGGCTTGTGTTTCACAATTTCTCGAGTGCCATCTACTCTGCAGGCCGTTTGCTTTATGAGCGCGAAGATTCCCTGGTTGCCCAGCCTTTCGATCCTTCGGCCGGCAAGTTCACGGGCGACTCGCAAACCTTAAGCGAGATCGCCCAGTACGACGCCGGACTTTGGCGGACCAACGTCAGCGTCTCTGATAACGGCAACATGGTTTACGCCTCCGGCGCGCCTGCAGGCACGCAGGCGTTGACTTGGTTCGACCGCAGCGGAAAACCACTCGGCAAAGTAGGCGACCCGGGCGGCTTCTATGATTTGGACCTCTCGCCAGACGGCAAGAAGCTCGCGGTCAGTTACCAGGGCACGAGCACTGCCACGATTTGGGTTCACGACCTTGAAACCGGTCTGAAATCGCGCCTTACTTTTGATGGTGGCACGCACGTCAGCCCCATCTGGTCTTCTGACGGGAAACAGATCGCCTACCTTGCCAACCAGCAATCTGCAATTGCCGTCAAGGCCATCGGCGGTAGTTCGCCGGAGCAGGTTGTTTTATCCTCCCCCACGCCCGCATTTCAACGAGTCTGCGACTGGTCACCCGATGGGCGATATTTGCTGTACGAACAAGGGGCCGGTCTCAATACCCAACTCTGGGTTCTGCCCATGTTCGGCGACCGGAAACCTTTTCGATACACGGGATCTTCTGCCCAGGAAGGTGGCAGTACGTTTTCCCCAGATGGCCGATGGGTCGCGTTTACCTCCAACGATAGCGGGCGCCCGCAGATTTATGTCGCCGCTTTCCCTTGGACGGGAGCCAAATGGCTGGCCTCCAGCGGGAACGGCGCGGCTCCACGCTGGCGATCTGATGAAAAAGAACTTTACTACTACGATTTCTATTCCCTCACCGCTGTGCAGGTGGATGGCTCCGGTCCCGCGTTCCAGGTGGGCAAAAGCACATCGCTGTTTCGCCTTCCCCTCAGCAGCGCCGCTCGGGAGTTTGCTCCTACCCGCGACGGCCAGCGCTTTATCGTCATCGCACCGACGCAGGGCGCTTCTCAAAATCTGACTCTGGTGCAAAACTGGATGGCGGAGCTGAAGAAAAAATGACGCTGCCCGCAGGCGCAAAACTGGGTCCCTACGAAATCCATTCCCCGCTGGGCGCGGGAGGTATGGGAGAAGTCTACCGGGCCCGCGATGCTCGCCTGTCCCGCGACGTGGCCGTGAAGGTGCTGCCCGCGGCCTTCTCGCGTGATCCCGAGCGCCTGCGCCGCTTCGAGCAGGAGGCCCGCGCCACCGCCGCGCTGAATCATCCCAATATTCTCGCCATTTTCGATATCGGAAACCACGAGGGATCGTTGTACGTGGTGACGGAGCTGCTCAACGGAGAAACTCTTCGCCAGCGCATTCAGTCCGAACCGGTTCCGACACGCAAAGCGACCGATTATGCTTTGCAAATCGCCCGCGGCCTCGGCGCCGCGCATGACCAAGGCATCACCCATCGCGATCTCAAGCCGGAAAATGTTTTCCTAACCAAAGACGGGCGCATCAAGATTCTGGATTTCGGCCTAGCGAAACTTACCCTGCCGGGGAAAACGGTCTCCGCGGACACTCCAACCGTGGCTTTGCAGACCGAGCCTGGCCTGGTTCTGGGCACGGTCGGCTACATGTCACCGGAACAGGTTCGAGGAAAAGCAGCCGATCCGCGCTCCGACATTTTCAGTCTGGGCGCGATCCTGTACGAAATGGTCTCGGGCAAGCGCGCCTTTCAGGGCGACACCGCTGCCGATACCATGAGCGCGATTCTGAAAACCGAACCGCCTCCGCTCACCGAAGCACAACCGAACGTTCCACCGGGACTCACACGCATCGTCGAGCATTGTCTGGAAAAGGACGCCGGAAACCGCTTTCAGTCGGCCCGCGATGTGGCATTCGCGCTCGAGGCCTTCAGTGGGTCGGGCACGACCAGCACCGCTGTGCCCCAGCTGTCTCTTTCCACCTCACCGCGGAACCGCTCCCTGATGATTGCGATTTGCGCCGGACTCCTGCTGGCTGCCGGGGCTTTCTTCGTCGCTCGCGTCACCGTGCCCGCGGCCCAAATCCCGACCTTCAAGCAACTCACCTTTCCGCGCGGCTACATTCAGACGGCTCGTTTCGGGCCGGATGGCGAAACCATCATCTATTCGGCGGCGTGGAGAGGCAAACCCATCGAGCTGTTCTCCACCCGCATCGAAGGCGGCGAATCTCGTGCGCTGGGTTTGCCGGATTCGGACCTGATGGGAGTTTCCTCGAGTGGCGAACTTGCGGTCCGGCTCAACCCCCGGTTTTATAGCGCGTACTCCATTTCCGGCACTCTGGCACGCACCATGCTTTCCGGGGGCACTCCCCGGCCGGTGGAAAATGATATTGAATTTGCCGATTGGTCGCCCGACGGCAAGGATCTCGCCGTCGTTCGCCGGGTCGCGGGCCGCACCCGGTTGGAGTTTCCTGTAGGCAAGGTGCTCTACGAAACGGTGGGGTGGATTGGCAATCCGCGGCTCTCGCCGCGTGGTGACGCCATCGCCTTTGTCGATCATGTATCGCTCTGGGGTGATCCGGGTTTCATTGCCGTTATCGATCTGGCCGGAAACAAGAAAGTGCTCACGGCGCTGTTTGACAGCGCTCAGGGACTGGCATGGTCACCCACAGGCGATGAGATTTGGTTCACGGCCACCCCCAGCGGGGGAGCGCGTGCCCTGCGTGCGGTTTCCTTACGCGGGCAGGAACGATTGATTTATCGCATTCCCGGCATCTTGAATCTGTTCGACATCTCCCGCGCCGGCAAAGTGTTGCTCGCGAAGGATGACTGGAGAGTGGGCATCATCGCGCTGCCTCCCGGTTCTACCCAGGAAGAAGACATGTCCTGGGCAGATTTTTCCGCCATCCGCGACATTTCGAGCGACGGCAAGCTGCTGCTGTTCGATGAATCTGGCGAAGCCGGCGGCCTTAAGGGAGGGATTTACCTCCGCAAAATGGATGGTTCAGCGCCGGTTCGCCTTTCCGACGGGAACTCCAATTCACTTTCCGCAGATTCCAAATGGGTCATGGGTCTCACGGGCGACGACCTCAGCCATCTGATCTTTCTGCCCACCGGCACCGGGCAGACACAAACCGTGTCTCTGGGCAGCTTTGCCTATCATTGGGGAAACTGGCTGCCGAACGGACATCAGATTCTGCTGCTCGGCAATGTGTCGGGCCATGGCAGTCGCATCTACCTGATGGATGCGCCGAAAGGTCAACCCCACCCTATTACTGCCGAAGGCGTGGGCGTGGTCAATTACACCCATTTTGTTTCCCCCGATGGCCAGTCGTTTCTAGGTCTAGACGCCGACAGGAATTCCGTTGTCTACTCCGTTCAGTCTGGCGAAGGTAAGCCCGTGCCCGCTTTAAATCCTGGCGAGGTCGCTTTCGGCTGGACTGGGGATGGAAAGGGCGTTTACGTCTATCGCCCGGCCGTGCCCGCGTTCGTGTATCGCGTCGAACTGAGCACAGGACATAGGCAACTTTGGAAGGAACTCAATCCGCCAGATCCGGCCGGGATCAATTTCATCCGCACGCCCCACATCTCAGCCGATGGCAAAGCATACGCCTACAACTACAACCGGGTTTTGTCCGAGTTGTTTCTGGTGGATGGCTTGAAGTAAGGGCTGATTGACGCGACTTTCATTTCCCCCTAAGATGGCTCGGTTGCACTTGCCGCGTCACGCGCCATAATCGTCAAAGAATGATCGGCTAGAGAATGATCGGCCAAACCATCTCCCATTACCGGATTCTGGAAAAGCTCGGCGGCGGGGGCATGGGAGTCGTCTACAAAGCCGAAGACACCACTCTCGGCCGCTTCGTCGCCCTGAAGTTTCTCCCCGACGACGTTTCGCAGGATCCGCAGACGGTGGAGCGCTTTCGCCGCGAGGCCCGTGCAGCTTCCTCTTTGAATCATCCCAACATCTGCACCATCCACGAAATTGGCCAGCATGAGGGCAAACTTTTCATCGTAATGGAGTGCCTAACGGGGAAGACCCTCAAGCACATGATTGCGGCCGCTCCGTTGGACGTGGAAAAGATACTTGGCCTCGGCATCGAAGTCTCGGATGCCCTGGAAGCCGCGCACGGCAAAGGCATTGTGCATCGCGACATCAAGCCGGCCAACATCTTCGTCACCGATCGCGGCCGCGCCAAGATCCTAGACTTCGGGCTGGCCAAGATTTCACAGAACAACAAGTCCTCGAACGGCGAATCACAAACTCGCGCCAGTGACCTGAACCTCACCAGCCCCGGAACCGCGGTGGGTACAGTGGCCTACATGTCACCCGAACAATTGCGAGGGAAGGAGCTCGACGGGCGTACCGATCTGTTTTCTTTCGGGGTCGTGCTCTACGAGATGGCCACTGCGGTCATGCCGTTTCGCGGAGAGACCTCTGCGGTCATCACCGAAGGCATTCTCAATCGTGCCCCAACGCCACCCAGCCGCCTGAATGCCAGACTGCCGAAGAAGCTGGAAGAAGTCATCAACAAGACGCTGGAGAAGGACTGCGACCTGCGTTGCCAGACTGCGGCCGAGCTCCGAGCAGATCTGAAGCGTCTAGCGCGCGAACTCGAATCCTCGCGCAGTGCGGTCGCCATCGAAGCCAGTGCGCAATCGACGGGTGCGGCGGTTGCAACGTCGCGAGAAAAGAAGTCTTCGATGGTTCCACTGCTCGCGGCATGCGTGCTTATTGCTTTGGCCGCGGGAGTTTTTGCCGGCAAGCGATTTTTCTCTGCCAATGCTGTGCCTCCGCCCCTCTACCGGCAGCTCACCTTCCGGCGCGGCAGCATTCGTTCTGCTCGCTTTGCTCCCGATGGCCAGACCATTCTCTACAGCGCCGCTTGGCAAGGCGGTCCGGTTG
>Ga0335079_10004704_pt1 | contig 15697 bp, 14 predicted proteins | sample Lox_Sample_33_FD_206719 | JGI IMG/M metagenome (GOLD analysis project Ga0335079, IMG submission 206719) | Soil microbial communities from Loxahatchee National Wildlife Refuge, Florida, United States - Lox_Sample_3.3 | ecosystem: Environmental > Terrestrial > Soil > Wetlands | place: USA... | reverse complement strand
TTGTAGCCTCCGGTCGAGGAAATCGCGCGTGTCGCGCAAAACAGCCGCGGCCCCGGTATCGTGCCCTCTTCAATCGCCTGTTTAATTTCTACGTCCCCGTAACCCGCGCCTTCCGTCTCCAAATCGCGCAGCGTCGTGAAGCCCTGTTCCAGCGCGCGGCGCACCGCAAACGTGGCCCGCGCCGCTCGCAACGCAATGCCTGCCTTCAAAATATTGACGTCATACCCGCCCTTGTTTGGATCTTCGCCCCACAAAAAGATGTGCGTGTGCGAATCGATCAGTCCCGGCAGCACCGTCGCCGCGGAAAGATCGATGAACTTCGCATCACTCGGAATCTGTGCGGAAGCTTCTGCGACTTTCTCAATGTGGTGGCCGCGGACGAAAATCAGCTGATTTTTCCTCGGTATGTCGCTCGTTCCGTCGATTAGCGTTCCTGCGCGGATCACGGTCAGCGGCGCGCTTTGCGCCCGCAACACACCCGCATTGCAAAGCAGCGAAACGGCTACAGCCAGCAACAGTTTTTTCATGGAGCACCCCTCAGGCGCGGCCGTAGCTTGCCCCAATCGCGCCGCGCTTTGCAAGGGATGTAAGTTGGCCGGATCAGGCGGAGACGGTCTGCGAGGCGGGTGCCGCATCGGTGTCGGTTCCGGCGCTGGCGGCCGCCGCGCGATAGCGCACGACGAGGAGCGTCACATCGTCGGTCTGGCTCGCGCCGCGCACGAAATTTTCTACCGCTTCCAATACACACTTCTGAATCTGGTCGAGCGGCTGCCCGGTCAGCCCCGTGAGGCATTCCTTGAGTCGCGGCACGCCGAAAAGCTGCTCCTCGGGATCCATCGCTTCAGTTACGCCGTCGCTGAAGAGCACCAGCGTGTCGTCCGGCTTGAGCTTCACGCGCGAAACCTGATAGTCCGCTTCCGGCACCAGGCCCACGGGATACGAACCTTCGCTGAACGGCTCTTCCGCCGAGCCTGCGCGAATCAAAAACGGCGACGGATGCCCGGCGTTGATGAAATCTAGATTCCCCATCTGGTCCATAATCGCAAAGAACATCGTCGCGTAACGTCCAACTTCGGCGTGGTCACACAGAAAGCGATTCACGTGGTTAAACACGCGCGCCGGATCGGTGCCCAGCGTCATGCCGGAAAGCGCACCCTGCAGCATGGTCGTCAGCAGCGCCGCGCCCAGTCCTTTGCCCGAGACGTCCGCAATCAGAAACGCCGTGCGATTGTTATCCAGCGGAAAAACGTCGAAGTAGTCGCCCCCCACGGATAGGCAAGGATAATTGCAGCCAGCCACCGCCAGATGCGGCTGATCCGGGAAGTTCCGCGGCAAAAGCGCTTGCTGAATATCGCGCGCGATATTGATTTCCTGCTCCAGTCGCTGCCGTTCGCGCTCGCGAATGACCAGCCGGGCATTGTCCAGAATGCTCGCGGCGTCGGCGGCCAAGGCGTCCAGAATCTGCCGGTCGAGCTTCGAGAAAGCTGCTGGCCGCCGCGAATCGAGGTACAAAACACCCAGCGATTGCCCGAACGCCGGCGTCACGTTGGAATCGGGCGACGTGGCGCGGTGCACCGCGTACAGGGGAATAACCACTACGGCGCGCAGGCGCTGCGCGATAACGCTTTGCGCTGCCTGCAGATCCATCACCCCGCGCTCGATATCTTCGGTCACCACCGGCGAGTGCTGCCGTAGCGCCAGTTGAATCGCGGTCTGGCTCGGCGTCAGCGTTTCCGGCGGCAAACGCGTCCCTCCGCTCCGCCGCGCCAAGCGCACTTTCAACGCGCCGCCCGAATCTGGCTCCAGCAGCATGGCGCGGTCCGCATCCGTGACGGACACCGCATGGTCCAGCACCCGGCCCAGCACTTCCTCGAGCGGAAGCTGCGAGTGCAGCAACGCCGCCGCTTCCAGCAGCCGGTTCAACTTGCTCAAGCCACCTGTGGGCTCGGAGCTGGTGATGTGCTCGATCCGCGTCAGCAGATTGGGTATGGATTCTTCGCCGCTGGAAGTGCCCGACCGGAAAACAATCTCGTACGAATCTTCCAGGCCAAAGGTGATCGAGTCTCCTTCATTCAGCGCCCGGCTCTCCACTTTCTCTCCGTTGACGAAGAGCCCTCGCCGCTGTCCACGGTCCTCGATGTATAGCCGCCCGCCTTCCATCACCAGCGCCGCGCAGTTCCGCGAAATGCGCCGGTCGGATAGCTGCAAATGATTCCCAGTCTCCGCGCCGCGTCCGATCAGAAAGGGAGTTTGCGTCACGCGGACATAGCGCCGCGCGCCGTCTGGAGAGACGACTTCGAGGACGGCTCCGCCCAGGGAGATTGAGGCCGTTTCGGGCATAACGTTCAGTGCCGGGATTGTAGCACGCGCGCCGCGAAAAAGGCCCTTTCCGTGCCCCTTTTAACGCGTGTCGAGGCGCTTGGCCTCGGTGTGGGATAGCTTCTTTGCCACGCTCGCGTATGAAGTAGTGGACTAGCAAGAAGTCGCGCCCGACGACATGGTGTCATTCCGAACGAAGCGAGGAACCGCTTTTTCTCTTCTGGGCACTCTGTGCTTTTGTGTTTCGAGTCTCTTCGAACTATGTAACGCGCCCAAGCACGTACCGAACTATTCGTGCCGCAGGGCCTCCACCGGATCCAGCCTCGACGCCCGCAGCGCCGGCACGTAACTCGCCGTCAGCGCCACCGCCGCCAGCAAACCCACCGCCAGCAGCAGGGTCGTACCGTCATACGGTTTCAAGCCAAAGAGCAGGGAACTGGCTGCCGGCGAGCTGCTCACCGCCAGCACCATTCCTATGGCCATTCCCACACCAAGCAGCCACAACGACTCGCGCAGCACCAGCGCCACGATGGACCCGCGCGTTGCCCCCAGCGACATGCGAATCCCAATTTCATTTCTTCGCCGCGCTACCATGTAGGAAATCACGCCATAGAGCCCAATCACCGCCAGCACGACCGCCAGCACTCCAAAAAATCCCGACAGCCGCGCCATCAGCCGGTCCCGCAACAATCCGTTGTCAATCATTTGGCGCAGGTTGTAGAACGTCACATCTGCGTCCGGGTCGGCTTGCTCGGCTGTGCTTTTTACCGCCGACAAAATCCCCGCCAGCGGAGCGCTCGAGCGCAGCAGAATCAGCGCATCGCTCCCGGCGTCATCATTCTGTGCTTTCGCCGTGTACACGATGGGCTCCAGCCCTTCCCGCAAATCGCTATACTTCGTGTCTTTAACTACGCCGATGATGTGGTACGGCGTCGAGGTTTTCATCATTTTTCGCACGCGGAACGTCACGTCCAGGGGATTCTTCCCTTGCCCAAATTTCTTGATGAACGCCTCGTTGACGACAGCCACATTCGGCGCCCCCCGCCGGTCGTGCTCGTCGAAATCGTGTCCCATCAGAAACGGCGTCTGCAACGTCTCGAAGTAGCCGGGGCTCACGTAGTTGAATGCCGCCACAGGGGCCTCTCCCTGCGGCTCGCCGGTCTCACCCGGCAAGATGTCGTGCCCCATGCCGTCGCCGCTCAGTGGCACGATCGCCGCCGTCGCGGCTGCGTCCACCCCGGGAATACCCCGCACGCGCTGCAAAAGCTCCTCGGAAAATGCCCGCCGCGCTTCCGGCGCAAGATGCCGCGCGGAAAAATCAATATCCACTACGAGAATGCCATCTCGCTGAAACCCGGGGTCCAGCTTCGCCAGATTGTTCAAGCTGCGCGCAAACAGCAACGCTCCAATCAGCAGCATGAGCGACAGCGCGACCTGCGAAACCACCAGGACTTGCCGCAAACCAAAGCGTGAACCTCCGGCCGTGGTTCCGCGCCCGCTCTCTTTCAGCACGATTCCCGGCGCCACGCTGGTGGCACGGAAAGCCGGTGCCAAGCCAAAAAGCAGGCAGGTGAGCCCCGCCAGCAGCGTCGTGAATCCCAGCACCCGCCAGTCCGTGGCCAGATCCACAAACAGCGGGTCCTGCTGCGTGCTCAACGAGGCCACCAGCACCCGGCTCAGATTCTGCGCCAGCAGCGCCGCAAACACCGCGCTCGCCGCGGCCAGCAGCAAACTCTCCGCCAGCAATTGCCGAATCAGCCTGCCCCGGCTCGCGCCGACTGCCATGCGCATGGCCATTTCTTTTTCGCGCGCACTGGCGCGTGCCAGCATCAGGTTCGCCAGATTCGCCGAGGCAATCAGCAGCACCAACCCCGCCAGCGCCAGCATAAGCCACAGCGGCTCTTCATAACTTTCGCGCAAGTCGGAAACTCCTGCACCGCCCGGAATCGCCGTCAAATGTGCTGCCAGAAAGTTCTTTACGTTGGACGGGTTATACTCCGGCGGCAGCGCGGCCTGGAAAATCTGTGGCGAGACGGCGCGCAATTGTGCTGCGGCCCGTTCTATGGTCCATCCCGGCTTCAGGCGGCCCATTACCGACAGCCACCATCCGATCCTGCTCTTCAGTTGGCTATCCTCGCCATTGATCAGTGGTTCCGCGCAAATCGGCACCGCGACGTCGAACCCCCTTCCCACTTCCACTCCAAAAAAGCCGCGCTCCGCCACGCCGATAATCGGAACTGGATGCCGGTTGATGGTCACCTTACCTTCCAACGCATCCTTGCGCCCACCATACTGCTGCTGCCAATACGAGTAGCTCAACACCGCCCCGCTCGCGCCGCATCCCGGCCGATCATCCGCCCTGCTCAGCAGCCGCCCCAGTGCTGGTTCCACTCCCAGAGTGTCGAAAAAATCTCCGCTGACGAAGAGTCCCTGCACGTTATGCACTTCGCCTGCCGGCGAAACGTTGAACTGCACCGGCGCCCACGCGTACACGTTCGAAAAGCCCTGCTGGTTGTCGCGGATCTGTTCCCAGATGGCGAAAGTAAAGTCCGGATAGCGTGTGCTGAAGTTCCCGCTCCGCGAACCGCGCCGGTCAAATTTGACCCGCGCAATGTCCTGCGGGTTTTTCACCGGCAGCGCGCGCAGCCGCACCGAATCGAGGAGCTGGAAAATCGCCGTGTTCGCGCCGATGCCCAGCGTCAACGAAAGAATCGCCGCCGCGGCAAACACCGGGTTGAAACGCAGCAGCCGGGCCCCGAAACGCAAATCGCTCCAAAACGTTTCTACGAGATTTTCCCAGCTCGCCGCCCGCACTTGTTCTTTCACCACCTCCATCCCTCCCATCTCCATACGCGCCGCGCGGTAGGCCTCCTCGCGCGTCATTCCCCGGCGCATTTTTTCCGCGGCCGACTTTTCCAGGTAGTCGCGCAGCTCGTCATCCAGTTCACGTTCCGTTTGCTCTTTGCGGAAGAGGCTGCGGAGCCCGCCGCAAAAGTTCTTCCACATGGCCATGACGTCCTCCTACGAAGTGAATGGAGGCGCGCTTCCTTGGCTTAAGCCCTGAAGGCAGTGCGTCCCCTTTACCGCGTATGCTCTACAGCGTGTCCCGCCGGCCACGGCGGTTTCCTGATCGCATCGCTCAACGCGCTCGCGCTTCACGAAGCGGTCTGCAAAATCCTCGCAATTGCGGCGACCTGCCGCTCCCATTCGCGCGTCTCTTCTCGCAATTTTTGCCGGCCCGCCTTGGTCAGTGAATAATATTTCGCACGCCGGTTGTTTTCCGAAATGCGCCACTCACACCCGAGAAGGCCCGCGCGCTCCAGCCGGCGGAAGGCAGGGAACAGCGAACCGGGATTCACTTCGAAGACGCCGCGGCTGAGCTGCTGGATGCGCTGCGAAATGCCCCAACCGTGCAGCGCCTCCAGCGCCAGCGTTTTCAGAATGAGCATGTCCAGCGTGCCCTGCACCAGCGTTGCGGAACTGTCTGCCACGGCCTCTCCTCTGTACGTCGCACTTGCCCTGTGTGTGCGGCGCTTGCTTCGCCCTCACCAGATTGCCAGAAGCTGCTCCTATCGCCGAGAGCCCTTCCTCTGGAGCGTCCAGAGAAGTCTACCGCGCTCCTCTCGACTGTCAAGAGAAAGACGTTGGCGCACCAGAAAGGTTTCTAAGAGCCTGTTTAGTTCTTGCACAGAAGTAATTATTGGGCGCGGCCCTGTCCTGGTGGCGTGGCGGCCCCTTTTTCTCCCCCAGCCCCCCTCGTTCCCCGCAGGCACCCCACGAGAAAAGATTTTCCCGTTGACCCCGTTTTCCGGCTACAATCCTTTGTACGCAGAGTCCCCCCGGTAGTCGGTTTGCCCATGCCGCTGACTGACCTATACGGCCCTTGCTCCTTCCCGCCGCGCTGGTTGCGCCGTTGCCGAATCTCGCCTTCTTTCGTTTTTTCCGCCGCAGCCATTCTTTCTTTGAGTTGCGCCACCATCGGCGCCTCCCTTGCGCGCGCGCAGGACCAGAACGTCGCCGAAGCCGCACGGCAGGAACGCGCCCGCAAACATCAGCAGCGAAAACCCTCGAAGCACGTCTACACGGAAGAGGATCTCAAGCGGCAGCACATCCTCACGCCCGAAGATCAGGCGCTCGTCGAAGCGCGCAAGAATGAATGCGCACAGAAAAACAATTGCAGTCCCGCGCCGCAGCAGAATCCTCCCGGGGCGCTCGACGCGAACTCGCAACCGCAGCAGCCTTCTCTCGGCGAAGTTGCCCGTCAGCTTCGCACGCAAAAAGATTTACAGGCGGTGAAGCCGCAGCAGTCCGCGCCGTTCCATCTCGAAGTTCCGGCTCCAGCACTTGCTGCCCCTGTGGTTCCGGCGCGTCCCGCAATTCGGCCGCCTGCCCCGCCGGTTCTGCGTCCCGAATCGCGCACGCCCGCAACGGGTGGCAATGTTTTCCGCCGCGATCCTTTTGCGCGCGTTCCCACGCGTCCGAGAGGTCCACTCGGTGACACCAGGCAACTTCATCCCGCGCTTCACCCACCGGCGCGCCTCGTGACTCCTGTGGCGCCAAAACTTTCTGCGCATCCTGCACCGCCGGCAAAACCTCTCCTTCAGCCATCGCAACCAGTCCCCGCTCCCGAAGCGCCGCAAGCCGCGGCACCGGGCCTCCGAATTGAGCCGGTGCGGCCTTCCATTCCTCTCAAGGATCGCCGCGCAACTCTGCCCGCTGCGCCAGCAAACATCTTCCCGCCCGCAAAACCTGATGCGCCTCTCGCACTCCCCTCTACGAGACCCAGTGCACCGAACGCAACGATTCGGCCGGTTGAGCCGCGGCGTCCTGTCGCGTCGCTCTCTTCTTCGCTCACTGCACCATCGGATTCCTCCGCCACGACCATCCTGGTGCAGCAAGGCGACTCGCTCTGGCGGCTCGCCCAGCGCCATTTCGGTCACGGCTACCTCTGGCCGCAAATCCTCGCTGCGAATCCCAGCATTGCCGATCCGAACCAACTCCGCATCGGCGCTTCGCTCAACCTGCCGGTGATGCTGGCCACGCGGCCCGCGGCGTCGAATACGCCAAGCAGCTTGCGGCGCACCATCAAAGTGCACAAAGGCGACTCGCTCTGGACCCTCGCCAAAGCCAACTTGGGCCACTCCGCCAATTGGCCCTGCCTCGCCAACGCCAATCCCTCCCTCTCCAACCCCGACCTCATCTTTGCTGGCCAGGAACTCTCCGTTCCCGCCGCTTGCAAGGCGCCCTCTGCCAGCGTCAGCCACCCCGCGAAAGAGTAAACAGCTGGATTCTTGTGGGGTTTCCCCTCAGGGTACTGAGGCCTTTCACCTGTCCGCTCGGTCCGTATCCTCGTGGCGCATAGTTCGGCTACAATGTCCCCGTTAGCGCGTTGATTCGGTCTCGCAGGAGCTTGCGTGATTCACGCCAATGTATTTCACAACGAAGCGCTCCTCCCTATCGAGGAGGTCCGTCTTTCTCCCGGACAGGCTGGCCTGATCTGTGGCTGGGGCATCTTCACGACGCTGCGCATTTCGCGCGGCGAAGCTTTCGCGTACGAGCGCCATTGGCGCCGCCTGGAAAAAGACGCGGCCATCATTCGCCTGCCCATGCCCTACAGCTCCGCGAAAGTCCGCCTCAATCTGCACGAAGTGATTCGCGCCAACAAAGTGAACGAAGGCGCCGCGCGGATTTATCTCGTTTATAACCAAGTCGGCTTTTGGCAGAGCCAGGAAAAGCTGCCGGAAGTGGATCTGATTATTTACACCGCGCCGCTGCCGCACTACAGCGAACCGGTGCGGCTCGGCCTGCGCGAGCATGGACGCCACGCCGCGTCGCCTCTCGCCGGCGTGAAAACCACGTCCTGGCTGCAAAATGTCTGGGCCGTGGCCGAGGCGCAAAAAGAAGGGTTCAACGAAGTGGTATTGCTGAACGAGCGCGGCGAAGTCGCCGAGTGCACTGCGGCAAATATTTTTGCCGTGAAGAATGGAAAAATTCATACGCCGCCGCTCAATTCCGGCTGTCTGGAAGGCGTGACGCGCGGCATTTTGTTCGAGATTGCTCCGGAAGCGGGCATTTCCGTGGTGGAGCAGGCCCTACATCCCGAAGATCTGTATTCCGCAGAGGAAGTCTTCATTACTTCGACGAACCGCAATCTCATTGGCGTTGGAGAAATTGCCGGCAGCAAAATCGGCGCCGCTCCCGGCCCCGTCACGCACCAGCTGAATGAGCTCTTCGACACCTACGTCGCAGAGTATGTGACGCGCCGTCTCGCTGCCGCCACGCACTGAGCGAGAACGGACCAAAAACCCTTATCGACGCACTCGTTCCCAATCGCACCGCAAAAAGCGGCTTGCTGAAAAATTGATGCCAGATTTATGCCGCTTGTGCGCGGGCTTTGGCGTACTATCTTGTGCGTTTTCGCCGTTACAAGTCGTTTGAGAATTTCTGGGGATACGAAGATGAATAAAGAAATTGAAGCAAAGAAGATGGAAGAAAGCGCTACGGAGCAAGAGCACGTGACCGCCGATCGTGAGAGACGGGAAGCGAAAGGGAAGGGGCGGCGGCGATTTTTGCAAGCAAGTCTGCTTGGGGGCGTTGCGGCTGCCACGGCACCGCGGGTCCGCCCGGTGTACGGCGCGAGCGCGGCACCGCCGCGGTTTGGCGAGAGCGACGCCGGGCGAAGCGCGGACCCAGCGCCGGACGTTGCTCGATTCGAGTTCGACGAAGTAACGATTGCGGAGTTGCAGGACGGGATGAAGTCCGGCAAATACACGGCACGCTCGGTCGCAGAAAAGTATCTCGAACGCATCGCGGCCATCGACAAGAGCGGACCACGCGTGAACAGTGTGATCGAGACAAATCCCGACGCACTGCAAATCGCCGACGCGCTGGACAAGGAGCGCAAAGACAAAGGGCCGCGCGGACCGCTGCACGGAATTCCCGTGCTCATCAAGGACAACGTCGCGACGAAAGATCGCATGCAAACGACGGCGGGATCGCTGGCGCTGGTGGGCTCGAAGCCGCCGGCAGATGCGTTCGTCGCGCGGAAATTGCGTGAAGCCGGCGCAGTGATTCTTGCGAAGGCGAATTTGAGCGAGTGGGCCAATATTCGCTCCAACCATTCCATCAGCGGATGGAGCGGGCGCGGCGGGCAGACAAAGAATCCGTACGCGCTGGACCGCAATCCGTGTGGCTCGAGCTCGGGCACGGGCGCGGGCATTTCCGCGAATCTTGCGGCGGTGGGAATCGGAACCGAGACGGACGGTTCGATTGTGTGTCCCTCTTCCGCCAATGGTCTCGCCGGAATCAAGCCGACCATCGGGCTGGTGAGCCGGCATGGAATTGTTCCCATTTCGCATTCGCAGGACACGGCGGGCCCGATGTGCCGTACCGTGCGCGATGCGGCGATTTTGCTGGGCGCCCTGACCGGCGTGGACGGAGATGACGCCGCGACAGCAGCCAGCGAATCAAAGTCGTTTAAGGACTACACGCAATTTCTGAAAGAGGATGGATTGCAAGGCGCTCGCATCGGTGTCTTGCGCAAGGCGTTTGGCTTCAATCCGGCGGTGGACAAATTGATGGAGGCCGCACTGGACGCGATGAAAAAGCAGGGCGCGACGGTCGTGGATCCTGTCGAGATTGAAACCTACGGAAAATTTGGCGACACGGAATTCTTGGGATTCATGTACGAGTTGAAGGCGGACCTGAATGCATATCTGGCCTGGCTCGGCCCCAACACGCCCGTGAAAACGCTAAAGGAGATTATCGAGTTCAACGAAAAAAATGTGGCGAAGGAGATGCCGTATTTCGCGCAGGAGAATTTCCTGAAGGCCGAAGAGAAGGGGCCGCTGACCACGCAAGAATACGTGGAGGCGATGGCGAAAAACCGTGAGCTGGCTGGCAAGGAGGGCATCGACAAGACCATGGACAAGAACAATCTCGATGCCATCGTCGCGCCGACGGGCGGGCCAGCGTGGCTGACGGACATCGTGAACGGCGACTCCTTTGGCGGCGGCAGCTCGGAGTTTGCGGCAGTGGCGGGATATCCGAACGTCAACGTGGTAGCAGGATATGTGCGTGGTTTACCGGTGGGAATTTCGCTTTTTGGGCGGGCGTGGAGCGAGCCGGTGTTGATCCGGTTGGCGTACGCGTTTGAGCAGACCACGAAATTTCGGAAGGCACCGGGGTTTTTGCCGCACGTGGAGGGATGAAGACGCGATCCTTGTTCCTTGGAAAAGAAAGTCAAGGCATGCGAAGTCATCGCATTGTCTTCGGCGGGTAAGCGCAGGGAAATAAAAGAGCTGGCGGAGAGGGTGGGATTCGGACTCTCTCCATATGCTGAAACCTCGTAACTTATTGATTTTACATTCCGACAGAAAGCGAGAAAACGCCACAAAAGCCGAACTGAGGTACACGCCAGGTACGCGAAAGCTGCTGTCACTCATCGGTTGGACACAAATCGAGATCAACTTGATTTTTCCACTTGTCCGGTAACCCGCCTAACCGGGACTTTGAATCAATTGCTACATTTTTCTAGGGCTTCGGAGCAACCGAAGGATACTTGGCATCGCGATCAATAATCGGCGTCAGCTTCGTCGGCGAACCGTCCGCCGCAATTAGGAAAATGCGCCAATTGCAGCCTATGGCCATTTGGCATTTGTCTCTAACAAAGTGACAGGAGACCACAAGCCGCTTTCCATCAGGAAACCAGGTGCTAGTCGGACAAGCCCAATCCGTGTCGTTTGTCACTTGGTGAACGTCGGAACCGTCTTCGTTCATCACGAATATTTCCTTCGGGTGCCCCGACTGGGCTCTTGCAAAAGCGATGTGGCTGCCGTCGGGAGACACCTCCGTATAGGCGGGACGCCCTGTCAATTGCATATCCCCAGAGCCGTCGGCATTGGACGAGTATTCACGGATCGCCGTATTTCCCGATGGAGTCGAAACCATTAGGGGAAAGAATACTTTACTGCCATCAGCAGACCAGCGGATCGGAACAGCTTGTTGAACCAGTCGGGTTTGAACCAGGCTTGTCCCGACCGTTCGATCAACGGACCCGTCAGCATTAACCACATGAACCTCTAAGGTTTGAGAAAGCTCACTACCCACGGTAGTCTGCGTGTACGCATAAAAGGCAATCCTCTTGCCGTCTGGCGACCATGCAGGGGAAGAAAACTCCCGACCAGACTGCGCTTGAAGTGCGAACCGTGGCTCGCCTTTGCCATTCGTTGGAACCAAGAAGAGCCCTGAAACCAATTTGGTTACCGCAAGGGTTTCGCCGTCAGGCGACCACGCGAAGCCAGTGATCTGCTGCGTCCTCTGTCCCCAGTTTTCGGTAACGCTCAACAGCAAATGGCGGTTGGCGCCGTCGCGATCCATCGCATAGAGTTCGACCGCAACGGATCCGCCACTCAAGCCTTCAGGCCAGTTGACGTAGGCGATATGCTGGCCATCGGGAGACCACTGTGGCAACGGTGAGATATTAATAATCTTATCTCCGTCCATCGTAAGCCTTTTCAGATTTGTCCCGTCGGAATTTACCGAATAAATGCCCGTGCTATCGAAACGAGATGGATCAGCCGTGCCCTCAAACATGATCGTTGGCGGTTTTGCATTCTGAGCCGAGACAGTCGAGTGAAGAAACACAACCACGCACAAAACGACGAACGCCGCCAGCCAAACTACGGCTAGAAACATCCTGCTAGAGTTTTGTTTGATAGACGTGGGCACTCCTCCATTCACTCTGAATATTAACTCTGAATATCAACTCTCAATAAGAGTTGCTCGTGTGGGAGCTAAAGGCCACAAATAGCCCGTCCCAAGCACACTGAGTGTCGCAGAGCAGCAAACCTTGCTTAGTTCCAGTGGTGGGAGTGCCACCAGATTTTCTGGATGTCGAATTTGACATCGCGGCAGAGGTATATTGGTGTGTTTTCCTCGCCCATGCCGAAGCGGTGGTAATGCTCGAACGGCTGAAAGGAAGTGCAGTTGTCGCGCACGTCTTCGAGGCGCCACTCAATGACGATGAGGTTTTTGTAGACCTGCGGAGGTGGTCCCCAATACCAATGGTTTTGGTGGCGAGACCATGCGGTCGGCAGGCCATAGCGAGGCCCGAACTCATTAATCGCGCCGGCTTCGCCATAGTTCCCGACCCAGATTCCGGTCTTGGCGCGCTCCTCGGGTGGCAACGAATTGTAGATTGCCGCCACTTCACTCACCATCTCGGGCCAACCGAACTGGTCGGCAACGGGTTGCGGCAGAAGCGACTCTTGGTGCACCTCGGCCTTAGAGGGTTTGAAACCGATAGCGTTTTGATAAGCGAGGAGACGTTCCGGCGGTAGCATCCACGTCACCATTGGAATGGCGGGGAGCGCGGCGAGTACGATGACAGCGATGACGGTCACACGTGTCCATGCTGCCCGGTTTGCCAGCCATCGTTCGACTACTACAGCGCCGCCCGCGAAGATCATCGGGTACATCGGGAAGACATAGTAGTTCTTGGCGTGGGCGACCTCCATCAAAACGAAAAAGACGGCAAAGCTAAGGCCGAGGACGCGCCAGCGGAGGTCGCGGAGAAACCAGACCAGACCCGCCAGCCACACCGGCAGCAGGATCGGGTGCATGTCCATGATCTGTTCCTTGACGAACGCGAGCGGGCCGAGGATGACGTTTTTGCCTTCGCGGCGGACGTTGGCAAGGTCTTCGATCGTCGGAAAGTGATGACGGATTTGCCAGATGACGTTGGGAAGGAAGAGCGCAAGAGCTATCGCGCCTGCGAACCAGATCCAGGGGCGTGCAAACTCGCGCCGGTATTGCGTAAGAAGAAGAGCCACCACAACGGCGAATCCAAAAGAAAGCGTGGAGTGCTTGTTCTCAAGACCGAGGCCAGCAACTACACCGAACCACAGCCAGAGCCGTGAATCACCAGTTTGCAAGATACGCGCGACGACCCAAATGCAGCCCATCCAGTAGAGCGGCTCGAAGGCATTCATAGTAAGCAGGCTGTCCATGATCAAGAAAGCTGGGCATAGCAGAATGATGCTTCCAGCGAGCAGCTGGGCATACCGGCCACCACCGAGTTCCCGTGCAATCAGAATGGTGAGAGCGATAAGCGCCGCTCCTGCCAGCGCCGGAAGAATCCGCAGGGCGGCAAGCGAACCGCCCATCAACATCGCGACTTTCGTGTACACGGCGATCAGCGGTGCGGCATCGACGTAGCCCCAGTCGAGGTGGCGGGCCATGTCGAGGTAATAAAGCTCGTCGCGAAAGTAGCCGTAGTGGCGCACGCTGGTGAAGAGGTGCAGCAGTAGTTTGATGGTGCAGAGCGCGACTAGGACGGGGACGGCGAGCGGTGGCAAAGATTCTGCCTGGTGTGCTTCGCCTTGAGCCGAATGACTGTCAGGCGCGGGCGTGTCGGTTTTCACTGTATCCAAGGTTTGTGCTCCTGTTTATCCGGTGAGGCCAGGAAGGCGTCGCCTATGACGCTTCCGCAATTTTGGACGATGATCTTCGGAAGGCAAATTGTTTGGGATGAGCAGGCCCGGGGGAGGGACAAACTGGCACAGAGGTGGGTCCAGCGACTCAGGTTTTCAGACACTCACCTTGGGCTGGCGAATCTAGCTCAACTCCTTCTCATCCCATCTGTCCTTTTAGGGCCTTCGGCCCGCGAAATCTCATGAAAATCACTTCAGGGTAAGATCGCAACGGTCAGGAGCGGCGAGGTCGAGTTTATCAGTGGAGAGTTCGAGGCCGTCCATCTGTCTGATCCGGAGCGTGCGTGTTTGAGCGAATAATTGGGCGTCGTTGTCTTCCCCTGGGGAGCGGCGATAGCCCGCGACTCTGGTTGAAGTAATCGCAGCACGCTCTCCGCTCCCGGCCAGGAGGAGTCTATGTCGTACCGGATAGCGGGAATCGATGTCCACAAGAAGATGCTGGCTGTAGTTGTGTCCGACGTTGAAATCGAAAGCGAATACCAATTTGAGCGGCGGATGTTTAGCAGCAACCCTGAACAACTGCGATCGTTTCTTCGAGGGCACCGTACCAAGGTTAAGAAATAACCTTGGTCGCTGCTTCGATTCAGGATATCGGCTTGCCAATCTCCCAGTGGTGTCCGTACGGATCGACGACCCTTCCCAGGCGCCAACCATGTTGATTTCCGACTGGCCACACCGTCACGGCTCCGGCAGCAACGGCCTTGGCGAATGCCGCGTCTGGGTCATCCACAACCATCACCATACGAACGGTTCCTCCGCCAAGGGTTTCAGGACTGAAGTTCTTATGTTCGGGAGACTCGTCCGCTACCCAAAACTCCGCTCCGTTTATCGACAGGCGAGCCACTACGGTTCCGTCAGGTGCATCAATGCGATACACAACCTCAGCACCAAGAGCTGATTTGTAGAATTCAACTGCTGCGGCCCCTCTTCGGACGGAAAGCATTGGAGATATCGAGGTCGGTATCATGGCACGATTATCCGATCTGAAGCGTGTCATAGCAAGACGGCGGCTCGCATCGTTGCCTATTCGCGGAGGAGGTGGCGTGTGATTCATCTCAAGGAGGTGACCGGCATCACGGCAGTTCAACCAACCATCAAGGAAACTAGTTCCTCGCCTGATTCGTCTGTTGCCGAGAGAAATTGACGGCTCAATCATGATCCGAGATAACGCTAACCCTCCAAAGCCTGAAACACCTGCCGACGATTTCGCGGTGCGATACCGACTCCTGTTTGAGAACAGTATGGATGGGATTCTTCTAACCTCTCCTGGCGGTGGAATTTTGCACGCCAATCGGAGCGCTTGCGAGATCATGGGACGCACGGAGGAAGAGATTCTAAGAGAAGGTCGGCAGGGTTTGATTGATTCCGACGATCCGAACCTCCGGGTTCTATTGGAGCAACGGGCCCGTACAGGCAAAGCACACGGCGAGCTGCGATGCCGACGGAAGGACGGTACCCTGTTTCCCATAGAAATGTCGTCCGTAGTTTTCCTGGATCCTGCGGGGGAGGAACGCACCTGCATTATCTTTCGGGACATCACCCAAAGAAAACAGTTGGAGGCGGAACGCGAACGGTTGATTGCCGAACTGCAAGAGGCTCTGGGCAAGGTTAGAATGCTCAGTGGCTTGCTGCCTATTTGTGCTTCCTGCAAGAAAATCCGCGATGAGAAGGGCGCCTGGAACGAACTTGAGACCTATGTGCGTAAGCACACCCAGGCTAACTTTTCCCACGGCATTTGCCCGGATTGCATGCACAGGCTGTATCCCGAGTACTGCAAGAAATAGCTATCTCCCAGGGAACAACCTTAACTTTGTTGATCCTGCACCAAGGAGTACATTACGAAGAACGCGGTCCAGCCGCTACCAAACAATCCAAGCAAAGGCGCA